>Ga0310826_100411_pt1 | contig 45406 bp, 38 predicted proteins | sample WT_ome_FD_201306 | JGI IMG/M metagenome (GOLD analysis project Ga0310826, IMG submission 201306) | Sorghum-adapted microbial communities enriched on wild type (WT) sorghum from Joint BioEnergy Institute, Emeryville, California, United... ... | reverse complement strand
GGGTTCCCTTTTTCCATGCCCGGCCATACAAACGCGTGCTCGGCTCATGGGATGGTTGTAAACGATTTCGCGGCGCCGTTGTTTGCGCCATGTTTGCAAGGCAGGGGGTGAAAGGGTGTTCAGCGTGGGTTTTCGGCGTGTATTTCGGGAGTTTTTCCGAGCATATACAGGCAATCGCCTGCTGTGATGCCGTCTTCCAACCATGCTCCGGCTCGTCAAACCCGTCCGCATATTCGGCCAAGTCCCCACATAGACATGAACCATCAAAACCATGCGGATGTGGAGGGATCGATCTCATGCGTCGAGTGCCGGTCATCGCCGCCGCCCTCGTCCTGCTTGCCGCCGTCCTGACCGGCTGCGGGAGCAAAAGCGCCGAATCGGTCGTGAAAGACCTGGACAAAGCCATGAGCAAGCTGGAAAGCTACCGGGGCAGCGGCAAGATGGTGCTGCATACGGGACAGCAGCCGCTGGAGTACAAGGTGGACGTCTGGTACCAGAAGCCTCATTATTATCGGATCGCACTGACCAACGCCAAGCGGGACGTCACGCAGATCGTCCTGCGCAACGACGACGGCGTGTTCGTCCTGACCCCCAGTCTGAACAAAAGCTTCCGCTTCCAGAGCGACTGGCCGGAGAACCAGGGACAGGTGTATCTCTATCAGACGCTGGCCAAAAGCATCCTGCTCGACAACTCGCGGCAGTTCGTCAAACAGAATGACGCCTACGTGTTCGACGTGATGGCCTCGAACTATCAGAACGGATCGTTCGCCCGGCAGAAGATCTGGCTGGACAAGGACAACTTCGCGCCGAAGCACGTGGAAGTGACGGACGCGAGCGGCAACCTGATGGTCGAGGTGAACTTCGACACGTTCGAGTTCGGTGCCAAGTTTGAAAAGTCGGCATTCGATACGGAGCAAAACCTGTCCCAGGGCGCCGGAACGGCGGACGCCGGGAAGGACGGCCGGACGGCGGATCAGCCGTCGGGCACGGGAGACGCGCCGGATTCGGAAGAGCCCGCGGGCACGGAAGAAGGGCCTGCCGCGGAGGAGCCGGGCGCGGAAGGAAAGGGCGATGCCCCGGCTTCGGAAGAGGCGGGAGACGAACCCGCCACGGCCGCTCCGTCCGGACAACAGCAGCAGCTGGTCGTGCTCGAACCGGAAATGCTGCCGGAAGGGGTCGTGCTGAAGGACGTCAGCGAAGTGCGCCTCGGCGACAAGACCGCCGTCATGCTCCGCTATACCGGAACGTATGATTTTACCATCCTGGAAACGATCCAGGACGCCCGGCAAGCCATCGCCCAGGAGGGCATCGTGCTGGATCTGGGCTTTACGGTCGGGCATCTGAGCGGGTACGACGTGCGCACCCTCGCCTGGAGCTACGACGGCATGGAATTCCGGCTGACGAGCGCCACCCTGCCGGATGACGAAATGGTCCGGATCGCCCAGTCCATGGTGGAGGCGTCGGCGAAATAACGGCGGCGCGCCGCGCCTTCCCTTGTCCCCCCGCGGTTTCGCATTGACACGTTCCCGGTCACCCGGTAACATTACGGTATCGGGCAAAGAGGGTGACGGGTTCGTGTTCACAGGCTACCGTCCGACCGTGGCGGAGATTTCCCTGGACGCTTTGTCGCACAACATCCGGGCTTTCCGGAATGCGCTGCCGGCGGGCACGAAGCTGCTCGCTTCGGTGAAGGCGAACGCCTACGGGCACGGTTCGCTGGAAGTCGCCAGGGAGGCCGAGGCGGCGGGCGTCGACTACCTTGGCGTCGCGTTTCTGGACGAAGCGCTCTATTTGCGGAAAGCCGGCGTGACGGCGCCCATCCTGGTGCTGGGCTGCACGCCGCCGGAAGGGTTCCCGCCGGCGCGGGAGCAGGGCATCACGCTGACGCTGTTCCGGGAAGATATGCTGCAGGCGGCCGAAGCGCTGCCGGCGGTCGGGCCGAAGCTGAAGGTGCATGTGAAGATCGACACCGGCATGGGCCGGCTCGGCCTTCGGCCGGGCGCCGAGGCCGAGCGGTTTCTGGAGCGGGCCTGCGCCCTGCCGCAGCTGGATGTGGAAGGCGTGTACACCCACTACGCGGCGGCGGACGAGGCGGACAAATCCTACACGATGATGCAGGCGGAACGGTTTGCGCGGGTGGTGGACTACGTCCGGCGCAACGGTCTGCCTCCGAGAATATTCCATATGGGAAACAGCGCGGCGGGCATCGACCTGCCCGATCTGGTGGGCGGCATGCTGCGGCTGGGCATCGGCCTGTACGGACTGTATCCCGGCGAGGAGGTGCGCCGCGAGCGGGTGCCGCTGGAGCCGGTGATGACCCTGAAGACGCAGGTCGTCCAGGTGAAAACGATGCCGCCCGGCGAGGGCGTAAGCTACGGCGTCCGTTACAGGACGGGCGGCACGGAGCGCATCGGCACCCTGCCGGTCGGCTACGCGGACGGCTTCAGCCGGATGCTCACGGGCAAGGCGGAGGTGCTGCTGCGCGGACGCAGGGTGCCCGTGGTGGGCACCATTTGCATGGATCAGTGCATGATTAACCTCACCGCCGCGGAGGGGCCGGGCGAGCCGCCGGTCGCTGCCGGCGAGGAAGTGGTGCTGATCGGCCGGCAGGGGGAGGAAACGATCACCGCCGGCGAGGTGGCGGCGAAACTCGGCACCATCCATTACGAAGTCGTCTGCATGGTGACGGCCCGGGTGCCGCGCGTCTATGTCAAACAGGGCCGGATCGTGTCGGTGGTCAACCCGCTTCTGGGCTGACGCGGGATCGCCTTTGTCCGTTGGGAAGTTCTGCGTTTTCTGAGGATTTTCTTCTTTTTCATCGGCAGGATTTGCGCTCCCGGGAATCGAATCTCATATGTTGGTTCCCGCGGGTTTGAAGTCGAATAATTGGCCGAAAGTACGGAATACTGGGAAAAGATGATCGCGCTGGAAAATCGCTGGAGGTGTGACAGAGTTGGTCAATGCGCAAACGAAGCGGATCATGATCAGTCTGCCGGATCAACTGCTTCAGGAGGTGGATTCCCTCGTCGCCAGGGAAAAAACGAACCGGAGCGAAATCATCCGGCAGGCGATGAGATATTATCTGACCGAACGCAAAAAACGGATGATCCGTGAGGCCATGCAACGCGGATACATGGAGATGGCAAGGATCAACCTGCACATGGCTTCGGAAGCGATCCACGCGGAAGGGGATGCGGAAACCACCCTCGAACGTCTGGTAAGCGGGGTGTAGCCTTTGATCGTCAAACGCGGGGACGTGTTTTTTGCGGATTTGTCGCCCGTTGTCGGCTCGGAACAGGGGGGCGTGCGCCCCGTTCTGGTGATCCAGAACGACATTGGCAACCGGTTCAGCCCGACCGTCATCGTGGCCGCCATCACCGCCCAGATCCAGAAAGCCAAGCTGCCCACCCATGTGGAAATCGAAGCGAAAAAACACGGATTGGAAAAAGATTCGGTCATCCTTCTGGAGCAGATCCGCACCATCGACAAACAGCGTCTGACCGACAAAATCACGCACCTCGACGAAGAGCTGATGCGCAGGGTAGACGAAGCGTTGCAGATCAGCCTCGGGCTGATCGACTTCTGACGCCTTCCGGCGCCGCTTTTTGCAACGCCGCGCGATACCGGTCCGCGGCGGGTCGGGAGCGCATGGCCAAGCACCCCAAGGCAGCGACGGATGTGGCTGCTTTTTTTGTGCGCGGCGGCTGTTTTGTCCGTGGTTTTGAGGCTTCTTTTTTTGCGTGCAAAAGGGACAAGGAGAGAAACTGTGGCATGAAAAAATCCGATGTTGCGACCGAACAAACCGCCGGAGAGCAACCCGTGTCCGCGGGGGGACAAGCCGTCGTTTCCGCGGAACAACCTCCTTCCATGTCCGTCATCGACGCGGAAAGGATGTACGGCATCATCGCCGGGGAGCTGCAGCTTAAGCCCAGGCAAATCCGCGTGGTGGACGCGCTGCTTTCGGACGGCAACACCATTCCGTTCATCGCGCGGTACCGCAAGGAGATGACCGGCGAGCTGGACGAGACGCAGCTCCGGGCCATCCGGGACCGGCTGGCGTATTTGCGGCAGCTGGAGGAGCGCAAGGCGGAAGTGATCCGCCTGATCGACGAGCAGGGGAAGCTTACGGACGAGCTCCGGGACGCGATCCTGCGGGCGGTCCGGCTGCAGGAAGTGGAGGATCTGTACCGGCCCTACCGCCAGAAGCGCAAGACGCGGGCGAGCGTCGCCCGCGAGCGCGGATTGGAGCCCCTGGCCAAGTGGCTGCTGGAGCAGCCGGAGCGGGGCGATCCTCTGGCGGAAGCCGCCAAATATATAGATGAAGAAAAAGGCGTGGCCACCGCGGAAGACGCCCTGCAGGGCGCGATGGACATCCTGGCCGAGGACTGGTCCGACGACGCCGCCATCCGGCAATGGGTGCGCCGGTTCACCCGCGACCACGGCATGCTGCAAAGCCGCGCCAAAGACCCGCAGCAGGAATCCGTGTACGAAATGTATTACGCGTTCGAGGAGCCGGTCCGGCGCGTTCCGCCGCATCGCGTGCTGGCCGTAAACCGGGGCGAGCGCGAGGGCGTGCTGACCGTCGGCATCGCGGTGCCGGAGGACCAGGTGCTGGAGGGGCTGAAAAAGCGGGTGATCCGGGGTCCGTCCGCCACGCGGGAGATTTTGGCCAGGGCGTTGGAAGATTCGTACCGGCGCCTGATCGCGCCGTCCGTGGAGCGGGAAATTCGCGGCGAGCTGACGGAGAAGGCGGAGGAGAAGGCCATCGCCGTCTTTTCCGAAAACCTGCGCCACCTCCTGCTGCAGCCGCCGGTGAAAGGCCATGTGGTGCTCGGGGTGGACCCGGCCTACCGGACCGGATGCAAGCTGGCCGTCGTGGACGAAACCGGCAAGCTTCTGGAAACGGCGGTGGCGTATCCGACGCCGCCGCACAACCGGAAGGCGGAAGCCGAAGAGGTGTTCCGCCGGCTGATCGAAAAGCACGGGGTCGACCTCATCGCCATCGGCAACGGAACCGCGTCGCGGGAGACGGAGCTGTTCGTCGCGGACCTCATCCGCGGCATGCCGGAGCGCGGCCTGCGATACGTGATGGTGAGCGAAGCCGGCGCCAGCGTCTATTCCGCTTCCGGGCTGGCGAAGGAGGAGTTCCCGGACCTGGATGTGGCCGAGCGCAGCGCCGTGTCCATCGCCCGCCGCCTGCAGGACCCGCTCGCGGAACTGGTGAAGATCGAGCCGAAATCCATCGGCGTCGGGCAATACCAGCACGACGTGTCCCAGAAGCGGCTGGAGGAAAGCCTTGCCGACGTCGTGGAGTCAGCCGTCAACCATGTCGGCGTCGATGTGAACACCGCTTCGCCGTCGCTGCTCGCCTACGTGTCCGGCATCAATGCGACTTTGGCCAAAAACATCGTCAAATTCCGGGAAGAGCGGGGGAAATTCCGGAACCGCCAGGCGCTCATGGAGGTGCCGCGCCTCGGCGCCAAAACGTTCGAGCAGTGCGCGGGGTTCCTGCGCATCACCGACGGCGACAACCCGCTGGACAAAACGCCGATCCATCCGGAATCCTACGGGGTGGTGAAGCGGCTTTTCGCCGAGCTGGGCCTGTCCCTGGACGACATCGGGACACCCGCCTGCCGGGAGCGGCTGGTGGAGGTCGATCCGGCGGCGCTGGCGCCGCGCCTGGACGTCGGGGAGCCCACGCTGCGGGACATCCTGGACAGCCTGCGGCGCCCCGGACGGGATCCGCGGGAGGATTTGCCGCCGCCGATCTTCCGCACCGACGTGCTCGACATCGAGGATTTGAAGCCGGGCATGGAGCTCAAGGGGACGGTGCGCAACGTGGTCGATTTCGGGGCGTTCGTCGACATCGGCATCAAAAACGACGGGCTTGTCCACATTTCCCAAATGAGCGACAGGTATATCAAGCATCCGGGCGAAGTGGTGACGGTGGGGGACACAGTGACGGTGTGGGTGCTCGATGTGGACGTGAAAAGAGGGCGCGTCGGGCTGACCATGAAAGGACCGGTGTCCTGACCCCGGGAACCCGGGATCTCCGGCATCAGCCGGTTTTGCGGACCGCCGCCCGGCCCGCGCCCGGGGTGAAAGATCGCGCGGACGCGCCGCCATCGCGCGGTCTCGCGCCGCCCGTGCGCCCGTGCGTCTTGCCGGCGGACGGCCACGCGTCAGGAGCGGGTTGGCGTCGCCTGGCGGTCCGCGTTCCCCTTGACCGAGCCGCGGTTATGGTAAAAAAACCAGCAATCGTTCAGCATCTTGATCTGGTTGATGTCCTTTTTGTGAAACGCCCGCATGAGTTGGTTGCACAGCCATTGGGGCATGGCTTTCGTCCTCCCTCCATGCGTGTTCGGCATTCATTGGGCAGTATTAGCATATGGAGGCCGACGACAGGCCGTGCAGGTCCGAAAATCTCCCGTACGGGCCCAACCAGCCGCCGCCCGGACGCGGGCGATCGCACAACCGGTGCCGGTTGCGTCACGCGGACCCGGCTTCCTCCATCCACTGTTCCAGCTGCACCTTCAGAGCGCGGATTTCGGTGAGCAGGGAAACGAGCGGATAGGACGTTTCGCGGACGGCCGCGAACGCTTCCTCCAGTCTGCTGACGTAGTCCAGCCCGCCCACGGGCTTTTCGGCGTCCCCGAGCGTCTCCAGCTGCCGGCATTCGGCCAGGGGCTGCGGCAGCCCGGGCACATTGTCGGCCGTCAGCTTGACCGTTTCCTTGTGCAGCCGAAGCAGCAGGGCACTTAGCTGGTAAGCGTGCGTGGCGGGCATTTCCACGAAGACGACTTTGCCGTCCGGTTCCTGCAAAATGACATAGGATACTTCCCACATGATACGGTTCTCCCCCTTGGCGCATTGGCGCGTAACCCGCGTGCGCGACCGCGGACCGGCCGATGTCAGTGTCAGTGTAGCCGATGACCGCCGCGCAGTTCAAGGGGGCAAGCCGAAAAGAAAAGCCCCGCCGCGGCCCGGCTGCTTTACGCAGCCGGGTTCCAAACCGCCTGTCGTCATCAACCCGTTGTCCGTCAAGGCATCCGAAGGGGAGAGAGAAACCGTGACCGATCAGGAACTGCAGGCCTGGGTGGAGAGGGTGTCGCTGGCCTTTTTCGGCCTTCCTTTCCGCCACCGGGCGACCTTCAACGCCCGCCTCCGGGCGACGGGGGGACGCTATTTCGCGAAAACCCACAACATTGAAATCAGCCCCCATCAGCTCGCCGCATACGGCCCGGAAGAAACCGAACGCATCATCAAACACGAGCTGTGCCATTATCATTTGCATTTGCAGGGCAAAGGATACCGCCACAGGGACGCCGACTTCAAGACCCTGATGGCGGCCGTGGGCGCCTGCCGGTATTGCCGGCCGCTGCCCGGTCCCCGGCGGACGCTGCCCATCCGCTATCTCCTGGTGTGCCGCGCCTGCGGCATGCGTTATCCCCGCAAGAAACGCCTCGATCCGCGCCGCTACCGGTGCGGCCGCTGCGGCGGCGGGCTCCGCCTCGAGCGTCTTGATCTCCCGGACGAATCGAGATATCGTAAGAATGAAGCGAAACGTTGAACAAGCACGTTTCATTTATCAAGCCGGAATGGAAGTGTGCGATGAAAAACACCAATATCCCCTTGTTGGTGCAGATTGCCAAACTGTATTACGAACAAGGGAAAACGCAGCAGGAAATCGCCGAAATCTTCAAGTTCGAACGGTCCCGCGTCTCCCGTCTGCTGCTGGAAGCGCGCAAACGGGGCATCGTCCAGTTCCAGATCATCGACCCGTCGCAGAAAGAGGAAATGCTCGCTTTTTCCCTCAAGGAACAGTTCGGGCTCCAGGATGCGGTGGTGGTCAACGTCCCCGAGATTTCCGAGGACAACATCAAGAAGGCGATCGGTATCTTTGCCGCGCAGTACCTGGGATCCATCCTTCGCCATGGGGATGTCCTGGCCGTATCCTGGGGAGACACCGTTCAGCATACCGTGCAAAATCTCAAGCCCGGACGGCAGATCCATCTAACGGTGGTGCCCGCCATCGGCGGATCCGGCATTTTGACCGAATCCTACATGGTCAACAACATGGCGGAGAAGCTGGCCGACCACTTCGGCGGCACGTACCAGGCGTTGTACGCGCCGGCCTTTGTCGATTCGGCCGATACGCGGGACGCGCTGCTGAAATCGAAGGACCTTGAGCCCGTGATCCGGTTGTGGAACGAAGCGACCGTCGTGCTGGTGGGCATCGGGAAAAGGTACGACCGCTACAGCCGGACCCCGAACGCCCTCACCCAATTCGGACAGTTTTATTTCACCGAAAAGGAACTGGCCGAGATCGAGGAGAAACGGGCGGTTGGCGACATAAACGCCCATTTTTTCAACAGCGCGGGGAAAGAGTTGGACGTCTCCATCCACCGCCGCACCATCGGCATGTCCATCGGGCAATTGAAGAGGGTTCGGACGGTCATCGCGGTGGCGGGCGGAGCCAGCAAGATTCCGGCCATCCGCGGCGCGCTTAAGGGCGCGTTGCTGGACGTGCTCGTCACGGACAGCCAGACCGCCCAATCCCTGCTGGAGGACGAATCCGGCGAAGCGGCGGAAGCGGCGGGAGGGACCTTCTGAAGCCGACACGGCGTTTGGCGTTGCCGGCAATTGCGAATGCTGGCGGCGCGATTTCTTTTTGCACCCTTTTTGCACAAACTTGCAAACACATATGTTGACCTTACTCCAAATCTGTGCTAGCATAAACGTGCAAATTTGTACAGCCAGGGGGTGTGAGCTTGTTTCCAGGCAACAAAGCGATTCGGTTTTCCCGCCTGTTCAACAGCCGGTCGGGTCGCACGGTGATCGTGGCCATGGAGCATGGGATGGGGGGCATCCATCCCGGACTGGAAAGCCCGGAACGCGCCCTGCAGCGGGTGCTGGAGGGAAATCCGGAAGGGGTTCTCGTGACTCCGGGGATCGCCCGGCGTTTCCAGCATCTTTTTGCGGGCAAGGACAAGCCGAGCCTGATCCTTTCCCTGGACATGAACATGTGGCATACCGCACGGGGCGGCCAGGCGGTCGAGGCGCAGCGGTTCATGACCAGCGTGGAGGAAGCGGTGCGGCTTGGCGCGGACGCGGTGAAGGTGCTGCTGGTGATGGGAAGGGAAGACCACAGGCTCCAGACGGAAAACATGGGGTATATCGCCGCCTGCGCGGAGGCGTGCAACCGCTGGAACATGCCGCTGATCGTGGAACCGACGCTGTGGGGCCATGCCGTACCGCAGGACCCCGACCTTCGACGCCAGATCATCGTGGACAGCGCGCGGATCGCCGTGGAGCTGGGCGCCGACGTGGTGAAGATCGAGAACCCGGGGGACCGGCTGCCCGAAGTGGTGGCCTTCAGTCCGGTTCCGGTCACCATTCTCGGCGGCGCCAGGACCGACGACCGGGAGGAACTTTTGCGGCAGGTCGACCGGGCGATTCGCGACGGCGCCAGCGGGGTGGTGTTCGGCAGAAACGTGTGGGGGCAGGAAAATCCGGCCGCCATGGTGCGCGCGCTGGGCAAAGTCGTGCACGAGGGGGATCCGGAAGGCGCAAGCCTTCTGCTGAAAACGAAGTAAGGGGGGTGTCCCGTTGGCGGAAGACGCAATCGGTTTTCTGAATTACATCGGCGGGGAATGGAGACCCGGCGCCACCGGCGACATGCTGGAACGCAGGAGCCCGGCCGACGGCCGCCCGGTGTCCAGAGTCCCGCGGTCGGACGTACGGGACGCGCGTGACGCCGCCGCCATCGCGCAGGAATCCCTGCGCAGGCAGGACTGGTCCTTCAACCCGCGCAAGCGGTCGCTGGCGCTCTGGCGCTGGGCGCAGAACATGCGGGCGAATCGCGACGCGCTGGCGAGGCACCTGGCGATCGAGGCGGGCAAGCCCATCCGCGAAGCGCGGGCGGAGATCGATGCCGCCGTCAACTATCTGGAGTTTTACGCCGGAGCGGCCCGCACCCTGTACGGGTCTTCCACGGCGGTGGACGCGCGGTCGTACTCCATCCTTGCCAGAGAGCCGGTCGGCGTGGTGGCGGTGATCGTCCCCTGGAATTTTCCGGTCACCCTACTCATGCGCGCTGCGGCGCCGGCCCTTGCGGCAGGCAACGCCATCGTCATCAAACCGGCCGAATTCACATCGGGCATCACGATGATGGTGGTCGGGCTGGCGGCGGAAACCGGCGAATTCCCTCCGGGTATTTTGAATGCGATTACAGGGAAAGGAAGCGTGGTGGGCGCCGAACTGGTGCGCAGCCGGGATGTGGACATGATCAGCTTTACCGGGGGTTCCGACACCGGGAAGTGGATCATGAAGGAAGCCGCCGACACGATGAAAAAGGTTTCGCTCGAACTGGGCGGCAAATCGGCGCACATCCTGTTCGACGACGCGGATCTGGAAAAGGCGCTGTCCCACGCGGTCAAGGGGATTTTCACCAATGCGGGACAGCTGTGCACGGTCGGTTCCCGTTTGCTGGTCCAGGCGGGCGTGTACGACCGGGTGCTGGAGGAAATCAGGCGCCGGACGGAAGCCCTGCGGGTGGGCCACGTGCTGGACGAAGCCACTGAAATGGGGCCCGTCGTTTCCGAAGGCCAGCTGGAAAGCGTCATGACCTATGTGGATCTCGGCAAGCGGGATGGCCGGCTGGTCACCGGGGGCGCCCGGCTTGGGGAAAGGGATTTGCATCAGGGCTGCTATCTCGCACCGACGGTTTTCGACGAACTGCCCCAGGACTCTCCGGTCGTACAGGAAGAAATTTTCGGCCCCGTCCTGTCGGTCCAGAAATTTGAAGACGAAGCCCAGGCCGTGGAGATGGCGAACGGCACCGTATACGGACTCGCCGCCGGCGTCTGGAGCCGCGACTATCACCGCGCCCTGCGGGTGGCGAGGGCGCTGAAATCCGGCACCGTGTGGGTCAACACCTTCTACCGGCTGTTCCCCGAGGCGGAAACGGGCGGTTTCAAGGAAAGCGGCATCGGCCGGGCCAGCGGCATGGAAGGCATTCTGGAGTACACGGAGATCAAACACATCTGCTTGGAATACGAAAACGAACCAGGAGGAATTTCCCCATGAAAAGCGGTCAATGGAAATGGCTCGCCCTGTTGATGGTTTTGGTTTTGGCGCTCGCCGCGTGCGGCAACGGAAGCAAGAGCGGTCAATCGGCTTCCCCTTCCCCGTCGGCTTCTTCCGGCTCTTCTTCCGGAGGACCAAGCCCGTCGGGAGGCACGGGAGGCGGCAGCGAAGGTCCCGCGCTCAATGTGGCCATGGTCACTTCGGGATCGCTCGGCGACAACGGCATTTTCGACCTGGCGGCCGAAGGCCTGTCCCAGGCCGAAAAGGATTTCGGCATCACGTACAAGGTGCTGGAAGGCAAGCAGGACCCCTCGCTGTTCATGAACCTGCTGCAAACGGCGGCGAGCGGATATGATCTCGTTTTCGTCAACCCGGGGTATCAGTTCGAAGAAACGCTGAGACGCGTGGCGCCCCAGTATCCGGACAAAATTTTCGTGTACATGGATGGCGTTTCCGATCTGGGCCTGGACAACGTGGTGTACATGACCACCAAGGACAATGAAGGCTCGTATCTGGCCGGGATGCTGGCGGCCGGCATGACCGTGCAAACCGGCACGAACGGCATCAACGCGGAGAGAGTCATCGGCGCCGTCGGCGCGATCGACGCCCCGACCATCAATAACTTCATCGCCGGCTACAAACAGGGTGCCGCCACGATTGTCGGCGACATCGACGTAAAGGTGCTCTACGCCGGCGCGTTCGACAACCCGGCCAAAGGCCAGGAGCTGGCGCTCACCCTGTACAACCAAAACGCCGACGTCGTCTACAATGTCGCGGCCCTTACCGGAACCGGCGTGCTGCAGGCGGCGGAAAGAACGGACCGTTACGCCATCGGCGTCGACGTGAACCAGTGCGACGTGCAGCCCGGGCATATTCTGGCCAGCATGATGAAGCGGTTCGACTCCACGACGTACCTGATGGTGGAGAAAGCGCTGAACAACGAGCTGGGCAACGGCAACGTCTACAGCTTCGGCCTGGGCGACAACGGGGTCGAGCTCCTGATGTGCCCGCAAACCGCGGATATCGTTCCCGACGATCTGGTCAAGAAGATCGAGGAAGCCCGGCAGAACATCGTCAACGGCGTGATCGAGGTCGATCAGGTCAAAGAATAAAGAAAAATGACCCGCATGGGATGATGCAAACATGACCAGACAGGAATCGGTGCCCGTGAACGCGGGATCCGATTATGCCGTGGAGATGCGGAACATCAGCAAAAGCTTCGGCGACGTCAAGGCGAACGAGGATGTGCACCTCGCCGTCCGCAAAGGATCCATCCATTGCCTGATCGGCGAGAACGGCGCGGGCAAATCGACCCTGATGAGCATCCTGTACGGCATCATCCAGCCGGATGCCGGAGAAATTTACGTGAACGGCCGGCGGTGCGTCATCCGCAATCCGCGGGAAGCCAACGCGCTCGGCATCGGCATGGTCCATCAGCATTTTCAGCTGGTCGATTCGTTTACCGTGGCCGAAAACGTGGTGTTCGGCAAAGAGCCCCGCAAGGGCTGGCTGACCGACCGGCGCAAAGCGGCCGAAATCACGCGGAAACTGTCGGAAGAGTACGGGCTGAAGGTGGACCCGGCGGCGAAGATCGCGGATCTTCCCGTCGGGATCCGCCAACGGGTCGAACTGCTCAAGGCGCTGCACAAAGGTTCCGACATCCTGATCCTGGACGAGCCGACGGCGGTGCTGACGCCGCAGGAAACGAAAGAGCTGTTCGCGACGCTGCGAAACCTTGTGGCGGGCGGCAAAACCGTCATTCTGATCACGCACAAGATGGAAGAAGTGATGAGCGTCTCCGACCGGGTGACCGTGCTGCGCCGCGGCAAGACGGTGGGCACGATGGAGCGGAGCGAATGCGACGAGCACAAGCTCAGCCTGATGATGGTGGGGCGCCAGGTGGAAGCCCACCTGCCGAAGCCGGAGATGCCGCAAGGCAAGGCCGTGCTGGAGGTCAGCGGGGTGAAGGTCGGCGGGGCGCAGGGGACGCTGTCCGTCCGGGGCGTCAGCTTCACGGTGCGGGAAGGCGAAATCGTCACCATCGCCGGCGTGGAAGGCAACGGACAAAGCGAACTGGTGGAAGCGCTGACCGGGCTTCGTCCGGTGCTGGAAGGCCGCGTGTCGGTGGGCGGCCGGGACGTGACCAACCAATCCCCCGCCGCAATCCGGCGCGCCGGACTGGCGCATGTGCCTTCCGACCGCATCGCGATGGGGCTGAGCGTCGGGCAAAGCCTTGAGGAAAACGCGGTCGCCGGCCACCACCGGATGCGCCCGTTCCGGCGCGGCTGGCTGATGAACCACCGGGAGATCCGGAAGTTCACCGAGAGCCTGATCGGGCAATTCGACGTGCGCTGCGGCGGGTCGAGCGTCGCCGCCGGGACGCTGTCGGGCGGAAACATGCAGAAGCTGGTCATCGCGCGGGAGATGTCTTACGGCGCCAGGTTTTTGCTGGCTTCGCTGCCCACCCGGGGGATCGACATCGGCGCCAGCGAACTCGTCCACAAGCACCTGATCGAGGCGCGCAACGCCGGCACGGGCATCCTGGTGGTGTCCACCGATCTGGATGAAGTGTTCCGGATCAGCGACCGGATCCTGGTGATGTACAACGGGGAAGTGGTCGGCGAATTCCGGGCGGATGCCACGACGCGGGAGGAATTGGGGCTGTACATGATCGGAGCGCGAAGACAGCAGGAAGCCATTGCGGGAGGAGAGGCGATATGACAGCGCCGGCTTCAGCACAACCATCCGCCCCCGTGATGCGGCTCTTGCGTCGCCTGTACGGACTTGCGACGTCGCGGGAATCCGTGTCGGTGCTCGTATCCGTGCTGCTCACGCTCGTGGTCGGCGGGGTGCTCGTCGTCATCAACGGAGACAATCCCTTTGTGGTTTACCGGTCTCTTTTTGTCCACGCCTTTGGCTCGATGCAGAACCTGACCAACACGCTGGCCGCCGCCACGCCCCTCATTTTTACCGGACTTGCGGTCGGCATCTCGTTCCGCGCGGGGGTGTGGAACATCGGCGCGGAAGGCCAGCTGTACCTGGGGGCGATGGGCGGCGCGATCGTCGGCGTCTACTTGACGAACCTTTGGGCGCCGATGCACATTGCGCTGTCGCTGGCGGTCGCCATGGTTTGCGGCGGCCTGTGGGCGTGGATCATGGGTTTTTTGAAAACCAAATGGAACGTCGACGAAGTTGTCACGACCATGATGGGCAATTATATCGCGATCCATTTTACTTCGTATTTGGCCAACTATCCCCTGAAACCGCCCAAGGCGCCGATCGGGTCGACGGATTACGTGCAGGAAAGCGCGCAGCTGCCGCAATTTGTCCCCTATTCCACGCTGAACGCCGGGTTCGTGATCGCCATCGCCACCGCCGTCGTGTACTGGATCTTTTACCGTTATACCACGACGGGCTACCAGATGCGGACGGTGGGCTACAACCGCCTGTTTGCCCGGTACGCCGGGATGCCCTCGGGACGGATGATCCTGTGGGCCATGTTCGGCAGCGGGGCCCTGGCGGGACTGGCGGGTTGCGTGGAGGTGCTGGGCGTCCAGTACCGGTTCGTGCAGGACATGTCCCCGAACTACGGTTTCGACGGCATTCTGGTGGCCCTGCTCGCCATGAACAGCGGCCCCGGCATCGTCCTTGTGGCGATCCTGTTCGGCGCGCTCCGGTCCGGCGGTCTCGGCGTCGAGCGCATGACGAACGTGCCGTCGGAACTCAGCATCGTGCTGACTTCGGTGCTCATATTGCTGGTTTCCAGCCGGTACGCCCTGGTGAAACTGTTCCGGAAGGAGCGTGGCACGCGTGCTTGAAACCCTGTTCAACCTGCACACCCTGGAAGCTGCGTTCCGGATCGCGACGCCGCTCCTCCTGGCCGCGCTCGGCGGTTCCCTGACCCACAAGGCCGGCATTTTCAACATCGGCCTGGAAGGCATGATGCTGATCGGCGCGTTCTCGGCGGTTTCCTTCAGCTACGCCACGAACTCCTGGGTCGTCGGGCTTCTGGGCGGGCTGCTGTTCGGTTTGCTGACGGGTCTTTTGTTCGGGTTATTCACCATCGATTTCAGGACGGACGTCATCATCATCGGCACGGCGCTGAATCTGCTGGCGCTGGGCGCCACCACCTATCTTCTCCGCGCCATTTTCCAGGTTCGCGCCGGTTTGTCGTCGCCCCGCATCGACGCCATCCCGGATGTGCACATTCCCTTTTTGGAGCATCTGGGCTTTCTGAAAGTGCTGAGCGGCCAATCCGTGTTGACCTATGGCGGATGGATTCTCATCGTGCTCTTGCATGTGGTCATTTTCCGCACGCCGTTTGGCATGCATCTGCGGGCGGCGGGAGAGCATCCCGAGGTCCTGGCCGCCGCCGGGATCAGCCTGCGGCGCGTGCGGTACGCGGCTGCGGCGGGATGCGGCGCGCTGTGCGGATTGTCCGGCGCCCATCTGGCGCTTGGGTATCTGAACCAGTTTGTCATCAACATTACGGGGGGTCAGGGATTCATTGCCCTGGCGGCGGTGCTGTTCGGGCAGGGCAATCCCGTGAGCGTCTTCCTGGTGACCCTGCTGTTCGGCCTGGCGGACGGCATTTCGTCCAATTTGCAGGTGCTCGGCGTATCCGGTTACTTCTCCCTGATGGTCCCCTATATCCTGACCATCGTGATGCTCACGATCTTCGCGATTCGGTCTGGGCGGAAAAAATCGGCGATTCGCGCTTGAATCGGGAAGGAAGGAAACATGGCAACCTATAGAGCAGCATATTTGTACGGGCCGGGGGATTTGCGCGTGGAGGAAGCGGAGATTCCCGGGCCGGGAGTGGAGCAGGTGCTTGTCCGGATGCGGGCCGTATCGCTGTGCCCGACGGACATTCGGAAATACAAGGGAATGTCCGACGAGGATCAAAAGTTGCTTCGCGATCTGGGCCCCATCGTCCTCGGACACGAAGGCGCGGGCGTCGTCGAGGAAGTCGGGCCGGGTGTGCGGAATGTCCGGCCCGGAGACCGTGTCGTGATCCAGCCGATCATCTCGTGCGGCCAATGTACGTATTGCAAAGCCGGCCGGAAAAATCTTTGCGAAAACATCGCGGCCGTCGGCGCGGCGGCCGGTCCGCTGTCCCGCAATATCCGCATGATGCACGAACAGGGGATTGGCGGATGTTACGGCGAATACGTCAAAGTTCCGGCGCAATGCGTGATCCGGATTCCCGACGATGTCGCATTTGACGACGCCGTCCTCCTGGAACCCCTCGCCGACGTGGTGCACAGCCTGGACCGGTTGCAGGTGTCGGAAGACGATACCGTCGTGATCGTGGGGCTGGGCCCCATGGGGCTCCTGCATATCGAGGCGGCGGCCTCCGCGTACGGCGCCAAGACCGTGATCGGCATCGACCCCATCGCCGCGCGCCGGGAGGCCGCGCTCCGCATGGGAGCCCGGTACGTGATCGATCCGGCCGCCGAGGATCCGGTGGAAGCCGTCCTGTCCCTGACCGGCGGAAAAGGGGCGAACAAGGCCTCCGTGGTGGTCGGGGGCGGGCGCCAGCCCAGGATCATCGAGCAAACCTTGAAATACATGGCCAAAGAAGGCATGGTCAATATCTTTGCCGGCACTTATCCTCCGTCGCCCATGGAAGTCGATCCGAACTGGATTCATTACCGGATGCTGTCGGTGGTCGGGACGGTCGGTTTCAAGCCGGAACACGACGACAAGGCCCTGCGCTTCATTTGCGAAGGCCGCGTGCATGCGGAAAACGTGCGCACGCCGTCCGTCACCCTGGACGAGCTTGCGAAAGGAATGGAGTTGTACGGACATCCCGATGTTCTCAAGATCAGGCTGGAAATCTGAATTGCTGCTCGGCGTGGACATCGGCACGCACAGCCTGCGCGCCGTGGCGGCGGGGCCGGACGGACGGGTGCGGGCGAAGGTCCGCATCCCCTACCGCCGTCGTCATCCCCACGCCGGCTGGGCGGAACAGGACGCCGGCGACTGGTGGCGGGCTTTCCGGAAGGCGGTCCGGACTTTGCTCGCCGAGATTCCCCCGCAGGCTTTGGCCGCCGTCTGTTTCGCCCACCAGCGGGGGACCATCGTGCCCGCGGACCGCAATGGCAGGGCCGTCCATCCGGCCTTGTGCGACAGCGACCAAAGGGCCGGGGAAGAGCTGGAGACGCTGAAACGGGAATTTGGCGCCGAACGGCTGTACCGATTGACCGGTTGTCCCGCCATCCATTTTACGGCGGTGGCCAAAATCGCGTGGATCCGCCGCCGCATGCCGGAGGTGTGGACGCGGGCGGCGTACTGGCTGACACCGCACGATTACCTGGTGTTCCGTCTGACCGGCCGCCCCGTGACCAGCGCGTCCGCCATGCTGCGCACCGGGCTGCTGGACTTGCATGCTCCCCATCGGTACGCGGGGGAACTGCTCGACTACCTGGGTCTTCGTCCGGATCGGCTGCCGGAAATCGCCGCGGGCGTCATCGGCCGGGTGAGCCCGCGGGCGGCCCGGACGACGGGGCTGCCGGAAGGCCTTCCCGTCGTCGGCGGCGTCGGCGACCAGATCGGCGGGCTGATCGCGATGGGCGTCCTGGAAGAAGGCGCCGCCATCAACATGGGGACCAGCTTCGTGCTCACGCAGCCCATTCCCGAACCGCGGTTCGATCCGGCGCGGCGTTGCACCGTCGAACTGATTCCCGGCGTCGGCTACGCCCTGGAAACCGGATCGGGCGCGGGAAGCAACATGATCGACTGGATGCGGGACCTGTTCGGAATGCCGGAAGGCAGCGAAGCGAAATTGACGGAATGGGCCGAACGGGTGGAGCCCGGCTCGGAAGGATTGAAGGTCGTTCCCACCCTGTGGCGGGCGCTGGGCGGTTCCGGCGGCGCCGCGATTGAAGGCATCACGGTGCGGCACGGCCGCGGCCATCTGTTCCGGGCGCTGCTGGAAGGTTTAGCCGCCGATACGGGCGAATTCACGGATCGGCTCACGCAAATCACGGGAAGGCTTCCGGACCGGGTATACGCGTTCGGCGGCGCGGCGCAGAACGCGCTGCTGTGCCGCATGTTGTCCGAAAGGCTGAAGGCGCCGGTGATCAGCGCGAGCATGCCGGACGCTTCCGCCTACGGAGCGGCCGTCTGCGCCGCCGTCGGAATGGAATGGTATGCGTCTTTGAAGGACGCGTCGGCGGTCATGAACGTGCGGGGGATCGAGCATAAGGCTTGATTTTTGCTTGATTTGACGTATTTTTGGGCGGAATTATTGCGGGTTTGCCATGGAAGCCGTGTTCCGGCTTCCATGGCCGCTCCGCCCGACAGGAAAACGCTTCTGCACCTTGACTTCGCGCATGGAACATGCTACATTAATTCATGTCTCTTCGGAGAGTTTTCACATTCCCCGATAGCTCAGCTGGTAGAGCACTCGGCTGTTAACCGAGGCGTCACAGGTTCGAGTCCTGTTCGGGGAGCCAACCGCGGAGAGGTACCCAAGAGGATGAAGGGGGCGCTTTGCTAAAGCGCTAGGGTGTAACAGCCGCGAGGGTTCGAATCCCTCTCTCTCCGCCATCCACATCGATAACCGGATTCCCGGGGCGGCCAGGCCCGCGGGAATTTCTTTCGGATATGCAGGAACCGAATCGGCGAATTTCCGCCAAAACCCTTGCCATGAGCGGGGGATTCGGCTATAATCTTTCCTGTCTGAACGGGGTTCGCTGCGAACCGGAGCACACCGCTTCAGCACATCGGCCCGTTGGTCAAGTGGTTAAGACACCTCCCTTTCACGGAGGTAACAGGGGTTCGAATCCCCTACGGGTCACCACGAGCCATTAGCTCAGCCGGTAGAGCACCTGACTTTTAATCAGGGTGTCGGAGGTTCGAATCCTCCATGGCTCACCACTGTAGGCACAATCGGCGCAACCCCGTGCAGAACGGTACCGTGCAGACGGTACTTTTTTCGGGAAGCGAAAAATCGGTTCCCTCCAAGCGGTCGTGGTGGAATTGGCAGACACACCATCTTGAGGGGGTGGCGGGCGCAAGCCCATGCGAGTTCGAGTCTCGCCGACCGCACCATACATAAAAAACCGAGAAGCCTTGGAATTCCAAGGCTTCTTTTGCTTTCGCGATTCCATTTCTCAGTGTTGAGGCTGAAGTTCCGCATTGGAGACGTTCTTTTCGATCAATGTGATGAATTCACTCATCAACCCCGGCAGATCCGGCCAGGCGTGTCCGCTGACGAGGTTGCGATCGACGTGCAGATGCTGGTCGACATACGTGCCGCCGGCGGCTTTAACTTCGGGTTTGCATGCGATGTAGGCCGTCAGCTCGCGTCCCTGCAGCACTTCCGGAATCGTGGACAGGATTTGCGCCGCATGGCAAACCGCCGCGATGGGTTTTCCCGCGTCGAAGAAATGCTTGACGATTCCGGGCAAGTGCTCGTTCAGCCGGATATACTCCGGCGCCCGGCCCCCGGGTATGATGAGACCGTCGTACTCTTCCGGCTTGATGTTTTCGAACGCTTCGTGCGCCTGAATCCCGTATCCCGGACGCTCGATGTACGTGTCCACGCCCTCGATGAAGTCGTGCACGACGGTTTGCAGCTTCTTCACGGAAGGTGCGGCGATGGTGACATCATAGCCCGCTTCCAGACAGCGAAAATAAGGATAATACACTTCCAGCGCTTCCACCGCATCGCCCGCAAGGATCAGCACTTTTTTGCCCATGGTTCATACCTCCCTAAATTTGATTAATAAGAAGTTCTTTGTGATATGGAAAAATCCTTCTAAACGATATAATAACTAACAATATTACAAATTTCGCTGTTTTCCATTTTCATTTTTCAGCAAATCGTTGTACTTTTCATCAAGAAATGCCATAAATACTTACATTTGCAGGATCCCACACATCCGCCACAGAGCTGCTTCATGCAGCCCTTTTTCATGTCATGTTTTCCGTGAGAACGGGGCGGGCCGCCCTCTTCAGGCCGACAGCTTTTTTGTTTTTAATCGTTTTGTAACTTTTTTTAATATATCGAATTGACAACCTGCAGATAACGCTATAAAATAAAAGCAAACGAAAATACATAACAAACAACAAAGATTGGAAGCGTTAATAAAAAATATCACCGTGGGGAGTCCGAACATGAAAAGTTCCGTGGGGGTTTGCGTCATCGGGTGCGGGCGGGCAGGGCTCGTGCACGCCAGAAATTTTCGGACCAGCGTCCCGCACGCCCGTCTGGCGGCGCTCGCCGACCCGAACGAAACCGCGGCCAAACAGGCGGCGAAAGAGCTGGAAGTGGAAGCCTGGTATACGGACTACAGGGCCGCCCTGCAAAATCCGCAGGTTGACGCGGTCGTCATCGCCACGCCCACCATCTACCACAGGGAGATCGCGGTGGCCGCGGCGGAAGCCGGCAAGCACATTCTGTGCGAAAAACCGATGGCGATGAGCGAAGCGGAATGCGACGAGATGATCGCGGCGGCGGAGCGGGCGGGCGTCAAGCTGCAGATCGCGTTCATGCGAAGGTTCGACGAGAGTTTTCTGGCGGCCAAGGAGGCGGTCGACGCCGGCGAAATCGGGGAGGTCGTGCTCATCAAATCCCTCACCCGCGGCCCCAGCGTCCCGCAGCCGTGGATGTACGATCTGAAGCGAAGCAACGGGCCGCTGGCCGAGGTGAACAGCCACGACATCGATACGCTCCGCTGGTTTGCGGGATCGGAGATCGCCTCCGTGTACGCCGTCGGCGGAAACTTCAGGTGTCCCGATGCGGCCGCCGAGTATCCGGATTTCTACGACAACGTCATCCTGGCCGCCCGGTTCCGGGACGGAAAACAGGGGCTGATCGACGGGGCGCTGTTCGTGAAATACGGGTACGACGCGAGGGTGGAAATTCTGGGGACCGAGGGGGTGATCTTGATCGGGGACGTCCGGGAAAAACGGCTGGTGATCGGCAACTCCGCCAAAGGGCTCCGCCAGCCCGCCGTGTCCGGCTGGAGATTGCTGTACAAGGACGCGTATCTGGCGGAAGACGCCCATTTCGTGCAATGCATCCTGGAGGACGCCGAGCCGAGGGTGACCGGATACGACGGCAAGATGGCGGTGAGAGTCGTCGAGGCGGGAAACCGGTCCATCCGGGAACAATGCGTGGTCCATTTGTGATGCCGCATCGGGAGATTGGAGGAAATCATGCTCGCAGCTCGCATGTATGACCGGCACGACATCCGGCTCGAACAGATCGACAGGCCAAGCATCGGCGAAAACGAATTGCTGGTTCAGGTGAAATGCGTGGGGATCTGCGGGACGGATCTGCGGATGATCCGCAACGGAGCCCCCGGCATAAGCGAAAGTACGCCGCGCATCCTCGGGCATGAATTCAGCGGCGTGATCGCGGAAGTGGGAGCCCGCGTGAAGCACTACAGGAAAGGCATGCGGGTGGGGATCGCGCCCAACATGGGGTGCGGCGTCTGCAGGTTCTGCATCGCGGGAGACCAGCACCTGTGCAAAAATTACCGGGCGATCGGCATCCATATGGACGGCGCGATGGCGGAATACGTGGTCATCCCCGAACGGGCCGTGACATCGGGCAACGTCATGGTCTTGCCCGACCACGTCACCTTCGAGGAAGCGGCGATCAACGAACCACTCTCCTGCGTCTACAACGGGCTGACCCGATGTCCCGTCAAGCCCGGCGACAACGTGCTCATCATCGGCGCGGGTCCGATCGGCATGATGCAGGCGCTGTTCGCCAGACTGGCCGGCGCGGCGAAAATCATGATCGCCAACCGGTCTCCCGCCCGGCTCGAGCTTTGCAAAAAAATCGACGGCAGCCTCATCCCCATCGAAAGCGCCAACCTGCGCGAGGAAGTCCGGCGCCTGACCGGCGGGGCCGGGGCGGACGTCTGCATCGTCGCCAATTCTTCCCCGGAGGCGCAATCCGCCGCGCTGGAGCTGACTGCCGTCAACGGCAGGGTGAACTTTTTCGGCGGCCTGCCGGAGCATTTGGCCGACGTGTCCCTCAACAGCAATCTCATTCATTACAAGCAGCTGCTCGTGACCGGTACGACCAAGGCGAACAACCGCCATTTTGCCGAGACGCTCCGGTTCATCTCCGAAGGCCTGCTGGACCCCAAACCGCTGGTCAGCGCCCGCTTCTCCATCCGGGAGGTGCGGGAGGCCATCGCCTATGCCATGGCCGGAAGCGGCCTGAAGACCGTCATCACCTTTGAAGATGCGTAAACCCTTCGTTTGCTTGCGCTTCCTTCGGTCCGCCCCGCCGGACCGGAGGCGGCTTCCTACTGAAAGCGATTACGCAGTGCTTGGGAAAGGAGTGGAGAAAGCCGGTCCCTGAACGGTCGGGAAGACGAACAGAATGATGGGTAAGGCCTTGGGTTTTCAACTTCCAAAATTACGGCAAAAGGGGTAGTGATCCATGCGCAAAACGTTCAAATGGCTGTCCGGAATGTTGACGCTGTCTTTGGCGGTATTGCTCGTCAGCGCCTGCAGCGGCGGATCGGGCGGTTCCGGTTCGGGCCAGCAGGGCGGCGGATCATCCTCGCCTTCGCAGCAAGCCTCCGGCGGTTCGCCTTCAGGCGCGGCCAGGGAGCCCGTCAAAGTGACCATCGGCTGGGTGCCGCCCGATATCACGGGGGTGTTCAAAACCGCCACGGATTATATGGAAATGGCGGCGGTCGACGCGAAAAAGGCGGGCATCGATGTCACGGTGGTCACCCGTTCCACCACCAGCCACACCTCCGTGGCCGAACAGGTCAACAGCATCAACAACCTGATCCAAAGCAAGGTGGACGTGCTGATCGTCTCCCCGGCCGAAGTGGAGGCGGTCAAGCCCGCGATCCGGGAAGCGATTGAAGCGGGCATTCCGGTGATTATGGTGAACATGCTGGAGCCCCAGGAAGGCATTGACATTGCCTCGTACATCGGATTCGACAACGCCCAGGCCGCCGCGGTTTCCGCCTACTCGGTGCTGGACGCGCTGGGAGGTCCGGGCGTACTCGGCGAAGGGCAGCAGGTGTCCGTGCAGCCGGGAGAATACCTGGACCTGAAATGGTGGGAAAACGTGTACAAGGACGTGGACCCGCAGTCGATTTCCGGGAAAGTGGCGATCATTGAAGGGATTGCCGGGGACTTTTTCTCCAACGAAAGAAAACGCGGTTTCCACGAAGTCGTCGACCGATTCCCGAACATCGAGGTCGTGCAGACGCTGCCCGCGGACTGGAACCGGCAAAAGGGCCTGGCCGCCGCGGAAAACATCCTGCAAAACCATGCCGAGCTGGACGTCATCTGGGCGGCTTCCAACGAAATGGGCCTCGGAGCCATCAACGCCCTGAAAAATGCCAACCGGCTGGGCGAGGTCATCGTCGTCACCAACGACGGCACCCCCGAGAGCGTCGACGCCATCCGCAACGGCGAGCTGATGGCCGAGACCTGGCACGGCTTCCCCGAATGGGGCTGGTACGGAACGAAATTTGCCGTCATGCTGAAGCTGGGCCTGGAAGTGCCGAAGACGTTCGACATTCGTCCGAGAACGGAATACAAGGGCAACGCCGACGAATTCTATCCGAATCCGAAGCTGGAGCCGATCAATTGGGAAGAGCTTCTGCAACAAGCCGGGAAATAAACGGAGACGGAGGAGATCGGGATGCTGCACGGCAAAACCGCGATCGTGACCGGGGCCACCCGCGGCATCGGCAAGGCGATCGCCTGCAGACTGGCCGAACTCGGCGCGAACGTCGTCGTGAACGGCCGCAACCGGGAGCTCGCGGAGCAAATCGTTGCGGACCTGACGAAACAGGGCCGCCGCGCCATCGCCTGCGTCGCCGACGTCGGCGTCAGGGATGAGGCGCGGCGAATGGTGGAGCAGGCGGCGGAAACGTTCGGCGGAGTGGACATCCTGGTGGCCAACGCCGGCGTGACGGACATCGGCCGGTGCGAGGACATCACCGAGGAGCGCCTGAACCGCATTCTGGACATCAACGTGAAAGGCGTCTTCTGGTGCTGCCAGGCCGTGATCCCGCACATGCGGCAAAAGAAGAAGGGCACGATCATCACCATCGGCTCGGACGCGGCCCTGGAAGGGATGAAGTACCTCGCTCCCTACTCCGCCAGCAAGTTCGCCGTTAGAGGAATGACGCAGGCTTTGGCGAAAGAATTAGGAGAAGACGGGATCACGGTCAACTGCATCTGCCCGGGCATCATCGACACGGACATGTGGGACGTGACCGACCGCGATCTGGGGAGACTGCTCGGGCTCGGGCCGGGGGAGACGTTCCGGAAATACGTCTCCGAGAACGTGCTGCTCGGCAGAGCCGGCAAGCCGGAGGACATCGCCGACGCCGTGGCGTTCCTGGTCTCGGACCAGGGCGGTTACATCACGGGCGCGAGCATCCCCGTCGGCGGCGGAACTTCCCTGAACTGAACTCTCAAGACGCCGTTCTGCCGCCGGACGGCTGCGGCAAGGCAAACCGCCGACCGGCGGCAGAATGCGTCCCGGGAATGGGGCGACGACGGTGAAGGACATCTTGCTGGAAATGGATAACATCCAGAAGCGCTTCGCGGGCACCCAGGCGCTGGCCGGCGTCCATTTCGAGGTCAGGCCGGGGGAAGTGCACGTGCTGCTCGGCGAAAACGGCGCCGGCAAATCGACGCTGATGAAGATCCTGACCGGCGTCCACCAGCCGGACGAAGGCACGATCCGCTGGCACGGGCGGCCCATCCGCATCCGCGGCCCGGCCGATTCGCTGAAACTGGGCATCGGCATGGTTTATCAGGAGCTGACGCTGGTCAAGAACCTGAGCGTTTTTGAAAACATCTATCTGGGCCGGATGCCGCGCACCCGGATTCTGCCTTTCCTTCGCTGGAAAACGGCGAGGGAACAGGCCGCCGCATTGCTGAAAACGATGAAACTGGACCTCGACATCCGCAAGCCGGTCCGCTCCCTGGACCTGGGCCTTCAGCAGCTGGTGGAAATCGCGCGGGCCATTTCCCGCGACGCGAAGCTGATCATCCTGGACGAACCCACCTCGGCCTTGACGGAAAACGAAGTCAACCTGCTGTTCGAGACCATCCGGAAACTGAAGTCGCAAGGGTTGTCCTTCATTTATATCACGCACAAGCTGAAAGAAGTGTTCACCATCGGGGACCGGGTCACTGTGCTGCGGGACGGGCGGTCGATCCGCACCTTCGATTCCCTGGAAGGCGTCTCGGAAAACGACCTGATCCGCCTGATGGTCGGCCGCACGCTGGAGGACCAGTATCCGAAGGAGATCAACCGCCGGCGCAACGTGATTTTGAAAGTCAGGGGATTCGGGGATGGGAGCCGGTTTCACGATATTTCCTTCGACCTGCACGAGGGCGAAGTGCTCGGCGTCGCGGGGCTGGTCGGATCCGGCACCAGCGAGCTGGCGGAAGCGCTGTTCGGGCTCAGCGAGCGGAAGGTGACCGGGAACATCGAGCTGTTCGGGCAGCCGTACAAACCGACAAATCCGACGCACGCCATCCGCCGCCGCATCGGCATGCTGAAGAAGGACCGCAAGGGCAGCCTCATGCTGCACATGCCCATCTTCCGGAACATGTCGGTGGCGACGTTCGGCCGTTTTGCCCGTTGGGGCTTCCGGAAAAAGAAAGAGGAGATGGCCGTCTCCGAAGAATTGGTCCGGAAGCTGAAGATCGACTGCCGGGACGTCCGTCAGGCGGTCGGGGAACTCAGCGGCGGCAACCAGCAAAAAGTGGCGATCGCCAAATGGATTTGCAACGAATCCCGCCTGATCATCATGGACGATCCGACGCGGGGCATCGACGTGGGAGCCAAGGTCGAAGTCTACAAGCTGATGAACGAATTGACGAGCCGGGGCGTCGGCATCCTGTTCATTTCGTCGGAGCTGCCCGAACTCCTGGGCATGTCGGACCGGATTCTCGTCATGCGGGAAGGCAGGCTGGTGAGCGACCGGCCGGCAAGCGAATGCACGCAGGAATTCATTATGCAAAAAGCCGCGGGGAGTGAATGACGTTGGAAAAACCGGGAGCACCGCCGGCTGCAATCGGCACCTCGGCCGTCCCGGGGAAGTGGAAGCTGGCGATTCAACTTCTGAGCCGCAGCAGTCCCGTCCTGTCGCTGCTGCTGCTGATCGTTCTGCTGGCGCTGATCGCCCCGGAGTTTTTTTCCTGGAGCAATTTCGTCAACATATCCAGACAGTCGGCGGCGATGGGCATTCTGGCCATCGGGCAGACGCTGGTCATCATCCTGGCGGGCATCGACCTGTCCGTCGGGTCCATCATGGCCTTTTCGGGATGCCTGATCGCCGTCGCGGCAACCCAGTGGGGGGTGCACCCGTATGCGGCGGTCCTTTTGGGCATCCTGGGAGGCGTCGCCATCGGCGTGCTGAACGGCGCGGTCATCGCCAAGGCCCGCATCCAGGACTTTATCGCCACCCTGGGCTCCATGACCACGGTGGCCGGGCTGGCGCTCCTGGTCAGCGACGGGCTTCCGATCTCCGGCATTCCGGACCGGATTCTGCGGCTGGGCAGCGGGAAAATTTTCGGGATTCCCGTGGAGTTCATCGTGTTTCTGATCATGGCCGTGCTGGGCTGGATCATCCTGAACATGACCACCCTGGGCCGCAACGCGCTGGCGATCGGGGGCAACCTGGAAGCGGCGAAGGTATCCGGCATCCGCGTGGACCGGACGAGAATCATCGTGTACGGCTTTTCCGGGCTGTGCGCGGCGGTGGCGAGCATCGTCATGATCGGCCGGCTGAATTCCGCCAACGCGCTGATGGGCAACGGCATGGAGCTGCTCTCCATCGCCGCGGTGGTGCTGGGCGGCACGAGCCTGGCCGGCGGGGCCGGCGGCATCGGCGGGACAATCATCGGCGTGTTCACGATGGGCGTGCTCAGCAACGGATTGGATCTGCTGAACATCTCGGCGTTCTGGCAGCGGGTCATTCTCGGTCTGGTCATCATCGGCGTCGTGACGCTGGATACGTGGCGGAGAAGAAGGACGAGCCGGGCTCTGTAACGCAGGGGTTCGCAGCGGGAAACACGGACGGAAAGGATGGGCGCAAATGGCCAAACCGGCTTATTTGATTGGCGTGGACATCGGCACCCAGGGGACAAAAGTCGCGCTGGTGGACGGCGGCGACGGCCGCGTGGCGGCCCGGGCGACGATCCCGTCCAGGCTGATCCGGATGAGCGGAGGCGCCGTCGAACAGGATCCGGCGGAAATGCTGCAATCCGTGCTGGACGGCATCCGGCAGGTGATGGAACGCGCGCAGGCCGATCCGTCTTCCGTGACGGCCATCGGCATCGACGGGCAGATGGCGGGCATCATGGGCATCGACGAAAACCACGAGCCCGTCACGCCCTACGATTCGTGGCTCGACACCCGTTGCGAGGCGTACATGCCGCTCATGAAAAGCATCGGCGAAGAGCGGTTCATCGCCGTCACCGGGGCGCCGGTCACCTACGCCCACGGGCCCAAGGTGCTGTGGTGGAAGCACGAGCGGCCGGAAGCGTTCCGCCGCATCCGCAAGTTCGTCGTGCCGTCGGCGTTCGTGGCCGGGAGGCTGGCGGGCCTTGCCGGCGAGGACGCGTACGTGGACTATACGTACCTTCATTTTTCCGGGTTCTGCGACGTGAACGCCAAGCGCTGGTCGGAGGAGCTGCTGAAGGAGTTCGGCGTGGACGCGTCCAAAATGCCGCGCATCGTGAGCCCGTGGGACGTCATCGGACACCTGACCCCGGCCTACGCGGACAGGTGCGGGCTGCGCGCCGGCATCCCCATCGTGGCCGGCTGCGGCGACACCGCCGCCACGGCGTTCGGCGCCGGGATCGTGGCCAAGGGGATGATGTTCGACGTGGCCGGCACTGCATCCATCCTGACGTTCTGCACCGATCGGTACGCGCCGGACACTGTCTCCAAAACGTTCCTGTACGCCCGGTCGGTGATCGACGGGCTTTGGGCCCCGCTCGCCTACATCAACGGCGGCGGCGAATGCCTGTCCTGGTTCCGCAACCAGGCGGAGGGCGAAGGCGCTTCGTTCGACGGCCTGAACGAAGGCGCGGCGCGCATCCCGCCGGGAAGCAACGGCCTGTACTTCGTGCCCCATTTCGGCGGACGGGTGTGCCCGAACAACCCGCATCTCAGGGGCAGCTGGATCGGGCTCAACTGGTCGCACGACAAGTACGCCATGTACCGGGCCATCCTGGAATCCATCGCCTACGAATACAAACAATATTACGACACCATCCGCCGTCTCGCCCCCGAAACTTCCTTTTCCCAGGTGACCGCCATCGGCGGCGGTTCCCGCAGCGCCCTGTTCAACTCCATCAAGGCGCACGTGCTGGGCGTGCCGTGGACGGCGCTGACCACCGGGGACACTGCCCTGCTGGCGGACGCCGTCATCGCCGGATACGGCATCGGCTATTTCGGCAACCTGGAGGAGGCAATTCGGCGGTACATTGAAATCGGGGAACGGTTTGAACCGGACGCAGGGATGCACGAAATGTACCTCAAGTACGCGGAATCGTACCAGCTCCTTCTGGACAGGCTGACGGATCTGTATCCCCTCTTACACATGTCGTAAGGAAGTGATGCCGGTGAACTCCTCCAGCGAGCCGCTCTTTGCGGAAGAACGGAAACAGCAAATCGTCGAACTGGTCAAAACAAAGAAAAAGGTGCTGGTGCCCGAACTGGTCGACCTGTTCAAGGTGTCCCCGGCCACCATCCGCAACGATTTGCGGGAACTGGAACATCTCGGGCTGGTGAAGCGCACGCACGGAGGCGCCATTCCGGTCGAATATCTGGGCGCCGGATTCGAACTGGACACCGAACGCAAGGTGGTCGAGCATCTGCAGGAAAAGCAGAGCATCGCGGCCGCCGCGGTGCAATGGGTGGAAGAGGGCGACATCATCGTTCTGGACACGGGCACGACGACGTTTGAACTGGCCAAGCGCCTGAGCGGCATCAAGAATATCACCGTCGTGCTGAACGACATCGAAATCGCCCGCTATCTGGAAGAATGCGAGGGCATCAACGTCATCCTGATCGGCGGCACCCTGCGCAAAAAGTTCCATTGCACGGTGGGCCCGTTCGCCACCAAAACGCTGTCCGAACTGAACGTCGACAAGGTGTTTCTGGCCACCAACGGGTTCACCATCGAGAAAGGCTGCTCCACCCCGGACATCAACCAGGCCGAAATCAAGAAGATCATGATGCAGATCGCCACCAAGGTCATCGTGCTGTGCGACAGCAGCAAGATCGGGATCAACTCCTTCGTGCAGTTCGCGCCCGTTTCGGAAATCGACGTTTTCATCACGGATGACAAGATCGGCAAGGAATACCTGCAGGAGTTGCAGAAGCTCGGACTGGAAGTGATCGTGGCGCCCACCAAATGACAAGGGAGGAAGCCGCTTTGAAACTCGGCATTCACGCATACGCCTGGTGCTCCGAATGGAGCAACGACACGCTGGATTTGATCGATCGGACCAAGTCCCTTGGCCTCGATTTCATCGAAATTCCGCTGATGGTTTTGGACCGGTTTGACGCTCGCGCGGTGAAACAGCGGCTGGAGGAAGTCGGTCTGCTTGCCTGCACGTCCACCGCCCTGCTGGACGGGTACGACGTCACCAGCGACGATCCCGACGTCCGCCGGCGCGGGGTGGAATATCTGAAGGCGTGTGTCCGCGCGACGCACGACATCGGGGCTTCCCTGTTTACCGGGGTCACCTACTCGCAGCACGTGAAGCCCGCCCGCAAAAGGCCGGATGAACGCACCTGGGAACTGGCGGCGGCGTGCCTGCGGGAAGTGGCCGTCTACGCCAGGTCGCTGGGTGTCAATCTCGGTCTGGAGCCCGTGAACCGCTACGAATCGTATCTGCTGAACACGGCCGAGCAGGCGCTTCGGCTCATCGACATGATCGGTGAGCCCAACGTGGTGATCCATCTGGATACGTACCATATGAACATCGAGGAAAAAGATTTTTACCAGCCCGCACGGCTGGCCGGCGACCGCCTGATGCACCTGCATCTTTGCGAGAACGACCGGGGCATCCCCGGCACCGGCCACGTCGACTGGGACGGGCTGTTCCGGGCGCTCGGCGAAATCCGTTACGAAGGCTTTGCGGCCCTGGAGTCGTTCGTCGACGTCACGGACAACATGCACACCTGGACATGGCGGAAACTGGCGCCGAGCGGCGACGAGCTGATCCGGGAAGGATCGCGGTTTTTGCGGGAGAAGATGCGGCAATACGGCCTGGGAGGAGAGGCCGCATGAAATTGCCCGAACCGGCCGCGCAGCCGACGATGTACTTTATCGGAGTGACCACCGGGCAGTCTTCGATCATGAAGCTGTTTCCGCTTTGGGCCCGGGAGCTGGGACTGAAGGATGCCGTCATCAAAGGGATCGACATCGCGATCCACGCCGACCCGGAAGTCTACCGGGAATGCGTCGCCTTCATCAAAAACGATCCCCTGTCGCTCGGCGCGCTGGTCACCACGCACAAGATCGACCTTTTCCAGGCGGCGAGCGATTGTTTTGACTACATCGATCCGTACGCCGCCATGTTTCGGGAAGTGTCTTCCATCTCCAAAAAGGACGGCCGGCTGGCGGCGCACGCCAAGGACCCCATCTCCAGCGGGTTGGCAATGGAAGCGTTCATCCCGGAGGGCTACTGGCGCAAGCACCGCGGCGAGGTGTTCATCATGGGAGCGGGAGGCAGCGCGCTGGCCATCAGCGCGTACCTGACCGACGCCAGGCACGGGGACAATGTCCCCGCCAAAATCACGATCAGCAACCGCAGCCCGCAGCGTCTGGAATCGGCAAGGCAGCTGCTCGGGCAGATCCGGACGGACGTGCCGTTTGAATACGTGCTGTGTCCGACCCCGGAGGAAAATGACGCGGTTTTGCACAAACTGCCGCCCCATTCGCTGATCGTCAACGCCACCGGCCTTGGCAAGGACCGGCCGGGCTCCCCGCTGACGGACAACGCCTGCTTTCCCGCCGACAGCCTGGTGTGGGAGCTGAACTACCGGGGCGAACTGGATTTCATGAAGCAGGCGCTGCGGCAGCAGAAAGACCAAAGGCTGCACGTGGAAGACGGTTGGATTTATTTCATTCACGGGTGGACGCAGGTCATCTCCGAAGTGTTTCACATTCCGATCGAGGGAGAAGTTTTCAAAAGACTGGAAAGCATCGCGATGTCCATCCGATCTTGAGCATGCGGAGCGTGAGCGATATGCAGCAAGCCGTTTTGCCGTTTTCGGTCGATTTCGATCCGAGGACGGGTCTTTCCCGGAGCCGGCCGACGATCCGGCGCAAACTTTCCCAGATGGCCGGCATGTACGCCGACGATGGCGCTTTTCAGCGGCTGCTTGCCCAGGGGGACCAGATTGTCTACGAGTTCTACGATCTCGGTTTGCCGGAGACGGACGGAAACATCGCGTTCGGCGCCAGCATCGTGTACCCGGGGAAGGTCGGAGACGAATATTACATGACCAAAGGGCATTTTCACACCATTCTGGATACCGCGGAGGTTTATTATTGCCTGGCCGGCCGGGGGCTGATGCTGATGGAAAACCCCGAAGGCGACATGTACGTTGAAGCGTTCGAGCCGGGCAAGGCCGTCTACGTGCCCGGACGTTTCGCGCATCGCAGCATCAACACGGGCACGGAGACGCTCGTCACCTTTTACGCTTTCCGGGCGGACGCGGGGCACGATTACGGCACGATCGAGACGAAAGGATTCCGCAAAATCGTCGTGGAGCGGGACGGCAAACCGGTCGTCGTCGACAACCCGAAGTGGCGATAGGCGAGCCGGGACGGAAGCGGTGAACATCGTGAGCAAATGGAAAGTGCTCGTGACGCCCCGTTCGTTCGCCGCGAACGGATCCCGCCCGCTGGATATGCTGAAGGATCGGGGATGCGAAGTCGTCCTCAATCCGTTCGGCCGTATTCTGGAGAAGCGGGAAATGATGGAACTCATCCGGGGGATGGACGCGGTCATCGTCGGGGTCGATCCGCTGGACGGCGAGGTGTTGGCGCAAGGCGACCGGTTGAAGGTGATTTCGAAATACGGCGTGGGCACCGACAACATCGATCTGGCCGCGGCGGAGCGCCGGGGGATTCGGGTCACCGTGACGGCCGGCGCCAATACGGAAGCCGTGGCGGACTACACCATGGCGCTCATGCTGGCGGCGGCGCGAAGAATCATTCCGATCGACCGGCGTTGCCGCCACCTCGACTGGAGCAAAATGACGGCGGTGGATGTCTGGGGCAAAACGATCGGCATCGTCGGCCTGGGCGTGATCGGCAAGGGCGTCGCCCGCCGGGCGCAAGGGTTCAACATGCGGGTGCTCGCTTACGACATCGTGCAGGACGAAGCGTACGCGGCCCGGCACGGCATCCGCTACGTACCGCTTCGCGAGCTGTTGACGGAAGCCGATTTCGTCAGCCTGCATTTGCCGCTCACCGAACAGACGTATCACCTCATCGGAGCGGAAGAACTCCGGCTGATGAAGCCCCATGCCGTGCTCGTCAACACGGCGCGCGGCGGCCTCGTCGACGAAAAGGCGCTGATCGAAGCCCTGCGGAACCGCCGCATCTGGGGGGCGGGGCTGGACGTCTTCGAGCGGGAACCCCCGGAACACCGCGAACTGCTGGAACTGGACAACGTGGTCCTCGGCTCGCACAGCGCGGCTTCCACCTTTCAGGCGATCGAGAACATGGGGATCATGGCGGCCGCCCATGTGCTGGAAGCGTTGGAAGCTCCGGATTAAGTTTGATCATCGACCGGTACATTATAAGCCGGTCAGCAAGGCGCCCGGTGCGCATGTCGCGCGTTCGGGCGCTTTCATCTGCGCACATAGAACGCGGAAAAAGTCGGCGAGCTGGTCGAAAAAGGCTTCCGGGCCTTCAAGTGGGACCCCTTCCGCATCTCCGGCCGGGATATTTCCCACGAAGACCTGGAATACGCCGTCGAGTGCATCGCAGCCGTGCGCATGGCGGCAGGACTCAAGGTCGATCTGCTCATCGAAGGACACGGCCGGTTCAACGTGCACAGCGCCGTCAAGGTGGCCAAGGCCATTGAACGATTCGATATCTTCTTTTTCGAGGAGCCCATTTCGCAGGACAACTACCAGGACCTGAAAAAAGTGGCCGATGCCGTAAACGTTCCGCTGGCGGGCGGAGAGCGGTGCTACAGCTACTACCATTTCCGGGAACTGCTCGCCGCCCAGGCGCTGGACATCGTCAGCCGGATCCGGGCCACAGCGGCGGCATCCTGTCCCTTAGAAAAATCGCGGCCATGGCCGAAACCTGGTACGTCGGCGTCGCCTTCCACAACGACAGCGGTCCGGTGCACACCGCCGCCACGGTGCAGATGGATGCGACGCTCAACAACTTCGTCATCCAGGAATGTTTTCCGTGCGATGTGGAGAAGAGCCCATGGCTGCACACGATCGTGGATAATACGCCGGTTCCGGTGGACGGCTGTATCACCCTGTCTGACCGTCCCGGCCTCGGGCTCGACATCGAAAAGGAGGAGATCAGGAAGCATCCGCCGCAAAACCGTCCCGTCTACGGCCTGTACAGCAAGGATTCCTTCCTGCTGACCGGCGTCGGCGGACGAACGACGAATCCGGCTTTTGATCCGGAAACCGGCCGCCGGGGAGCCCGGGCTCCCCGGATTTTTTGCCCTGGCAAACACGAGAGAATTTCCAACCAAAAAACAAAAAAATCTCATTTACCGGACAAAACCGCGGGAAGTACGTTTATTCTTATAGTAGACAGGAAGAACAGGTCGCCGCCCGAGTCATCGCCATGATCGCAGGCAAAACCCTTCCGTGCGTTGAAACCCTGCCAGGACTTATGAAGGGAAGCGAGGGGAGAAGCCGTGTACAAGCTGCTGGTCGTGGATGATGAAGCGTTGGTCCGCGAAGCCATCCGGGAACAGATGAACTGGAACAACCTTGGCTTCGAGTGCATCGGAGACTGCGAGGACGGCTTGGAGGCGCTGCGGTTTATCGAGCGCCGGCAGCCGGACGTGGTGCTGACCGACATCTACATGCCGTTCATGAACGGCATCGAGCTGGCGCAGGAACTGCATGTCCGTTACCCGGCCATCAAGGTGGTCATCCTGACGGGCTACGAGGAATTCGACTACGCCCAGCAGGCCCTCAAGCTGAAGGTCGCGGACTATATTTTGAAACCGGTTACGGCGGACGAACTGGGGAACGTGCTGCAAAAACTGAAGACGGACATGGACATCGCCAGACAGCAAAAACAGGACTACGAACGGCTCCAGCACCAGCTGAAAAAAAACTGGCCGCTCCTGAAGGAGCGGTTCCTGGAACGCTTCGTCACGTCCCCGATGTCGGTGCGGGAGAAAAAAGAAAACTTCGATTATTTCCGGGTTCGCTGGAAGGGGGCCTGGCTGGTCGAACTCGCCATCGATATGGACGAATTCGCGTCCGGCGCGGCCCGGTCGCTGTCCGACCAGGAGCTGCTCCGCTTTGCCGTTTACAATATTGCCCAGGAAATGGTTTCCAATCGGGAAGGAGCGGAGATTTTCCGGGACCGGGAAAATCACGTGCTCGTCCTCATCTCCGGCGAGAATGCCGGCGACCTGCGCGAGGCCGCCATGGACATCGCCGGGGAAATCCACCGCACGGTGACGTCCCTGCTCCCGGTCGAAATTTCCATCGGCATCGGCCATCCCTGCGAGTGGACGGGCGACGTCCCCCTGGCGCATCAATCCGCGGTGTCTGCGCTGGATTACCGGTATGTGATCGGAAGAAACGAAATCATCCGGATTTCGGACATGGAGCAGATCGACCGCCCGGCTCTCCTGTCGGTCGTTCCCATGCAACGGGAGCTGGTCACCCGGCTGAAGACCGGCACGAGACAGGAAATGGAGGCGTGGATCGAAGGGCTGTTCGCCACGTTCCGCACGCACGTGTTCCCCATCGACTCCTGCCGTCTCTGCCTGCAGCAGGTGGTGTTGACGCTGACGCAGACGCTGTACGAACTCACCGGCCAATTCGGCGAGGGGCTCGGGGACGCGGCCGGCCTGCTTTCCGAGATCGGCCGCCTGGCTTCCCTGGACGAAATGGAGGCCTGGCTCAAGGAATTGTGCCTGAAAGCCGTGGACTTGATCGGCGGCATCCGGGAAGATCACAACGCGCTGCAGATCGACAAGGCGAAGGAATACGTGCGGAAACGCTTTTCGGATCCGGAGCTGTCCCTCATCGAGGTCGCCCGGCACGTGTCCATCAGCCCCAGCTATTTCAGCAGCCTGTTCAAGCGGATAACCGGCAAAACCTTCGTGGAATACCTCACCGAAGTGCGGATGGAGAAGGCCAGGGAGCTTCTGAGAATGACCTCCATGCGGACCTACGAAATCGCGTATGCCGTGGGGTACAGCGATCCCCACTATTTCAGCAGCGCGTTCAAGAGACACACGGGGGACACCCCGACGGATTATCGCGCCCGAATCCTTCCGGCGGGGAAAGCGTGAGCGGTCCATGGCCAGATTGCGGCTCCGGTTTCGCAGCATCCAGACGCATATGGCGCTTGCTTTCACCTTCCTTATTCTTATCACCATCCTGGCGATGAGCGTCGCCTCCTACTACCTGACCAAGGAAGCGGTGAAATCCAACGTGCAGGTGTACACGGCGGAGCTCGTCAACCAGGTGAACAACAACATCCGGGCCTATGTGAACGGCATGAAGGACATGGCCGACCTGGCGGCCGGCAGCTATGTCATCCAGAACTTTCTGTCCGTCCGGCAATTTGCGGATGCGGCGGAAGAGAACTATTACAAGGAAATCATCTCCGACTTCCTTGGCTCCATGATGGTATCCCGGACCGACATCTCATCGGTCAGCATCTTCGGCTACAACGGCCAGTTCGTGTCCGGGCGGAAAGACCTGGAGCTCAACCCGAATATCGATCCGACGTCTTTGGGCTGGTACCAGAACGCCCGGAACGCGGCGGGACAGCACGTCATTTCCCCGCCGCACGTCCAGCCTGTGTTCAAGGACCGCTATCCGTGGGTGGTCTCCCTCAGCCTCGAGCTGGCCGCAAGGGACGGCACGAAGCTGGGCGTTTTGCTGATTGACCTCAATTTCAGCGTGCTGAACGACATGCTTCGCGAAATCCGCCTCGGCCCAAGGGGCTATTTGTTTATTGTCGACTGGGCGGGCAACATCGTCTATCACCCGCAGCAGCAGCTCATCTACAGCAACCTGAAAACGGAAATGATCGACCGGGTGCTGGAGACGGAAAACGGCATTTTCACCGGCGAACAGGACGGAGGCCGTCGGATGTACATCGTCAAGGATTCCGGCTTCGGGTGGAAGATCGTGGGGGTCGCCTACGAAAACGAGCTGGTGGGCAACCAGCGCCGGATCCAGCTGTCCGTGTTCCTCCTGGGCATCGTCTGCATCGTGATCGCCGTGGCGCTTTCCCTGGTCCTGTCGCGGCGCATCATCCAGCCGATCAAGCGGCTGCAGCTGTCCATGCAGGAAGTGGAAAAAGGCAACTTCGACATCCACGCGCCGGTGTCGGGCACCTTCGAGACGAGCAAGCTGGCGCACGCTTTCAACATCATGGTGGGCAAAATCCGGGAGCTGATGTGGCAGATCGTCCAGGACCAGGAGCAAAAGCGCAAAAGCGAGCTCAACGCCCTGCAGGCGCAAATCAATCCGCATTTTCTCTACAACACCCTGGACTCCATCATCTGGATGGCCGAATCCAACAGGAACCGCGAGGTCGTCCAGATGACGTCGGCGCTCGCCAAGCTGTTCCGCGCCTCGATCAGCAAGGGAGAGGAACTGGTGCCCGTCGGGACGGAGATCGTCCATATCGAAAACTATCTGAAAATCCAGAAAATGCGATACAAAGACAAGCTGGACTATCACATCGACGTGGACGATGCGGTCAAGCATTACCAGACGATCAAGGTGATCCTGCAGCCCATCGTGGAAAACGCGATCTACCACGGCATCAAAAAGAAGAAGGGCCCCGGGCTGATCACCATCACCGCCAGGGAAGAAGAGACGGATCTCATCCTGCAGGTGTCGGACAACGGCATCGGCATGGACAAAGAGACGCTGCGCGCGCTCCTGGAACCCGCGCCCGCGGGACGCGAGGGGAGGGGCGTCGGCGTCCGCAACGTGCATGAGCGGCTGCAGCTTTATTTCGGGAAATCCTACGGGCTGTCCTTTGAAAGCACGCCCGGCGAGGGGACGACGGCGTACATCCGCTTTCCGAAAATTCCGTCCGTGGCGGGAGGGGAGACGGCATGACCTCCAAAGCGAAATGGCTGGCGGCGTCCCTGGCGATTCTCGCCGCGGCGGGGTTCGGGCTGTCCGACTGGTTCCACCGGATGACGTTCCCGCGGCCCGCCCGGGTGGATGTCATCATCAAGACGAACACCATGGAATTCTGGCAGGTGCTGGTCGACGGCGTCCACGTGGCCGCGGAGGAGTTCAAGGTGGATGTGCGGGTGAACGGACCGCGGACGGAAGCCGATGTGGACGGCCAGATCGCCATGGTGGAGGATGCCATCCGGGGCAGGCCGGACGCCATCGTGCTGGCCGCCACCGATTTCGACCGGCTGGTGCCCGTCGCCCGGAAGATCGTCGACCGCGGCATCAAGCTGATCATCCTGGATTCCGGCATCAACGCCGACATCGCGCACAGCACGGTCCAGACGGACAACGTGGCGGCGGGAAACAAGGCGGGAAAGGTGATGCAGGAGTATCTCCAGGGCCCGGCCAAGATCGCCATCATCAGTTTCGTGAAAAACGCCGCTTCCCTCCTCGACCGGGAAAAAGGGGTCCGGGAAGTGCTGGAGGGCGATCCGCGGATTGTGCGGCTGGATACGTATTCCGTGGACGGGTCGGAGCAGAACGCGTATGCCAAGGTCATGGAAATTTTGCGGAACGATCCCGGCGTGACCGGCGTCATCGGGCTCAACGAGGGGACCACCGTGGGCGCGGGAAGAGCCATCAGCGAGCTGGGGCTCAAGGACCGGGTGACGCTGGTGGGCTTCGACAACTCGCTGCAGGAAATCAAGTTCCTCGAAGAAGGCGTCCTGAAGGCGACGGTCATTCAGCGGCCTTTTTCCATGGGGTATCTCAGCATCAAGACCGCCGCGGAAGTCATCTCGGGAAAGAAGGTGCCCAGGACCATCGACACCGGTTCGCTGGTCATCACGAGGCGGAACATGTACGAGGAAGAAAACCAGAAGCTGCTGTTTCCGTTCGTGAACGGCTGACCGCGGACGGACGGGTGCGGCAATAGCGGCTACTGAGCCTCCGGCGTGCGGATGCGCGTCCGGGGGCGCTTTTTTTTTGTCCGAAAACTCCAAAAAATATTCGACCATTGCAGGAGAATAATCCATGGTTGTTCCCGCCCGCGGTTTGTATTTTGAAAGTGGAATCCGGCGGCGGAAAGGACAAACCGCGGGGGTGAAATCTTTGTCGGACGAACTGGTGAGAATGGAGGGGATCGAGAAGCGCTTCGCCGGCGTGCACGCGCTGAGAAACGCCCGCTTCGACCTGAAGGCCGGCGAGGTGCACGCGCTGGTCGGGGAAAACGGCGCCGGCAAATCGACCCTGATGAAGGTGCTGACCGGCGTGTACCCGAAGGACGGCGGGAAAATCTTCTTCCGGGGCCGGGAGGTGCAAATTCCCGACACGCGAACCGCGCAGCGGATGGGGATCACCATGATCCACCAGGAGCTCAATCTCGCCCAGGATCTGACGGTGGCCCAGAACATTTTCATCGGCCGGGAACCCCGCAGGGCCTTCCGCCTGTTCCTGAACGAAAAGGAGATGAACCGGCGGACCGCGGAGCTCCTGGCGCAGATGAACCTGGATATCGAGCCTGAGACACCGGTCTCAAAACTCACTGTCGCCCGGCAGCAGATGGTGGAAATCGTCAAGGCCATCTCGCAGGATTCGCAGGTGCTGATCATGGACGAACCGACGGCCGCGCTCAGCGACGCCGAAATCGAGGAGCTGTTCAAGGTTATCGGCAGGCTGCGGGCGGACGGGGTCGGCATCATCTACATTTCCCACCGGATGGCGGAACTGAAACGGATCTCGGACCGCATCACGGTGATGCGGGACGGCAGCTATATCGGCACGGTTCCCACGGAAAGCGCCTCCATCGACGGGATCATCACCATGATGGTGGGGCGGGAAATTTACCAGCCGGCCATGCCGGACCCCGGAAAGAAGGAGAGGCGCGAAGCCGTCCTGGAAGTCCGCGGCCTGAGCCGAAAGGGCGTCCTTCACGACATCAGCTTCTCGCTGTATAAAGGAGAAATCCTCGGCGTGGCGGGACTCGTCGGCGCGGGCCGGACGGAAATGGCGCGGACGCTGTTCGGCGCCGATCCCGTGGATTCCGGCGAAGTTCATGTCCACGGCCGCAGAGTCCGGATCCGCTATCCGCACGAGGCGGTCCGGCACGGCATCGGCTACCTCTCCGAAGACCGGAAGCGGTTCGGCTGCCTGCTGGAGATGGACGTGCAGACGAACATGGCGATGGCGTCCCTCTCCCGTTTCATGAAGTTCGCCGGCTGGATGGACGACCGGCGCATGGGGGAAGCGGCGGGCAAAGCCGTGGAGCGGCTCATGATCAAGACGCCCGGCGTCAGGCAGCGGGTGAAGTTCCTGTCCGGCGGCAACCAGCAAAAAGTCGTCATCGGCAAATGGCTGATCCGGGACTGCGACATCCTCATCTTCGACGAGCCGACCCGCGGCATCGACGTCGGGGCGAAAAGCGAGATTTACCGGCTGCTGGAGAACCTGGCGGCGTCCGGCAAGTCCATCGTGATGATCAGCTCGGAGCTGCCCGAGATCCTCCGGCTCAGCCACCGCATCATCGTCATGTGCGAAGGCCGGGTTACGGGAGAGCTCGTGAACGACGGGAATGTCACCCAGGAGCTCATTTTGAAATACGCGACGGATCGAAGTTATGCCGTTCGTCAGGGGGGACCGGGATGAAAACGCAGACGGAGGGTGCCGTGCGGGAAGGCGCGAGACCCGACGGGGCCGGGCGGCAGCCGCGCATCGCGTTCCGGTCGGGTCTGCAGCAGCTTTTGGCCTTCGGCAGTCTGATCGGGCTCGTCATCTTTTTCTCGCTCGCATCCGGCAACTTTTTCCAATTCTCCAACATCGTCGGCATCCTGCTTTCGACCGCCGTGATTGGCGTGCTGGCGCTGGGGTCGACCTTCGTGATCATATCCGGCGGCATCGATCTGTCGGTCGGCACGGTGATGACGCTATGCTCGGTCTTGGCCGGCGTGTTCATCACCTTCTGGGGGCTGCCGATTCCGGTCGGCGTGGCCGGCGGCATCCTGACCGGAGCCCTGTGCGGCCTGGTGTCCGGCTTCGCCGTGTCCCGGATGAGGGTCCCGCCCTTCATCGCGACCCTCGCCATGATGATGATCGCCAAGGGGCTGGCGCTGGTCATTTCGGGCGCGAAGCCGGTGTATTTCACCCACACGCCCGTTTTTTCCAAGATCTCGCTGGGTTCGGTGCTCGGCAGCGTGATTCCGGGCTTCGACATTCCCAACGCCGTGCTGATTTTCTTCCTCATGGCGATTCTGGGCGGCATCCTGCTGTCCCGCACCATCCTGGGCCGGTACACCTTCGCCATCGGCAGCAACGAAGAGGCGACCCGCCTGTCCGGCGTGAACGTCCGGGCCTGGAAAATGGCGATCTACACGGTCACGGGCATGTTTACCGGGGTGGCGGGGATTCTGATGGCGTCGCGGCTCAATTCCGCGCAGCCCGCTTTAGGGATGGGCTACGAGCTGGAGGCCATCGCGGCGGTGGTGATCGGCGGCACGTCACTCAGCGGGGGCAAGGGCACCATCGTCGGCACCGTCATCGGCGCGCTGATCATGAGCGTATTGACCAATGGTCTGCGCATTTTGTCCGTGCCCCAGGAGTGGCAAACCGTCGTCATCGGCTTTGTCATCCTGCTGGCGGTGTATCTGGACATCCTGCGCCGGAGGAACGCCTGACTGCGCGGGGGCGGAAGGTCCGACTCAAGGTATAGTCTCGCGGGGGAGCGGGCGCGCGCAAGGCGGCCGACTTGCGCGACGGGTCGGGGTCTCCCGGGAGATTATATAAATCCCGATAACGGAAAGGGGATGAAACCCATGAAAAGATTGGGCGTGCCGGCCATGGTGTTGTTGGCGTTCGCGCTGGTGGTGAGCGCCTGCGGGTCGGGCGGAGGCGGCGGAAGCGCGTCGAGCCCGAGTTCGAGCCCGGGCGCGAGCCAGCCTGCGGGATCGTCAACCTCGCCGTCTCCGTCCGGCGGGGACAAGAAATTGTTCATTCCGATCATTTCCAAGGGGTTCCAGCATCAGTTCTGGCAGGCGGTGAAGCTGGGCGCCGAAAAGGCGGCGTCCGAACTGGGGGTGGACATCACCTTCGAAGGGCCGGAGACCGAGTCGCAGGTCGACAAGCAGCTGGAAATGCTGCAGGCCGCCCTTGACAAAAATCCGGACGCGGTGGGCTTTGCGGCGCTGGACAGCCAGGCGGCGATCCCGCTCCTGCAACAGGCGCAGCAACGGGGCATTCCGATCATCGCCTTCGACTCCGGGGTCGACAGCGACATTCCGGTGACCACGGCGTCCACCGACAACCTGGCGGCAGCAGCCCTGGCCGCGGACAAAATGGCGGAACTCATCGGCGGCGCCGGCGAAGTCGCCGTCATCGCCCACGACCAGACGAGCCGCACCGGCATCGACCGACGGGACGGCTTCGTGAACCGGATCAAGGAAAAATACCCGGACATCACGATCGTCGACATCCAATACGGCGGCGGCGACCACCTAAAGTCCACCGATGCCGCGAAGGCGATCATACAAAGCCATCCCAATCTGAAGGGCATCTTCGGCACCAACGAAGGTTCCGCCATCGGCGTCGTCAACGCCGTCCGGGAAATGAACATGGCGGGCAAGATCGTCGTGATCGGATACGACTCCGGCAGGGCCCAGATCGACGCCATCAAGGAAGGGCTGATGGCCGGCGCCATCACGCAGAACCCCATCGGCATCGGCTACGAAACGGTCCAGGCGGCCGTCAAGGCGATCAAGGGCGAGTCGCTGCCGGCGCACATCGACACCGGTTTCTTCTGGTACGACCAGTCCAACATCGACAATCCGGACATCCGGGCCGTGCTGTACGAGTGACGCTGCCGCGCTTCGAAGACACGGTGGAACCGCGCAGTACGTTGCAATTCAACGAGCAGGGAGGCCTGCCGCTCTCCTGGATGCAACATTGCGCCAGAAGGAGCGTAGTGCGGCCTCCCTTTTCAGTTACAGGCTTTTTGTGTTTTACAATTTCCAGGGTATTCAATGCACCTTCCAGACTGCACAATCTCCTGCCAAACCGCAAATCTTGCGGGCGAATCCGATTTTGATCCGGACACCGGCCGCCGGGGAGCACGGGCTCCCAGGATTTTTTTGCCCCGACAACCGGATCATGGATGCGCAAATGCGGACGGGCAGAGCGGAAGGCGTTTTTTTGTGGTCTGATATCTGACGGGTATTTCTGAAAAACTTACAAGGTATTTCAGTTCAAATCATATGAGGTTCTATAATTCTATAACTGAAAAGGAGTCAGGGGGTTTTTTTGCTATTTTTGAAACTACAGTATGAGACAGGTGGTAAGCATGGTCAAACGACTGCGCAGAAGCGTCTTGTGGGTGGCTATCGTTTCTATGCTCGCGGGGATCGTTTCACCGGCGGTACCAACTGGCTATGTGTCCGCCGAGCCGGTAGCTGCGGCGAATGCCGCTTCGGGGAAATCCGGTCCTCATTGAGCGCAGGAAACCCTTGAAGATTGGGTAGAAAACGGTCTGCTCCGGGGCTTTGACGACGGAAGCCTCCGTCCGGACAGCCTCGTCAGCAGGGCGGAATTCGTTGCCTTGGTCAATCGCCTGTATGGCTTTACGGTACAGGCGGAAGTCCGGCTGACGGATGTTGCGCCCCATCAATGGTATGCCGGAGAAGTGGCGAAGGGGCTGGCGGCCGGGTTCGTCAAAGGCTACGCTGACGGCACGTTCCGGCCGAACCAGCCGATTACCCGGCAGGAAGCGGCCGTCATCGTGGCTTCGCTGCTCGGTCTCGAGCCGAAGGATGAGCAGCTCGTCCGGAAATTTCGGGACGGAGACGCCATCGCGGAATGGAGCAGGAAAGCCGTTGCCGCGGTGGTTGAACACGGATACATGAACGGTTATCCGGACGGCGCCTTCCGTCCGGCTCAGCCGATCACGCGGGCCGAAGCCGTCGTCACGCTGGACCGGACGGCGGCCTGGAAGCTGGTCAAGGCGGGAACCTACGGCGAAAACGACCAGGTCCGGATCATCGAAGGCAACGTGGTGATCACTTCGGCCGACGTGACGCTGCAAAACGTGCGGATCACGGGAAACCTGTGGGTGGCCCAGTCCGTCGGCGAAGGCGACGTGACGCTCCGGGGCGTCATGGTGGAAGGAAAGACGTTCATCCGCGGAGGCGGCGCAAACAGCATCCGCTTGATCGACACCGAGTTGGGAGCGGTCATCGTCAACAAGAAAACGGGTGAGGTGCGCATCGTCGCGGCGGGAAGCACCGTCATCCGCCAGATCCTGCTGGAATCCGGGGCGATTCTGGAGGAAGAAGAAACCACGGGGGAAGGATTCGGCGAAGTCACCATCACGTCGGACCCCGAGTCCGGCGCTCCCGTTGTGACGCTGAACGGGGATTTTTCCACGGTGGTCGTTGATGCCCCGAACGTGACCTTACAGATTCAAAGCGGATCGGTCGCCGAACTGACCGTGACGGAAAACACGACCAATACGACGCTGAATGTGTCGGAAAATGCCAAGGTGGAAACCCTGGTTCTCGAATCGGACTCCCGGGTGACCGGCGGCGGTCAAGTGACCCATGCGGTCGTCCGCGCGCCCGGCTCGTATTTTGAGCAAGAGCCGGAGAATCTGGAAGTGCCGGAAGGTGTCACGGTGGTGGTGGGCGGCGAAGAGCGCGGCGCCGAGGAACCGCCCGCTCCCGCGGTTCCCGACACGCCCGGCGGCGACAACACGCCTCCCGGCGGCGGAACTCCCGCCGCACCGGCAAGGCCTGTCATCGTGTCCGTCGACGGCGTGGCGGATGTGGAGGTCAAATACGGGACAAGCCTGAACGACGCCATCGGAAAACTGTCGGCGGCGACGACGATCACGGACAGCAATGGCGGCAAGCACACCGTGCGCCTGTCCTGGACGATCGCCGATTATAACGGGGAACAGGCGGGGGAATACGAGGCCGTCGGCACGTTCACGCTGCCCGCGTCGGTGGCGCCCAACCCGGATGTTCCGCTGTATGTGACAGCGACGGTGACGGTGCAAGAGAAGCCGAAGATCGTGAGCGCAACGCCCGTGTCGGCGGATGTGGAGGTCAAATACGGCACGGAAGAATCGGCGGTCATCGCGGAGCTTGAGGCGAAGGCGCCGGAGACGACGATCCTGGACAGCGACGGCGGCACGCACACCGTTGGGCTGACCTGGTCGATTGAGGGATATAAAAAAGAAGAACCGGGCGAGTATACGGCGAAGGGGACGTTCGCGCTGCCTGCGTCGGTGGCGCCCAACCCGGATGTTCCGCTGTATGTGACAGCGACGGTGACGGTGAAGGAGAAGCCGAAGATCGCAGGCGCGACTCCCGTTTCGGCGGATGTGGAGGTCAAATACGGCACGGAAGAATCGGCGGTCATCGGGGAGCTTGGGGCGAAGGCGCCGGAGACGACGATCACGGACAGCGACGGCGGCACGCACACCGTGGGGCTGACCTGGTCGATTGAGGGATATAAAAAAGAAGAACCAGGCGAGTACACGGCGAAGGGGACGTTCGCGCTGCCCGCGTCGGTGGCGCCCAACCCGGATGTTCCGCTGTATGTGACAGCGACGGTGACGGTGCAAGAGAAGCCGAAGATCGTGAGCGCAACGCCCGTGTCGGCGGATGTGGAGGTCAAATACGGTACGGAAGAATCGGCGGTCATCGCGGAGCTTGGGGCGAAGGCGCCGGAGACGACGATCCTGGACAGCGACGGCGGCACGCACACCGTTGGGCTGACCTGGTCGATTGAGGGATATAAAAAAGAAGAACCGGGCGAGTACACGGCGAAGGGGACGTTCGCGCTGCCCGCGTCGGTGGCGCCCAACCCGGATGTTCCGCTGTATGTGACAGCGACGGTGACGGTGCAAGAGAAGCCGAAGATCGTGAGCGCAACGCCCGTGTCGGCGGATGTGGAGGTCAAATACGG
>Ga0310826_100410_pt1 | contig 45450 bp, 39 predicted proteins | sample WT_ome_FD_201306 | JGI IMG/M metagenome (GOLD analysis project Ga0310826, IMG submission 201306) | Sorghum-adapted microbial communities enriched on wild type (WT) sorghum from Joint BioEnergy Institute, Emeryville, California, United... ... | reverse complement strand
CCCCTTCCGCGCGTACCGGATCGATCTGACCGCGGAAGACCTGATCGGCAAGGTCGGGCGCACCCTGCCCAGCCTCGCGGAACCGGCGGACCCCGTTCCGGCGCGCGAATCCTTCGGGCCGCCCGTGGCATTCGGAACGCCGGACGGGGAACCGGACGCCACGTTCCGGGACACGCTGGACCGTATCGGCCGCTTCCTGAAGCGGTATCACAAGCTGCCGCAATACCCGGAATCCGCCCGCGAGTTCCTGCCGCTGCTGCCGGCGGAATATGCCGGTCTGCAGGACGAGTCCATTGTCCGGGCGCTCATGGCGCGCGCGCAATCCATCCAGGAGCGGCTGCGCGCCGGCAATCCGGAGGAGCAGCGGATCAGCCGGATTTTGCGCTACGCCTACATCCAGAAGATCGGCACCCACGAGGCGGCGGCCGAGCTGCTCGGCATTCTCGTCCCCAGCTATTACCGCTATCTGCGGGAGGCGATCCGCCGCTTCGCCTTCGAATGGATCAACGGCCCGTGAGCCCGGTGCGCGGGCGTACGATGAAAGGCCGACGGTTCAAATCCGTCGGCCTTTTTCGTATTCATGCGTTGTTATTTGACAAGCACCGGCTCCCCGATGATCGTCAGACTGCCTTGCGCCCAGATTTCGAGCGTATGGACGTCCTCGATGTCGAGCTCGACTTCGTACAGGTTGCCGTACGCCGCGTTGATCCGCTTGAGGAGATATTGGTTGCTTTCTTCCTTGAACTCGATGACCGGCGGGGCAGACTTGTAGTTGCCCTCTTCGTCCTTCTCCTCGTCGATCCAGAACGTCGCCTTGAACTTCTTGTACGCATAGTTCACCGGGACGAAGAGGCTGATTCCGGCGTAATAATCGGGTTCGCCGGCGTAGCCGTATTCGAACGTCCGGCCCGGCGCGCGGTTCAGATACTCGGGCGTGCGGCTGGCCACCCGGTACAGCGTTTCGCCGCCCCTCGTATATTCCGGCGTGACGCGGATGACCGACTCGTGTTGCCGGACGGCTGGCCGCCCTTCTCCCCGAGATAGACCGTCTTCGTGCCGCCGTCCCAGCTCGTCTCGAGCCCGACGGCTTCGGAGATCGCCCGCAGCGGCAGATAAGTCGTGCCGTTGTATGTGATGGGCACGATCTTCGTGCCGTCGGGCAGTTTCGGCTCAAACAGCTTGCCGCCGAGCACGATTTGGATGTCGTGGTTCAGATAGGCCCGGATTTCGATCAGGCTTGCGGCGCCGGCCACGTTCAGCATCACGCTTATGGCAAGGAGCGCCGTCAGCAGGGTAGCGAGAACCTTATTTCCCGTCTTCTTCATCCCATCACACTCACCCTGTATCGGCTGTTTGCGTGTTTTCACCTCCTCATGTTCGCATTCGGCTGCGATCATTTTCCATATCAAAAAACGATCACAATCCTGTCAGGGAGAGCGCTCCGACCGCCTACTCCGCCAGATAACCCAGCAGTTTCGCCTTGACCTCCGGCCACTCGTCGTCGAGAATGCTGTAGACATTCGTGTCCCGCAGGCGGCCGTCGTGCAGGATCATGTCCTTGCGCAAGGTTCCCTCGAATTTCGCGCCGATGCGCAGGAGCGCGCGGTTCGAGCGTTCATTCCGGGCATCCGTGCGAAAATGCACCCGCATGAGCTTCAGTTCCTCGAACGCGTACCGGAGCAGCAAAAATTTGCACTCCGTGTTCACCCGGGTCCGCCAAAATTTCGGATGCAGCCAGGTGCCGCCGATTTCGAGTTTCCGGTGCCGGAGCGAAATCTCCATGTAGCTCGTGCTGCCCGCGATCTCACCGGCTTCCTTGTCGATGATGACAAAAGGATACCGCGTCCCCAGCTCCTTCAGCCGCATCCAGTCCTTCATGACGGCTTCCAGATCTTCGATCCTGCGGACGCGGGACGGACTGTACGTCCAGATCTCGTCATGGCGGCTGGCGCGAAACAGCCCGTTCAGATGCCCGGGTCCGGCCGGCTCCAGCCGGACTCTCGTTCCTTCGAGAATGATGTCGCGGCTCGTCAAGTCCATCTCCGTGAACCCCCTCGTGAAATCCGTCTCATATAGGGATTCTAACCGATTGGACAACGGAATGGTTGAAACAATGGAACTATCCGTCCATCCTGCCGCCGGGCATCGGCATAGCCAATCTCGGAGCGTGGGTCTGCGATAATCGCGCTGAACCTGATTGTTCTCGATATGATGGAGTCTCCGTCGGCCTTGTCCGTCTGTCCTGTACAGCATCCGGCCGCTCTCGGAAATGGCAACCAACATCCGGGCGGGAAGCGATGGCGGCTTGACAGCCTCGGCCTTAGTGTCTAGTATTAGTACCAGATTCTAATATCAGATTACAAAATTCCGACGAAAGGTTGTGCCGCCCATGTACCACGCCGCCCCCATCCGCTCCAACGCCGCCATCACCGCGATCGGAACCCATGTGCCCGAGCGGGTGCTGACGAACGCCGACCTGGAGCAAATGGTCGACACCAGCGACGAATGGATCACGAGGCGCACCGGCATCCGCGAACGGCGCGTCGCCGCCGCAGGCGAATACGCGAGCCATCTCGCCGCGGCGGCCGTCCGGGATCTTGCGTCCCGCTGGAACAAGACGGTCGACGACGTCGACTGCATCCTGACCGCCACCTCGACGCCCGACGCCGTTTTCCCGAGCGTCTCCGCCCTCGTACAGGCCGGGTTGGGCATCCGGGCCGCCGCGGCCGTCGACCTCCAGGCCGCCTGCGCCGGATTCGTCGCCGGGCTGCAGATGGCGGGCGGCCTGATCCAGACCGGCCTGTACCGCAAAGTGCTCGTCATCGCCGCCGACACGCTGTCCAAGGTGACGGACTACACCGACCGGACGACCTGCATCCTGTTCGGCGACGGCGCGGGCGCCGCGCTCGTCGAAGCGCTGCCCGAAGGCGAGCCGCCCGCGTTCCTGGCCGGCGGCGCGTCGACGGACGGACGCGGCGGCCGCCACGTCTATCTGTCGTCGCTCGCTCCCGAAATCCTCGGCACGCCGATCAAACGTAACGGCAAGCTGGTCCAGAATGGTCCCGAAGTGTACCGCTGGGCCGTCGAGAATGTTTCGGAGGCGGTGCGGACGACGCTGGACCTTTGCGGCATGGCGCCGGACGAGCTCGACTGGTTCGTGCCGCACAGCGCCAATCTGCGAATGATCGCCGCGATCTGCGAGCGGGCCGGCATTCCGTACGAGCGGACGCTGACGAGCGCCGAACGGTTCGGCAACACGTCGGCCGCCACCATCCCGCTCGCCCTGGACCTCGCCGTCCGGGACGGCCGGCTGAAGCGCGGCGACACGGTGCTGCTGCACGGATTCGGCGGCGGACTGACGCAGGCGGGACTCTTGCTGAAATGGCGGTTGCCGTGACGTCGTCCCGCCACCCGCTTCTTTTTTTCACCCGATCGCCGCTTCGCTCCCGTCCGCACCGCTTTCCGTCCATTTCCCTCCGCCCCGACTCCCGTCCCTTGCGGGCCGTTCCCTGTCCGCATAGGATGAACCGAAAGGTTCAACACCCTATGCGAAAGCGGGCTGACTGCATGCGATGAGAATGCTCTTCACCTATTTCGTGCCGAGCGGCGGCGTCGAGACGCTGAACCGGACGCGCTGCATCGCGCTCCGCCAGATCGGCATCGAGGGACATCTGCTCTACCTGCACGACGGCGCCGGCCGGCAGAACATCCGCGACATTCCGCTGTTCATCACGAACTACGATCCCGACATCGTCAACATCCTGAACACGTACCGCTACGACGCGATCGTCACCGTCTGCGACCATCTCATGCTGCAGCGGCTGCGCGGCCTCGGCTACGGCGGCCCGATCCTGTACGACGCCCAGGGCTACGGCAGCCGGGAGGCCGCCGTCGGCACCCTGCACGCCGCATCCTTCTTCGTCCGGATGTACGGCAACGCCGTCCTCGCCCAGCCGTCTTCGCACATGCTGGAGCTTGTCAACGGCATTTTCCCGGATTTTCCGCGATTTTTCCTGCAGAACATCGTCGACCGGAATCTGTTCCATTACCGGCCCGCCCCGTGGCTCAATCCGACGAACGCGCCGATTCTCGCCTGGGTCGGCCGCATCGAGCCGAACAAGAATTGGCAGCTTTTCCTTGAGCTCGGCGCGGCGCTGGCCACCCGCTACCCGCTCCTGCAGCTCTGGATGTTCGAGGACCCGAACATCAGCGAGCCGTGGCAGCGGGCCGCCTTCGAGGCAACCGTCCATACGCTCGGGCTGCAGGACCGGCTGCGGATGCTCCCCAACATTCCGCATGACCATATGCCGTATTACTACTCGGTTATCGGCGACTCCGGCGGCATGCTCGTCTCGACCTCGCACATCGAGGGCTTCGGGTACGCCGTCGCCGAAGCGGCCGCCTGCCGCTGTCCGGTGCTCTCGACCGACTCCGACGGCGTGCGCAACACGATCATGCACAACATCACGGGCAAACTGTTCCCGCCGGATCTGAACGCCGGCGTGCAGGAGGCGATCTCGCTCATCGAGGACAGCGCCCTGCGCACCGCCATCCGGCTGCAGGGCGAAGCCTATGTACAGGAGAACTTCTCCGCCTCGCGCTACGCCGCCGATTTTCAGAATGTGCTCGTCGCGCTCGGCATCCGGCCGCCGGGTTGACGCGCGATGGCAGCGAAGCGGGGAATGAAGCGCATGGGACCGACCGTATCGATCATCATCCCGTTCCACAACGACCCGTATATCGGCCAGGCCGTCGAGAGCGCGCTGAGCCAGACGTATCCGTACACCGAAGTGATCGTCGTCGACGACGGCTCGACCGCGTACCAGCATCTGCTCGACCCGTACCGCCGCCACATCCACTACCTGGGCAAGGCGAACGGCGGCACGGCCAGCGCGCTCAACCACGGCATCCGGATGGCGGCCGGCCAGTACGTCGCCTGGCTCAGCTCCGACGACCGGTTCGTGCCGACGAAGATCGAGCGCCAGGTCATGCACATGCACCGGACCGGCGCGCGCATTTGCCACACCAACTTCCACGTCATGAACGAGAGCGGCGTCATCGTCCAGCACAACGCGGCGGCCGTGTTTCCGACGGCCAAACAGTTCGCGGCCGCGTTCCTGACCTTCTGCCCGATCAACGGCTGCACGGTCATGATGACGAAGTCGATCGTCGCCGAGCTCGGCTGGTTCGACGAGTCGCTGCCGTACACCCACGACTACGACCTGTGGATCCGCGCGCTGCTCTCCGGCATCGACATGCATTTCATCAACGAGCCGCTCACGATTTACCGCCGCCACGCCGGCATGGGCACGATGCGCCACTACCCCGCCATCCAGGCCGAGGTGCAGATGGTGCAGAACCGCTACCGCCATCTGCTCCAGCACCGCGTGAACGCGATGCCGGGATGAGCGGGCCCGGAAGCGGGGCGCGATCACAAGGAAGCCTCCGGCCGTCCCGCGCGTTGGCGGGTGAACCGGAGGCTTCAGCCTTCAGCGTGGGATGTCTCGTTATCCCCGCTGGAATTAAGAGAAATTTTTTCCTCTGTTTTGTCAAATCGGATGCGACCGGACAAGATTGAGGAAGAAACTTCTTCTATCGTCTTGAGAACGGGCAAAACGTCCCGATTTTGCAAGCATAGACGAAGAAATTGCTTCTATTTCGGCGCAATTCCCGATTTTCGACAAAATAGAAGAAGAAGCTTCGCTTCTCAACCGGCGACAGCCAAAAAACGGGTCGACGACAAGCCGCAGACGCACCCGCACGTTCCACCAGTCCGACCAAAACCCGCATCCGCATGCACCGCCGACCCGGCGACGCAAAGCCTCCGGCCCGCCGCGCCCCGCCCATGCGGGAGCAGCCAACCGGAGGCCCCGATGGCCGCCGCGATCAACCGGCAGCCTGCACCGCCATCTCATCCTGCGCCGCCCTCCCGGCGCCGGCTGCCTGCACCGCAATCCCGTCCTGCACCGCTATCCCGTCACCGGCAGCCTGCCCGCAATCTCGTCCCGCTTCCGCCCGGGCTGCCCCGCCGCCGGCCTACACCGCAATCCCGAGCCGCCGCAGAAAGGCGCCCCACCGCCCCGCGTACCGCGCGAACGTCGCCGCCGCCTCCGCGCGTATCGCCTCCCGGTGGCGCACCGTGCCCATCGCGTCGTGCATCCGGTACTCCGTCAGCGGCTCCCCGAGATAGTGAAAAGGGAACCCCGCCAGCATCGCCCTGTACCAGAAATCGAGGTCGTGCGTGTAGGGCAGCCCCTCGTCGAAACCGCCCAGCAGCTCGAACAGCGCTTTGCGCATCATGACCGTGCAGCCGTTCACCGGGTTGCCGTCCACGAACGCGCGATAGAAGGCATCCGCCCGGTCGCCCGCCAGCGACACATGCGGATTCGTCACGCGCCCATCGCCGTCGATGACCGCGAACGCCGTATGGCCGATCCACGCGCCCGCCGCCTCCATCGCGGCCATCTGGCGGGCGATCTTCTCCGGCCGGAACCGGTCGTCCGAGCTGAGCCACGCGACATACCGGCCGGAAGCAAGCCGGAACCCCGCGTTGAGCGCGCTGGCCGTGCCGCCGTTCGCCTTCCCGATGTAGTGGACGCGGTCCAGATAGGGCGCAAGGCGATCGGCATGCTCCGTCGAGCCGTCGTCGACGACGATGATCTCGACCGACGGATGCGTCTGCGCCAGCGCGCTCTCCACCGCCTCCGCGACAAACGGATCATTGTGGAAAGGAACCACGATCGTCGCGTCCGCCATGCTCACGTTCACCCCCGACAGCCGCCATCGGCTTTCCAAAACCGCCGCCGGACAACCGAACGCCCGGCAACCATGCCCTCCAATCAATCCGCAAACCGCCCAGTATCCGCACTCCGACGCATAAGCCGCCGCTAGTCCCGCCCGGGCCGCATGAACCAGGCGACGCCGCCGGCGTCATCGTCCAGCGTATCCGCCACCGACAGCGCGAACGGAATCTCCGGCAGCCAGCCGAGCTCGCGCAAATCCGTCGGATCGGCCGGCGGCGGCGACGGCGCGTCCGATTCCCCGATCGACCACTCGACGCGGAAGCCCGCCGCCCGCTCATACGCCGCCGCCACTTCGCCGAGCGTCCGCTGCCGGCCCGACGCGATCGGATAGACGCGTCCGGGCTCGCCGCGCTCGAGCAGCACCGCGTACGCCTTCACCGCGTCCCGGACATCGACGTAATCGCGCCGCTCCGTCAGGCTGCTCAGCCGGAACGGCGAAGGCTCCGGCACGCCGGCCAGCCGGGCCCGGCGCAGCGCGCGGATATGCGCCGCGATCAGCGCCGGCAGCCCGACGGACGGCCCGGGCCCGATCAGATTCGCCGGCTCGGCGACGACCGCCGCCGTCCCGTACAGATGATGCCAGCTGCGGATGACGGCGGTCAGCAGCGTCTTGCTCAGACTGTACGGGTGGGGCGGCCTCGGCGCCCCGTCGCCGGACGGCCAATCGAACCGCAGCATCGAGCCGGCCGCCGCGAACCGGAAGCTTCCGCCCATCTCCCGGCGCGCCGCCTCGAGCAGATAGACGGCCGCCATCACGTTGGCCTCCAGATACCGCGCCGGCTCCCGCCAGGACGGCCCGGCGGCGCTCAGCCCCGCCAGATGGAGGATCCGTTCCGGCCGGACCCGGGCGATCAGGCGGTCCACCTCTTGCCGGTCCGTCAGCTCGCACCCCTCCACCGCGGCGCCCACCCGCCGCAGCACCGCCGCGCGCGGATCGTCCGCCTTCCGCAGCACGCCGACCACCTCGTACCCCTGCCGGGCGAAATACCGGCAGGCGTGCAGGCCGCAGAAACCGCCCGCCCCCGTCACGAGCAGCCGGATGCCGCTCATCCCGGCCACCCTTCCCGCATCCACTCGGCCAGCTCCGCCAGCATCTCCGGATAGTCGGGCGGCATGTAGCCGAAATCCGTCCGCTCCCGCACCAGCGTCCGGTCGATGCGCGGCACATCCGTCGGCCGGATCGCCACGTCGTCCTTGCCGAACGCCTCGCGGAACATCCCGAGCAGCTCCAGCTTGCTGACGACGCGCGGCGCCGTCAGGTGCACGAGCCCGCCGATCCCTGGCCTCCGGACGGCATACTCCACCGCCCGCGCCAGCTCCAGCGTCGTCACGCCGTTCCACAGCACCCGGGCGTACCCGTTCACCATTCCCTTCTGCGCCAGAAACCAGCGCAGGAGCCCGATGCCGCCTTCGCGAATCTCCGGCCCGATGATCGACGTGCGGATCGTCAGGTGCCGCGGATCGTGCACCTCGCCGAGCGCCTTCGTCCGCGCGTACGCCGTCACGCCGTCCGGCCGGTCCGACTCCCGGTAGCCGCCCCGGTCGCCCAGAAACACGCAGTCCGAGCTGATGTGAACGAGCCGGCCGCCCGCCGTCTCCGCCGCCCGGGCCAGCCAGTGCGGCAGCAGCCCGTTCACGAGATACGCCTCCTTCGGCCTCCTCTCCGCGTCCTGGTTGAGCACGCCGGCGCAGTTGATCACGAGTTCCGGCCCGACACGACCCACCACGTCCCGGGCCGCATCGAGATCCGTCGCGTCCAGCACCAGCTCGCCGATCCCGCCCGACGTTCGGCGCACGGTGTACCACACTTCAGCGCCCGCCTTCCGGAAATACCGGACCATCATGTGCCCGGCCATGCCGTTGCCGCCGATGACGAGCACCTTCATGAGAGGAACCCTCCCCGCATCAGCATCGCGCGAATCTCGTCCTTCGTCATCAGGTTGTCGGCGGAGCTGTAACTCTGCAGCGCCGCCTTCGGATAGCCCGCGTACCGTTCCGCCAGCCCGGGAATCTGAAGCGGCGGCAGGATGACCAGATACTCCCGGTCGTAGACGACCGTGCTCTGGCTTTCGAACTCCGTGAGCAGGATCTCGTCGATCTTCTCGCCCGGCCGCGCGCCCGTCTCCACGATCGGCACCCGCCGCCCGAACGCCTCCATCAGCACCTCCGCGAGATCGACGATCCGGCAGGTCGGCATCATCATGACGAAAATCTCCCCGCCGACGCTCTCCGCCGACGCCTTGAACAGGAGCCGGATCGCATCCTCCAGCGTCAGGAAGAACCGCGTCATTCGCCGGTCCGTAACCCGCACTTCCCGATTCTCCATAATCTGCCGCCGGAACAAATGGATGACGCTCCCGTTCGTGCCGAGCACGTTGCCGCCCCGGACGCAGACGAATGTCGTGCCGCTGCGCAGCAGATTCGCGTAGACGATGAGCTTTTCCCCGATCGCCTTCGTCATGCCGTAGAAGTTCGACGGATTCGCCGCCTTGTCGGTCGAAATGTAGATGACCCGCTTCACCCGGTTCGCGATCGCCGCCTCGATCACGTGCTGCGTGCCGAGCACGTTCGTCTTGAGCGCCTCGTACGGCTGCTCCTCGCAGACCGGCACATGCTTCAGCGCCGCGAGATGGAACACGTAGTCGACGCCGGCGCAGGCGGCCGTCAGCGCTTCCCGGTCCCGGATGTCGCCGATGCGGAACGCGAGGCGCCGATCCTCGAACTCGCGGCTCATCGCGACCTGCGCGGCTTCGCTGCGGGAGAAGACGATGATTTCCGCCGGGTTCCGGGGTAGCAGCTGGCGCACCAGCTCGTGCCCCCACGAACCGGTGCCGCCCGTCACGAGGATGCGCGCGTTAGTGAACACCCCATTTCCCTCCCAGCAAAAATTTGACCACGATATCCGACACATTGTCCGCATCGTACCCTTCCGGCACCTTCCAGCGGGCCGGCAGCGACGTCATCGCGACGACGGCTTCCGCGATCCGGTCCGCCGCCACGCCGCAGACGACGTTGCTGCCGCAGTCCACCGTCTCCGGCCGCTCCGTCGTGTCGCGGATCGTCACCGTCGGCACATGGAACAGGCAGCATTCCTCCTGCACCGTGCCGCTGTCCGTGATCGCGCAGAACGCCGACTGCTCGAGCCGCGCGAAGTCGAAGAACCCGAACGGCTCGTGGAACTCGACGAGCGGATGGAGCTTGACCGGCGCCCCGCCGGCCGCGATCCGGTGCCGGGTGCGCGGATGCACGCTGCAGATGAGCCGCTTGCCCGTCCGCTCCGCCGTCCGGTTCAGCCCTTCGACGATCGAGGCGAGCCGTTCGGGTACGTCGACGTTTTCCGCCCGGTGCGCGGTCACGATGATGTACCCGCCCGGCGTCAGGCCGAGCCGCTCCAGCACGTCGCTCGCCCGGATCCGGTCCTCCTGATGGAGAATGACCTCGCGGATCGGGTTGCCCGAGATGACAATGCGCTCGCTCGGGAACCCCTCGCGCAGCAGATTCTGCTTGCTGTACGGCGTGTACGGCATGTTGATCGTCGACACCGCGTCGATCACCCGCCGGTTTTTCTCCTCGGGAACTTTGAGGTCGTAACAGCGGTTGCCCGCCTCCATGTGCACGACCGGGATGCCCATCCGTTCGGCCAGCACCGCGCACAGCGCGCTGTTCGTGTCGCCGAGCACGAGCACGACATCCGGTTTCTCGCTCGCCAGAATGCGGCCCGTCTCGCGGAACATCTTCCCGAGCTGCCCGCCGACGGAATAATCGTCCGCCGCCGCAGGCAGCGCGTAGTCCGGCTTCCGCACTCCGAGTTCCGTGAAAAAAATGTCGCTCAGCCGCGGATCGAAATTTTGCCCCGTATGCACGAGCACATGCCGATCCGCCAGCCGGTCCAACTTCCCGATGATCAGACTGAGCCGGATGATCTCCGGCCGCGTGCCGAGAATCGTCGCGACGCGCAAAGCCCGCACCTGCCTTCCTCTTCCTCGATGAAATCGACACCTGTCCGGGCCTTGTCCCGCCCAAGCCAAGCCCTTGCATGCACCTGCAGGGTTGTATCCGCGTTGCAGCGCCCACGGCTCGCCACCGGCGCTCCTGTAACGCGGTATCCGCGTTGCAGCGCCCGCCGTCACCTTCTCCCGCGTCCCACTCGTCCGCGGGCCGCCGTCCGCCGCCTTCGTCCCGAAGTGCGCCGCGCGGCGGAACTGCGCCGCATCCGCCGGTTCTTAAGCCGCGCCCCTCGGCCGGCCGGACGCCTCCTCCCGCGGAGCGCACGGCGTCCGCCCCGCATCCTCCGCAAGCGATGACGCCGGCGGCGCCGCCCGCGGCGGGATTCGCCGCCGCCGATCGCCGGGCCCTGCGGCAGCGCCGCGATCACCTCGTCCGGCACCTGCCGGACCTCCCCGAACCGGTGGCCGGCGGCGAGGAACGCCGCCTTCGACGCGAACGGGCGCAGCGCGATGCCTTGCCGCAGATAGATCGCGGGCCCGCTTCCGCGGACCAGCATGCCGCGCGGCATCGACTCGGGCCGGAAGGCGGCCAGGAACGCCTGCAGCCTCGCCCGGTACGCGTCGATGCCGTAGGCGGCAACAGCCGCCTCGCGGCTGCGCGCCCCGATCCCGGCCAGCTCTTCCGGCCGGTCGAGCAGCCCGATCAGCGCGGCCGCCAGCGCGGCGGCGTCGCCGGCCGGCACGGCGCGCTCCGCGTTGCCCGTCGCGGCGTGGATTTCCGCGAGTCCGCCGGAAGCGTACGAAATGACCGGCTTGCCGAACATCATCCCCTCGAGCGCGGTCAGGCCGAACCCTTCGGGCATCAGGCTCGGCACCACGAGGATGTCGAGCGCCGGGTAGATCCGCTCGATCCGCGATTCGTACCGGATCCACCGGTAGCGGTCGATCACGCCGGCATCCCGCGCCATCCCGAGCCCGGCGTCGAAATACGGCTGGTCGACCGGATTGCCGACGATCAGGAACCGGACTTCCGGGCGGCGGGCGGCCGCCGCGATCGTCGCCTCCATGAAATGGTGGAATCCCTTGTTCGCATAGATCGACGAGGCGATGAACCCGACGAGCGGCTGCCCGCCGTCAATGCCGAGCATCCGGCGCATGCTGTCGCGGTGCAGCGGCCACTCCTCCGGCCGGGTCTCCCGCGCATCCAGGGACGGCGGCAGCAGCACCGCCTTCGCCCGGGCCTCCGGCGACCGGAACGGCGCGAGCACCGCCTCGGAAATGCCGGCGATCCGGTCGGCATGCGCGCCGAGGTACGCGGCGATTTCCGCCGTGTGCGCCGTCTCCTGCATCGTCTCCATCACCGCCCAGACGACCGGGATGCCGAGCGCGCGGGCGGCGACGGCCGGCAGCGGATGGACGCAGGTCGCGGTGACGACGGCGGCCGGCTCTTCGGACGCGAGCCATCGCACGAGCTGGCGGAACGGTTCGCCGGCCATCCCGTCCCGCACTTCCCGGTGCCAATGGGGCAGACCGAGATAGAACGAAGGGGCGAGGGGAAGCGGCAGCGCGACGGTCCGGAAACCGGCCGCGCGCGCGTCCGCCGCGATCCGCCCCTCGCCCGGCACCGTCAGGATGCAGTCGTAATACGCCGCCAGCTCGCGCAGCATGAAGGCGGTCAGCTTCTCCGCGCCGGTCACGAAATCGGCGTTGCACAGATGGGCGAAAACGACGAGCCGCGGTTTGCGCCAAGCATTCATCACATCGTTCGGGCGGCTGACAGCCCGGCACCTCCTTCATCGCGTACTACACCATATGGGGAAGGCGGACAACACGGCCCGGCAGTTGACCCGCCGACGGGTGCGCATCCGGCGCGCCGCCCGGTCACTGCCCGAACAAAGCTCCGAGCATCGCGTCCAGGCGGCGGGCGTACGAATGGTCGCGCATCGTCCGGTACAGCCCGTTCAGCACGATCGCCCGCCGTTCGTCCTCGTGCGCGAGATAATGGTGGATCTTCGCCGCCAGCTCCTCCGGCGAGGCGTACGTCTCGATCTCCCGCCCGGGCACATAATAGGCGGCCAGCTCGCCGCGGACGTCCGTCAGCTGCAGCGACGCGCTGGCCGCGATCTCGAACGTGCGCGGGTTCGGCGACACCGCGCCTATCCCCGCGCTGTTGCTGTTGAACGTGCCGTCTTCCGGCTCCCGGTGCATGTTGATGACGATTTTGGCCCCGCTGTAGACAAGCGCCGTCTCCTGCGGCGTCATCCATCGCCCCTCGATCCTCGAAGCGAGCCGCCGGTAATCGCGCAGCCGCTCCCACCAATACCCGATGATCCGGACGTTACGGCCCGCCAGTTGCGGCAGCAGCTGGTCGAAGAAAGCCACGCGGTTCCAGTAGCCCGATCCGACGAACGCGACATCGCACCGCTGGGCTGCCGGCGCGTTCTGCGGCCGGAAATGGCCGGGATGAAAGCCCAGCGGCAAATGCCGGACCCGCTGGCATCCGGCGGCGCGGTAGAATTCGACGCAGTTCGCCTCCAGCGTGAACACGTCGTCGTAGTGCAGCGCGAGCGATGCGGTAATGTCCGTATAGTACGGATCGTCCGTGAACCAGATGACCGTCCTGAGCCCCATCTCCCGGATCCGGTCCGGAATGTCCGTCGGGACATGGAGGCCGTCCAGGAACAGCACCGCGTCCGGGCGGACGGCCGCCGCCGTCTGCACCGCCTCTTCCCGTCCGGCGACGGTCAGCCGCGTCACCAGCTGTCCGAGGCTGCCCGCCACCGCATCGTCAATCGGGGAATAGGGGAACCCTTTGCCGGTCGGCACATACAGAATGTGGACGTCCCGCACCGGCGGCGGCGTCTCGGCGGCGCGGACGGTCCGCTCGCACAGCCCCATCCAGTATCCGTCGCGCCAGCCGTCCCGCCAGCCGTCCCGCCTTCCGGCGGCATAGCGGCCGGCGTGCGCCCGTCTCCGGACGAATCGCTTCCTCGCAGCGGATGCCACGCGCATCACCCCTTTGTCCTCACGCTGCTGTCCATTCCACGCAAAGCCCCGCTTCAGCCTCCTCCGTAACCGAGCAGCCGCAGCAGGCTGCCCGCGCGAACCGTGTACGTATGCTCGCGCAGCGTCCGGGCCAGCCCGCGCACGGCGATCCGGCGCCGCTCGTCGTCATGGCGGAGATAGTGCCGGATTTTCGCGGCCAGCTCGGCGGGGCTGTCGAACGTCTCGAGCTCGAGCCCGGGCCGGTAGTACGCCTCGAGATCCGAACGCCGGTCCGTCAACTGGAAAGCGCCGCAGGCGGCGATCTCGAACGTGCGCGGGTTGACCGACAAGCCGGGCAGCCCGCTCGCGTTCCCGTTGTCGGAGCCGGGTTCCGCCGTGCGGTGCAGATTGATCACGATCTTCGCGCCGTTGTACCAGAGCACCGACTCGTCGACCGGCAGCCAGCCCGGCCGGATCGCCCGCTTCAGCAGCCCGTAGTTGCGCAGCCGCTCCCACAGGCCGCCGGCGATGAACACTTGCAGGCCGGCCAGCTCCTCCGCGATCGCGTCGAACGTCTCGACCCGGTTCCAGAACGCCTGCCCGATGAAGCAGACGTCGCACCGGCAGACGGCCGGCGGCGTCACCGGGCGGAACCGCTCGATGTCGGCGGCGAAGGGCAGATGATGAACCTCGGCGCAGCCGAGCGACCGGTACCACTCCACCGTCGACCGCTCATGCGTCACGACCGCGTCGTAATGCGGCGCGATCTTCATCGTCTGATCCGTCGCATACGGATCGTCCGCGAACCAGATGACCGTCCGGATCCCCATCTCCCGGATCCGGTCGACCTGCTCCGCATGATCCTCCGGGAACACGTGCAGCCCGTTCAGCACGAGCACGAGATCGGGCCGGACGAGCGACGCCATCTCCGCCATCCGGGTCGGATCTGCGACGTGGAGTTCCGCCGCGTGGAGCTGCAGGGCGCCGATCATGCCGTCGTCGATCGACTCGAACCCTTGCGGCACATAGAGCACCCGGACCGGCAGACGCTCGGGAACCGCGGGCGGGAACGCGGCGGCCACCGCGGCGGTTGCGCCTTCCCGCCATCCGACCGACCACCCTTCCCGCCAGCCGTCCCGCCTGCCCGCGATGTACGCGCCGCGCCGGGCCGTCCGGGCGCGCGTTGCGCTCCGCCCGCGGATTGCTTGCCGTACACGCACTCGGCTCACCGCCTTCTCCGCAGATTCGGCCGTATCGGCCGGCAAGGCGCGCCCGACGCCGGCTCGCGCCTTCCATGCCGTCCTGGGTAATATATGCCGGGCAGGCCGCTCGCACATGGTCACTTGTCCGCCCGCCGCAAAAACAGGCTTTTGCCTGTCCCGGCCATACCTACAAAAAAAAACGGCCGCCCCAAGCGCCGCTTGACGGTCAGCCGCATATCCGCCGCTCCCCGTTATGGGCCCAGGAACGGCCCGGCGAACGCCGCCAAATGAAAACATCCCCATCCATGCGCCATGGATGGGGATTTCCTTCGCGACCGAACCGCCGCGCTACGGCTGGCTCTCGTACGCCAGTTGGTGCCCGTCCTCGAAACCTTGCGCGAACCCGGCGTTGTACCCTTCGTTGTACGCCTCGCTGTAGCCTCTGCGGTAAGCCGCCGCGCCGCGATCCGCCCGCCTGCGAAGGCGCCGGGAAACCCGTCCGGCCATCCCGCCGCGGGCTCGCCGGACGGCGCGTCTGCGCCGCACGGATCGTCCGCTTCCGCGGTCTGCCGACGTCCCGCGGCGCAGCCTCCGCCGCGCCGCGGCTCCGCCGGACCGCGCGCGCCGGCGGACCGTCCCGGAGCGCGGCCGCCTTCTCCTCCGCCTGATCATACCGGCTCCCTCCCGTCCGTCGTCTTCGAGTCCGCGTTGCCGTCCTTTCGTCCCGGCGCGTCCTCCGCGCTCCTCGCCCGAAGCCGCGCGTCCGCCAGCCACGGCGCGGCCGGCCGCCCCCGCATGGCGCGCCGCAGCTTCACGCCGAGCAGCGCCTCGCACATGCGAAGCTGAAGCGCGGCCAGACGCGCGAGCAGCGCCGTCCTGTCCTCCGGCCGCCCGCCCGGAAAGCGCGCGTTCAGATCGGCCGTGCTCTCCAGCATGCGCGCGACGGCCCGCTGGCTCGACGCCAGCGCCTCGAGCATCGCCAGCTTCGCCTCACGCTCCCGGCTCAGCCGCCGCACGCTCATCGGTCCTCGAAATCGAATTTGCCGTCGAACAAGCCGCCGAGACTTCCGCCGCCGACTTCCTCGTCCCCGCCGAGCACAGCCTTGAGGACGCCGGTCAGGCCGCGGTTCAGCTTCGTCAGCCCCTCGATCGTCTCGAGCACGTGCTCGTGGACGCCGATCGGCTGCTTCACCTGACTCTCGTGGTCGGCGAACGCGTCGGACGTGACGTGGTTGATCAGCCAGTTCCGCATTTTTTCCGCCTCGACGGCCTTGGCTTCGAGGATCATGGCGACGTTCCACTCGATGCTCGCGGCGGCGTTCAACATGCGCAGAAACGCCTGCTCCCGGCTCACTTTTCGTCCATCCTCCCGGTCATTCTTCGGAAGCGCCGTCCAGTTCCTTCATGACGGCGGCGAGATGCTCGGCCATCGCATCCTGCAGATCGGCGATGTTGTTCAGGTAGGCGACGATGTTTTTGCCGAGCGCGTGGGAATGCTCCATCAGCCCGTCGAAGGCGCCAAGATCCGGATGCTGGTCCGGCACCGCGTGGATGATCTGCGCCATCCGCACCGCGACGTGCCGCTCGGATTCCAGCAGGCGCGCCGCTTGGGCGTGCGCTTCGGACAGATGGTGAATCAGTTCGTCCAGCAAATGCCGCATGGCGCCGATCAGCCTCCCCGTGTCCCGCCTTATCCGTTACAGCATATGCGAAAAAAGCCCCGCTGCCACTCGCCCTACAGCCGCTGCTCCGTGCGCACCGGCGCGATAATCGGCAGCCCTTCCGGCGCCGCCGCCAGCGCCTCCGTCAGCGGCACGGCCGGCTTCAGCGCCAACCCCCACGCCTCGGCCGCGAGCCGCGACGCGATCGGACGGCGGACGCCTTCCTCCAAATGCTGCAGCGAGCCGTCCGGCATGCGGAGAAGCAGCGCGCCCGCCTGCCCTTCGCCCGACATGCCGCCGTGCCAGAGCCGCTCCGCGTCCGCCGCCGGGATCGGCGGGCCGATCGGCCATCGCCGCAGATCGACCGCGGTCAGCCGGGCGGCGGGGATCGCGATCTCCCCGTCCACCGGGCGGCGCTCGCCCTGCGCGAGCCACCAGAACGCGCCCCTCAAGTCCCGCACCGCCACATGCCGCGGATAGAAATCCGCCTCGCTGAACGCGGCCGGGAAATCGCCCCCGAACCCGGGCTGCCGCCCCCGGACCCAGTCCCGCACCCGCTGAACCAGCCCGTGCGGGTCGTGGCCCCATTTCTCGCCGTAATAGGACGCGTTGCGCTCGTTCACGGCTTCGAGCTCCGGCCCGAGCGCCTTGATGCTGACGCTGCCGAAATGGTGGATGAACGTGTCCCGCGCGATCACCAGCCGGAGGCCCAGAAGCTTGACGCGGATGTTGTAGTCGTCATCCTCGTAATTGCCGACCGCATACCCTTCGTCAAAATAGCCCGCCCGTTCCCACAGGTCCCGCCGGAACGCGAGACAGAAGCCGGTGATCCGGTCCGCATCCTGCCAGCGCGCCGGGTCGGATCGGTTGTGCGCGGCCGCGAACGCGTGCATGTCCTTCAGGTCGCGATAGGGAACCTCGATCCGCTGCTCGCCGCCGATGTAGTTCGTCACCGGTCCGACCAGCCCGATCCGTTCGTCGCTCGCGAGGCAGGCGAGCAGATTGTCGAGCCACCGCTCGGTCACCACCGTATCGTTGTTCAGCAGGACGATCGTCTGCCCCTTCGCCATCATGAGCCCGCGGTTGACCGCGCCGGCGAACCCGTAATTGCGGTCCAGCAGCCGGTACCGGATACGGCCGCGCATCGACTCCAGATATTCGGCCGTCCCGTCCGTCGAGCCGTTGTCCACCACGATGACTTCGTAGGGGATGTCCGTATGGCGGAAAATGCTGTCCACGCACATCCGCAGATACTCGAGCCGGTCCAGCGTCGGAATGATGATGCTGGTCCCCTCGAACAGCCGGCCGAAACCGTGCAGCCCGGCTTCGAAGCCGTCGCGGTAACCGGCTTCCCGGCCCGCCTCGCAGGCGCTTTGCAAGTCTCCGCGCCAACCGGTCCTTCCGGCGCCGCGGGCGGTTCCCCTGCCGCGTTCCGCCCGCAAGCCGCCTGCCGTTCCGATGCCGCGGGTCCGTCCGGCGCGGGCTCCCGCTCCCCGAACCGGCCGGGCCGCCGACCCGCTCCCGGACCGCGCCCGCCGGTTCCGCCGCCCGCGCGCGCGCGCCGCTTCACCCGATGACGTCATGTTCCCACCCCTTCCGGATGATCGCGTCCGCCGGCCGGCTTCGCCTGAAGCGGGCGGGCCGTCAGATTTCGCCGGGCGGCCTGGAGGCGATATGGTCGGCGAGATGGCCGAAGTCGAGCGCCGCCTTGCCGAACTCCGCCGCCAGCGCGACGGCGATGACGACGGCCGGAATGCCCGCGGCGACCAGCGCCAGATCGAAGCCGTCGCGCGCGGCGGCCGCTTCGCCGATCACGCGGTCGATGTCCGCGAAACCGCGCACCGGCGCGATGACGCCCGTCACCGCGAATCCCGCCTGCGCGAGCCGCGCCGCCAGCCCCGGCGCCGCGTTGCCGATCACGAGGACGCGCCTGCCCTGCAGGAGCCGCTGAAGCAGCCCGGTCTGGTACAGGCTGTAATTGATCGTCGACTCCGTCAGCCGGAGCGCCCGGATGTCGATCCCGCTTCCGGCCAGCGCCGGGCCGAGCAGCGGGCCGTAATGCCGCCGCCGCGACAGCGGGACGCCGACGATCGACGCCTGCCGCACCGCGGCCGCGAGCCGCTCCCGCGCCGCGTGGTCGGGCACGGCCATGCCCGCCCAGGCGAGGAACGGCGCCTCGCGGCGGACGACCGCCGCCTCGTACACCTTGTCGTGCGCGAGCGCCAGCAGCTCGCCGTCGCCGAGCCGGACGACCGACAGCGGCCGTCCCTCGGCCAGCGCGGCTTCGAACGCATGGAAGACGCCGGCCGCGTCGACCAGCGGCAAGAGGCGCGGCCGCAGGGCGTCGACGCCCGCCGCGATCACGTCCTGCAGCGTCAGATCGCCGAGCGCAAACCCCGCAGGCACCGCCTGCTCCAGCAGCAGCTCGCCGCCCTCGTAGCGCCCGCGCTCCAGCGCTTCCTCGATCGACGCGAGGGCAAGGCCTCCCGTCCGCTCGCGGGCGGCCTCGGTCCCCGCGGCGCCGGCCGCCTGCCGGCGCCGAAGCCGCAAGGCCGGACGGCCGGCGAACCGCAGCCGCCTGCGCCTGCCCTTCCGCCTGCCGGAAGAAACGCTTCCCGCCAGGCCGCGCCTGACAGCCGCCGTTCCGCCCGGCGCGCCGCGCCTGCGCGCCGCAGCGGCCGTCCGCCTCCGCCGCCCGCGTCCTGCCGCCCCCCGCGCCTTCGCGGCGGCTCTCCGAACCCGGCGCGCCGCGCGGGCGGACGGCGCGGGAGGCGCCTGCGGCGCCAACACCCCGTTCATCGCCGACCCCTCCTCATCCGTTCGGCCGCCTCATGCAGGGAATCGAACGTGCCCGCGTCCGTCCACCAGCCCGCAAGCGTCCGGTGGGTCAGTTTCCCCGCGGCGGCATACACGTTGTTCACATCCGTGATTTCGAGCTCGCCGCGCCGGGACGGCTTGAGCCGGCGGATGATCCCGAACACGTCCGCGTGATAGAAATAGATCCCCGTCACGCACAGATCCGACGCCGGCCGCTCCGGCTTCTCCTCGATGCGCGCGATGCGGCCCTCTGCGCCAAACACCGGCACGCCGTAGCGCCTCGGGTCGTCCACCCGCTTGAGCAGCACCATCGCGCCGTCCGGCTGGGCTTCGAATGCCTTGGCGTGCGGCCCCAGCGGCTCCTCGAACAGGTTGTCGCCGAGCATCACGACGATCTTGTCGTCCGGCCCGATCGCGGACTCGGCCTGCGCCAGCGCCTCCGCGATGCCGCCCGCCTTCTCCTGGATCCGGTACGTGATCGACAGTCCTTCCTCGCGCCCGCTGCCCAGATAGGCGATGAACGAACCGGCCGACTCCCTGCCCGTCACCAGCACGACATCCGTAATCCCTGCTTCCTTCACCTTGGCGATCGCGTGGCCGATCATCGGACGGTCGCCGACGGGCAGCATATGCTTGTTGTACAGTTTCGTCAGCGGCCGGAGACGCGTTCCGGTGCCTCCGGCAAGCAGCACAGCCTTCAAGCCGCTCCCTCCCCGTAATGCGCGGTCAGTGGAACCATGCCGGGTCCGCCTGCCACTTCGCGATGAACAGCTCCCGGTTGCGGGCGATGAGCGCCTGCTGCGCCGCTTCCCCGCCGAGCCGGAAGCTGGCGCTTCCCTCGTGCCAGACGAGCGTGTCCCGGCAGATGCGCAGCCCGAACCCGTGCATGCGGATCCGGAAGCAGTAGTCGTCGTCCTCATAGTGTCCGGGCGAAAAACGTTCGTCCAAACCGCCCACCCGCTCGTACACCGCCCGCTTCAGCAGCAGACAGAAGCCGACGAGCCGGAGCGCCGGCTCCCGCTTCGCCGGGTCCGGAACGTTCATCCGCCCGGCGATCCCGATGAATTCGTCCGGACCGCCGAAGGCAAGGTCGATCCGTTGCCGGCCGCCCGCGCAATTCGAGACCGGCCCGACCGCGCCGATTTCGTCCGACCCGTGGAGCGCGTCGAGCAGATTGTCGAGCCAGCGGGGCGTCGCCATCGTGTCGTTGTTGAGCAGCAGAATCTGCTCGCCGGACGCCATGCGCATCCCCTTGTTGCACGCGCGCGGAAAACCGGCGGTCTCCGGCAGCCGGACGAACTTCAGCCGCTCGTCCGCGCACCACTCCGCCGTGGCGTCGGCCGATCCGTCGTCGACGACGATGATCTCGTACGGCGTCTTCTCCGGATCGGTGTGCCGCCGGATCGACGCGACGCAGCGGCGCAGCAGCATGAGCCCGTTCACGCTCGGAATCACGACGCTCGTCAGCCCGTATCGCACAGCGATTCCCCCCTCGCCGCATCGCGGCGCCGCGAAGCGTCGGGAAATTTGAGCCTCGGCCCGGTCATGTCCATGACCGCCCGCAACGCTTCGATATGATCGCCGACGATCATGCGCGACACCGGATTGGCCTTGCCCGTGTTCGCCTCGCGCTGCCGGTTGCGGCGGATGACGTCGACGGAGCCGCCGATCCGCACGTCGAGGCCGGAGGCGATCGCCAGCGCCTGCGCCTTCGGCGGCACGGCGAGCGCCGCCGTGCCGATCCGTCCGATGGCGCGCCGGCTCAGCGCGTGCGGCACGGCCGTCATCGAGGCCGCGCCCAGGTCCGGCCGGCCGAGCGCGCGGTTCAGGAACGCCTTCATCCGCGTCACGTCGTCCCACCGGCTGAACGGGCCGAGATGGCGGTCCAGCCCGTTCAGCGCCACGTCCGCGCCGCGCCGGACGGCGTCGACGAAGGGCATGAGCGCCCGCGCCGGGATCGCGAGATCCCCGTCCAGGAAGAGACAAACATCAGCGTCCGCCATGGCGGCGCCGGCCGCGCGTCCGACGTCGTGGCCGAGCGGCTCCGGATAGTGGAGGATCGTCACGCCGGGAAATGCGCGGACGACGGCGAGACTGCGGTCCGTGCAGCCGTTCAGCACGACGATCAGCTCATCCGGACGGAGCGCCTGCGCCTCGCGGATGACGCCGCCGATCGTCGCGGCCTCGTTGCAGGCCGTGACGATGACGGCGAGCCGCCACGCGCCGGCCGCGGACGGCCGCGCGTCGGTCCGGCGGATTCGCCCGCGGACCGCCCTCCCGATCGGCGGCCTGCGCCGGGCGAACCGGCGCCGGACGGTGCCGCGCCTTCCCGCGCGCAGGCTTCCCGCGCGCGCGCGCCGGCCTCCCGCCTTGCGCGCGCCGCCGCGCTTCGGGCGCACGCCGCTGATCGCCGCGCGCGCGATGTCCGGTTCCCGCGTCGCATGCCCGAAACCGCGCTCCGAATGCCCGGGCTCATGCTCGGCATGCCCCCCGACAAGCCCGGCATGCGCACCGTTGTGTCCGGCTTGCCCGCCGCCGAGCCCGGCATGCGCACCGCCGTGCCAGGCATGCCCGCCGCCGAGCCCGGCATGCATTCCGCTTTGCTGTTCTTGTTCCCTGCGCCCGTCAGCCATCGGCCCTCACCTCACGATGCTCCGCCGGCGTTCCCCGTCGCCGTATCCGCCACGCGGACCGGACCGTTCGGCCAGCCAGGAAATCGCCTCGAGATGGTCGCCCACAATCAGCGGCTCGAGCGGCCGGTTCCGCTCCCGCGCCCGGCGCGGCGGATTGAGCCGCCCGACCGGCACGCGGCGGGCGAGGCGGATGTCGAGGCCCGCGGCGGCGGCCTTCGCCTGGGCGAGCGGCGGCACCGCCAGCGCGTCCGCGCCGATCGCCTCCAGCGCCCGGCGGCTCAGCGCATGGGGCACGGCCGTCATCGACGCCCCGCCGAGATCGGCGCGCCCGAGCGCCGCGTTCAGCGCGTGCTTCGCCAGCACGACCCCGTGGACCCGGCTCGTGCGGGTCGGCCCGTGGTAATCGTTGAGCGCGACGTCCGCGCCCGCTCCGATCGCCTTGACGAACGCCGCGAGCGCCTCCCTGCGGATCACCATGTCGCCGTCGATGAACAGCAGGATGTCGCCGCGCGCGGCCCGGGCGCCGACCGCGCGGCCGACATCGTGGCCGAGCGGCTCGGGGAACGCGATCACGCGGGCGCCCGCCTGTCCGGCGGCCGCCGCGGAGCCGTCCGTCGAGCCGTTCACGACGGCGATGACCTCGGTGCGGGGATGAACGCCGCGCGCTTCCCGCACGACCGCCCCGATCGTGCGGGCTTCATTCATGACCGGAATGATCACCGTCACGACCGGCCGCGCGCCCGGCCGATCCGCATCGTCCGCGGGAAGCGCGTCCGCCGCCGGATCCCGCGGCACGGCCGCCGGCGTGGGCGCTTGTCCCATTTGCGCGCGGACCGCTTCCCGACGCGGGGGCATCCCCCGTCCCGCGGCGGCCATCGGGCGCCGCTTTCCGCGGCGTCGGACGCGTCTCCCCTTCGCCCGGCCGGCCGCCGCGCCGTTCGGCCTTGTCCTCCGGCCCGGCCGCGCCGCGCGGGTCTGGGCCCGCCCGCCGCCGGTCCGCCGCGCCTTCCCGGATTTCCGCACAGCCATCACCCCCGGAAGATCGGCATTGGCCGAACTTTTCCATCCCATTGTATGTACCGGAGACGAGCGCGCAACGGCATATGACTCGTGGGCCGCACACCCGTCCGGCCGCATGCGGAGCCCGCGGACACGAAAAAATCCGCGGCATTCCCGTGAATGCCGCGGATCGATTCCACTTTCCCCGGCGGCCGGTCCCGCATCACGATCGGAACCCGACGGCGATCCAGTTCAGCATCCCGTTCGGCGCCGGGCCGATCCGGAGCCGGCTGACCGCCACCACCGCGTATTCGGCGTGCTTCTCCTTGATCGACGCGATGACGGCCGGCTGGTCCGCCGTCACCGCAAGCGCATACTGGTCGTCCGCGTAAATCTCGTCGAACGGCAGCGCCACTTCGATCTGCTCCTCCAATCCGGTGAACGCGTACGGCGCGAGGCCGAATTGCTGCAGCACGGCGCCGCCGCCCTCCGGAGCCGCGACCGGATTGAACGCCATTTTCGACGCCGGCAGGCTGTAGTCCCGGACATGATGGTCGGTGATCGCGTCCGGCGCGATATGCCGGCCGGTGATCGCGCCATCGGCGATCCGGAAGCCGCTCACCGCCCCCGGCGCTCCTCCGGCCTTGGACGCCGCTCCCGGAGCCGGCGCCGCCACGGCCCGCGCGGCTTCCGCCAGCGCTTCGATGACGCCGCTCGCCAGCTTCGCGGCCGTGACCGCGCCGTCCGCCAGATGGACCGCGCTGACGGCGCCGGCCTGGAGCTGCGCGCCGCCGACCGATCCGGCCGCCAGATGCCCGGCCCGCACGGCGCCGGCCTGCAGATGCCGGCTGCCGACGGCGTCCGCCGCCAGATGCTCGCTTCCCACCGCGCCGGCCTGCAGATGCCGGCTCTCCACGGCGCCGGCCTGCAAGTGGCCGCCGCCCACCGCGTCCGGCGCCAGATGCGCGGAGTCCACCGCGCCGGCCTGGAGTTGTTCGCCGCCGACCGCGTCCGGCGCCAGATGCGCGGAGTCCACCGCGCCGCGCGCAATCTTGCCGCCCGTGACGGCCGCCTCGCCGAGATGCTCCGAGCCGACGGACTGCGGCGCGAGATGGATTCCCGCGACGGCGCCGGGCGCAAGCTTCTCCGCCGTCACCGCGCCGTCCGCCAGATGGCCGGTATCCACCGCGCCGGTCCGCAGATGCTCGCTTCCCACCGCTTCCGCCGCCAGGTGCCTGCCCTCCACCGCGCCGGCCTGAAGCTGCGCGTTTCCGACCGAGCCGTTCGCGAGATGATCCGCCGTTACCGCGCCGGATGCAATTTTGTCCCCGGTGACGGACGCTTCGGCGAGATGCTCCGGGCCGACCGAGCCCGCCGCAAGATGGCCGCCCGTGACGGCGCCGGGCGCGATTTTGTCCTCCGTCACCCCGCCGTCGGCCAGATGCCGGCCCTCCACCGCGCCGGCCTGAAGCTGCGCGCCGCCCACCGAATCTTCCGCGAGATGATCCGCCGTTACCGCGCCGGGCGCGATTTTGTCCCCGGTGACGGACGATTCGGCAAGATGCTCCCCGCCGACCGAGCCCGCCGCGAGATGGCCGCCCGCGACGGCGCCGGGCGCAAGCTTCTCCGCCGTCACCGCGCCGTCCGCCAGGTGCGCGCCGCCGACCGCGCCGGCCCGCAGCTGCGCGCCGCCCACCGAACCCGCCGCGAGATGGTCAAGCGTCACCGTCCCGCGCGCGATTTTGTCCCCGGTGACGGACGCCGCGCCGAGATGCTCCGCGCCGACCGAGCCCGGCGCGAGATGGATGCTCGCGACGGCGCCAGGCGCGAGCTTCTCCGCCGTCACCGCGCCGTCCGCCAGATGCGCCGCCTGCACGCCGCCCTCGGCCAGCGTCTGGCCGCCGACGCTGCCGGGCTGCAGCCGGTCGCCGGACACCGAGCCGGGCGCAAGCTTCCGGCCGGGCACCGAGCCGTCTTCGAGCCGCTCCGGCTGCAGCAGGTTCTCGGCCACATGCGCCAGCGTGATCGATCCGCGCCGGATATGGTAGCCCTGGATCGCTTCGGCCTTGATTTGCTTGCTGCCGACCGATTCCAGCGCCAGATGCTCCGTCCGCACCGCCCCTGGAGCGAGCGCGGCCGACGTCACCGCGGACTCCCCCAGGTGCTCCTGACCGACGGAGCCGGGCGCCAGATGTTCCGGGCCGACGGAGGCTTCCTGCAGCTCCGTGCTTCCGACCGATCCCGGCGCCAGATGCCGCCGCTCCACCGCCCCCGGCATGAGATGCGCGCCGTCCACCGCCTCCGGCTGCAGGTGCTCCGAGCCTACGGCGCCGGGCTTGAGGTGCTCTCCGCCCACGGCGCCGGGCGCGATTTTGCCGGACGTGACCGCCCCGTCCGCAAGATGGAGCTCCCGCACCGCTTCACCGGCGATGTGGATGCCGAGCACCGCGCCGTCCGCGAGATGCCGGCTCCGGATCGCCTCGCCGGCCAGATGCTCGGAGCCGACCGCCCCTTCGGCGAGCTGCCTGCCGCCGATCGACCGCTCCGCCAGATGGCCGGCGGAGACGGCGCCCGGGGCGAGATGCGCGCCGCCGACGCTGCCCGGCTGCAGATGGCCGCTGCCGACCGATCCCGGCGCGAGATGCTCCGCCGTGATGATCCGCCCGGCCAGTTGCTCCGACCCGATAGCGCCCGGCGCCAGCTTCGCCCGGGTCACCGCGCCGTCCGCAAGCTTCGCCGACGTCACGGCCGAATCCGCCAGCTTGTCGGTCGACACGCTCTCCGGCGACAGCTTCAGCGAGGTGACCGCATGGTCCTCCAGATGGTGCGGCTTCACCGCGCCCGGACGGATATGACGCTCCTGCACGGCGCCGGACGCCAGCTTGCCCTCCGTCACCGCCCCGTCCGCGAGATGCCGGGCCTCGACCGCGCCTTCCTGCAGATGCGACGAACCGACCGCCTCCGGCCGGATGCGCTCGGACGTGACGGCGCCCGTCGCGATCGCCTCCTCCGTCACGGCGCCCGCGGTGAAATGGAAGGCGCGCAGCGCCCCCGGCGCCAGCTTGTCGAACGTCACCGCGTCGTCCGCCAGATGCTCCGTCCGGACGGCGCCGGCCGAGATGTTCGCCGAGCGGACGCTGCCCTCGGCCAGCTTCGTGTTCCCGACCGCGCCGTCCGCGAGCTGCGTCATGCCGACGGCGCCCGGGCCGATGTGGTCCTCCTGCACGGCGAACGCCGCCAGCTTCTCGCTTGTGACCGCTTCATCCTGCAGATGCGCGGTGCCGATCGCGCTCTGCTGCACATGGCGCGCCTCGATGCTGAGGTCCGCGAGATGGCGCGAATGGACCGAACGGTCGGCCAATTTGTCCGCGTTGACGGATTGGCGCGCCATGTGGCGAAGATGGACCGATTCGTCCGCCAGCTTCGCGGCGCTCACGCTCTGGTCGGCCAGCTTGGACGCGGTGACCGCGTGGTCGACCAGCTTGATCGTCCCGACCGAGCCGTCGGCCAGCTTGGCGGCCGTCACCGACTGGTCCTGAAGCTGCTCCGTCCCGATCTCACCGGGGGCGACGTGTTCGCCGCGAACCGACGATGCGGCGAGTTGTTCCGTTTGGACCGCTCCGGACGCCAGATGTTCCGTCCTGACGCTTTCCGGCGCCAGCGCGCGGCTTTCGACCGCCGAATCGGCGAGATGGACGGCTTCGACGGCGCCCGGAGCGAGATGCTTTCCCTGGATGGCCCCCAGCGACACGTGATGCGCGAGCAGAATCCCTTCCTTCAGATGGGCGCCCTCGATCGCGCCTTCCCGGATCTTGGGACCGGTCACCGCGCCGTCGCGCAGTTTCGACGTCGTGACGGACGCTTCGGCGAGCTTGGACGTGTCGACCGCCTCGTTCGCCAGCTTGTCGCGGGTGACGGCGCCGCTGCGCAGCTTCTCCGTCGCGATGGCGTGGTCGGCGATCATGCCGCTCGTCAGAATGTTCGGCGCAAGATGCTTCGCCTCGATCGAACCGGGCGCAATCTTGTCGCCGCCGATCGAGAGGTCCGCCAGTTTGTCCGGCGTGATGCTGCCTTCGCGCAGCTTCTCCCCGCCGATCGACCGGTCGAGCAGTTTGTCGCCGGACACCGCATTCGGCGCCAGATGTTCGCCGGTCACCGATTCGGGCGCCAGCTTGGACGACGTGACGGCACCGTCCGCGATTTTGATGCTCTCCACCGCGTAGTCGCCGATCGTGTGCGTCACGACCGCGCCCGGGCGGATCCGGCTCGTGTCGACGGCGCCAGGGGCCAGCTTCTCGCCCGTCACCGACTCGTCCGCCAGATCATCCGTGAAAATGATCGGCTCGGGCTTGAGCGGCGAACGCTTCTCCTCGATGCTATCCAGCTTCGCTTCCCTTTCCGCCTCGGCCTTCGCGATCGCTTCGACCGTTTCCGTCTCCTGAACCGCTTCCCGTTCCGCTTCCCGGATCGCTTCCTCGACGGCCTGGACCGATGCCGTATCCGCCGTTTGGACGGCCGCCGTCTCCGCCGCCTTGACGGCGGTTCCGGACACCCCGGCCTGCCGGGGTTCCGCCGCCTTCGGCCGCTCGGCCGGCTGCTCGTCGAGCCATCTCAGTTCGGAACGATTCGGATCATCGACATAAAAGAGCGGTCTGCGCGCTCTGGCCGGTCTTCCCCTCCGTTTTTTCGCCATGGCCCACTCCTTCTTTGCCACCATAGAGTCATCTGCATCATATGCAAACGTCCATGGGCAGGTTCAACGGTCCGGGGAGGAAAAAACACCGGCGCAAGCGGCACATCCCGCCTCTTCCGTCACGTTTCGGCCGCCGCGGGAGACGGCATCCGGTGCGCCGCGTGCCAGAGGGAGCCGACGCCGGCGCCGGTCGGAACGGCCTGCGCGATCGCCTCGCCGAGGAACCGCCGGGCGGATCGGACCGCATCGGCCAGCGGCTTCCCCTGAGCCCGAAAAGCCGCAATGGCGGCCGACAGCGTGCAGCCGGTTCCGTGCGTGTGGCGCTTCGCGACGCGCGGCGCCCGGATGATGACCGGCCCGTCCGCGTCCGCGCCGCACAGCACGTCGACGCACATGCCGCCGGCGTCGGGCAGATGGCCGCCCTTGATCAGCGCGTTGCGGCAGCCATGCGCGAGCAGCTCCCGCGCCGCTTCGATCATGTCCGCTTCCGTGCGGATCTCGCGCTCCCCGATGCCGAGCAGCGCGCACGCCTCGGGAATGTTCGGCGTGACGAGCTCGGCCATCGGCAGCAGCCTCCGTACGAGGGCGTCGACCGCGTCCGCCCGAAGCAGCCGGTCGCCGCTCTTCGCGATCATGACCGGGTCGACGATCAGACTCGGCGCCGGACGGCGCTCCAGCGCGTCCGCCACCGCCTCGATGACGGCCGCATCGTGCAGCATGCCGGTTTTGACCGCGTCCGCGCCGATGTCGCCGAGCACCGAATCGATCTGCGCCGCCACGGCCTCCGGCGGCAGCGGCCAGACCCCCTGCACGCCGAGGCTGTTCTGCGCCGTGACGGCCGTGATCGCGCTCATGCCGAAAACGCCGAGCTCCTGCATCGTCTTCAAATCGGCCTGGATGCCCGCCCCGCCGCCGGAATCGGAACCGGCGACCGTCAGCGCGCGCGGGACGGGATGCCGCTGCCCGTGCGCCGTCATGCGCTGTCCCCCCCGAAACGGATTTGCCGCACCGCCGCGAACCGGAGCGGATCGAACGCGTCGAGCGGCACGGGCGGCGCCTCGCCCGCCAGCAGCGCGGCTACGGCCTCGCCCGTGACGGGCGCGAGCAATATGCCGTTGCGGTAATGGCCGGCCGCGATCACGACGTTCGGCGCGTGGGGCAGCCGGCCGATCAGCGGTCGCCCGTCGAGGGTGCCGGGCCTCAGGCCCGCCCACCGGTGCACGGGCTCGAGGCCTTCGAGCATCGGGAACACCTTCGGCCCCTGGCGGACGAGCCGGGCGATGCCGCGCTCCGTGACGGACGCGTCGAATCCGGCGACATCCTCCGAGGCGCCGCAGACGAGCGTGCCGTTGTTCTTCGCCGTCCAGTACGCCTGCGGCGAGACGACGATATGGCGGACGAGCCCGATCGGCACCGCATAGGCGCAGATTTGTCCGCGGATCGGATGGACGGGCAGCGGAATGCCCAGCTCCCGCTCGAACAGCCCGGTCCAGGCGCCTGTGCACACGATGAGCCGGTCGCCCGCGAACGTCCCGGCACGCTCTGTTTCGACCTCGATCCCGTCCGCGCGCAGCCCGAGCCGGACGGTCCGGCCGGCATCCGGGATGATGCCGACGCCCCGGCGGCGACAGGCGGCCTCGAGCGCCCCGACGAGCGCCGGCGCGTACACATGGCCCTCCTCCGGCATGTACAGCGCCGTCCGGATGTCCGTCGAGAGCAGCGGCTCGAGCCGCCGGAGTCCGGACGAATCGACGAGCTCCGCCCCGGCGCCGTACCGGTTCTGCCACGCCATGCGCGCGGTCAGCGGCAGCACGTCCGCTTCGCTGAACGCGACGAAGAGGCTGCCGCTTCGTTGCATCCCGATCCGCTGCCCGGACGATTCGGCGATCTCGTCCAGCCAGCCGGGGTACAGGCGGAGGCTCCTCAGGCAGAGCGCGAAGAACGGGTCCGGCCCGTCCGGATTTTCGGTGTACGGCGCGAGCATGCCGGCGGCGGCTCCGGAAGCCTGTCCGCCCGGACGGCCGGCCTCGATGACGGTGACGGCAAGCCCCCGTCCGGCCGCCGCGAACGCCGACGACAGCCCGATGATGCCGCCGCCCAGGATGATGATCCGCCCGCTCATCCGCCGTTCACCCGCGGGCCGGACGCTGCGGGCAAGCCGGCACGCGCCGCCTGCCGGCTTGCGTTCTCCGGATTGGCCCCGGACCCGAATCTCGCCGCATTCCGCCCGGACTCCGCTTTCGTCCCGCAAGCCGCCCGCCGCATCTCCGCATCCTGTCCGCTCGCGCCGGCGCGGTCCGCCAGCGGCTCGAGCACCCCGTCCGGGTCGCTGCTCGCCGTCGCGTAGAGCCGCTTCGGGATGCGCCCGGCCGCCCGGGAGAGCGCGCCGGCGTGGACGGCGAGCGCCATCGCGCGGGCCATCGCGACCGGGTCGAGCGCCTTCGCGACCGGCGTGTTCACGAGGATGCCGGAGGCGCCGAGCTCCATCGCCTGCGCGGCGTCCGCGGCCGAGCCGAGGCCGGCGTCGACGATGACCGGCACGCCCGATTCTTCCGCGATCAGGCGCAGATTGTACGGATTCAGAATGCCGAGCCCGGTGCCGATCGGCGATCCGCCCGGCATGACGGCGGCGGCCCCGGCCTCGGCCAGCCGCCGGCACAGCACGGGGTCGTCGGACGTGTAGGGCAGCACGGTGAACCCTGCCTCCGCCAGCATCGCGGTCGCTTTCAGCGTCTCGACCGGGTCCGGCAGCAGCGTGCGCGGATCGGCGCTGATCTCGACCTTGACCCAGTCGCCGAGCCCGGCGGCGCGGGCGAGCTTCGCGATGCGCACCGCCTCGGCGGCGTTCGACGCGCCCGACGTGTTCGGCAGATAAATGAGATCCCGTCCCTCGAGATGCTGCAGCACCGAATCGTCGCCGGTCTCGTCCAGGTTGACCCGGCGGACGGCGAACGTGACGACTTCCGCGCCGCTCGCCTCGAGCGCCTGAATCATGACCGCCGGGCTCGGGAACAGCCCCGTGCCGAGGAACAGGCGCGACCGCAGCGCGCGGCCGCCGATGACGAGCGGCGGAACCTGAACATTCGCCTCGCTCATCCGGTCAACCCCCTCCCTTGAAATGGACCAGCTCCACGGACGCGCCGGCTTTCAGCGGCGTCCGGCTCCACTCGGAGCGCGCGACGATCTCGCCGTCCACCTCCGCGACGATCCGCCGGTCCGCAAGGCCGTGCCGCTCGATCAGCTCGCCGAGCGTCCGCGCCGTCGTCTCCGTCTCGCGCCCGTTCAGCCGGAGCGGAATCGGCCCGCCTGCGGACCCGGCCGCATCGGCAGCGCGGACCGCTTGCCCCGCTTCCCGGGCGGCGATCCGGGCCTTGAGCGCGCGGCTCGCCGCTTCGGGGTCCGGGCTGCCGACGATCGCGGACACGGCGCACAGCCGGCGCGCCCCCGCGTCCAGCACCTCGTCCGCGTTCCCGAGCGTGATGCCGCCGATCGCGACCCAGGGGATCGCGATCTCCGCCGCGGCCTGCCGGACGTATTCGAGCCCGGCCGCCGGCCGCCCCGGCTTCGTCGGCGTCGGATAGACCGGCCCGACGCCGATGTAGTCGGCGCCCGCCCGGACGGCTTCCCGCGCCTGTTCAATGTTGTGCGTCGAGATGCCGATGATCCGGTCCTCGCCGAGCAGCCGGCGCGCCTCCGCGATCGGCATGTCCTCCTGTCCGAGATGGACGCCGTCCGCGTCCGCCGCGAGCGCCAGCTCCGGATAGTCGTTCACGATGAACGGCACGCCGTACCGCCGCGTCAGCCCGCGGAGCGCGCGGGCCTTCTCCAGCAGCCGGTCCGGCGGCGTCTCCTTGTCCCGGAGCTGCACGATGTCCGCCCCGCCGCGGATCGCCGCCTCCATCACCTCGATCAGATCCCGGCCGGGATGATACGGCTCGGCCGTAATGGCGTACAGCCGGAAATCGAAATTGCGCTTCATCGCGCCGCAACTCCTTCCCCATCCGGATGATTCAGAAGCTCCATCAGTCCGCGGACCGCCTCGTCCGCGTCCGGAACGCCCTGCACGAGCACGCGCCCCTCCCCCCGGAACAGCACGAACCGCCTGCCCTCCGCCGTCTCCGCGCGGATGAGCCACGGATTGCGCGTGATGCGGCAGCCGTCCGCCGCAAGCCGCGCCTCGATCCGGTCCAGCGGCAGCGGATGGTCGAGCGTAAGCTGCACCGTGTCCCGGCCGCACAGGACGGCGGCGCGGATCGGACCGTCCACCGGGGGGTTCGCCGGAGACCCGGCGATCGCCGGCACGGATGTCCGCTCCCGTCCGATCTCCCCGGCAAATGCCGGTTCCGCCGGCGCCGTCCCCGGATCCCGGCTCCTTCCGCCGGTTTCGCCCGCAAGCTTCGCCCGTCCGCATACCGGGCAAGCCCGGGTCGGCCCCGGCAGCCGCCATTCGCGCAGTCCGAACGGCCAGAGCGACGCCGAAATCCATGTCCGGCGCAGCGCCCCGCGTCTGCCGGCGAGCCATTTCAGCGCTTCGGCCGCCTGCAGGGCGGCGACAAGCTCGACGATCGGCGAGATGACGCCCTCCGTCTCGCATGTCCCCGCTTCCGCCGCCTCGTGCTCGCCGCCGGTCAGGCATCGCAGGCAGGCCGTCTCGCCGGGGACAAGCGCCGCGCTCATGCCGGCCGCGCCGACCGCGCCGCCGTACAGGAACGGGATGCCGAGGGCGAAGCAGACATCGCTCATCACGAGCCGCGTCGCGGCGTTGTCCGTGCCGTCGAGGACGAGCCGCATCCCGTCGGCCAGCACCGACGCGTTCGCCGCCGTGACGTCCGCGACATGCTCCTCGATCGCGACGCCGCTGTTGATCCGCCTCAGCTTCGCCGCGGCGGCGGCCGCCTTCGGCAGCGCGAGCCGGGCGTCCTCCTCGTCGAACAGCGTCTGCCGCTGCAGATTGCTCGGCTCGACGAAGTCCCGGTCGACGATGCGGATCCGGCCGACGCCGGCCCGCGCCATATGCTGCGCGAGCGACGCGCCGAGCGCGCCGGCGCCGACGATCAGCACCGAGGAGGCGAGCAATCGGCGCTGTCCCTCGAGGCCGATCGGCGCGAACCGGATCTGCCGGCTGTACCGCTCCGGGTCCGGCAGATCACCCGGGCGCGGAGATTCCGCAGCCGCGTCCGCCCGGTCCGCCGCATGACGGGATGCCGACGCCCGTTCCGTCAGAACCGCCGCATGACGGCATGCCGCCGACCGTTCCGTGCGATCCGCTATTTGGCGGGACGCCGACGCCCGTTCCGTCAGATCCGCTGCACGTTGGAATGCCGCCGATCGTTCCGTCAGATTCGCCCGACTTACCGGTTCCGCCGGTTTCTTTTCCCCCGCCGCATCCGTCCGCCCGCCTTCAGCCATACAGGCTTCCTCCCGATTCGCGGAACGCGCCGGCGCGCTCCTTGAGGCCCGCCTCGACCGCCTCCCCGAGGCTCATGCCGCGGCTCGCCGCGTAGTCCCGAAGCTCCTGCGTCATCTTCATGCTGCAGAACTTCGGCCCGCACATCGAGCAGAAATGGGCCGACTTCGCCCCTTCGGCCGGCAGCGTCTCGTCGTGGTACGCCACCGCCCGCTCCGGATCGAGCGCCAGATGGAACTGGTCGCGCCAGCGGAACTCGAACCGCGCCTTGGAGAGCGCATCGTCCCGTTCGCGCGCGCGGGGATGCCCTTTCGCGAGGTCGGCGGCGTGGGCGGCGATCTTGTAGGCGATGACGCCTTCCTTGACGTCGTCCCGGTTCGGCAGGCCGAGATGCTCCTTCGGCGTCACGTAGCAGAGCATCGCCGTGCCGAACCAGCCGATCATCGCGGCGCCGATGGCCGACGTGATGTGGTCGTAGCCGGGCGCGATGTCGGTCGTGAGCGGCCCGAGCGTGTAGAACGGCGCGTCGTGGCAAACGGCCGCCTGGCGGTCGACGTTTTCCTTGATCAGATGCATCGGGACGTGGCCCGGGCCTTCGATCATCACTTGCACATCGTGCTCCCACGCGATCTTCGTCAGCTCGCCGAGCGTCTCGAGCTCGGCGAACTGCGCCTCGTCGTTCGCGTCGGCGATCGAGCCGGGGCGAAGGCCGTCTCCGAGGGAGACGGTGATGTCGTAGGCGCGCAGAATGTCGCAGATTTCACGGAACCGGGTATACAGGAAATTCTCCTCGTGATGCGCGAGGCACCACGACGCCATGATCGAGCCGCCGCGCGATACGATGCCCGTCACCCGCTTCGCCGTGAGCGGGATGTAGCGGAGCAGCACGCCCGCGTGGATCGTCATGTAGTCGACGCCCTGCTCCGCCTGTTCGATCAGCGTGTCGCGATAGACCTCCCACGTCAGATCGGCGGGATTGCCGCCGACCTTCTCGAGCGCCTGATAGATCGGCACGGTGCCGACGGGCACGGGCGAGTTGCGGATGATCCATTCGCGGGTCGCGTGGATGTTGCGCCCGGTGGACAGGTCCATGATCGTGTCGGCGCCCCAGCGGGTCGCCCAGACCATTTTTTCGACTTCTTCCTCGATCGAGGACGCGACGGCGGAGTTGCCGATGTTCGCGTTGATTTTGACGTGGAATTTCCGCCCGATGATCATCGGCTCGCTCTCGGGATGGTTGACGTTCGCGGGGATGACCGCGCGGCCCGCGGCCACTTCGGCGCGGACGACCTCCGGATCCATCCCTTCGCGGATCGCGACGAATTCCATCTCCGGCGTGACGATACCTTTGCGGGCGTAGCGCATCTGGGTGACGGCGCGGCCGGGTTTCGCGCGCAGCGGCCGCCGCTTCGGGCCGGGGAACCGCTCGACGCCCGCCCGCTCCATCTGCTCCGGCGTGCGCCAGCCGTCGTCTTCCGGCCTTTCGGCGCGGCCTTCGTATTCCTCGGTGTCGCCGCGCTCGGCGATCCAGGCGCTGCGCAAGGCCTTGAGGCCGCGGCGGATGTCGATGTCCGCCTCCGGATCGGTGTACGGCCCGCTCGTGTCGTACAGCCGGACCGGCGCGTTGGGCGTTTCACCCTGGAGCGTCCGGCTCGGCGCGAGCGCGACTTCGCGCATCGGCACGCGCAGATCGGGGCGGCTGCCGGCGACATAGACTTTCCGGCTGCCGGGGATCGGGGATGTGGAGAGCTCGATGGGCATGAAAAAAGACCTCCCGTTTGGATGATGCGAATCCAATAGGAGGCCAGCGCAAGCGGCTTCGGGCCGGAACGGCGGCGGGATGCGGCGCGCCCGATGGTTGCGGTGAACGCGCGCGATGGCATGCGGCAAGCGGCGAGCGTCCGCCCCAAGCCCGCGTCCGTCGCGTCGGGCGCGAGGTCCGCGGAGACGGATCGCCGACGCGGGCACGGCGCCGCGTGCGGCCATGCCCGCCCCATGCCGCCGCCTGCATGCCCGACGCGGCGATCGGCCGCGGCGCGCAACGACGCGCCGTCCGGCGCGTTTCGAACGGCCGCAATCGGGTCGCGGCGCGCACGGTATCCGGGGCCAAGCCGCAGCCGCCGCCGCACCAGCACTCCCGTGACCGCGCCGCGCCTCTCGCGCACGTCCGTCCGCTTCCCCTCCGCAACTTCCCGCATATGCAAAAAGCCGCTTCGCGGGGAAGCGGCTCATACGCGCACGAAGGGCATACGGCGGGCATACGGCGGCCTTGGGCGCGCCGGACGCACGCGGCATCGCGCCGCAATCGCGCTGCATCGTATTCCGAAGCCTTTCCCACTTTCCTACGCTGGCATTACCCAGATCAGGTTCAAAGGGACCAAGGCGTTTCCGCCTTATCTCAGCCCGCAAGGGCGCCCCTAGTGGATTCGCTTCTGACTATACGTGAGTTCCCCGCATCTGTCAACACCTGTAAATGCGCGAAACGGTCCGGCCGCATGCCGGTGACCGGTTAAGAAATTCTGAAATGATTCTTCATCCGGTCTTTATTTCATTTGCCGCCGCAACATGCCATGATGTTCTTGGCTCGGTCCTGAAAGAACATCAACACCATCCATCACGGGGAGCAGATGCCGCCATGAGCATCATCTTTTGGAGGATCGGGGCGGGAAATTTGTTCGCCAGGATGCGACAGACGCTGCTCGCCGCAACCATCGGGTCCATCGCGGTCGTGCTGATTTTCTCCTGCCATTTCGTCATCTCTTCCATCTCCTGCAGCAAATCGCTGTGGGAAGAGAAACACTTCGGCGTCATCGGCACGGAGATCTCCCCGCGAATCGGCCGGGAATTGACCGGGGAGAAAATCGAGTCGATCCGGTCGAAACTCGAGGCCAGAGGCACCGCCAACCTCCCGTATGTATCGCAGACGGTGGCCGTCCGCGGCGGCCATGCATCTGGCGCGCCGGCTGTTCGGCGTTGCGGAGACGGGCGCGCACGGCATTTTGCCGGCGACGGACAACATGTACTCTTCCTTGCCGGGCAGCTCCTTCTTTACGGATCTCATCGAACGGCCGATCAAGAAAGAAGCGCTGTCGCACCTGTCGATGGTCGAGAGCATTTTCACGCCCCCGTTCCTGTTTTTCGTCGCCGTTGCCCTGTTCGCCTCCATGCTGCTGCTCGCGCAACTGTTCAGTATTCTGAAGGACAGGCGCAAATTTTACCTTGGCGTGCTCAGGGCGATTGGCGTCGGCAACCGCCAATGCTTTGCCGTTTTCGTGAGCGAGTGCGCGTTGCTGTGCGCGCTTGTCGTCATCGCGGGCGTCGCATTCGGCCAACTTCTCGGGTACGGCTTGCTCAAGATCAATGCAATGGACGGACCGCATCCTTCGCATGAAGGACGGACGAATCGATGACCCGGATGTTCCGCATGAACGCGGCATGGCGGGCGGCGGCTAAGCCGCCTGCGCCGCCCGCCGCCGCCCTCACCGCCCGTTCCCGCCGTCATCACCCGCTGCCGCCGTCGCGCGTCCAGAGCGCCATCCACGCCTCGGCGGTCCGGTCCCATGTGAAATTCTCCTCGACGCGCCTCCGGCCGGCCTCGCCCATCCGCCTGCGGAGCTCCGGATCGCGGACCAGCCCGCCGATCCGATCCAGAAGCTCCGCCTCCATGTTCGCCGGGTCGACGAGATACCCCGTCACGCCGTCCTCGACCACCTCGACGATGCCGCCGACCCGCGAGGCGACGACCGGCAGCCCGCTCGCCATCGCCTCGACGTTGACGAGGCCGAACGCCTCGCCGGGCCTCGACGGCACGACCGCGATATCGGCCGCGAGGAACCAGTCGGGCACCTTCGTGTACGGCACGTACGGCACGAACTTCACATGCCGCTTCATCGCGCGGGCCGTCCGCTTCAGCCGCCGCGAGTAGGCCGTTTCCCGGCGCGAGCCGTAGAACGGGCTGCCCGCGATGACGAGCAGCACGTCGGGATGCGCCTCGGCCAGCTTCGGCAGGACGGTCAGCAGATGATGCACGCCCTTGCGCGGAATGAGCCGCCCCATGAACAGGATGACCGTCCGGTCGGTCCAGCCGCGGGTTTCGCGCAGCCGCTGTCTCCGTTCGGCGCATCCTTCCTCCCAGGGCGGCCGGAATCGCTGAAGATCCACGCCCAGATGGACGACGCGCAGCTTGCCGGCCGCCTCCGGCACCATCTCCGCCACCGTCCGGCGCAGCCAATGGCTGTTGACGAGCACCCGGTCGGCCGCCGCGAGGCTGCGCTTCAGGTCCGCCTTCCGGATGTACCGCCGTCCGATGAACGTTTTCGACTGGAGGCTGAGCCATATTTTCGTGCGGGGAAAGCGTCGCCTCAGCCGGAGCGCGTACAGCGGGCGATTTTCCACCTGGATCAGGGCCGGGCGGAACTTCCGCATCGCCGCGCCGACCGACCGGACATACGCGCGCTTGTCGGATGCGGGGAACCGCTCGATCCGCACGCCGCCGACCGATCCGACGCGGGAAACCCCGCGCCCCGTCCGGCCGTAGATCCTGGGCTCGAAGTGCCGCCGGTCCAGCCTGGGGGCGAGGTATTCGATGACGCGCTCGACCGAGCTTGCGCGGGGCGAAGGAATGACGAACGATCCGGGCGTGACGAAGGCCACCCTGGTGAGCGCCAATGGCCCGACCTCCTCTCGCTTGTGTTCCTGCCTGCAACATATGCGGCATATGCGGCGACTGTCCCGACGGACGCTGCTCATCTCCGCGGAACGGCGGTCGGCCGGCGCGTCGGGCCGGGCGACCGCGCAGCGGAATGTCCGCCTTCCCCGCGGCGCAGTCCGGCCGCAACCCGGCACTTCCGGTCTATTGATTTGTCTCCGGCAATATGGCACACTAGGCGGCAAAAGCCTGCAAGAAGCCCGCAAGGAAGGAGCATGCGGATATGAACAATCGGCTGCTGAGGACGCTGACGGAGCTGGGTTCGCGGAAATGGATTTCGCGCCTCGCCGGCCGCATCGCCCATTCGCCGGCCAGCAGGCTGCTCATCCCGCGATTCGCGCGCGCATACGGCATCGCGGTCGATGAAGCGGAGAAACCGATCGGCGATTACGCCACGCTGAACGAATTTTTCACCCGCCGGCTGAAGCCGGGGGCGCGCCCGGTCGACGATGCGCCCGGCGTCCTGGTCAGCCCGGTCGACGCGCGGATCACCGGCATGGGGCCGATCCGGCAGGGAACGATCTTCAACGTGAAGGGCCAGAACTACACGATCGACGAACTGCTCGGCGGCAATCCGCGCGCCTTGAGTTATCTGAACGGCTACGGCATCGTGCTCTACCTGAGCCCGTCCGACTACCACCGCATCCATTCGCCGGTGGACGGCGTCGTCATCGAGCGCGCGCATCTGCCGGGACGCGTCTATCCCGTGAACGATTTCGGCCTTGCCCACATGCCGCGGGTGCTCAGCCGGAACGAGCGGCTCGTCACCTACATCCGCCACGAAACCGGCGAGATCGCGCTCGTGAAGGTCGGCGCGCTCAATGTCAGCGGCATCCGCTACGCCGATCCGAAGGCGGACCGGCTGGTCCGCGGCGGCGAACTCGCCTGGTTCGAGTTCGGCTCAACCGTCGTCCTGCTCACCGAGGACGGCACCTTCGTACCGCGAAGCGGCCTTGAGATCGGAACCAGGGTCCGCATGGGCGAAGCGCTCGGCCGCCTGAAGGCCAAATCCTGACCGTTATCGAAAAAAACTCCTCCCGGCCTTCCGACCTCGTCGGCCCTTCATTCCGGCCTCCGGAACTTTCCCGCCTTCCGGTCCGCGCCCCGGCGCCATCGGATGCCCAGGCTCAGCAGCGCATCGGCCATCCGGTCGACAGCCTCGCCCATCGTCCGGTCGTCCAGATGGGCGAAGCCGAACAGCGCGCCGCGCTTGTCCGACGGCGCAAAGCGATACCGGTCCGCGTCCGTCCAGGCGACGCCCCGCTTGAGGCAGGCCGCCCGGAACGCGTCGTATTCGCCCGGCTTGCCGCGCCATTCGCCGTACACATGCATGCCGCTGACGGACGGATACCAGTCGAACGGCTCCCCCGGCAGTTCCGCCATCCGCTCGCGGAACCGTTGCATCCTCGTCCCGCATATGCGCTGCATGCGGCGCAGGTGGCGGGCGTACGCGCCCGCGGCCATGAACCGCGCCAGGGCCCGCTGCCAGATCAGATCCGTCGGGTGCGGCTCGATCCAGGCCTTCGCCCGGCGGAACGGCTCGATCAGCCCGTCCGGCAGCACCGCGAAGCCGATCCGCACATCCCGCAGCATCGTCCGCGAGAACGTGCCGATGTAGATCACGCTGCCGGCCTGGTCCATCGCCTTCAACGGCTCCACCGGACGCCCGCCCCAGCGGAACTCGCTGTCGTAGTCGTCCTCGACGATGGCGGCGCCGTGCCGCGCGGCCCATTCCAGCAGCGCCGCGCGGCGGTCCATCGGCAGCACGCCGCCGGTCGGGAACTGCCGGCTCGGCGTGACGAACAGCAGCTTCGCCGGCCAGTTTTCCGGCACGATGCCCTGCCGGTCCACCTTCGCCGGGATCAGCCGCCCGCCCGCCGCCTCCACCGACGCCCAGGTTCCCGGATAGCCCGGATCCTCGACGACGGCGGGATCGCCGGGGTCGAGCAGCAGCATCGCGATCAGCGCGATCGCCTGCATCGATCCGTTCGTCACGACCACCTGCTCGGGGACGGCCCGAATCCCCCGCGTCGTCACCAGATGGCGGGCGATCGCGCCGCGCAGCGGCTCATGGCCCTCGGCCCGGAACGCGTCCTCCCGCATCCTCCCGGGAAACCGGCGGATCTCCGCGTAGACGGCCCGCTTCCAGTCGTCGTACGGGAAATCCGCGATCACCGGCTGTCCGATCCTGAGGTCGTACGGCACGCGTTCCTCCGGAGCGAGCCGCATGCGCAGGCCCGAGGCGACCACCCGGCTTCCCAGCGCGGACAATTGCGGCTTCCGCATGCGACCGTCCGAATCCATGCCCGCCGAACACGCCGGACCCGCGGCATCCGCTTTCCGGCCGCCGATCAGCGCGCGGTACGCCGCATATGTCCCCGATCCGACGGCGGTGCGCACATAGCCTTCCGCATGCAGCATGTCATACGCCGCCGCGGCAACCCCGCGGGAAACGCCGAACGATTCGGCGAGCAGCCGCGTCGCCGGCAGCCGCGTCCCCTCCGGCACCGCGCCCGCCAGCATCGCGGCGCGGATCGCTTCGTAGAGAGCGTCCCGCTTGCCGTATCCTTCCTCCAGAAACCGCTCGTACAGCGGCTTGACCGCGATCTCGAATCCGCCCATGCCATTCCCTCCGACCGCCGTAGAATTGGACCTGTTTTTTTACTATGAAATGGCTCTTTTGCCCTGTCAATTGTCAATTTATGATCAAATTCACACGAAAGGGGGAGCCAACAATTGAGAAGAAGCGAATTTGACATGACGGATGAGCGGGAGATCGAACGGTTTCTGGAGGAGTCGAGCTTCGGTTTTCTGTCGACGGTCCGCCCGGACGGCAGGCCGGGCATCGTGCCGCTCAATTTCGTGTACGCGGACGGAGCGGTCTACTTTCACGGCAGCCGGATCGGAGAGAAAATGGACGCGATCCGCCAAAACCCGCAGGCCGCCTTCGCCGTCGCCAAGGAGTACGCGCTCATCCCGTCCTACTTCACCGACCCGGACATGGCCTGTCCGGCGTCAAGCTGGTTCAAATCGGTGATCCTCTCGGGACGCATCGAAATCGTCGAGGATCTCGCGGAGAAAGCCGCCGCCCTCGGGGCGATGATGCGGAAGCTGCAGCCGGAAGGCGGCTACGACCCGATCCGTCCGGACGACCCGCGGTACGTCCCGCGGCTGAAAGGCGTCGCCGTCCTGAAGCTGGTGCCGAAATCCGTCACCGCCAAGTTCAAATTCGGCCAGAACCTGTCGGACGAGAAGCGCGCGAACATGTCCGCCCGACTGCTGGAGCGCGGACTGCCGCTCGACCGGGAGGCGGCCGATCTGATGGAGCGCTACCGTCCGCCCGCGCCGCAAAGCTGAAGCCGCCCGCCGGAAGGATGTCCGGTCGGACGGCTTCGCGTCATCGCACTTCGGACGGACTCTTGCCCGTATATTGCTTGAACTGCCGGCTGAAGAAAAAGATGTCCCGGTACCCGAGCGCATCCGCCACTTCGGTCACGTTCATCCCGGTATGCATCAGGAGATGTTGCGCGCGTTCGATCCGGGAGCGGATCATGTACTGCTGCACCGACATGCCGGTCAGTTCCTTGAACTTGATCGCGAAATAACGAGGCGACAGATTGGCGCGCCTCGCCAGATCCTCGACGCGGTGCTGCATGCCCGGATGCTGGCGGATGTAGTTCGCGATTTCGTGGATCGTCTCGGTCAGATGGTTGCTCGCCTTTTTCTCCTGCGGCTGGCCGTAGTCTTCGCGCAGCAGATGGATGAGCAGCAGCTTGAGGATGAGCCGCGCTTCGTCCTCGGCCGCGTAAGTCTTGAAAAGGAACATGCGCACGTAACGGGACAGCAGATGCTCGAACTCGACCGTCTCCCGGATCACCCGGTACGATTTCGGGACAAGTTCGACCGGCTCCGTCACATCGAAGTGGATGTAGGTCAGCGTCAGCGGCTTCTGCGGATTGTGCGTGGCGGTCGGATGATCGCCGGGTCGGAACAGAAAGCAGCTCCCCGTGCCGATCTCGTACGTCTTGTCCTGGAGTTCCAGCCACCCCTGGCCGCTCCAGACATAGAACAGATCGTAGTTGGGCATCGGCTTTTCCCGTTTCTGCCAGCGCCAGTTGGGTTCACAGCTGATTTTGGCCACCCACGGCAACAGCACGAGCGCATTCGGTGACAATTTCAGCATGTCGCCACCTCTTCCATGTCCGCAGCGTTCTGCCCTCATGATACATCAGCCGCAAAACGGCGCGCAACACGGCATTCCGCGCGTAGAACGTTGATATTGTCCGGTTTTTCGTGGCAATCCGGACATCGGTGATGGTATAATATTCGGGCAATGGACGTGGTCCGGCTGCCCGGACGACAGCAATCACGGAAAGGATGCGAGGAACGATTGACCATTCATCCGTTGGCCAGACAATTGAATGAGACGATTGAACGCGAGAACGCCCACGTATACGCCATGTTGTCCGATCTGGGGCGGGCGATCTATTTTCCGAAAGTCGGGATTATCAGCCAGTCGGCCGAGGCGCGCGCGAAGGCGAACCGCTTCAACGCGACGATCGGCATCGCGCTCGAGAACGGCGTCCCGATGCACCTCGAAGTCATCCAGCGGACGCTGTCCGAGTATGAGCCGAAGGATCTGTACGACTACGCCCCGACGTCCGGCAAACCCGACCTGCGCAAGGCGTGGCGCGAGAAGTTGCTGAAGGACAATCCGGCGCTTCAGGGCAAATCGTTCGGCCTGCCGATCGCGACGAACGCGCTCACGCACGGCCTCAGCATCGTCGCCGACCTGTTCGCCGGCCCAGGCGACGCGGTGATCATCCCCGACAAGAACTGGGAGAATTACGAGCTGACCTTCGGCGTCCGCCGCGGCGCCGAGATCGTGCAATATCCGCTGTACGACGGGCGGAACAAATTCAACAGCGCCGGGCTGCGCGACGCGATCCTGTCCCGGAAAGCGCGGGGCGGCAAGGCGATCGTCATCCTGAACTTCCCGAACAATCCGACGGGCTACACGCCCGGCCGCGAAGAGGGCGACGAGATCGTCGCCGCGATCCGGGAAGCGGCCGAAGCCGGCGTGAACATCGTGGCCGTGACGGACGACGCCTATTTCGCGCTGTTCTTCGAGGATTCGCTGCACGAATCGCTGTTCGGCAAGCTGGCCGGTCTCCATCCCCGCGTCCTGCCCGTGAAGATCGACGGCGCGACGAAGGAGGAGTACGTCTGGGGCTTCCGCGTCGGCTTCATCACGTACGCGTCCGAATCCGGGGAACTGCTCGACGCCCTCGAGCAGAAGACGATGGGCATCATCCGCGCCACGATCTCGAGCGGCCCTCATCCGTCGCAGACGTTCGTGCTGCGCGCGCTCAAGTCGCCGGAGTTCGATGAGCAGAAGCTGGAGAAGTACAACATCATGAAGCGGCGCGCGAACCGCGTGAAAGAGCTGCTGGACAGCGGCCGGTACGCGGGCGCGTGGGAGTATTACCCGTTTAACTCCGGCTACTTCATGTGCCTGAAGCTGAACGTTTCCGCCGAGCGGGTGCGGCAGCGGCTGCTTGACGCCTACGGCGTCGGCACGATCGCGCTGGGCGAGACGGATCTGCGCGTCGCGTTCTCGTGCGTCGAAGAGGAGCATCTGGAGGAACTGTTCGACACGATCCACCGGGCCGTGCTCGATGTGAAGGAAGGCAAGGCTTGACTTTCGTGATGCCAAAAACCCGCAGGACGGCGCGTTGCAAGTGGCATGCGCCGCGCGCTGCGGGTTTTCGTTTGCCGATTCGGAGCCTGCGTTCGGCCGCTCGGTTCCCGGTTGCCTTTGGCGTCCGCGATCCGTCCATCCGCCGGTTGGCCGTTTCCGGTCTGTCGTTTTGCCGCCGGCCCCCGTTCGGAACAAGCCGCTGGCCATCCTAAATCAGCCACTTGCCGTCCTTCTGCACCAGCTCGCCGTCGAGATGAATCTCGCCGCCGTCCTTCAGGTTTTTCACCATATCCCAGTGGATCGCGGAATCGTTGCCGCCGCCCGCTTCCTCATAGGCGCGGCCGAGCGCGAGATGGACGGAGCCGCCGATCTTCTCGTCGAACAGGATATCCTTCGTCGGCCGCGTGATGCCGAAGTTCATGCCGATGCCGAGCTCGCCGAGATAGCGCGCCCCTTCGTCCGTGTCGAGCGCGGCCAGCAGCGCGTCCTCGCCCTTCTCGGCGGATGCCTGTGTGACGCGGCCGTTCTCGAACACGAGCCGGATGCCGCTGATTTCGCGGCCGTTGTAGACGGTCGGCCAGTCGTAGAAGATGCGGCCTTCGGTGAGCAGATGGTTCGGCGAATAGAAGATTTCGCCGTCCGGTACGTTGTGCTCCCCGGCGCAGACGATGCCTTTGCGGCCCGCGATGTCGACGGTGAGATCCGTCTCCTTCCCGACGATCCGCACCTTGCTCGCGCGGTCGAACCGCTCGGCCACCGTGCGCATTGAACGCTCCATCTCCGCGTAGTCGACGTTGGTCGCCGAAAAGACGAAGTCCTCGTATTCCTCGAGCGACATTTCGGCGTCCTGCGCCTGCGCCTGCGTCGGGAACAGCGTCAACACCCAGCGCGCGCCGCCTTTCATCAGGTACTCGGACAGCTTCGCCGTCGCGCGGCGGCGTTCGGTCAGCCGCTTCGGATCGACGCCGGTCAGCTCCTTGTTGTTGGCGCCGCCGAGAATGCGGATGACGGCGTCCGCCCGGTGATAGAGCCATTCCGTCACTTCGATGTCCTTGAGCTGCTCGTCGTTCGCCTCGTCGAAGAAGATTTTGTCGAGTTCCGCCAGTCCGACCTGCAGGATCGGATGGGCGCCCGCCCGCAGCACCTGGCGGAACGTCTCCTTGATCAGCGGCGCCGTTTCGGCGTTGCCGATGATCAGCACCCGCTCGCCGGGCTTCGCCTTGATCGAATGGCCGACGAGCACCTTCGCCAACTGTTCCACTCGCGGATCGCGCATGTGAACGCCTCCTTGTCGTTGTAGGGGATGGTGGGCCGATGTGGCCGTTATGGGCTGCTATGGCCGCTACGGGCTGGTACGGGCGCTATGGACCGCCTGTGGCGCGGGGCTGGACCGCCGGGCCGGGGCGGCAGCGGCAACGGCATTGAACCCGCCTGTCGTCGGCGGATTCACGGCATCCCGTGCCGTTATTGGCCCGTCTTCGCCCGCCGCGTTAGCGGCACCAGGTGCCGTTATGGTGCACCGCACCCGGTGACCATACGCAACGATTGAGCCTCTTACGGTACTCTGTACCGCTGGAACCCGCCCGAACGCGCCAACAACCCCGCTAACGGTACGCCGTACCGTTGCACGAACCGTCGGACGGCCGTGGGCGGCCGGTGAGCGCCATTAACGGTACTCCGTACCGCTGAAGCCCGCCCGAACGCGCCAACAACCCCGCTAACGGTACGCCGTACCGTTGCACGCGCCGTCAGGCTGCCGTGGGCGGCCGGTGAGCGCCATTAACGGTACTCCGTACCGATAGAGCCCGCCCGAACGCGCCAACGACCCCGCTAACGGTACGCCGTACCGTTACACGCGCTGTCAGGCTGCCGTGGGCGGCCGGAGAGCGCCATT
>Ga0310826_100409_pt1 | contig 45553 bp, 41 predicted proteins | sample WT_ome_FD_201306 | JGI IMG/M metagenome (GOLD analysis project Ga0310826, IMG submission 201306) | Sorghum-adapted microbial communities enriched on wild type (WT) sorghum from Joint BioEnergy Institute, Emeryville, California, United... ... | reverse complement strand
AAATCATCCTGATTTTCGACTGGGTTTGGTTTGGTGTTGCCAATTTACCTGACTCGAGCGCTTTAAGGCCAAAAAAATTTCCAATTTTCACGAATCAGGGACTTGACATCTTACCGCTGGACTTTTTGCCGTTGATGCCTCATTGTATGGCAAGTCCATCCGGCCTGAAAACGATAGGGACCCAATCCGGCAAATTTAAGGAAATGGCCCCCGGGCGTTTTCTATTAGACAAGCATTCGTTTTTGAGAAAATGGTCCGGTTGCCGGGTTCAGCGGAAGGACAAGGGAAATATGATGCATCACAATTGCATTTCCCCTTCACCGGGAGGTGAGAGCCAATTGTCCATCCAGCCGCACAGCGGCCTTGCGGGAGTGGAAGTGAGGGTAAACCGCGGCGGACCCGAATCCGTCACCGGAACGCTGGTGGCCGTCATGAATGACGTGTTGGCGGTCAAACCGCCGACCGGGCCCGTCATCTATTTCAACCTCGAGCACGTGAAAAGCGTGACCCCGCTGGCGAACGCCAACCGGAAACGAACCCGGGCCGGCCTGGCGAGCGCGGTCTTCCCGCCCTGGCTCACCTTTCGCCAAGTGCTTTCCATGTTGAGTCACCGATACGTGCAGATCAACCGGGGAGGCCCGGAAAAGGTGGAAGGCGTCATTGCGGGAGTCACCGACAACACCGTGACGCTGGTCAGCGGGAAGGAAGTCGTCCGGATCGCCATCCATCACATCCGGACGGTCAACCTGCTCGCCTCGCCGCCAAAAGGCGGCAAATCCAAACGATGAACCCCTTTCCAAAATTCCGGGAAACGAAAGGAGAGTGGACGGAACATGCCGATTGCGGCGGAAGAACTTGAACCCCTGCTCATGCGCAGACTCCGGGTCAACCGGGGCGGACCCGACGCGGCCGAGGGGATGCTGGTCGGGGTCATGGCCGACTATTTTGCCCTGCTCCTCCCAAGCGGCGACGTGGTGTATATCGTCAACCGACACGTCAAAAGCGTCACCGACCAGTCCGACCGTCCCGGAAACCGGGTGCGGCAGGCGCCCGCCGTCGCGCAGGTTCCCTTTTTCGAGGACCTGCTGCGTGCCCTGGTGGGACGTCCGGTGCAGATCAACCGGGGCGGACCCGAGAAAATCGCCGGCGTGATCCACGGCGTGACCGGTTCGTCCGTCATCCTGCGATCCGGCTCCGAATTCGTGCTGGTCCGGCTCGGCCATATCCGGAGCCTGCAGATCCTCCGGGGGAGGCAAGCCAACTGGAACTACCAAAGCAGCCAAAACAGCCAGAGCAGCCAAAACAACCGGAACAGCCAGAACCGGAGCAGCCGGAACGGCCAGTCCAGGCGGAACAATACGGGCAGCCAAAGCAACCGGGCCGGCAAAGCGCAAAACGGAAAAAAAGGCAAATCGGGCGGCGGAAAGCGGTGAACCCGGGCGGGCGCGGAGCCTGCGGCCCACCTGGCGCAGACGGGCGCAAAGCCCGCGGTCCGGCGAGCATGGAGCCCGGCACGCGCCTGCGGTAAACCGCCTCGGACATCCGGGGCACACCGCGGAGAATATGACGTCGCCCCCGGAAAAACGTCGTCGGGAGAGGAGGGACCGTATGATCTTTTTTGTCGTCATGCTGGCGGCGGGGCTTGCCTTTTACCACCTGGTCAGGCCCGACACCCCGGCCGCGAACGCCGGAAAGAAACCGGCACCCGCACCCGCGTTTGGCCAGGACCAGGGCGGCCTGGTGAACCGCGAAGCGACCACGAATGCCTCCGTTTGAGGCCTTCGTCGCCTGGACGGTGTTTGCGGCCGCAGTCGTCCTGATCATTTGGCGTCCCAGGGGGCTCAGCGAAGCGATCCCGGCCGCCGTCGGCGCCCTGGTCCTGATCGGCTTCGGCATAGTGCCGCCAGGCGACCTGCCGAACCTGTTCGACATCGTGGGCGGAGCCGCCCTGACCATTCTGTCCACCATCGCCATGTCCATCGTGATGGACGGCATCGGGGTGTTCAGATGGGCCGCCCACAATCTGGTGCGGCTGTCGCGGGGTTCGGGCGTGCTCCTGTACTGGAATGTCGTATTGCTTTGTTTTCTCATGACGCTGTTTTTCAACAACGACGGCAGCATCCTGATCACGACGCCCATCCTGATCCGCATGGTCTCCATGCTTCGCTTCAAACCGCACCAGAAGCTGCCGTACCTGTTCGCCGGCGCGCTGGTGGCCACGGCGTCCAGCGCCCCGATCGGCGTCAGCAATCTGGCCAATCTCATCGCCATGCGGATCGTCGGGCTGGACCTGGGCACCTATGCCCTGTATATGTCCGTGCCTTCCCTCGCCGGCATCGGCTGCATCGCGGGGCTGTTGTTCCTGATTTTTCGCCGGGACATTCCCCGGGAAATCCCATTATCCTCGCACCCGTTGCATCCCGGTCCGCCCGCGCCGCTCAGGCGGGGATACCGCGGCGCCCGATCCGCGGGGACGCCGGCGGGAAGCCTGCCGGTTCATCCGCTCAAATACGACGCGGCACAGGCATCGCCGCCGGAGGCGGGCGGCTTCGGGCTGATCCGCCTGACCATCGGCATCGTGGTGCTCACCCGCGCGGGCTTTTTCCTCGGCTCCGGCATGGGGATCCCCATCGAATGGATCGGCCTCGCGGGGGCGGCCGCGCTGGTTGTGGTGCGCTGGCTTTGGATCGGGCGCGGCCCGAAGGATCTGATCACCCAGGCGCCGTGGCACATCATCGTCTTCGCCTTCGGCATTTACGTCATCGTCCACGCGCTCCATCAGTCCGGCGCCGTGGACGCGGCGGTGGATTTCCTGAGCCGGCGGATCGACGGCGACCGCTTCGCCGCCATCTTCTGGATGGGCGGGTGGCTCACCTTGCTGTCCTTGCTCATGAACAACCTGCCGGCCGTCATGATCGGCACCCTGTCCCTCGCCGACATGCATTTGGAACCGGCGGTCATGCAATCCGCGTACATGGCCAACATCCTGGGCAGCGACATCGGCGCCCTGCTGGTGCCCGTCGGCACGCTGGCTTCCCTCCTGTGGATGTTCATCCTGCGGAGCCACCGCATTCCCGTCACCTGGGGAAAATACGTGAAGGTCGCCTTCGCCGTCGTCCCTGCCGGTCTCGCGGTGAGCCTTTTCACGCTCTATATTTGGACGGGCTTGTTTTTCTAAAAAAAAAGAGAAGGGTACTGAAAGGCGGGTGAACGAGGTCATATGAACGATCCCTTGCTGCCGCTCATGGGGCGCCCCGTCGAGGTGGAAGTGACGGGACCTTTTTACATCGCCGGCCTGATGGCCGACCTGGGACCCGACGTGACGGTCGTTCAGTCGGGGGAACAATTTTACTACATTCCTCTCCTGCACATCCACGCCGTCCAACCCGGCAATTCCGGAGAAGATTCCTTCATGGACGGGAAGACGGAGCTTCCCCACGAAGCCGTGGCGGACCCGATTTCCTTCCGCAAAATGCTGATGCACGCCAAGGGGCAGTTCATCGAAATGAACGTCACGGGCCGGGATTCCATCCACGGATGCGTCACCGCGATCATGAACGACTACGTGGAGTTTTACTCGCCCGTGTTCGGCACCGTCTACGTCCTGATCGAGCACATCAAATTTATCGTGCCGCACACCGGCTCTTCCGCCCCGTACGGGCTGAAAACCGTCCCCTATCCGGTCCACCCGTCCCGTCTCGATCTGTCCCGGACGTTCCGGCAGCAGCTGCAAAAATCGGTGGGGGACGTGGTCGTCATGGATCTGTGCCACAATCCCGACAAGATCGGCATGCTGCGCTCCGCGGACGACCAGTGGGCAGAGCTGATCCGGTCGGACGGCACGGCCATCAAGCTGAACATCCGGCACGTCAAGTCCTTCGCCCGGCCGCCGGGACCGCAGGGCGCTTGACGGAAAGCCGCCTGTGTCCATTCGCTCGAACGGGCGCAGCCGTGTCCCTCCCTCGGCCGACCGGATCCGGGACCCGCAAAATACCATCTTGGATTTCGCATGACAGCCATGGTAAGATGGAAGTTGAAAAAAGGGAAACTATTCCCCGCCCCCCCGGGAGGCCGAAAATGAGCGAACCCGCCATCGCCCTGGAAATGTTCGAGAGCCTGAAGCCGGAGCTGACCTCCTTCTGCTACCGGATGCTCGGCTCCGCGGACGATGCCGACGACGCCGTGCAGGAAACCCGCATTCGGGTATGGCGCCGCTGGGAGACGTTCCGCGGGGATTCTTCCGTTGCCTTTCGCACCTGGGTCTACCGCATTGCGTCCAACCTGTGCCTGGACAAGCTGAGGCAGGCCAGGCGCCGCGCGCTTCCCGTGGATCTGTCCGATCCCGTGATGGCCGTCGTCCAGCCCAGCGAGACATATCCCGCATCCCATTGGGTTTGGCCGACTCCCGATTTTGCCGACGATCCGGAAGAGATCGCCGTGCGCCGGGATACCCTGCGGCTCTGCTTCATCGCTTTGCTGCAGACGCTGCCGCCCCGCCAGCGCGCCGTGCTGATCCTGAAAGAAGTGTTTGAATGGCCATCCCGGCAAATCGCGGAGACGCTGGAGATGTCGACGGCGGCGGTGAACAGCGCCCTGCAGCGGGCCCGGGCTTCCGTTGGCCGAACCGCCCTTCGTTCCGGCGCGTTCTCCGAAGGCAGCGCCGAACCCGACGCGGACCTTCTGGCGCGGTACGTGGAAGCCTTCGAACGCTTCGACGTGGACGCGCTGGTTTCGCTGTTTCACGAAGAAGGCTGCATGTCCATGCCGCCGTTCACCATGTGGGTGCAGGGCCGGGAGAACCTGGCGCGGTTTTTTTCCCTTACGCGATGGCATTGCGAGGGGTCCCGTTTTGTCCCCGTCACCATCAACGGCGGCTATCCCGCCCTCGCCCAGTACGTCCCGGACGGCGGCGATTTTTCCGTGCTGGTTCCCTGGGGCATTCACGTGCTGGAAATGAAAGACGGGAAGATCTTTCACGTGCAAAATTTTATCGACGCGGATCAACGCCTGTTTCCCCGCTTCGGACTGCCCGCGCGGCTCGAAAAATGAAAGGAGCCGTGCGTCTGGAACGAGACAAAAAAGCAAGGCGCCTTTCCGGCGCCCTTTTTTCTTTCTACTTTTAAATTCCGGCGGGATCCTTCCGGATGGAGTTCCATCCCGTTATCCCCGCCGCTGTGAAATCAGACGGGCACTGAGCGCAAGACGGATTGCCGGAGGCATTCGCCCGGCGGTAATCCGGCATTCACCCGGCGGTCATCCGTTGGAAGCGCCGCCTTCCAGCTGGTTCATCCGGTTTCTCGCCAGCTTCAGGTAACCGTATACGTTCTGCAATTCGCTGTTGTCCACGAAGCGCAGCCGGATGTTTTCGGCCGCTTCCAGCAGATACGGCTTCAGCGCCGCCGCCCCGCCTCCGAGCACGTAGAAGCATTGAATGTCCGGATATTTTTTCCACCGCTTCCGGATGAGATCGACGATCTTCTGCGCCGCGCGGGAGAAATACTGGTCGACGATCGGCTTGATGTCCGCCTGCCCTTCCCCGAGCAGCTGAACGGTGTAATCCTCGCGGCGGATCCGCTGGATCAGCTTGGCGCGGCTTGGAAACTTGTATCCGAACTGGTCCTCGACATCGCGAATGATCGCGTCGAGATACGCGGCCATCCCCAGCTGTTCCCCCGTGCTGAACTGGTTGTCGATGCTCATGCGCTTCACCACCGGAAAATCGGTGGTCAGCGCACCGATCTCGCAGACGCCGATGCACCCGTAATACAATTCCTCGTTGCGGATCTGCAGATTGTCGTGCGTGGCCATGTGGAACAGCGCCGCCGCGCCTTCCACCGAGATGATCGCCCGGCGGATGTTCAAGCGGATCGTCCGTCCGCGGAGCTTCGGAGTCGACAGGAAAGTCACCTCGTGTTCGCCGACCAGGCGTTCCTCGAACGTCCGGTGAAACTGTGCGTAGGTGCGCACCGGAAGACCCGTGCCGATGACGTATTCCGCCTCGTCCGCGGAGACGAAGCCGCCGGTGGGCTGCGGCTGGGACGAGCTGTTGACCGCCGCGGCGTAGGCCAGGGCCGTCAGCGCCACGATGAGCGCCTGGTCGCTCGTCGCCTTGTTATCGGTATCCTCCAGTTCCGCGTTGTCCTGGTCTTCCGACGCCAGCAACCCGACGAAATAGCGCTGGTTTTTCTTTTTCAGCTTCGGGCTGTACACCATCACATCCAGCGCCTGCAGCGGCGACTCCTCTTCCTGCAGGATGTGCCGTTCGTACCCCGGCGATATGACGTTCGGAATGATGATCGGGTCGTTTTGTCCGTTCAGCACGAGTTTGACGCTGTCGTTGCCGATGTCTATGCCGGCGATTCTCATCATGTTATTGTTGCACCTGCCTGTTGGATTAAAATTTTTTAATTTAAAACCAGGATCCATCGTTCCTGTTTCGTTGTCCCGTTCGGCTTTCGTTTCCCCGCTCCGCCGCAAGCCCTGAAAGCCCGATTTCGCATTTATCTATTTTTCGCCTTGTTCCGCGGAAAATCCTCTTTTTTCGCACCGGCTTTGTCATGTTTTTCGAGAAAAAAAGGATTTTCCTTCGCCGCGTCGAATAAGTCAGACGGAAATTGAAAGCGTGGTGCAGATATTTGATGAAGCGAATTCGGACGCGGTTTACGTTGGTTGTCATACCGGATGCGAACCGCGCGGTGGTCCGTTTCCGGCTGTCTTTTTTTGTCTTGGCCGCCGTTTTCGTTTTGATGTTTGCCATTACCGTTTCCGCGGTGATCTTCGCGATCTTTAGCGCCCGGAACGCCGAAACCGTATCGGTGCTGGAGCGGCAGCTTGCGGATACCATCGATATATACAACCAGCAGCTGGCGGAGAAAAACGACCAGATCGCCTCGCTGGAAAGCGGCCTGGCCGACCTGTCCGAACTCGCCAGGTTGCTTGAAGCGGACATGGAGGGCATCCGAAACCTCGAATCGGAAATCCGGCAAATTGCCGACTTGGAGGATGTATCCATCGCTTCCCTGACAACGGTGGAAGGCGGCCGGGGGGGCGAGGAATTGCCCTATGAGGAAACGGCTTTCTCCGGGGAAGAGTCGTGGGCGGTCGCGTCCGACGAGGAATGGATCTCCGATATCGAAAGTACATACCAATCCTTGGAATCTGAAATTGAAAAATGGATGCCCAGACTTGAGCAGTTAAAAAATGAAATTTTGGAGTGGCAGGCCATCCTTCGCGTCACGCCGACGATCCTGCCGACGTCGCAGCTGCGCGTCACCTCCGAGTTCGGCATGCGGCGCGACCCGTTCACCCGCCGGCTGACGTTCCACGCGGGCATCGACCTGGGAGGCAAGGTCGGCGATCCGGTGTACGCCGCCGCCGACGGAAAGGTGATCGAGTCCGGGAAGGACCGCACCAAGGGCAATTACATCGTGATTGACCACGGCCGGGGCATCAAGACCCGTTACTTTCACCTGAACAAACGCCATGTATCCGTGGGCGACAAAGTGCAAAAGGGACAACGGATCGCCGATCTCGGCAACACCGGCCGCAGCACCGGACCCCATTTGCACTACGAAGTTCTTGTCAACGGCAAGAACGTCGACCCATGGCCCTACATCAAATCCGAGCGAAAGGATTCGTGAGGATCATGTTCAGGAATAAAAAGAGGAAAATCGATCCGGACACGACGGATACCCTCATCGGCGAAGGCACCGTGTTCGAAGGCAAAATCCGCTCCGAAGCCGGCATCCGGGTGGAAGGCCGGATCATCGGCGACATCGAGTGCGCGGGAGATGTGACGGTCGGGGAAAAAGGCGTGCTCTATTCCAACATCAGCGCGCGTCACGTCGAGCTGGCCGGCACCGTGCACGGAAACGTGACGGCGCAGGGGCAGCTGACCATCCGCTCCTCGGGCCGGCTCTACGGCAATCTGACCGCGCAGCGGCTGAATATCGAAGCCGGCGCCGTCTTCCAGGGAAGCAGCAAGATGACGGGCGGGGAGCAGCCCGAACAATCCGCCGCTCCGGCGGAACCGGCCGCCTCAGAAGGAAATGCGGCGCAGCTGGCGCAAGGCGGCAACCAGACGGATCACGTGCTGAAAGCCTGGTGACGATTCGCCCCGAAAGCCCGAAATCGGGCTTTATTTTTTTTTGGCGGGATAAACTGATAGGGAATCCCGGTCCAGGAGCAGGCAGCGGCATGAAACTCGAACCCGTCATTCCCTTTGAGCCGGAACCCGCACAGCGGATTCCCGAAGGACCCGGCTGGACGTCCCAGATCAAATGGGACGGCGTCCGCATCCTCGCCTATTTCGACGGATGCGAGCTCAGACTTTTCAACCGCAGGCGGCGCGATCGGACCCTGCAGTATCCCGAGCTGCATGACCCGTCCTCTTGGTGCAACGCCTCTTCTTTCGTTCTGGACGGCGAGATGATCGCCTTCGATCGGAACAAGCCGTCCTTTCACGAAATCATGAAGCGGGACAGCCTGCGCCAGCCGGAGCGGATCCGGGAGGCGGCCGGGCGGATTCCCGCGGTGTACATGGCGTTTGACGTGTTGTATTGCGGCGGAAAGTGGGTGACGGACCGGCCGCTGGCGCAACGGCAGGAACTGCTCGCATCCATGCTGAAACCCCATCCGTTCGTGCGGCCCGTGGAAAACGAGCCGGACGCGAGGGCGCTGTTTGCCGTGATGGAGGCGCACGGCATGGAAGGCATCGTCTGCAAAAGGCTGGACAGCACCTACGCCATCGGCGGCAAGGACGGCCGCTGGCGGAAGGTGAAGACGGTTCGGGAGCTTCTGGCCGTTGCCGGCGGGATCGCTATCCGGGACGGAGGAGTCGGCGCGCTGCTGCTCGGGCTGTACGATACGGACGGGCGGCTCATCTACATCGGCCGCGCCGGTCCGGGCCGGATCGCTTCCGCGGAATGGCGCCGCCTGTTGCGGGAAGCCGCAGCCCTGGCCGTGCCCGGCGGCCCGTTCGCGGATCTGCCGGACCGGGAGCGGGGCGTGACGTGGATTCGGCCCGAAGTGGTCGTGAAAGTCCGCTTCCAGGAATGGACGCCGCACGGCACGATGCGGCAACCGGTCATCCAGGCGGTGGCGGACGCGCCGCCCGGAGCCTGCACCACGGCGCAGCCCGTTTACGGAGGATAGACAGACCATGCAAGACCGGATCGTTTTTCGCGCGGAAGACCACGAAATCTCCGTCTCCCATCCGGACAAGCTTTTGTGGCCGGACGCCGGCATCACCAAAGCCGAATACATCCGCCGCCTGGCGGAGCTGTCACCGTGGCTGCTCCCGCATTGCCGGGATCGTTTCCTGACAACGATCCGGTTTCCGGAAGGCGTGGGCGGCGGCGTTTCCTTTTACCAGAAAAACTGCCCCGAACCGACGCCACCCTTTGTCCATACCGCCATGGACGGCGACATCCGGTATGTCGTGCTCGATTCCCTGCCCGCGCTGGCATGGCTCGCCAGCCTGTACTGCCTGGAATTTCACGTATCCTGCGAACGGATCGGCGACCCGCTGCCGGACCGTTACATCCTGGACGTCGACCCGTCCCGCGAAGACGAACCGCGCCTCATGGAAGCGGTCTCCCTCATCGGCGAAACGCTGGACAGCCTCGGCCTGCGGGCGGTGCCGAAAACCTCCGGGGCGACCGGCGTGCAGATCGTCCTGCCGGTGAAGCGGGGTCCCACCTTCTCCGACCTGCGCCGGTTCGGCAAATTCCTGTCCGAATATCTCGCCGCCCGCCACCCCGGGTTGTTCACCGTGACGCGCCGCAAGCGGGACCGCGGGGACAAGATTTATCTGGATTATTTGCAGTTTTACCCCGGCAAGACCCTGGCCGCCCCCTACACGCCCCGGGCGCGTCCGGGAGCGCCCGTCTCCGCTCCGCTCACGTGGGAGGAAGTCCGGCGGGACGTAAAGCCTGCGGATTTCCATTTGCTCAATATGGCCGAACGGCTCCGGGCAAAAGGCGACCTGCTCGCCTCCGTCCCGCCGCAGGACCTGACCGCCATTCTGGCATCACTTCCTTCTCGCTTGTAAGTGAGGCCTTCAATTTTCGCTCTGAAGCCTGCTCGCCGGCTCCTCCCTTCGTGCCTGATCGCCCCTTTCTCCAAGCCTTGCAAAAACGCTGTCAACTTTCATGGCATGTTTGCGGACCCGCCCGAATAAATAGCAATTGAACGCGTTCAATCCAACACGGAGGTTCGGCCGAAAAGGAGAGTCGATGGCGAAGCGAAAGCGGAGTCCGAAATGGTCGGTGTTCCTGGTGCGGGAACCCGACCGGGCGGTCAGACATTTCGAGGTTTCCCGGACCCTGGTGGTCGCCCTGCCCACCGCCGCGGCGGTTACGGTCGCCGGATGCCTGGCGGGCATGAGCTTGTCGGCCGAGCAGCGCATCCAGGAGCTGGAAGCCCAACTGGAACGCCAGTCGGCGGAAATGGAGGAAACCGTCGCGGTAAAAAACGGGAACATCGTCTACCTGAGCAGCCGTCTGGCGGAACTTGACCGTGAAGCCGCGGACATGCGGCACCGCTTGGAGCAGATTCACGAACTGGAAAGCAAACTGCGCGCGTTTATCCGGGAATACGGGGATGGCGTTTTCCCCGAAGCGACGGACTCGCGGGGCGAAGTGATCACCGCGTTTTACGGCGGTCTCCCATCGGATGCGCAGTCGGAGAAGGACGCCGAAGCGGAAAACGAATTCGCGGAGCTGCTCCGCCTGCTGGACGGCCTGGCGCTGACCATGGACAAAATCCGCGAACGGGAGCGTCAGCGGCAATTCGAGGCCACTTCCGAACCCGCCGTATGGCCCACCGTGTCCCGGAAACTCACCTCCGGCTTCGGCTACCGGAAAGATCCGTTCACAGGACACACCGCGTTTCACGCCGGCGTCGACATCGACGGCAAAACCGGCGATCCCGTCTTTGCGGCGGGCAGCGGCATCGTGAAAGAAGCCGGATTTCACAGCGAACGCGGCAACTACATCGTGATCGCCCATCGAAACGGCATCGAATCCTCGTATTACCATTTGCAAAAAATCGAAGTCAGCAAAGGCGACCAGGTCATGCGCGGCGACCGGATCGGCAGGCTGGGCAACACGGGACGGAGCACCGGTTCCCACCTGCACTTCGAGATCACGGTGGGCGACCAGACGGTCAGCCCGTTGCGCTATTTGCGCCTGGTGAAGGAGGACTGAAGCGGTCATGGGCATATGGCGAAAGAAATCGTCCCCGATCCAGCCGACCGACACCCTCATCGGCTCCGGAACGGAATTCGAAGGCACCCTCAAGACGAGGGCCGGACTTCGCATCGAAGGACAGTTCAAAGGAACGATCGATTGCCAGGGAGACATTGTCATCGGCAAAAGCGGCGTCGTCAGATCCCAGGTCAGCGCGCGCAACGTGACCATCGCGGGCAAACTCTTCGGTGAGGTGACCGCGCGGGAACGGCTGACGATTCTTGCCCCCGGCGAATTGGAGGGAAACATTGCCGCCGCAACCCTTGTCATTGAGGACGGCGCAAAATTCAACGGCACCAGCCGGATGAACCGGGCGGAAAAAGATGACGCGGGCAGGCCGCAGCGGACGGCCAAGCCGGAACGTTTCGAGCAGACGGATCGGATGGGCAAGGCGGAACGGACGGAGCCGGGAGCGGAAGCCGCCCAGGTCAAAGGGCGGCAGGCGGGGTGATCCGGGGCGTACTCCGGCTCCCCGTTCTCTATTTAGAACCAAAAACGGACATCCGGTCCGAAAAAACCAAATGAAAACGGTTACTCTTTATTTTTTCGGACATACAGTCCGAAAAAGGGGCTCTGAATGGGATGAAAACGATTACCTACCAAAAAACGTACGTGATTTCGGCCCCTATGTCCGAATTTTTTTGTTGAAACCGTATTCCAACACGGATATCGGACCAAATGTCCGTTTTGATTTGCGGTTCAACGTCCGCAAGTACATCCCCTCGCCGGATTCTTCCACACCCCCACCCTTTTCAAGCTGCTCCGATGGGATTATGCTTAGTGGTAGCTGGCGAATCGCCTGCGCAAAGTGCGCGGCAGCCGGTCATTTTACAAGGGAGGGGTTGCGGTTGAAATATCGCCGCCTTGGCAAAACGGAGCTGAAAGTGTCCGTTATCGGCGTCGGCACTTGGCAATTCGGCGGGGAATGGGGGAAGACGTTCACGCAGGAGGAAGTGGACGCCATCCTTCACCAGGCCCGCGATCTGGGGATCAATTTCATCGATACGGCGGAATGCTACGGCGATCATCTGTCGGAATCGTTCATCGGCAAGGCCATTGAAAAGGAACGGGACAAATGGGTGGTGGCGACGAAGTTCGGCCACAAGTTCCACGACAAGTTCACGCGCACCGACGAATATCGACCGGACCAGGTGCTGGAGCAGCTGGAGGGCTCGTTGCGCGCCCTTCGGACGGATTACATCGACCTGTATCAGTTCCATTCCCTCGGCAACGTGGCGTTTGACCAGGACGACCTGTGGACGATGCTGGACAAGCAGGTGCAAGCCGGAAAAATTCGCCATATCGGCATTTCCGTGGGCAAAAACAACGACATCCATCAGGTGGACTCCGCAACGCGGGTCGGCGCCAAAACCCTCCAGGTTATTTACAACCGGCTTGATCGCCAGCCCGAAGAGCAGGTGTTTCCTTCCGCCATCAGGCAGGACCTTGGCGTTCTGGCGCGGGTGCCTCTGGCCAGCGGTTACCTGAGCGGAAAATACCGGCCCGGCACCACGTTCGGCGAGAACGACGTCCGCCACCGACACGACCCGAAGGAGCGGGATGAGCGGCTGGAGCTGGTGGAGAAGATCCGGCGCGAAGAAGTGCCGGAAGGCGTCCCCTTGGCGCGATGGGCCCTGGCCTGGTGCCTCTGCCACCCGGCGGTCACCTGTGTCATTCCCGGCTGCAAAAGCCCGGAGCAGGTGATCGAGAACGCCAAGGCCGTCGAACTGGACATGGTGAGCGACGCGCACCCGCAGGCCTGGAAGGACTGACCGCGCTTGCGGGAAAACCGGCGGCACTTCGGACAGACTGTCATACCCGAGGGAAGACGGTCGGATCCGGTGGCAGACCAGCCGGCCGTGTCCTCGGAATGATGGACAACCCTCGCAAAAACAAGAGGCGCCCGCGATTGCGGACGCCTCGCATCTTGTTCCCCCGTTGTCCTACGACACATCCCGCCGGCTGAACACCAGCCAGGCAACCGCCACGAAGAACAGGAAATACGCTCCCAGCACGGCCAGGGAAAACCCCAGCGTCAACGAATACATGGGCAGCGGTCCCGGTCCCCCGTCCAGATAGGTCGCGAGCTGCAGGTGCGGAAACAGGACGTATTTGACGAAAGGCTTATCCAATTGCATCAGGATGCTGGTAATAATGTTGCCCGCAAAGAGCAGGAAGATGGACAGGCCGATCGTCAGTCCGCTGCTGCGGAACACCGCCGACATCATGAAAGCCAGCGTGGCGATGACGACAATGGAGATGAACTGGTACAAGTACCAGAGAAGCATGTACGTCCACGGGCTATCCCTTCCCATGTCCTCCGGCGATCCGGCATAGCCAAAGAACGCCGCCCCCGTCACAAACGACGCGACAAAAGCCGTCACGGTCATGATCAGGCCGAACAGAATCAAGGCCAGAAACTTCGACAGCAGGATCGTGGAACGGTTCCACGGGCGGATGAGCAGCAGCTTGATCGTGCCCTGCGAAAATTCTCCCGCGACGGAATCCGCCGCCTTGACGACGGTGAAAATGGCGACCAGATTGATGAGGATGTTGGAGGCGATCAACGTGATAAACCAGTTGGACGGCCGATCGCCGGGGGTAAACAGGTACACCGCCAGCGCGATCATCACCGGGATGCCGACGACAAGCGCGAACATCACCCAGGTGGCGGCGCGACGGTAAATTTTCATGTTTTCGTTTTGCAGCAGCTTCAGGAAATCAACCAACGGACTCCCCCCTGGTCACCTCAAGGAACTGGTCCTCGAGGGATTTGGTCTTGACGCGGATGCCGTAAACGCCGAAGCCCGCCTCCACCAGCCGGCGGTTGATGTCGGCCACCGTCCGCCGGTCCGCCGTCACCGTGAGCCGCCCGTCCTCGAGGCGGCCTTTCCCCAGCCCGTCCAGCACGCGAAGCGCATCTTCCGGCCGGTCCACGTCAAACCACACATCGTCCTGCACCGCTTCCGACGTCTCCGGCTCCCTGCGGATGGAACGGATGTCGACAACCTGCCCTTTCTGCAAAATGGCCACCCGGTCGCACATCAGCTCCATCTCGGACAGCAGGTGGCTGGACACGAACACCGCCGTTCCTTCTTCCCGCGCCAGATTGCGCAGGTAGTCGCGGAGCTCGCGAATGCCCGCCGGATCCAGTCCGTTGGTCGGTTCGTCCAGCACGAGCAGCTTGGGCCGGTGCAGCACCGCCTGGGCGACGCCCAGCCGCTGCCGCATGCCTAGGGAATACCGTTTGACCTTGTCGTGGATGCGCGATTCCATCCCGACCAGCCGCACGACTTCGTCGATGCGGGACCGGGAAATGCCGGGAACCATCCGGGCGAAGTGGACCAGATTCTGGTATCCGGTCAGGTATCGGTACAGTTCCGGGTTTTCCACGATGGCGCCCACATGGCGGATGGCCTTGGGAAATTCCCTCCGGATGCTGTGTCCGTCAATGAGGATGTCTCCCGCCGTAATGGACATCAGGCCCACCATCATGCGAATCGTCGTCGTTTTCCCGGAACCGTTGGGCCCCAGGAATCCGAACACCTCCCCGGGGAACACTTCCAGCGAAATGCGGTCGATAATCGTGCGGCTTCCGATTTTTTTCGTCACATCCTGAAGCCGCACCACGGGACTTTGGGACATGTGCCACCTCCGACATATTGAAAAGGGCCTTTATGTATACATGCTTGGCCCTTATTCTGATTATTAATACGATAGACTTGCAAAAAATTTTCAACGAGTTCGTCCGACCCTTCGCCCGCCAATAAAATTCTAAGCCCCGGACTTTCGGAGTTGGCCGCTCCTCAAGTTTCCGGGGCTTTTTCGCCGTGATTGCCGGCATCGCGGGACGACTGATTTTTCCGGATCCAGTCCATGATGGTTTGTTTCATTTTTCTTATTTTCATGAAAGCCACAGTGGTGCTGTTTTGGACCTCATGCGGAGGGTCGTCAAAGAAAACGAGACCCCTCTGTTCATCGAAGCCTTTCACTTTGTTCATATTGACGAGATTGACCCGGTCCAGCCGGTAAAATCCCAGGCCGTGCAAATGTTTTTCGTAAAGGCTGAGCGAGGGCACCAGGGGATAGAATTTGTCCGTCTCCGTGCAAAAAGCGATGACGCCGTCTTCGTTGACCATATAGGTGACTTCGGACAAATCCAGCATGATGATCTCCGTCTCGTTGTTCCGGTCTCGGGTGACGGGGTGGAACATTTACATCACTCCGCAGGTCCGCTTTGCGGGTGGGACACGGCCGCCGGAGCCAAGCTCCGGCAGCCGCGCTCGCCGTTGATTAGTTCAGCAGTTCTTCCGGAACTTCGGGACGATGGAAGGTACCCCAGCAAGCTGTGGTAACAAACATCACCGCCACGGCTCCGAGGAAGGTCGCCAGCAGGCTGGCCACACGTTTACGCATGCTTCATCCCTCCTTTCCATGGAATGAGAGTGATGGCAACACCCAAGAATGCCAGGGAAATTATCGGTGATTGAATAATGAAATTTGAGCAAACAAGGAGCAGACCGGCAAATTTTCTGATTTGCAGACCTCTGTCTGAAATTCGGGTTTTCCCTTTCAAATCAGCCGGCGCGAAGACCAGCACCAAAACGGCGCTGACAGCGTTCAGAATCAGGCTCACCGTATGGTTGACCGGAATGAACGGAATGGCCGTGACCACCAAGGTGGTGACGATAATGCATACATCCGGCGATACAAAGTGCAACCCGCCAGAAAGAATCCGCAAAGCCACCGTGGCCGCAAGCACCACGCAGACTTCCGCAAACTTTCCCGTCCACCAACCGATCAACAGGCACAAGATGAACGTCAATACATTGTTCAGCAACGATTGGAGCGCAAACACCATGACCGGACGGCTGACTCGTTTGCGGTCATCGTATTTGTCGATGTAGTCCACAATCCGGTGAACCATCGTTTCGATCATACGTTTTTGTCCCTTTCGTTCACGTAATTGAGATAAATCAGGATACCCATAAACGTGGCCGAAGGAATCAAAAGCGCGAACATATTTTGGGCAATTGAGGAGAAGAAACAAATCATGATGGCGGACAATAAAGTTACGATCAGCAGTTTGCGGTTCAACCCGTTGAACTCCACCTTCAGGGCGTACTGATCGGGAACAAACGAGAAGCCTATCCGTTTGCGGGATAAGCCGGAATAAATCAGCAGGGAAATCACCGAAGAAACAAACTGCAGCGTTTTTCCGAAATATAAATTCGATATGATTTCTTCGAAATCAAATCGGATCATCGCGAACAAAATCAAGATTTGTTGGATTGTAATATAGGTCATGTATCCAGTAACCGCCATCAAAGCGGAATAAAAGACATGAATGCGGAACAATCGCCACAGCAGGATGATGATCCACGCCAGCATGAAAAACGAAGTAATGGCGGGAATCTGCAGCGAGAACCGCAACAAATACGAAGTGATCGCGAGTACCACCGAAGCGATGACGGTATTTATAAAATTGTTTTTGTTGAATGAAAACCGAAAAAGACTCAAAATGAGAGAAAATCCTGCAATGGATTCAAAAACGTTTACAGAAAAATCTATCAAAAAAATTCGATGAACTTCCGACATGTCATTCCCTCTCACTGGATGCTATTTCCTATCATCCATTATAAATGAATCAATTCCAGAATAAAATGATTTATCAGAATATTAGTTGGTATAAAATTTTGTTACAAATCGTCTTTTTTCGACATGAATCGCCATCATTCAAGCTACTCAAAATTAAAAATTTATCCCGATTTTGGCTTTTTTGGTCGGAAACGAGATGAATAACTTTTCGTATTTTTAATATTTATTCGCAACCCTCCTTGATTTTAATGGATCATTCGGGCATCGGTTCAGCGGAGGCGCCGGATTTCGTCTGGCAGTCCTCGCAAATGCCGTAAATCTCGAAGCGGTGATGCACGATTTTGTAGTTTCCGGGAAGTTCCAGACGAAAATCCATGGGACAGTAATCGAACGGCAAGGTTTTTTCGCATTTCATGCAGATCAGATGGTGATGGTGGCGAAAATGGCAATTTGCCCTGAATTTCAGCCCGCCGTCCATCATGTGAAACTGCTCCAGCACCCCCATTTCGCTCAGCTCGCGCAAATTGCGGTATACGGTATCCAGACTTACGCCCGGATGGTGGACGCTCATCTGGTCGTAAACTTCTTTCGGAGACAAATATCCTTCATGCTCGGCGAAAATCCGCGCCAGCGTCCGACGCTGTCCGGTGATTCGCAGGCCGTTTTGGGCCATGATCCCCAGCATTTTCCGCACCGTATCGGAGACGGACATGGTCGTTTCGTTCCTTTCCGCAAGCGCGGCTGACGGACGTTCCGCAAGCCGACAGGGTCTTTCCTTATTGTAGCGTAATTGCGCCCAACCGACAAAGGACGGGACGAGTGTCGCAAAAAGAAACGAAGGACACCGGCGGCGCGGCCCGGGTATTGCAAAAAAATTGCCGATGGCCCTTCTTCACGAAGGGATCGGCAATGTGTCGACAGGCTAATTTATTTGGTGATTTTTCTTAAACCCAACGGCTGGTGACCATCTTCTTGCGGGTGTAAAACTCCACGCCGTCCCGCCCGTTCGCGTGCAGGTCGCCGTAGAACGATTTCTTCCAGCCGGAGAACGGGAAAAACGCCATCGGCGCGGGGATGTTGACGTTGACGCCCAGCATGCCCGCATCGATTTTTTCCCGGAAGCGACGGGCCGCCTCGCCGCTTCTCGTGTAGATGACGGCGCCGTTGGCGAACTTCGACTTGTTGGCAAGTTCAATGGCTTCGTCAAGGTCCTTTACGCGAGCGATGCTGAGCACCGGCGCGAAAATTTCATCCTGCCAGATTTTCATGTCGGTCGTAACCTGATCGAAAATCGTAGGTCCGATGAAGAACCCTTCTTCGCCCTCCGCCACATCCTTGCGGCCGTCGCGAACCAGCTTCGCGTTTTCCTTGATGCCGGTCTCAATATACGAGCGGGTGCGCTCCAGATGCTCCCGCCGGATAACCGGACCGAGGAACACGGTGGAATCGAGGCCGTTGCCGATCTTGACGTTGTCGGCTTCTTCCACCAGTTTGGCCACAAACTTGTCGGCAATGGCTTCTTCCACCGCCACGACGGAACAGGCCATGCAGCGTTCTCCCGCGCTTCCGAAGGCCGCCGTCAGCACGCCCCTGACCGCCGCATCCAGATTGCAGTCCGCCAGGACGATGGAGTGGTTCTTGGCGCCCGCCAGGGCCTGCACCCGTTTGCCGTGGGCCGCGGCGGTTTTGTACACGTATTCGGCGACCGGCTGCGAGCCGACGAAGGAAATCGCCTTGATGTCGGGGTGTTCCAGAAGCCCGTTCACCACGTCATGGCTGCCGTGGACCAGGTTCAGCACGCCTTCCGGCAAGCCCGCTTCCATGAACAGTTCCACCAGCCGGACCGCGAGGATCGGCGTCCGTTCGGAAGGCTTGAGCACAAACGTGTTGCCGCACGCGATGGCCAGCGGGAACATCCAGCACGGCACCATCATCGGGAAGTTGAACGGCGCGATGCCCGCGACCACGCCCAGCGGGTAGCGGTACATGGCCGAATCCAGATCCGTCGCGATTTCGGTGAGCACGGAACCCATCATCAGCGTCGGAGCGCCGGCCGCAAATTCGACGCATTCCATGCCCCGCAGCACTTCTCCCCTGGCTTCTTCCAGGTTTTTGCCGTTTTCCATCGTGATGAGCTGGGCCAGTTCTTCGGCGTGCTCCGAAATGAGCTGGTGATATTTGAAAAGAATCCGCGCGCGCCGGGGCACGGGGGTCCGCCCCCAGGTTTCAAACGCCTTGGCGGCCGCCTTCACCGCTTCGTCCACGTCGCTGCGGCTCGAAATCGGAACGTGGGTCAAAATTTCGCCCGTGGCCGGATTGTATACCGGGTCCATCTTTTGCGTCTGTGCTTCCGTCCAACGGCCGCCGATGAAATTTTTCAACTGTCGGTCGATCGTAATGGTCAATGTGGTTCCCTCCCGTGTGTGTGTCCGATCACTTTCCGAAGTCGTAGGCGTAACAGACTTTGTACAGCTCGATGATTTCCTCCGCCGTCGGTACCCGCGGATTGTTTTGCGGGCTGCCGCTGGCCAGGGCGTCCCGGGCCATCTTGGGCAAATGCTGGACGAACACGCTTTCCTCAATTCCCCAGTCCCGCAGGTTGGGGATGTTCAGGTCCGCCACCAGCTCCTTGATCCGGTCGATGGCCAGTTGTGCCAGATCCCGCTCGGAACCCTTCGCCTGTCCGCCCGCAAACATTCTGCCGATGACGGCCAGCCTTTCCACGCAGCTGTCCACGGTGAATTCCATGACCGCCGGCAGCAGCATCGCGTTGGACAACCCGTGCGGGACATGGAAAACGGCGCCGATCGGACGCGACATGCCGTGCACGAGGCAGACCGACGCGTTGGAGAAGGCCAGGCCCGCCAGCATCGAGCCGTACGCCATTTTGCTCCGCGCTTCGCGGTCGTTGCCGTTTTCATAGGCGGTCCGGATGGCCGGAATCAGGTTTTCCAGCGCCGTCAGCGCGAACATGTCCGTGATGGGCTGGGCTTTCCGCGAAATGTAGGCTTCAATGGCGTGCGTCATGGCGTCAAGGCCGGTGGAAGCGGTCACGCTCTTCGGCGAGGACATCGTCAGTTCGGGATCCACGATGGCGCCGGCAGGCAGAAACGCCGGACGCTTGACCATCTGTTTCACATCCGTCTTGGTGATGGTGATGACCGTGACATCCGTCACCTCGGAGCCCGTACCCGCCGTCGTCGGAATCGCGATGTGGGGTATCGGGGAGTTCTCCGGGTTTTTCGCGGGATCCGCGTAATCGCTGATATGCCCCGGATTGGCGGCCAGGACCGACACCGCCTTGGCCGTGTCGATACAGCTGCCGCCGCCGATGGAAATGATCAGGTCGCACCCGTTCTCTTCCAAAAGACGCAGGGCTTCTTCGACGTACTGGTCGGTGGGTTCCGTTTTGACGCCCAGGTAGACGACCGCAGAAATGTTTTCTTTCTGCAGGATCGATTGGCATTGGCTTACATAGCCGAGCCCGTCCATGATGGCGTCGCTGACGATCAGCGCTTTCGTTCCGAGCTCTTTGGCCAGCTCGCCGACCTTCGAGAAGGAACCGAAGCCGTAATAAATGGATTGCCTCGTCTGAAACCGATAAATCGACTGCACGGGTTCGCCACCTCCTGCAAGGATTGATATTGCCCTCCTACATTTCAAGCAAAAATCATGCCAGCTCTCGCGGGACAAAAAAAAGAAGCCGGAAATCGGCTTCGTTTCGGTCATGATGCCGCACAGGCCCCGGACGGGCCGTCGGCGGACTGTCGGGAAAGTGTCGGGGAAGTGTCGGATGGGTGTCGGATGAATGTCGGGCGCGGATCGGATCAGGTGATGCCGATTTTCTTCAATTTCTCATACAGCGTGGAACGATGGATGCCCAGACGCTGGGCGGCCTTCGTTTTGTTGCCTTTTTCCTCCCTCAGGACGCGCAGGATCAGCTCTTTTTCCTCGTCGTCTTGCGGCGGCCAGAAATACTGTGCATTCGCCTTGGCCGGCCGCCCGGCGTGGTCGTCGGGATCGGCGAACTCCCGGGGCAGATGCTCCGGTTTGATGTATTTTCCCTCCACGAGACTGACAAGCTGCTCCACCACGTTCATCAGCTCGCGCACGTTGCCCGGCCAATCGTACTGGATGAACCGGGTCATCGTCTGCGCCGTGAACTCCTTCGGCTCCAGCCGGTTTTGCGCCGAAAGCGTCTCCATGAAGTGGGAGACCAGCAGGGGGATGTCGCTTTTTCGCTCGCGCAGCGGCGGGATATGGATGGGAATGATGTTCAGGCGGTAATAAAGGTCCGCGCGGAATTCGTTGCGTTTCACCATCTCGGCGAGATTTTTGTTCGTGGCGGCGATGATGCGGGTGTTGATGGCCCTCGGCTTTACGCCGCCGACCCGGACCACTTCCTTTTCCTGCAGCACCCGCAGGATTTTGGACTGCATATGCAGCGGCATGTCGCCGATCTCGTCCAAAAACAGCGTCCCGTTGTTGGCCAGCTCAAACAGGCCGGGCTTGCCGCCCTTCTTCGCCCCGGTGAATGCCCCTTCCTCGTAGCCGAACAACTCGGCCTCGAGCAGTGGCTCGGGAATGGCGGCGCAGTTGATGCTGACGAACTTGCCTTTGTGATAGGGACTGGCGGAATGGATCGCCCGCGCGAACAATTCTTTGCCCGTGCCGCTCTCGCCGGTCAGCAGCACGGTGGCCAGCGTCTTGGCCGCCCGCCGGGCCAGCCGTTTCGTCTCCTGGATGGCTTCGCTCCTGCCGATGATTTTCTCGAAGCTGAAATACGCGCTTTCCTGCTCATCCTTCAGGAAGCCCGGCTGTCCGCCGAGTTCCTTTTTGCGTTCATTTTCGATCCGGTGGAGGATCTCGTGCAGTTCGGAAACCCCGTCGAACACCAGCATGCCGACCGCCGCGACCACTTCGTTGTTTTCCCAGACCGGGATGCGGTGGACGATCATTTCATGCCCGGCGATCGTCTGCAGCTTGCCCCTTTCCGGCACGCCGGTTTCCAGCACCACATGCAGTCTCGTGTTTTCGATCACTTCCGTGCAGTGCCTGCCGATGGCGTCTTCCTTTTTGATGCCCTTGATGCGGCTGTAGGCCTCATTGAAATAGATGATGTAACCGTTCCTGTCCACCACGGCAATGCCTTCATAGGCGTGATCCAGCACTTTGGTCAGGATGTTCACCAGGGATTGGACGTCCGTCACGAGATCACCCCCTCACCGGCAAGCGCGAAATGCCATCTCCCGCAACCGACGCAAAATTTTGCCGTCCGGCTTTCCGCCGATCATATCCGCCCTTTAATGGAACCTATTATAACTATAGCACAACGTTGCCCTATTGTCGGACAACTTTCCGTCGGAACCTTTCGTCCGCCCGCGGCTCGGGGCCGGCAGACGATCCGCTTCGCTCCGTCCCGGGGCGCACTTGTCCGTTCTCCCGCTTCATCGTAATATGTTTATAAGGCTAATTTGGAGATGGTTATATGCGTAAAAAAAGGGTTTTGCTGTTCTCCGAAGGGTTCGGCACGGGCCATACGCAGGCGGCATACGCCCTCGCCATGGGGCTAAGGCAGCTGTCACGGGACATCCAGACCCGGGTGATCGAACTCGGGACTTTTCTGAATCCGGTCCTGGGTCCTTTGATCTTTTCGGCCTACCGCAAAACCGTCTCCAAGCAGCCCCAGTTGGTCGGCAAACTCTACCGCGGCCATTATGACAAGTCCCTGAACCGGGTGACCCGGTTCGCGTTGCACAAGCTGTTTTACAATCAAGTATCCCAAGTTATCGAACAACTGAAACCGGATCTGATCATTTGCACTCATCCCTTCCCCAACGCGGTGGTAAGCCGGCTCAAAAAACTCGGTCTGACAACGCCTTTGTACACGCTCATCACCGATTACGACGCCCATGCCACCTGGACCAACCCGGAGGTCGACGGATATCTCGTGAGCACGACGACCGTCCGCGACAAGCTGATTGCCCGGGGCGTGCCGCCTTCGCGAATCGAGGTGACGGGCATCCCGGTGCACCCGAATTTCTGGCATCCGCACGACCGGGAAGAAATCCTGCAGACGTTCCGGCTGAAAGACATGCCGACGGTGTTGGTGATGGGCGGCGGCTGGGGGCTTTTGTACGACGAGGAAATGATCGAATACATGACGACCTTCGCCGACAACGTCCAGCTCATTTTCTGCGTGGGCGACAACGAAAAAGCCAGGGAGAAAATGCTGGCCGATCCGAAGTTCCGGCATCCCAACATCAAGGTGCTGGGGTATACGAAAGAAATCAACAAGCTGATGGACGTGTCCGATCTGCTCGTCACCAAGCCCGGCGGCATGACCTGCACCGAGGGCATGGCGAAGGGCATTCCCATGCTGTTTTACAAGCCGATCCCCGGACAGGAAGAAGAGAATCTGGAATACTTCGTCAGCCAGGGGTTCGGGGAGCTCATGTCGTCGAAGGAGACCATTGACCGCTGGTTCCGGCTCATCCAGGAGCCGTACGCCGCAGACCGGCACCGCGACCGGCTGATGGCCATCCGCAACGCCGAGTACAACCCGACCCGCTGCTCGGAAGCCGTGCTGAAGCTCATGCAGTGAGCGTAAACATTCAACGGACGGAGCGCGTCGACAGCCGGACGGATCAGCATAATCCCTGGAGGATTTGCCCATCTTTGTTTTCGGGGCGCCCTTGGGGATCGGGTATACATAAGGACGGGCGGCGGGCGTGCGGCGGCGGTGCCGCGGCCCCTGAGAGGCGGTTTTTCCGTCTCTCAGCGTCGAGCCGGCACTGTCGCGGCCCCTGAGAGACGGTTTTTCCGTCTCTCAGCGTCGAACCGGCACTGCCGCGGCCCTTGAGAGACGGTTTTTCCGTCTCTCAGCGTCGAGCCGGCACTGCCGCGGCCCTTGAGAGACGGTTTTTCCGTCTCTCAGCGTCGAACCGGCACTGCCGCGGCCCTTGAGAGACGGTTTTTCCGTCTCTCAGCTTCGCGAGCGGACGGACAGCGGATTTTTAGTCGAAAAATCAACTATAATCCTTCACAGGCGCAGGCCAAAGGGCAAATACGCAACCGGACAACCAGCCATCTTGCCCAAACGCGTTCCCCATATGGGCTTTTTTGTTTCACCGAAAGGAGGCGTTTCGCATGAAACTGTTGTCGATCGAGCCCACGCCCAGTCCGCACACCATGAAGCTGAACGTCGACGAAAAATTGAAGCCGGGCGAGCGGTACACCTACACCGACGCAAGCCACGCACCGCCGCTGATCGCCCGCCTGCTGGCGATTCCGGGGGTCAAAAGCGTTTTCCGCACCGCCGATTTCGTGGCCGTGGACCGCAGGCCGAACGCCGACTGGGCGGCCATTCTGGAAGGCGTGCGGGAAGTGTTCGGCGCGACCGGCGACGACGCGGGCGCGGCGGGCGCACCGGAAGCGACCGGCTTCGGGGAAGCGCGCGTGCTGGTGCAATTGTACCGGGGCATTCCGATTCAGATCCGGGTGCGCACCGGCGGGGAAGAATTCCGCTCGGCCATGCCGGAGCGGTTCGAGCGGGCGGTGCGCGAAGCGGCGGGTGCGACGATGATCCGGGAGCGCAGGCTGGAAGAGCTCGGCGTCAGGTACGGCGAGCCGCAGGAGATCTTGCAGGAAATCATCCAGGAGCTGGACGCATCCTATCCGGACAGCCGGCTGCGCGAGCTGGTGGAAAGGGCGAAAGCCGCCGGTCCGGAACCGCCGCCGCCGGAACCGCCGGTGCCGCCGACGTATGAAGAAGCGCAAAAAGCCCTGGAATCGCCGGACTGGCAGATACGGTACAATGTGCTTTCCCGTCTCAAGGCGGAGCCGGAGCATCTGCCGCTTCTCGCCAAAGCGGTCACCGACCCTCACGCGTCGGTGCGCCGGATCGCCGTCGTGCTGCTCGGCGACCTCCGCTCGCCGGAGGCGCTGCCGCATCTGTTCACCGCCCTGCGGGATTTGTCTCCCGCCGTGCGGCGGACAGCCGGCGACACGCTGTCCGACCTGGGCGACCCGGCCGCGATCGGACCGATGACCGAAGCGCTGTCCGATCCGAACAAGCTCGTCCGCTGGCGGGCGGCCCGCTTCATGTACGAAGTCGGGGACGAAACGGCCATCCCGGCCCTGGAGCGGCTGACCGCGAACGAGCCGGAATTCGAAGTGCGACTGCAGGCGGAAATGGCCATTGCGCGCATCCGCAGCGGCGAAGAGGCGGCCGGCACGGTGTGGCAGCAGATGACGCGGGCGCGGCAGCAGGAGAAAAAGCAGGAAGGATAAAACGGCGGGAAGAAGCAGAAAGAACGCATCGGCAGAGAAACGCAACGGCCGGTTGGCGGGGCTTCGGCTGAAGCGCGAGCCGTGGGCGGCCGCTCTTACGACTGAACCACTGCACCTATGCACGACTGCATCCACGACCGTTTGTGCGGCCGCCCCGCCTCCGTTTACGACAACAACTCTTTTGATCGTTCCAATGACAACTCCGGCGACGACCCCGGCAACCGCCCTTGCGACAGCGCCGGCGACACGCCCGTTTGACCCAGATGCTCCCGGTAAAACGCCAACACCGTCGGCCAGAACCTGGGGTCCTGGTCCGAGCTGCTATGTCCTTCCGTATCCACCAGAAGATGCGCGGCGTCCGGCACGCCATCCAGAATGAGCAGGAGTTCCGCATGCGGAATGAACCCGTCCCGCACGGAATGCACGTGCAGGGCGGGCACCCGGCGGCCGGCGCGGTTCTCGACCAGCACGCGCACGGGATCGGTGCGCTGGATCGTCTCCCACGGGACACGCATGCGCAGCGCGAAAATCCGCATGATCAGCCATTTGAGCGGATGCTTCGGCAGCTTTCGGCGCCTCAGCTCCGCCTCCACCATGGTCTCGAAGCGGACCGGCATCGCGTCGGTGACCAGCGCGGCGATGGGCGCGTTTTCCTCCAGGGCCAGCACGCCCGCGAATCCGCCGAGCGAATGACCGAGCACGCCGATTCTGCCCCTGTCCACGCCAGGCTGCCTCCGCAGCCATTCGAGGGCGGAAATCAGGTCGTCGCGGAATTGCAGGCCGTTGGCCACCCTGATCGGGTCGCTCTCTCCGTGTCCCCTGGCGTCGTACACCAGTACGGAATATCCCGCGGCATGGAGCGGCACGGCGTAGCGCAGCATCCGGGTCCGGTTGGAACCCCAGCCGTGCGCCACCACCACCGCCGGACGGGCAGCTTCCGGAGACGGTGCGACCGGGCGGGCAGCTTCCATCCACCATCCCCGGATGACGGCGTCCCCGCTACTCCATTCCACTTCCTCAAACGGCACCGGTGGCTTTTCCGTATTGGGCACGCGCCGCGGCGTCTGCGCCTTGACCGCCGCCATCCAGAGCGCGCCGGCAACCACCGCGAGCAATGCGGCAACCGTACACACCAAAGCGGCCAGCCCCATGTCCTCTCCACCCTTTCCTGAAATGTATTTCTCCCGGTGGGGTCCGTCCCGCAAGTTTTGGCCGTCCAAGCATGGCTTCCATACGCTTAAGCGGTTTCAAACGCGTCACTCAAATGAGTTATAATGAAAAAAAATCCCAAGAGTCAAGGAGGTTCCTGCACCGTGAAAATCGAGTACCATGGACATTCCTGCGTGCAATTGACAAGCGGCGGGAATTCGATGGTCATCGACCCGTACCTGACGGGCAACCCGACCGCCGTCTCCAAGCCGGAGAACATCCATGCGCAGGTCGTGCTGCTGACGCACGCCCACTCGGACCACATTGCGGACGCCGTCGGAATTGCCAGGCGGAACAACGCCCTGGTCGTCGCCATCCACGAACTGGCCACCTATATGAGCTGGCAAGGCTGCAATGTGCTCGGGATGAACATCGGGGGCAAAGCTTCGGTCGGCTTCGCCGACGTGCGGATGGTACAAGCTTTCCACAGCTCGGGCATTATCGTGGACGACCAGAAAAACATCATCTACGCCGGCATGCCGGCTGGTTTTCTCATCCACTGGGACGGCATGACGATCCTCCACGCTGGAGACACCTGCTTGTTCTCCGACATGAAACTGATCGGGGAAAGATACAATATCGACCTGGCGTTTCTGCCGATCGGCGACCTGTTTACAATGGGGCCGGAGGACGCGGTGACGGCGGCCGAATGGCTAAGGGCCAAGCGGGTCGTGCCCATCCACTACAACACGTTCCCGCCGATCCGGCAGGACGCAAGCCATTTCGTCAAGATGCTCGGCGAACGCGGCATCCAGGGGATCGCGCTGAAACCGGGCGAATCGACGACGCTGTAAACGATACGGACATACCGTCCGCCGGGACGCCCGGAAGGCCATCACCTTCCGGCCAGGGCGAAGCAGCCTTCGGGCAAAGCGGCCTTCCGGGACGGTATGTCCGTTGCCGTTTCCAAAGCAAAATCTCCCGTCACAGAATGCGCGCGGTGATCATCGACCGGACCGCGCAAGCGCCCTTGCACATGACGCTGACTTCGATTTTGCAGAACCTCCGGCTCAGCTCGATCACGTTGGGAACGATTTCGATTTCGTCGTCGATCTGCAGCGGGATAAGGTAGTAATGCGAGGAACTGTCGACGATCAAGTCTCCTTTTTTGCGCTCGAGCACCGTCCGGTAGGCGGCGCGGTTGATCAGCGTGGCGAGAACGCCTTCGGATGCCGTGCCCTCGTCGTTCATCATCTGGGGCGTCACGCTGCCGCGGAAAACCAGCCTTCCTTTTTCGTCCCGCTCCCCTTCGAATCCCGACCAGATCTGCACTTCGAATGTCTCGCCGATCTGCGGCTGCCGGTGAAAATCCTGCATCGCCTTCAGCACGTCTTTGCGGCTGATGATGCCGATCATGATGCCGTCCGCGTCCACCACCGGCAAAAGCTCGATGCCTTCCCAGAGCATCTTGTGTCCCGCCGAAGACACCGACACCTCGGGACGGATAACGATGGGATTGCGGGTCATGCACTGGTCGATGGACTGGTTCGTTTTGGCGCCGATGATGTCTTTCGCGGTGATGACCCCGACCGGCCTGCCCTTGTCGTCCACCACGGGATACCGGGTATGGCCGGTCTGTTCCATGAGCTTCAGCATGTCCTTGATCGTGTTGTTTTCCTTCAGCGAATATACCTGGGTGTTTTTGCGCAGGATGTCCCCGACCAGCATGATCTTTTTCTTGATCAGCCGGGCTTCGATGGCGCGGTTGATCAGGGTGGCGACGGTGAACGTGTCGTAGGGGCTGCTGATGATCGGCAGTTTCAGCTCGTCGGCCAGCTCTTTCACTTCCGGGGTGGTGTCAAAGCCGCCGGTGATGAGGATGCCGGCCCCCCGTCCGACGGCGCCGAGGTGGGCCTGCACGCGATTGCCGACGATGAGGAGGCAGCCGGGCTCGACATATTTCATCATGTCTTCCAGTTGCATGGCCCCGATGACGAACTTGTTCAGCGTTTTCTCGAGTCCTTCCGCGCCTCCGAGCACTACGCCCTCGACAATGTCCGCGATCTCGGCAAAGGTCAGCCTGTCAAACTGGCGCACTTCCTTTTTCTCGACCCGGATGGTGCCGATCCGCCGTCTTGTACTGACCAGTCCCTGGTTTTCCGCTTCCTTGATGGCGCGGTAAGCCGTGCCTTCGCTGATGTTGAAATCCCTCGCAATTTCCCGCACCGAAATTTTGGTGCCGACGCCGAGCGAGCGGATGTATTGGGCCACCTGTTCATACTTGGTTTTGTAATCGGCGCTGTCCCGGTCCATGGCCATGGGCAACCCTCACCCGAACGTATTCGTTGTTTCCACCAATTATAACCTAAATTTCACCAACAAAAAAAGGCATGCCTGGCGCATGCCTTCGCTGCCGACCTTTCAAGCGGGCTCGAAAACGGCTCAATCCACGTCGATTTCCGTAAACATCGAATAGTATAAAACCATATGGAAGGGAGCCAGCGGATACAAATCATACTCGGGGTTGGCCAATCCGTCCCGGAGCGCGGTTTCCCCTCCGGCGAAGCCGCCGCGCTCCGGCGACAGCCGGATCCGCTCCGTCTCTTCCCCGGTTCCCCGCGTGATGTTGCTCATGGGTTTCCCTCCTGCTTCCGACCATCAAATCCCAATTGTTTTATAAAAACCGCATGTGTTGATTATTATATATAACATTAAAATTGTTTTCAACAAAAATAAACGAAGATTTATTTTTTATATAACAAATTTGTGAACGATGATCGCAGCCCGTGATCATTCCAAAAAAAACCCGCCCTTGGGCGGGAACAGCTTGTCCCGCGATCAAAGCACCCTGCGGGCGGTGACGTACTTGTCATTCCAGTAGCCGGTGTTCAGGTTGTTGATGGCCAGGCCGTTTTTCGAAGGAATGTTGTGGATGAATTCTCCGTTTCCTATGTATATGCCGACGTGGTTGATGCCGGATGAACCGGTGGCGAACAGCACGAGGTCGCCCTTGACCAAATTGCTTTTGCTCACCTGGACGCCCTCGCTTTTCAGGTATCTCGTACCCCAGGGAAGCGGAACGCCGTGTTTCTCGAAAACGTACTCCACGAAGGACGAGCAGTCGAAGATGAGGTTTGACGGATTGCGCACGCCGTAGCTGTAGCTGACCTTGCCCATGAGGCTTTTCGCGGTGGCGATGATCTTGTCGGCCGTCGAGCCGGCGTCCTGGCTTCCGCTTCCCGGGCTTCCGCTCCCGGCGCCGCCTCTGTATGTGGTGTACTTCGAATCCGATGATATGTACCCAGCTGTTCCGTTTTTGTCGACGACCTTTAGCCAGTACGCGTTGACCTGCTCCAGGACCTGTACGGTTTCGCCTTTTTTCAGCATCCGGTAGATGCTGGCGGAAGTGCTTGGGCCGGCCCGGAAGTTGACGCCGTAAGTGACCTTGGCTTCCACCGCGGCCGCTTCCGCCGGAGGTGCCGGAACGACCCACACCGCAAAGGCGAGCAGCACGGCGACCATCGACAAGACGACTTTGTTAAGGACGTTCATGCACTTTCCTCCCTTGCCAAGTGTTATTTTCATCGTAATTTAAACGTCGGCCGTTTTTCATTAGGGAAATGGTGGAAAAAGGAATTGAAAGGTTATGTTATACTTGAAAAAAAGGTTTTTTTCGGGTGAAGAAAGACATGACCCACATTCTCGTGGTGGACAACGAACGGGAACTGCTGGATCTGTTGGAACTGCACCTGACCGAGTCCGGCATGCGCGTTTCCAAGGCCGATTCCGGACGGAAAGCCCTGGACCTTCTTCATCAGCATCAATTCGACCTGGTCATTCTGGACATTTTGATGGACGAACTGGACGGCTTCGCGGTGCTTGAACAGCTCCGGCAGGAAGAGATGAAAATGCCGGTCATCCTGCTCAGCGCCAAACATGAACTGGAAAGCAAAGTCCACGGACTGGGCCTCGGCGCGGACGACTACGTGACCAAACCGTTCAGCCCCGCGGAACTTGTAGCGCGTGTACAAGCCCACCTGCGGCGGGCATCCGGGGCGCTTTCCGTCTATCAGTCCATGGTTTACACCTTCGGCAATCTTTCCCTGAACCCGGCCGGGCAGGTCCTGTTCAAAAACAACCAGCCCATCCTCCTTTCCGCCCTGGAAACGAAGATCATGCTCGCCCTCATCAAACGCCCGAATCAGCCGGTCTCCAAGGCCCGTCTGTTCCGGGAAGCCTGGGGCCATGAGAATGTGGACGAGAATTCCATCGGCGTCTATATCAATTTGCTCCGAAAAAAAATCGAGGACGACCCTCGGGATCCCGAATACATACTGACGGTCTGGGGAGTGGGCTACATGCTCACGGGTGGCGCGGAATGAAGTTGAAGCTGAAAGCGAAAGTCTTCATGCTGATGACCGCCACCCTGATCGTAACCATCGGGATTATCTGGTTTATGTTTCGTGAAGCTACCTTATGGATTCTGCCCGGATACAACCAGGCGATCCTCCAGGAAATGGGCGGGGAACTGGCTGAACGCCTTGCCGGCGTGAACGCGGACGACAGGGAGGCCATCGCGAGGGAAATTGAAGCTTTCACCCGGGAACATGACGGCATCGGGATCGAACTGTTCGACCTGGACGGAACGCTGCTGTATTCCTACGCCGGGCGCATCGAACCCGACTCGCCGCGGGAGGCGCTGGAGCGGTTTGCCAATCCGTTTCAGCGGGTGTTTTTCGGCCAGGATGCGTCGTTGATTTACAAAATCGCCGTAAAGGGCGAAACGCGCTTCGTCGTGTTCGACGTCCGGGGCGACATGTGGCAACCCGTGCAAATTTTTCTGTACATCGGCAACTGGGCCGTCTATCCCTTCTTTTTGGGACCGCTCTTTCTGATCATCGTCCTTCCCGCGCTGACCGCTTTCCTGTTCATCTGGTGGATGACGCGCAGGCTGAAACGGCTAAATCGTGCGATGCAACGTGTCGACCTGTCCGGGGAACCCGTGCATCTCGTCGACAAAAACAAAGACGAAATCAGCGAACTGACGAAGCTGTTCAACGAAATGACCCTCAAGCTGCACGACCAGTACCGCCATATCCGGCAGATTGAAGAAGCCCGCGCGAAACTGGTGTCCCAATTGTCCCACGATCTAAGGACTCCGCTTTCCATCATTCAGGGCTATGCGGAAACGCTGCAGCGCGGCATGGCCCATGACAGGGAGACACGAATCCGCCAGGCGACGATCATCATGCAGAAGGCGGATTACATGAACGAGTTGTTGCGCAAGCTGTTCAGGCTCGCCCAGTTGGACGATCCCTCGAAGGCGTTTCAAAAACGCAAAGGATTCCTCGATTCCCTGCTGCAGACCATCATGGCGGACTATGTCCTGATTTTGCAGGACAAGGGGATAGAATGGCAGCTGGAACTGCCGGAAACACCCGTCGCGGCCACCTTTGACGGCGACGGACTGACACAAGCCATCCGGAATCTGATCGACAATGCGATCCTGCATGGAGGGGACGGCAAATATTTGGGCATTCGGTTAAAACGGGCAGGAGATACGGCGCGCATTGAAATCGAGGACAGGGGAAAAGGCATTCCGCCGCACGAGATGGAACGCATCTACGAACCGTTCTACCGGATCGACCGGGGGCGACCCAGCGACGGGCTCGGGGTGGGACTCACCCTGGCGGACGCCATCGTCCGGAGGCACGGAGGCGTCATAGAAGTTTCATCGGAGCCTTACGTCAGCAACGTGTTTCGCGTCATTTTGCCGGTCGGACAGGCTGCTTCCGTGGAAGAAAAAATGGAAGGGGCATAAGAAGAGGCCGCGCGCAACGGCCACCGTCACACGACAGATTCAGTTGTCCTTCACATGGTCCTCACGCGGCCGGTTCGCCGTGAATCGGCCCGGTTCGCGCCGGTACCCGGGCGGCGGATTCTCCTTGAGCCGTATCCTCCGAAAGATGTGCCCCGCCCGGATGCGCCGGTTCGGATATCGGATCGCCGTCGCGCCATGCGTTTTGATGAGGCGGTAAAGATGCAGCGCCAACGCTTCCGCGGCCATTTTCATCAGCGATTCCGGATTGCCCCTCCCGGTTTCATTTTCCGGCATATCGGAAAAAGTGGCCACAGTCGCTCCGTTTCTGCCGGTGTCATATATTGCAGGGTAATTATGCCTGGCCATCCGGATGAAACCTCCTTGGAACCATGCCAAAGATTCAGTTGCGCATTTCGAGGATCCTGAGCAGTACGACCGCGGCTTCCGCCCGCGTGAGGGGGTCACCGGGCGCGAAGCGGCCTTCGGCGCGGCCCTGAAGGATGCCGAGCTGACGCAAGGCTTCCACGGCCTCCTTCGCCCAGGCCGGGATGTCGGCGTCGTCGGCGAATTGGGGCAAAGTGTCAGGTTCGCCGGCCATGTCCGCAAGACCCGGCGCCCTGGCGATCATCACCGCCATTTCCGCCCGGCTGATGGGTTCGTCCGGCCGGAAGCTGCCGTCGGGATAGCCGCCGACGACACCCTTCTCCACCGCCGCGGCCGCGGCGCCCGCCGCCCACGGCCCGATCCGGTCCGCATCGATAAACGGCAGATCCGCCGACGTCCCGATGTCTTCCCAGCCCAGGGCACGGGCCAGCATCACCAGGAACTCCGCCCGCGTAACCTCCCGGTCCGGCCGGAACGAGCCGTCCGGATAGCCGGTAATCAGCTTCTTCCGCGCCGCTTCACGAATGGCCCTTTCGCCCCAGTGTCCGGCAATGTCGGTGAAGACCGGCGCGGATCCCGGTACGTCCACTGCGATGGCGGCGAATTTCGTGAAGTGGTCCACAGTCGTGGTCACCCACTCGCCTTCCACCGTCCCGCCGAGGTCCACCCAAACCTTCCGCTCTTCATCGTAATAGAAGATGGAGACAGTCTGGTTTTCGCCCACCCCGGCCGGATCGAACCGGATGGCGATGGTGACCGGTTTGTTGAACACGCCGGGCTTATCTTTCAAGATTTCCAGCACGGCGCTGACCAGGGTCTTGTTGTCCCCGAGCGCGGTGACCAGTTCTTCCACATCCGTCACTTCGGAGACGGTGATCACCACGGTTTCACCGGTCGCGCCCTCCGGCACCGTGAGAATCAGCGTGTCCTTCCATTTCAGGGTGGTTTCCTTGTCCGATTCCACGGTCCATTCGCCGTCCACGTCCTCCCCGATGGCATCCTCGCCGGTCCCTTCACCACCGCCGTCCGTCTCGCTGTCAGCCGGCGGAGCGGCCGGCGGGGGAGTCGGCGTAGGAGGCGGAGGAGGCGGCGGAGTGACCCCATACACCTCCACGACCCGCTGTTTCTGCTCCGCGGCGTTGCCCGCCGAATCGGTCACGTCGTACAAAATCGTATATGTTCCCGCTTGGCTCGTGTCCACCATATCGCCGGACTTCACGACCTTGTCCGTGATATCGCCGTCCACGTTGTCCGTGGCCGTATAACCGGGATCGTCAAAGACGTCACCCACCTGCACCTGCATGACCGAAGGACCGTGCAGCGTAATGACGGGTTTGACGAAGTCGACAAAATACATTTTCGAACGGCGAATCCAGGTGACCCCGCCCGGGAGATCCGGACCGGATGGAACTTCCGCCCGGACGAACAGGTAATACGTTCCCGTCTCGGCGGGCACGGAAACCGTTCCGCTGAACGGCTCCCAGCCGGACGACGCCGGGTCCAGGTCCGGCACATCCGGATCTTCACTCCACCGGTAATGCGTGATTTCACCGTTCGCCGCCACGACGTCCACATCGGGTTGAATGGTGGACAATGTCCCGCCGTTTGGATGGATGCCGACGGTGCCAATGTCCATGAATGGATATCCATTCGCATCGGCAAGCGCTTCCGCTTCGGAACCGGGATGACCGATGATGACCGGGTTGCTGCCATCAAAGAACTCGCTGGATTCATAATCCGGAAAAATGATATCCGCGTTTTCAATCACCACAAACACCAGCATATTGTCATCGAAGGCGCCTTCTCCGATCTCTTCCACGCTTTCCGGAACGAGGACGAAGGTCAGTTTGTTATCTCCAAACGCGCCCTCGCCGATCTCGACCAGCCCGTCCGGCAGCGTCACGCTTTGGAGCCGATTTCCGCAGAAGGCGTCTTCGCCGATTCGCGTCACACCCGCCGGGATGGTCACGCTGGTCAGCAGGTTATCCTCGAAAACGCCATCTTCGATTTCCGTCAACCCGTCCGGCAATTTCACACTTTGGAGTTCGTTATCGTAAAACGCGTGTGATCCAATTGCCGTCACACTGTCGGGGATCACGATGTCCGTAATCTCGTTGTCCGCGAAAGCCCACCCGCCGATTTCGACGAGTCCTTCCGGCAACGTTACGCTCACCAGCTCATTCCTGTAAAATGCGTCTTCTCCGATGACCGTCACACCCGCCGGAATGATCACGCTCTGGAGATCATTGAATTGAAAAGCGGATTCTCCAATCTTCGTCACGCCCGAGGGTATCGTCACACCCGTCAGCGAGTTGCTGAAAAAGGCGGAAGGCGCGATTTCCATCAAACCGCTTGGCAGGGTGACACTGGAAATATAGTTGTAGCCAAACGCGCCTTTTCCGATTTCGGTCACGCTTTCCGGAATGGTGACGTTTCTGATTTCGTTGGAGCTAAAAGCGTAATCGCCGATTTTTACCACACCGTGCGGGATCGTCAAGTTTTCAATGGAATTGTTGGAAAAGGCGTCCGGCCCGATTTCGATCAGCGTGCCGGGCAAAGTCACGCTTTGGAGCCCGCCGAACGAAAACGCAGACTCCCCGATGCGGACCACGCCTTCCGAAATGACCACACTCTTGAGCCCGACGCATTCGTAAAAAGCGTAATCCGGAATTTCGGCAAGACTGCCGGGCAGCGTCACGCTTCCGAGCAACGCGATGTTGGCGAAAGCGTACGGTCCCATTTCGGTCACGCTTTCCGGAATTGTCACGCTCCACAACTGGGTGTATTCAAAAGCCGCCTCACCGATGCGGATGACGCTGTTCGGAATCGTGACTTTTTGGAGGAAATACGCCCAGTTGAATGCCCGGTCGCCAATTTCGGTCACGCCGGGGGGAATCGTGACACTGTAAATGCCAAACTGGTCCATGAAGGCCTCTTCCCCAATCTTGGTCACTGGACGCCCGTCGATTGTGGCGGGGATGTCGACTTCGTCATCGTCTCCCGTATATCCTGTGATGACCACTTCGTCTTCGTCCGTTATCTCGTACTCGAAATCCCCCCACCGGAGCGCCTCCGCCCGGTCGGCGCACAGGAACAGGGCAAACACCGCCAACGCGGCGATGATCCATTTCCACTGTGGGACGGTCGGGAGGGGGAATGATCGCGATAGAGACATCTTGGCCAACCTCCAACATTCCAATCATGAGCCCGACCTCATGTTAATTGGACACAATCAAATAACAGTCAAACTTTGCTTAAATTTTCTTGATATTCGGAGGCGTGCCGTTGGCCAAACGAAAGGGCCGCCCCCCTCGGGGACGGCCCGTTGCGCGTGCCGTGTCCGGATATTCAGGACGATTTGTTTTTGTTGTAAATGTCAAACGCCACCGCGAGCAGCAGCACGATGCCCTTGATGCCCTGCTGCCAGTCGACGCCGATGCCGAGCAGCGACATGCCGTTGTTCATCACGCCCATGAACAGACCGCCCACGATGGCGCCGATTACCGTGCCGATGCCGCCGGACATGGAAGCCCCGCCGATGAAGCTGGCGGCGATGGCGTCCAGCTCGAAGTTGACGCCGGCCTTGGGCGTCCCGGCGTTGAGGCGCGCCGCGTAGACCAGGCCGGACAGGGCGGCGAGCACGCCCATGTTGACGAACACCCAGAACGTCACGCGCTTCGTCCGCACCCCGGAGAGGCGGGCCGCCTTCTCGTTGCCGCCGATGGCGTACACATGCCGGCCGAACACCGTCCGGTTCATGACGAACGTGTAGGCGACGACCAGGACAAACAGCAGAATGAGAATGAACGGAATCCCTTTGTACTGCGCCAGAAGATACACAAACAGATTGATCACCGCCGCGATGCCGACCAGCTTCAGCACGAACCACGGCAGCGGCACCACTTCGAACCCGTATTTTTTCTGGGTGCGGCGGCTGCGAATGTCATTGACCACGATCACCGCCGTGAGCACGAGCCCGATGACGACCGACAGCAGGTGCAGCCCGGACCCTGAGAACACGTCGCGGAAAAATCCGGTGCTCATATACTGGAACTCTTTCGGAAACGGCGCGATCGACTGCCCGTTCAGCACGATCATCGTGAGACCCCGGAACAGGAGCATCCCCGCCAGCGTCACGATGAAGGATGGTATTCGGACGTAGGCAATCCAGAACCCCTGCCAGGCCCCCACCAGCGCGCCGAGCAACAGGCACAGCACGATCGCCAGCCAGAACGGAACATCGTAATGCACCATCATGACCGCGGCGACGGCCCCGACGAAGGCGGCCACCGAACCGACGGACAGATCGATGTGCCCGCAGATGATGACGATCACCATGCCGATGGCGAGAATGAGAATGTAGCTTTGTTGCTGGATGATGTTGGTGACGTTCAGAGGTTTCAGCAGGATGCCGTCGGACAGGATCTGGAAAAAAACCACGATGGCCGCCAGCGCGATAATCATCCCGTACTGCCGGATGTTGTTGCGAAACAGCGTTTTGACCATCTCCACCGCTCATCCCTCCCCGCTTGACCTTTCGCCCGATCCGGTGGTCATCAGGCGCATCAGTTTCTCCTGGGTGGCTTCCGCGCGCGGCACTTCTCCGGTAATGCGTCCTTCGCACATGACATAGATGCGGTCGCACATCCCGAGAATTTCCGGCAGTTCCGAGGAGATGAAAATCACGCCTTTGCCTTCCGCCGCGAGCTGGTTGATGATCGTGTAAATCTCGTATTTGGCGCCCACGTCGATGCCCCGGGTCGGCTCATCCAGGATCAAAATATCCGGCCCCGCAAAAATCCATTTGCCGAGCACCACTTTCTGCTGGTTGCCGCCGCTCAGGTTCCCCGTCAGCTGCTGGATGGTCGGCGTTCGGATGTCCAGCCGGCGGCGGAACGTCTCCGCCGTGACGATTTCCTCGTTCTCGTTGACCACCGCCCGGCGGGACAGGCTCTTGAGATTTGCGAGGGATAGATTCCGCTTGACGGTGTCGATCAGGATGAGGCCGTACTGCTTGCGGTCCTCGGTGACGTAAGCGATGCGGTGGCAGATGGCGTCACTGACGTCGCGGATCCGGATTTCCTTCCCGTTCTTGAACAGCTGTCCGCTGATGTTGCGGCCATAGGAACGACCGAAAATGCTCATCGCCAGCTCCGTCCGTCCCGCGCCGATGAGCCCCGCGATGCCGACGATTTCCCCGCGCCGCAAGGTGATGGACACGTTGTCGATCACTTTCCGTTCCGGATGCTGCGGGTGGTGGACGGTCCAGTTTTTCACCTCGAAGATGACATCGCCGATGTCGGGATGCCGTTCGGGAAACCGCTGCGTGAGATCGCGCCCGACCATTCCCCGGATGATGCGGTCTTCCGTCACTTCGTCCTTCTCCATGTCCAGGGTTTCGATGGTTTTGCCGTCGCGCAGGATCGTGATGGAATCCGCCACCTTGGTGATTTCATTCAGCTTGTGGGATATGATGATGGAGGAGATGCCCCGCTCCTTGAACTGCTTGATCAGGCGCAGCAGATTTTCGCTGTCTTCCTCGTTGAGCGCGGCGGTCGGCTCGTCGAGGATGAGGAGCTTGACCTCCTTGGACAGGGCCTTCGCGATCTCGACCAGCTGCTGTTTGCCGACGCCCAGATGGGTCACCAGCGTGCCCGGATTTTCGTCCAGCCCGACCAGCTTAAGCAGCTCGCGGGTCCGGACAATCGTCTCGTTCCAGTCGATGAGCCCCCGCTTTTTCCGCTCGTTGCCGAGAAAAATGTTTTCCGCAACGGACAGCCAGGGGATGAGGTCAAGCTCCTGGTGGATGATGACAATGCCGTATTGCTCGCTCTGCTTGATGTCCCGGAATTCGCACACCTTGCCCCGGAACAGGATTTCGCCCTCGTAGGTGCCGTAGGGGTAGACGCCGCTCAGCACCTTCATGAGGGTGGACTTCCCGGCGCCGTTCTCGCCGCACAGGGCGTGGATCTCGCCTTCGCGAACCTTGAAATTCACGTTGTCCAGCGCCGTGACGCCGGGAAACTTCTTGGTGATGTTGCGCATTTCCAAAATGTATTCCGCCACCCTCGCCCCTCCCTCGTCGCATGCGCCAAAAGTGCACGGAACCGCTTATAACGCGCTCAAGCCCGACGTCGGCGGACGGCCGGCCTGGCCGTACGGTCCGCGTCGGGCGAACGCTGCTGCAGTGCCTGGATACGCCTGACTGCCGGGAACGTCCGAAGGATTCCGTTTGCCGGCCCGGACCGTCCGGGCCTCGGCACTCCCCGCGCCAGACGTCCGGCTTCCGGCGTCACTTCAGCTGATCTTCGGTGTAGTACCCGGAACCAATCAGCACTTCCTTGTAGTTCGTAATGTCCACGGAAACCGGCTCAAGCAGGTAGGACGGCACGACTTTGACGCCGTTGTCGTAGGTGGTGGTGTCGTTCACTTCCGGCTCCCGGCCGTTCAGGACGGCGTCGGCCATCTGCACCGCCACCTTGGCCAGCTCGCGGGTGTCCTTGAACACGGTCTGCGTCTGCTCGCCGGCGATGATCGACTTGACCGACGCGACTTCCGCGTCCTGCCCGGTGATGACCGGCAGCGGCTTGTCGGGCGTGCCGTAGCCGACGCTCTTGAGGGAGGACAGCACGCCGATGGAAATGCCGTCGTACGGGGACAGCACCGCGTGCACGTTTTCCGTCGTGTAGTGGGCCGACAGCAGGTTGTCCATGCGGGACTGGGCAACACCACCGTCCCAGCGCAGCGTGGCGATCTGGTCAAATTGCGTCTGGCCGGAGCGCACGACCAGCTGGCCATTGTTGATGTAGGGCTGGAGCACGCTCATGGCGCCGTTGAAGAAGAAGTACGCGTTGTTGTCGTCCGGCGATCCGGCGAACAGTTCGATGTTGAAGGGACCCTTGCCTTCCTTCAGGCCGAGTTTTTCCTCGATGTAGCCGCCCTGCAGCACACCGACCTTGAAGTTGTCAAAGGTGGCGTAGTAGCTGACGTGTTCCGACTTGCGGATCAGCCGGTCGTAGGCGATAACCGGGATGCCCGCATCGGCCGCCTTCTGCAGCACGTCGGTCAGCGATTCGCCGTCGATGGCGGCGATCACGAGGAGCTTGGCGCCTTTCGTGATCATGTTTTCAATTTGCGAGACCTGGTTCTCGATGATGTCTTCCCCGTATTGGAGGTCCGTCTTGTAGCCGAGTTTCTCGAACTCCTTGACCATGTTGGAGCCGTCGCTCACCCAGCGCTCGGAGGACTTCGTCGGCATCGCGATGCCGATCAGCCCCTTGTTTCCGCCGCCTCCTCCGCCTCCGCCGGAGCCGCCGGACCCCCCGGAACCGCCTCCTCCGCTGCACGCCGCCAGCACCAGCGCCAGCGCGAGCGAAAGCATAACCGCTGCCCTTTTTCTCATCCCTTGCACACTCCCTTTCGTTTCGGTGTCGGTCTTATCTGCCTACAAGTTAGCACCGGAGCGCGCGGGACGTCTTTCCACGAACCGAACAACTTTTTTCAAAAATTTAGCTTTTCTTTCGGCGGCCCGTGGCGGAGTCCTGGCCTTGTCCAATTTAAATAAATTTTTAGCAACACTTTATCTTTTCTTTTACCTTTTCTGCTATGTTGAAAACAGCGGCCGGGAAAATCCTGCCGGCGGACAATCAAGATGATCGGGAGGGCGACATTCATGGAGAAAAAAAACACGGAACATGCGAAGCATCCGGACGAGGCGTTGGGCGATCATGTTTTGGAGGCGGTTGCCGGCGGAGACTCCGGTATCATTTATCGATGCTGCGGCAAAATCTTCAATACCTTGGAGGAGTATAGGAAGCATCTTGATGATCATGCTTCGGAAGTTCGGGAAATTCTCAAAAACATGAAATAAACCGGCGGCGATCCGTCCGGCGGGAGCGGGCGTTTCACCCGCTCCCTTCGTCGTCCACGGCATCGCCCTTGCGGTAGCGGATGGGCGACACGCCGACCGCCTTTTTGAAGGCGGTGCTGAAATAATGCTGCGATTCGTAGCCGACCGCTTCGGCGATCTCGGCGATGCTCATGCTTGTGGTGAGCAAAAGCCGCGTCGCCCGCGAAATGCGGATCTGCGTGAGCAAGGCCACGAAGGTGGTGCCCAGCTCCTGCCGGAACAGGCGGCTCAGGTACACCGGCGACACGCCGACGGCGCGGGCCGTGGATTCCAGCGACAGGTCCGGGTCGTGGTGATGGTCGCGCATATACATCCGCGCCCGGCGGACGACGGGCGAGATGGCGGTTTCCCGGTAAATGATGCCGCGCGCCTTGCGGTACACGGCCGGCACGGTTTCGACGCCGCCGGTCACCGGCTCGGCGTGGGTCACGACGAAAAGCTTGAGGTACCGCGCCACGGCGCGCTCGACGGCGCCGAACGGGTCCGCGTCCGCCGCGTCCCACACGATGGCGCACAGGAAACCGTGCGGATCGCGGAACCGGGCATGCGGCCAGGGCGAAAGCAGTTCGTCCATGATGTTTTCGATGGCGAACAGCATGAGCTGGCGTTCCCGCTCGGGGCGGACCACGACGGCCGCGGCGCTGCCTTCCGCCTCCGGCCAGCGCACGATGCCGAACAGGGAAGGCGCCCGGTCGGGCAGCTCGAGAAAACGCAGCTGCTCCAGCACTTCCTGGCGGGTGAGGGATTCGCCGATCCACTCGTTGCAGAACCGCTCGCGCAGGAGCGGGATGTTCCTGCGGATCTGGCGCGAAGCAAGTTCCAGATGTTTTTCCTGTTCCCTCGCTTTCTCCAGCTGTTCCCCGACCCGGGTGAGCACCGCCGTCAGGTCCTTCGGATTGGCCGGTTTGAGCAGGTATTCGTCCACGCCGTGGCGGATCGCCTGCTGCGCGTAGGCGAATTCGTCATGGCCGGTGACGATGATGATCCGGCACGACGGCAGCCGGTTGCGGAGCTCGCCAATCAGAGTGATGCCGTCCATGATGGGCATGTTGAGGTCCACCAAGGCGATGTCCGCCCGGCAGGCGAGGGCCTGCTCCAGCGCTTCCTCTCCGTCTTCCGCTTCCGCGGCGATCCGCATCCCCAGCGCTTCCCAATCCACCGATTCCCTTATTCCCTCGCGGATCAGCGGTTCATCGTCGGCGATGATCACGTTCCACACGGCTCATTCCTCCTCCGGAACCGGATAGGTGAGGGTCACCTTCGTTCCCCGCCCGGGCTCGCTGTCCACCGTGATGTCGCATTTGTCCGCCCCGTAGGTGAGTTTCAGTCGGGCCAGCACATTGACCAGGCCGTAGCCGGAACGGGCGTCCGTGTCACCGGCGGCGGGGACGCCGGCGGCGATGCCGGCGGCGGGGACGCCGGCGGTGGGGACGCCGGCGGCGATGCCGGCGGCACCGGAAGCATCGGCGGCGCCGGGTCCGGCGGCGGCCGGCGAATCCCCCGGACGCACCGCCGACGCCCGCTCCAGCCGGCTCCGCAGCCGGTTCAGCTTTTCCCCGTCCATGCCGACGCCGTCGTCTTCCACCGTCAGGCGGATCCGGTCGCCGTCCCGCTCGCCCCTGACGACGATGACGCCCGGACCGCGCCGCTCCTTGATCCCGTGATAGATGGCGTTTTCCACGATCGGCTGCAAAATGACCTTCAGCACCGGCAGATGGGCGATGGCCGGATCCAGGTCCAGCTCATACTGCAGCTTGTTCTGATAGCGCTGCTTCTGGATTTGCAGGTAGTACCGCACGTGATCGAACTCTTCCGCCAGCGGGATGAACTCGTTGCCTTTGCTCAGGCCGATCCGGAAAAGCCGCGACAGCGCCTCGACCATTTCCGACACGTCCTCCGCTCCCCGCTTGCGGGCCATCCAGCTGATCGTATCCAGGGTGTTGTACAGAAAATGCGGCTTGATCTGGGCCTGCAGCGTGCGCAGTTCCGCTTCCCTTTTTTGCCGCTCCTGTTTCTCCGTCAGCTGGATCAGGTCGTTGATCTTCGCCAGCATGCTGTTGTAGCTGCGCCCGAGCATGCCGATCTCGTCCATGTCCCCGTTCCACTGGCGCGTCGACAGGTCCCCGGATTCGGCCCGCTGCATGAACTTCATCAGCCGGTAGATCGGCCGGGAGATGGAGTGGGCCAGCACGAACGACGCGGTAATGCCCAGGAGGACGACGATGAACACGAAAGAGCCGATGTACATCCGGATCTGCCGCATTTCGGGGGCTTCTTCCGCGGTGGAAAACACGCCGACGGTGGTCCAGTTCGTAAAGGGCGATTTGCGGAAAATGAACTGCAGTTTGCGGCCTCCGACCTCCTGCACGAACTGGCCCGCCGTCTTCCCGCCGAACCAGGACGCGGGAATCGTCGAGAAGCCGAGCTGCGCGGGCACGTAGACCGGTTCCCCTTCCTGGCCCAGCACCAGGAGCAGGCCGGTTTTGCCCAGATGGACGTTGCGCACCGTTTCCATGACCACCCGCAGCTTCAGGTCGATCAGGATGACACCGAGCACCTTTTGCGTCTCGGGATCAAGCACGGCCCGCACGACAGACACGACTTCGCTTTCCTTGTAGCTGACGTGCGTCGTGACGTTGCGCCGCTCCGGACTGCCGATGACGCGGAAGATGCCCTTGGCGGCCACCGCTTCCTGATACCACCGTTCCAGCGTCAGATCCCCCGGCTGCCGGGCGTACATGTCGTTGCTGAGGTAGTCCCCCCTGGAGCTCACCACCATAAGGCCGGCGATTTCGGTCTGCAGCGTGGGAAAGCCGCGAAGGAACTGCAGCACTTCCTGCCGCGCCTGCGGGTCGAGGGGGCCTTCGCGGAGAAACTTCTGGATCAGCGGATTGAACGCAATCAGGTAGGTGGTGTTCTGCGCGTTGCCGACGTAATATTCCAGCGCCCGATTCACCTGCGCGATCACTTGCTGCGTGTTGTCGTACAGGTTGCGTTCGATGATGCGGTTGGCGACGATGTCGGTAAGGATGCCGAGCATGAGGGACGGGATGATGGTAATCGGCAAAAAAAGGGCCAGCAGCTTGTAACGGATCGGCAGATTGCGGAATTTCAGGCGCTCGAACAGTTTTTTGCCGATCCGGATCACCGGGATGTCCTTCGTTTCTTTTATCGAAACCGCTTTCACATCCAAGATTCGTTTCCCCTCATTTGGCATAGAACTGATCGACGTTCTGCTGCGTGACCACGGTGATGCCCGTGTCAACAAAGGGCGGCAGGGGATGTCCGGTGTTCGAGCCGCCGTCCTCGGTCTCCACCAGGTTGTGGCGCAAATGGAACAGCCCCATCAGCGACCAGTACCCCATGTTCCAGGTGCCCTGGGCAAGCGTTGCGTTGATCGTGCCGTCCTTCACCAGGTCCAGCGTGCCCTTGTCGGTGTCGAACCCGATGATCACTTTCTGCCCGGCGAGCCCCATCTCCTTGACCGCCATGCCGATGCCGACGCCGCCGTTGGCCTGGGTGGCGAACAGCCCGTCCACGTCCGGATATTTCCGCAAAATGTCCCGCGCCGCATTCCGCGAGCCGATGATTTCCCCCTTGCCGTCGGCCACTTCCACCACGCGGATGTCCGGAAACTCGCGGGCGATGGTGTCCCGGAACCCTTCGGTCCGCTCCTGGTGGTTGAGCTGGGTCGGCTGGGTGATGACGGCGACCTTCCCTTTGCCTTGCAGAAGACGCGCCATCTCCCGGGCCGCCACCACGCCGGCTTTGTAGTTGTCCGTGCCGAAGAACGCGTACGCCTTGCTCGCGGGCGCGCCCGAATCGAACAGCACGATCGGTATGCCTTCCTGGACGGCCTTGTCGATGGAGGCGTTCAGCGCTTCCGGGTTGATCGCGGTGACGGCGATGCCGGCGGGTTTTTTGGCAATCACCTGTTCCAGCACGACCATTTCTTCATGCGCATCGTATTGGGTCGCCCCGCGGAACTCCACGGACACGTTCAGGTTCAGCGCCGCGTCCTCGAACCCTTTCATGATACCGCGCCAGTAGTCGAGTTCGGACTGGAACATGACCATGACGTAGACCTCTTCGAGGTCGCCCGCCAGACCGACCGATCCATCCTCCCAGTCCCGTTCATGCCCCCTCAGACCGTAATTCCAGAAAAATAGCAGGAATAGCAGAATCGACAGTCCGTACACGCCGATGAGCAGCGATCGTTTCACCGCCCTCATCCCTTTCCCCCGGTATTTTTTGGGTTATCGATGACCATTCGGTTACTTCCATCATAAATGGACCGTTTCCCGGCGTCTTTTCAAAAACGTAAACTTTTTTTCGATTTTTTTACCTGCGGACAGTTCGGGTGCGGTGTTGGCGGGGCACGTCAACGCGATCGCGTTTTCGATCGTCCTCGCTTTCAGTCTGTTTTTGGTGCTGAGCAACATGCCCCCAATGTGAATAATGTTTTCGTGATGACTACCGTGATTTCCTTGCAGTTGTCGGAGTTGACGAGTTTGCCATATGCGCAAAACCCTAAAACGGACTAAAAAGGCTGCCCGCCTCGGGGCAGCCCAAACCATTGTGAAAACAAGTCTTTTAACTTGCCACCCTGCCGGTCCCTGACAGCCGAAAATAAACGTGAAGGATCAAGAAACTGACGCCCATCACGATGATCGCCGCAAGTTCTCCGCCTTGCTCCGGCAGGAATGACATTTGGCAGAAATTCAAAAGGACATGGTGACTGATTGGCATCCACAGGTTTCCAGAGACGACGGCCTTTCCCTGGACGACATCGACCTGACGGAAGCCTATAAAGCTTTGCTCAAAACTGGTCCGGTATGTTTTATTTGTCTGCGAGTTCTCCCTCGCACATCAAAATGGATTCAATCCTGAAGATTGCGGGATTTTTCTTTGCGTAAAATCCAAGACGGGATGAAAGCAAAAAACAACCCTGCGCCAATCGCAACAAGCAAAATGCCCATAATTTTGTATGTCCATATGGAAGATTTTAGCATGTTATCGAAAATCCTGAATCCGTGATCGTCCGCGGATAGTTTCGGAACCCGGTTTCTGAAACCGGTAATTTTAGTCATTTTTTCTGTGATGGTCGTAAGAACTGGCTTTTTACGATGGCAGAAGGACGCATCATAGCTT
>Ga0310826_100407_pt1 | contig 45879 bp, 67 predicted proteins | sample WT_ome_FD_201306 | JGI IMG/M metagenome (GOLD analysis project Ga0310826, IMG submission 201306) | Sorghum-adapted microbial communities enriched on wild type (WT) sorghum from Joint BioEnergy Institute, Emeryville, California, United... ... | reverse complement strand
TGGGTCTTTCCCCGGTCGTTCCGTGGATGCGCCGGTTTTGCTCGTCACACCACTGCCTTGCCTGACGATTCAGGTCCTCCACATCCGTAAACCGTCGGCCCGCCATGAAATTCTGCTCAATGAATTGGACCGCCCGTTCCACCTTGCCCTTCGTTTGCGGCCGCCGGACGCGGCAGACTTTCGGAACCATGCCAACCGTTGCGGCGAAATCCTCAAACAGCGGATGCCATCGGGGCTTTCGATCATCACCCATGCCGAGGATGACCGTCTTCATCTGGTCCGTCAGCATCGTCTTTGGAACACCGCCGAAGTATTCGAGCGCATGGATCAGGCAGCGCAAGAAACTGTGGATGTCGCACCGTTTGGCAAACTCGATGTACATCATCCGGGAATACCCCAGCACCATCGCAAACACCGGAATCTTGCGCACTTCCCCGTTCAAATCGACGTATTCGCAGATCTTCCAGTCCACTTGCGCCTGGTAACCAGGTTTTGTTTCGTATCGTTGCACGGCAGGGATTTTCCTCGGCGGACGGTGCGGCCTTACATAGTCCTTGATGAGGGTGATACCGCCAGTGTAGCCCTGATCTCTGAGCAGACGCAGCAGCACCTCGCAGTTGAAGATTCCCTGGGCCATGGATTGGTCAATAAGAGGCTTGAAGGGATCGAGTTTGGACCCTCGCTTTTTGCCGTAACGCGGCTCAGGGATGCCGTTGGCTCGCAAGTACTTGCGCACGGTATTGCGAGCATGTCCCGTGATGCGGGCAATCTCCCGGATGCTCTTGCCAGTGGCATAAAGTTCGTGTAAGCTGATCACAGTCCCACTCCTTAGCATATGTCTCCCCTCTGAAGCTATTAGCCGTATCTTCAAAGGGAGAATATTCTACAGGGGTGGGTCATTTTCTTTTCGGCGCTCCTGGGTCAATTATATTCCGGCGGTGACACCTGGAGTCCGTCCGCAAGCGTTTCACGCCGAAGGCGCCGCCCATTGCGGCCAGGAAGCGCGCGCTCGCGGAGTTGCGGGATGCCGGCGTTGACGTGCAGATCGCCGTATCGCCGCTGCTGCCGCACGGCGGATCGTTCGCCGCCGATCTGGCGCGAATGGCGCCGCGCATCGTCGTGGACGATTTTTTTCACGGCGACGGAGCGGGAGGGAAGCGGACGGAAGCGCTGGGCATTCGCAGGATGTATGAGCAAGCCGGGGAAGGGGAACTGTACCATCCGGAGACGGCGCGAACGTTCTACGACACGCTGCGCCGTCATGCCGGCAAATCCGGATGCATCGCGTTGTGGAGCCGGGACGGGTTTCTGCCGTAACGGATCCCCCGCCCGCCGGTTATTCCGGGAGCGCGAGCACCGGCTTGTATTCCGAGCCGATGTACACCGCCGTCGAGACTTCGGTCAGCACCTGCGGGTAGATGCGGTCGGGATTGGGCATGACCGGCTCGACATGCAGGAATGCCTTGCCTTGATCAAATACGATGGACGCCACCCGGATGCCGTATCCCGGGTGAGGCGCGGTCGCCCGAACGGTCACCGTGTTCACTTCGCCGGTCAGCGGCGCGGATTCAAGCTTAAGATCGGTGAGCGGCGACGGATCGGAGGCTTTTGCGGGTTTGCCGGACGCTTCAAGCTGGCGGAGGAAGGCCGAAGCTTCGTAGACCATGCCGGCTGCTTCGCTGCGCGTGATGGCCCGCTTCGGCTCGAAACGCCGGTCCTTGTCCAGTTCGGCTATGCCGGCCAAAAGCAGCAGCTGCACGCTTTCCCGGTACTCCGGCGCGATGTCGGCGGCGTCTTCGATCACCAGTTTCGGCTTCGGAAGAGCAAAGCCGGCCTTGGACGAAATTCCGCGGTAGAGATGATAGGCAAAGCGCTCGCGCGTCATCGACAGGTCGGGTTTGACGCTGCGCGGCATGTCGAGATAAAAACTTGCCGTAATGAACGCGTCGGAATACCATTTGCCGTCCAGGACGAAATCATAGGAATCGCTTGCCTTCGGTTCTTTGACGAATCGGATGCCGTCGAGTCCGAGCTTGAGTCCCTTGACAATCATGGAAACGCCTTCAGCATACGTCAGCCTGTCGTCCGGCCGGAACCTGCCGTTTGCATCGCCCGACACGACGCCTTCTTCCTGAAGATGGCGTATCCGGTCGGCGTTCGGGTCGCCCTGAATGTCCGGAAATGCCGCGGCCGATCCAACGAATGACAGCCAGATCAGCAGCCCTGCCGCAAACATTGCCGCCGGAAGACGTCGGTACCGACAGCCTCTGCGCGTGTTCATCATGCCGATCACCTCGAAGCGATTGATGGGTAAGGCGAGCATCCTTTATAAACCATTGGACGCCTGAAACTGTCGAAAAGTTGCGTGGCAACTGCCGGCAAAAAGAAAAAGAACCCTTGACTCTCAAGGGTTCTTGGACGTTTGATAATGGTGATCTGTAGTGGGCTCGAACCACTGACCCCCACCCTGTCAAAGGAGATTCCGCCTTCTGATGGGATATGATCGGGAACGAAAAAGCCCGATATATGGGCGTTTATTGCAATGGGAGGTTGTTTTCGGACGATTCGAAATGATCATTTCCGAAGATTTGTGTCCCCAATTTGTCCCCATTGTCCCCCCTCGGAATGGTAGCATTACCTCTGGCGAACTTGTCATATTTGCCGGCAGCACGCCGCTTGACTTTTTTCGTGACATGCACATAAATGTCCGACGTAGTGGAAAACCTAGAATGGCCGAGCCGTTGCTGGATTACCTTCAAGATCGAATCAAAATTCGACACGTCTTCGTCTTCAAGCAGCAGTGTACCGGAGCTGTGCCGGAGGCCATGGAATTTGATGTATCGGATGCCATGCCGCTCACAGAACCGTTTCCACCACTTTGATGGGTGCTGGTAGTAGTACGGCTTGCCGGTGCCGTTATGGAAGACGTACTGACGGTCTCCACCTTGCCAGAGCCCCTCAGCCTCGAGCTGTTCCTTCTCGTGATTCCACTCATCTTTGTACGCCCGCAGCTCATCCATGTACCATTTCGGCATGTCTATGTTGCGGTATGATGCGATCGACTTTGGGCCTTTCTCAACTGCTTTCCCGTCTTTCGATAGAGGGATATTGTTCTCGATGGAAATATACCCTTCATCAAAATGGACGTACGGCCATTCCAAACCGTTCAGTTCTCCCCGACGGGCGCCGCCAATCATGGACCCCAATATCAGGAGTCTCCATTTACGTGACTCTTTGTAGAGCGCATCGACGACGCGCTGAGCTTCGGCCTCGTCATAAAACTGTGGATTTTCCCGCTGCTCGAGAAGCTTTCTCTTAGGGTCTTTTTCGCCGGGTTTCGGAATACCGTTCATCGGATTCTCTGCGAGTAGTTTCCATTCTACTGCTCGGTTGAGTATATTCTTCAGAACGCGATAAATATACCCGATCGTTCCTACATCGAGCGGTTTCATCAGTTTTTCTTTTTGCCGTTCGGTCAGTGTTCCGGACATTTTCGGAGTCAGCCTGGCGCCTGGTTTCTCCAAATCTTTTAGAAACGACAGGATCATGAGCGGCGTGATCTCATCGATCCAGAAATGTCCAAAAGCCGGAATGAGCCGTGAATTGATGACGATGTTGTAGTTGGAGTAAGTCGCTGGTGAGAGCTTTTCTGGATCTGATCCGTATTTTTCGCGCCAAATTTCTACGAAGTCCGCGAACTTGATCTTTTTTACCCTCACAAGCGATCCGGTTTCGGCCTGATACTTAAACTTGAGGTATTCGTCTTGGAGATGTTGGTTCAACTTTTTCGCATGCCGAATCGCCGACGAAGTCGCCTCCTTACTTTCGATAAATCGGTTCAGATTGTTGGCTGACTTGAGAATATTGGGATCGATGTCATCCAGAGCCGAAATGGACTGTTGCAGCGCTGGATCTTCTATTACCAGCGATTGATACTGTTTCATCCGTTTTCCATTCGGTCCAAACCCGAGAGAGAGGACCAGACGCCATGAATTTTTCCCCCTACGTTCAAACGATGCCACAAGTATTCCCTCCTTGAAGCGAATGAATGTTCGGTTGAGATAGGTAAAAAATTGCCCAGATGGGCAACCTAGTTTATCTTTTTTGGATTCTCAACGTAAATGGGTCAATCAATTTTCACATATCCGTATTCTGCACCACCAAAATCGAACATATCAGTTCGGAAAGCCGCTATAAAACCTTTTGCGTTTTTCGGCACTTCAAATCTTGCTGTCCCCGTACCTTTAATACCAGGATTCAATGATCCTGGCCATGAACTGTCCCAATCAGAATCAAAGATCCGATCTTCACGGTCAATTAGCGTAACCATATCGGAAACTATAATGATTTCTTCCTTGCCTATATTTTCGACTTCGTACTGAACAATAACAGTATCGTGATCTTCACCATCAATTCTTTCGAAAGAAGTGACGGTGAATTTACCGGACTTTACGATAAAAGGTTCCCCAACACTGTAATATGCTTTTTTTGTTGAAATCACCGGGTCTTCATCGCCCATCCTACTGCACATGAAGAGTATAAAGACAATCGCAAAAAAAGGAACTGCTATTTTCAGAATTAACGATAACGCTTCTTTTTCTGGGGTTGTCCGTTTTTCATCCATATCTTTCACCAGCTCCCAAAATATCTCTTGATGCGAACGTGTGTTCTATTTAAAATGGTAATACGTCTCCTTGAAAAAACACCACGGAACGGGGGATCAGGACCATGGAAAAAATTCGTATTGATGTAAAACGAAATGGCGATAGTATAGATTGTGATTTATTTGGGACTATGGTTATCCTGATCCTCGGGGCCCCTTACCCTCTTCGCAAATTCGATCGCTGCGCGGAATATTTTCAAGAACTCAGGATCGGATAGTTCATAACCATATTCTGTAGCGACCTCACGGACCTGTTCGACAATTTTGCGTTCATCGTCGTCCAGGTCTTCGTACGTTATTTTCTTCCTATTTGGGGTGTCAGTTCGCCCGAGGAGGAAATCAACGCTAACCCCAAAAAAATCTGCAAGTTTTTCCAACCGTTCACGCTTTGGAGGTTTACCTACTGATTCCCATCTTCTTACTGATGTTTCTGGTATATCTAAAGCATGAGCAAGTTGCTCTTGCGTCAGGCCTCTTCGCAATCGTAACGCTTTTAATCGTTCACTAAACTCCATAACGCTCACCTCATGCTACTATTCTAAAGCACAATGTTCATAAATTAAACGTTCATAAAATGAAACACTTTTTGTTGACATGCTCATTTGATGAACGTATAATGAAATTGTGAATGTTCAAAAAATGAACGAAAGGTGGTGAGATCATGAGGCGCGAAGCTCTTATCAAAGCTAGAAAAAGTAAAGATATGACGCAAGACCAACTCGCAGAAACAGTTGGTATTTCGCGGGCTTATCTTTCCAACATTGAACGCGGTGCATGTCCGCCCTCGCTCAGGGTAGCCCAAGCGATATCATGTGTTCTCGGTGAGAGCACTGATGTGCTTTTTCCTGCAAAAAACGCTCATAAAATGAGCGATCAGCATTCCGCATAAAGGAGGACCACCATGCAAGAACTAACCCTCATTGAAGCACTCAAGCAATTCGTCGAAACCATCCTGCCCGCAATGGTCTCCGCAGAGATCAAGCAGCAGCAAACGGTCCAGAAGGCGACGTTGACGGTTGAAGAAGCCGCGATCTATCTCGGCGTCCACCCGGACACGGTACGGAAGTTGATCCGAGAGAGAGTGATCCCGGTTTCAAGGTTGGCTGGACGCATTGTCCTGCGAGCTTCCACGCTGGACAAGGTTCTGGATCAACTCGAACTTGAGAGCATCCACTGCGGCGATTCGGTCGCCTGAGCATAGCAAAAAGCCCGCCAGCCCAACGCGAGCTGGCGGCACAGGGATGGTGTAGGGTTGGGCCACAACTAGAATATCTCGCGATCTTACCCCTGTGCCATTCCGAGATGGAATGAAGGGGGGGTGAACGTGAAAGGCGATTTGGGTGCAATATTGAAAGCTGTGCGCCTCCGGGCCGGACTCAGCCAGGAGGAATTAGCTGATCGGCTCCACTACAACCAGTCGGACATTTCGAAATTCGAGACTGGTTCGAAGGAGCCGACGGCGTCAATATTCCTCCGCTGGCTCCGCGAGACGAACGCGCACGAGGTTGCGGTCGCGTACTTCTGCGGCTTGGATGGGCTACAGATCATGCAGACGATTCTCGGCATGGTCGGGGTTGGATGAAGGGAGGACTGTTCATTGATCACCACAGTCAAGGGATTTTCGGAATTTTTGCGCAAGCACATGGATGGCACGACGGGCGGATACGAATTCGTTGTCGGTGCGGTTGTAGCGATTGTTTCGAGCCCCGACAAACCTTCCGAGCAAATCCAGAGCATCAGGAACGTGCTCAAGGCGTTCGAGCTGGTTCGGGAGGAAATCCGCCAAAAAACCGAAGGAGGGAAGACGGTTGGACAGACAAGCACTGGCGCGTGAAGCTGAGGCGGCAGCTCGGCGGGCGCGGCACAATCTCGAATGGATCCGGAAGCATCCGGATAGGATCGACCCTGCGAAACGCGCGGACATGGAAGCGTACCTGCGGAAACTGATCCGTTTCGCGCGCGAAGAAAAGCGAAACGCCCGGCGGGCGGGCCGGACGTCTCGGATAGTGCGGTTTGAAAATATGCTTTCTTTTATTATACCACGCCTTGCGGGGGCGCGGGAAGGGGAACGGCAATTATGAAGTTCCGATGGATTTCGAAGAAAGCGGAAAAGGCGGCCATCACGATGGCTTTCGCCCGGGTGATGTGCCGTGAGATGACGGTCGAGGAGGCCGTCCGGGAAACGCTGGCGAACGGCCGTCACTGCGTCCACCCTGAAGCGATCTCGGACCGCGTATTCGCCCGCCTATGCCGGGCGGTATCTGAACTCCAGCAGAAGAAAGGAGCGTGACGGGATGGCGGAATTTACGGTCGATCTTTCGCGTGCGATTATCCGTGTCGAAGTGGAACCCGGATCACGTTGGACGCCGCCGGAGCTGGTGATTTCCGGCGCCGGGACGGAAGTTCGGCTGCAGGTAGATGACGACCAACTCGCAGAGATCGCAGAAACGATCCGGACGCATCTGAACCGGCAGAAGCCGGCAGCAAACGCCTCATAGGGGCCGTCGGCCCCGTCGTAGAGCGTTCGAACGGTGTCCCACCCCCTGCACCGGGATCGAGCGCTCCACGATGCGGCTGACGCATCCGAGGTGGTGGCGGAAATCGTCAAAGACGCTAAAGCACGCGCTTAATGAGGCCGGCAATAGGCAGTGGAAACAGGCTTGCGCTGGACGATCGCTGCTGTGCAAGGGTGGAAGTCCCTTGCCCACCTCGAATACCAACGAAAGGCAGGTGAAGTCGATGGGTTGCGCGATCTGCGGCCAGCGGAACGTCGACGGAGCGATGGACAACTTCGGCGACTATGTCTGCGTTGACTGCTGGGCAAGCGGCGAGGCCGCAATGGAAGGCCGACATGCAGAAACGTTCGTCCCTGCGGTGGTTCCTTATCCGGTCGATTACCCGGAGGAAGTTGTGCAACAGTTTCTGGACGGATGCAACAGCGCCGGAAAAATGAAATGACCCGCGGGCAGGCGGGCCATCTGCAAAACGTTCAATTACTGCCATTCTACCACGAACGGGGAATTGCAACAAGGAGGCAATGAGATGCCGAAAGTTCGGTTTATTAACGTGGGCCGTGATTCGAAATCATGGGAAGCCCACTGTGACGGCGAGGTCACTTATGACTTCCTGATCGGGGAAGTGCGAAGGAATCAAGCCCTCGCCTCCAGCTTCGTGGATTTTTACGAAGATGGAGCGATCCGGGTAGGCGGCAGGACGGTCGGAAGGTTTGAAGTCGATCAAGAGGAGGGCGCGATTGCATGAAGCAGATCGTTCTGGAGCGACTCACGCTCCGCAACTTCAAGGGCATCCGGGACTTCACGCTGGATGCCCGCGGCGTCAACGTCAACGTCTACGGAGACAATGCTGCGGGCAAGACCACGCTGTTCGACGCCTGGAACTGGCTTCTCTTCGACAAGGACAGCGAGAACAAGAGCACGGGCAACTTTGAAATCAAGACGCTGCGGCCGGACGGCACGCCGATTCACAACCTCGAGCACGAAGTCGAGGGAATGCTGCTGGTTGATGGCCGGAGGACAACACTTCGGAAAGTATATCGCGAGAAGTGGACAAAGACCCGCGGCAGAGTGGAGGCCGTGTTTTCGGGGCACACGACGGATTACTTCGTCGACGGTGTGCCCGTTAAGAAGGGCGAATATGAGGCATCCGTCGCCGCCATCGTCGATGAAGACATCTTCCGTCTGCTGACGGATCCGCGTTACTTCAATGAGGTCATGAAGTGGCAGGACCGCCGCAAAACCCTATTGACGGTCTGCGGCGACCTGAAGGACGACGAAGTGATCGCGTCGCGCGCGGAATTGGCGGACCTGCCGGCGATTCTGGGCGGCCGAACGATCGAACAGCATCGCAAAGTGGTGCTGGCTCGTCGCAAGGAGATCAACGATGAGCTCGAGCGCATCCCGGACCGGATCGACGAAGCGAACCGCGCGAAGCCGGACGTCAGCGGGTACAGCGAGGACGAGCTGCGCGAGAAGATCGACGCGTTGAAGGTGCAGATCGAAGCGAAACAGGACGAGCAACGCCGCATCCAGAACGGCGGCGAAATTGCCGAGAAGGAGAAGCGCCAGCGCGAGATTGAGGGCGAACTGCTGGCGCTCAAGAACGAGCTGCAGGCCGGCACGCTGGACAAGCTGGCCGAGAAACGGCAGGAAATCGCAGAGCTGCGCCGGCGCGCAGAAGAAGCGGACTACGGAATCCAGGAACGGCGGCGCCGCATCGGGGCGACCGAGCGTGAGATCGCCGCGCTCAAGGCGGAAGCCGAGCATCTTCGCGAAGAATGGCGCCGGGTCAACGCTGAGCAGTTCGATGCATCGAGTTGCGGCGATGCCAACTGCCCTACGTGCGGGCAGGCGTTGCCGGAAGAGCAAGTCGCTGCCGCCCGGCAGAAGGCAGAGGCCGAGTTCAACCGGCGCAAGGCCGAGCGGTTGGAGGCGATCAACCAGCGCGGGAAGGCAAAAGTCGCCGAAGCACAGCGGTTGGCTCAAGAAAAGGCCGAGCACGAGCGGGTGCTGGCCGAGCTGCAGGAAGTCCGCGGGCCGCGCTGGGCGGCCGTCGAAGCCGCCGAGAAGGAACTGGCCGAATTGCAGGCCGGCATGACGGATGTGACGGCCGATCCGCAGTACATCGAGAGGCAGCAGGAATTGGACGCCGTGAAGGCCGAGATCGCGGCGTTGCGTTCGTCCACGGTCAGCGCGCTGGACGCTGTTCGGCTCGAACTGGCGGGCCTGCGGACCGAGCTGGAACTGCTTGAGTCGAAGCGCTCGAAGTTTGATCTTGTTCGCCGGCAGGAGGCTCGGATTGCCGAGCTGGAACAGCAGGAGAAGGAACTGGCCGCCGAGTTCGAACGGCTTGAGCACGAACTGCATCTGCTCGACGAGTTCACCCGGGCGAAGGTCGATCTGCTGGAATCACGCATCAACAGCAAGTTCCGCATCGCCCGGTTCAAACTGTTTAACCAACAGGTGAACGGCGGTCTGGAGGAAACCTGCGAAACGATGGTGGACGGCGTGCCCTACGGCAGCCTGAACAACGCCGCCCGGCACAATGTCGGCCTCGACATCATCGCCACGCTTAGCGAGCACTTCGGAGTATGTGCACCCATCTTTTTGGACAACGCGGAGAGCATCACGCGCCCGCTGCCGACGCCTGGTCAGCAGATCCGATTGATCGTCTCAGCGGCGGACAAGCAGCTGCGTGTGGAGACGGAACAACCGAAGATCAAGGAGGCGGTTTGATCTATGGCATACGCAACGGGACTCGTGAAAATCACGGACACGTTCGCGCCGATGATCGAACGGCAACTGACGGCGAACGGGGTCCATATGGACCAATATTCGAAGCAGTGCGTGATCAACGCAATCGGCGCGATCAATACCGTTTTGGACAGCAAGGGGATTGACTGGAACGACCCCCAACTGGACCGGAACAACGTAACGCAAATCCTCATGAATGTCGCCGCTCTCAAACTGAACGCGGCGGCCAGCCCGCGGGAAGTTTTCTTCCAGTTGCGCAATGTGAAAGTGGGCGAGAACTGGAAGAAGCAAATCGAAATGGGCATTGAGGGTGACGGGAATGACGCCATCCTCGCCCGTTTCGGTCGGAACGTGAAGCAGGTTCGTCCCTTCTGGCTCGTGCGCGAGCATGACCATTTCGAATATCCATCCTACAACGGACTTGAGATGACGCCGCCGAAGTGGACGCCGACTGGGAAAGGCGAGGTCGTCCGCGTCGTGTACCCGATCATCTTCCAGGACGACAGCATCCAGTTCTTCATTGCGGAGCGCGAGGACGTCGCAAAAAACCTCATCGCTCATATTGCAAACAACCTCATGAACGAAACGTTCAACATCTGCAAGGATCGGTTCAATGCGACGCCTGAGCAGAAGAAGCAGATCGCCGAGAAGAAAAAGGCGATCCTCGACAAGGCCAAATCGCTCGGTCTGGATGCACTGGACGATCCGGAGCTTCAGAAGTGGATCAGCCCGGCGTGGACGGAATACCAGAGCCGCGAGGCCATGCTGATCCGCAAGATGCGGAACAACATCGTCAAGAAGATCCCGAAGGACTTCGGCAGCGCGTTCGTCGAGATGATTCACGCAGAGGCGACGGATCCGGAATATGCGGAAATTCGCCGCGAGATCGAAGCAAACGCCAACAGCGAGCCGATCGACGTGGAATACAAAGTGCAGCCCGGTCCGGATGAGCAGCCGGCGCCGCAATCCGATGCACAGACGCAGCAACAAACGGAACCGCAGCAAACGCCTGACCCTGCAGTGCAGCAACAACCGGCCGGTACGAGTTTCGACGGCAGCCAGGGTGAGCTCGATTTCGGAGATTATGCGGGCGATCCTGTGGCGGCCGGCGCGGGGCCGGACTTCTGATGATCCAATTTCGTCCCCTCGCCAGCTCGTCCGCCGGCAACTGCTACCACGTGACGGACGGCCGTACAGAGCTGCTCATCGAGGCCGGCATACGATTCACCGACATCCGCAAGGCGCTGGATTTCCGCGTCTCGCGCCTTGCGGGCGTCCTGATCAGCCACGAGCACATGGACCACTCCAGGGCAGCCGCAGACCTCGCGAAATCCGGCGTCGACATTTACGCCAGCGATGGCACGATCGCCGCCCGGAAGCTCACCGGGCACCGTGTGAAACCAATCGAGCCGAAACGGCAGTTTGAAGTCGGGACGTGGACCGTGATGCCGTTCGACGTGGAGCACGACGCGGAGCAACCGCTGGGGTTCCTTCTGGCCAATCGCGACGGTGAGAAGCTGGTGTTTATCACTGACAGCTATTATTGCCGGTACACGTTCAGCGGGCTGACACACATCGCGATCGAAGCGAACTATTCGCTCCGTATTCTGGACGAAAACATCGCCGCCGGCCGCGTACACCCAGCGATGCGGCGGCGGCTGCTGCGGTCGCACTTCAGCCTGGAGAACGTGCTGGATTTCCTCAAGGCAAATGACATGTCGAAGGTGCAGGAGATCCACCTGCTGCACCTTTCGGACAACAACAGCGACGAAGCGCTGTTCAAGCGAAAGGTACAGGAAGTGTCCGGGAAACCGGTCTACATTGCGGGGAGGTAAGGACATGCGAGGAAAACGACCGACACTGCGGCAGAAGAAAGCGATCGCCGGCATGGGGCTCAACCCGGAAAATTGGCTCATTGCGAAGGCGCCGCCGGGGGAACTGCATCTGATTCATCGGTTAACGGGCACACGAAAGATAATTCCAGCATGACAAGGGGACGACGAAAATGGCAGAACGGCGAATGGTCAGTAAGGTCATCAGTATCTCGGAAAAAGTGAATAGCCTGTCATTGTTCGGGCGCCTCCTGTACACGTGGATGATTCCGCATGCTGATGACTTCGGCCGTCTGCCCGGATCTCCTGCGAAGGTTCGTGCTCTTGTTGTCCCGATGGCCGATGAGACGGTGAAGGACGTCGAGCAAGCCCTTGCTGACATGCATGAACGTGGCCTCATCATCTGGTACGAAGTGAACGGCGAGAAGTTCATCCAAATCACCAATTTTGAGAGCCACCAGCAGGGGCTTCATAAGCGCACCAAATCGAAGTTCCCGGAACCGCCAAATAAATTCCGGGAAATTCCCGGAAATGCCGAGACATTCCCTTCTGAAGAAGAAGGGAATAGGAACAGAACTGAAAATGAAACTGCTACTGCTGCCGCGCACGCGCGCGAGCAGAGTCAATTGTCAAACGAACCGTTCCCTGCAGCGTATCGGAGGGTTTATCGCCGTGACTTGACGCCTTATCAGGCTGAAGAACTCGGCGCGTACATCGACCAGGACGGTTTTGACGAGGCTGTTGTCGTTCGAGCGATTGAACGCGCTGCGCTCGCCGGGGGCGGAATAAAACTGATCCTACACATCCTGAACGACTACGCCGCGGCTGGAGCGAAAACGCTCGAGGGAGCGATCGCCTTCGACGCTGAACATGAAGCACGGCGACAGCGGGGCGATCCGAGGACGACGCGCCAGTCCAGGACGTTCGATATCCTGAATCAGCTCGAGAAGGAGTTTGAAGCCTATGACACAGGCTGAAATCGTCAAGTTGTTCAAGGCCATCACATTGTCATATCCAGCGTTTCGGCTCACGGACGATCTGGCGAAGGAGCAGGTTATGCTCTGGCATGAGCACCTGAAGGACATCACGTTCGACCACGCGATGGAGAACCTTCGCCGGCACGTGCGGACGGAGAAGTTCCCGCCGACCATCGCTGACCTGCGGCGGCCACTCGACCAAAAGGACCCGGAGACGGTCTATCATGAGCAGCTGCGACGCGAAAGCGAGGAACATTTCCGGAAGCTTGAAGAATACGCCCGGACGGCCGTGCCGGCGCCGCCGGAAGTGAAAGAGAGGATGAGGCAGCTTGCTGCGCGACGAGCTTATGGCGGCTGAACTGCCGCAGAACTACGAGGCAGAGGTGTCGGTGCTCGGCTCAATCCTGTTGGACAACACCGCATTTGACGCGGCAGAAAGCGTCCTTCGCGGCGACGAGTTTTACGACGCCCGGAACGCCCGAATTTACAGGGCCATGTGCGAGATGCGCGAGGCGGGCGAGCCGATCGACCTCGTGACACTGACGGATCAACTGATCAAACGCGGCGAGTTGGAGACAGTCGGCGGGGTTGATTATTTGGCAAGGCTCGAAAGCATTGTGCCGACAGCGACCAATATCGAGTATTACGCCGGCATCGTCCGTGAGCGGCACCTGAAACGTGCTGAGATCCTGATGCTCCGCGAAGCGTTGCAGAAGGCCATGCAGGGGGATGGCGAGGCCGGCCAGATCGCGGCGGCTGTCCAGGACAAGGCAATGTCCATCCTCGAGCAGAGCGCGGCGGCCGAGAAGACATTCCAGCCAATCGGCGAGGTGGCGGTCAGTCGCTACGAAGAGATCGAGCGGCGCGCGGAAGCCCCGGCGGGGAACGGCGTGACCGGGCTCCCGACCGGATACCCGGATCTGGACCGGATGACGACCGGCTTCCAGCGTAGCGACTTGATCATCGTGGCCGCGCGGCCGTCGGTCGGGAAGACGGCATTCGCGCTCAACATCGCAGCCAATGTCGGAATCCGGGCGCGGGAGACGGTCGGGATCTTCAGTCTCGAAATGTCGGACAAGCAATTGGTGGATCGGATGATCTGCGCGGAAGCAAATGTCGACGCCGGCAAACTCCGGACCGGACGACTTGATCCAGAGGATTGGGTGAAGGTGGCGACGGCGATCAGCCAGCTCAATGACGCCCCGATCTATATCGACGACACGCCTGCGCTGACCGTGCAGGACATCCGGATCAAGGCCCGCCGGCTGCAGCGTGAGCATGGGCTCGGTCTGATCATCGTCGACTATCTGCAACTGGTCCAGACGCGTCGGCGAGGCGAGAACCGGCAGCAAGAGGTGTCGGAGATATCCCGCACGCTGAAGCAGATCGCGCGCGAATTGAATGTGCCGGTCATCGCTCTGTCCCAGCTCAGCCGGGCCGTCGAGCAGCGGCAGGACAAGCGGCCGATGCTCTCCGACCTGCGAGAGTCTGGCTCGATCGAACAGGACGCCGATGTCGTCGCCTTCCTGTATAGGGACGATTACTACGACAAGGAAACCGAGCGGAAAAACATCATCGAGATCATCATTGCTAAGCAGAGGAACGGCCCGGTCGGTACGGTCGAGCTCGTCTTCCTCAAGAACTTCAACAAGTTCGTGAGCCTCGACCGCGGGCACAGCGAGCAGCCGGCGCGCCGATCAGAACCTGACGAGCGGAGGCGATGGGCGTGACGGAACGCATGACGGTTGAAGAGTATCGGGCGTACCTGGACGGCAAGAAGCGCAGCAAGTACCGGAACGAGAAGACACGCGTCGACGGCATCACATTCGACTCACAGGCTGAGGCGAACCGGTACTGCGAACTGAAGGCCCTCCAGCAAGCCGGTGTGATCGAATGGTTCATCCTTCAGCCGCGGTTTCTGCTGCAGGAGGGCTTCCAGAAGGGCGACATTACGTTCGGCAAGATTGAATACGTCGCGGATTTCCTGATCCGCTGGTCGGACGGGACGAACACCGTCGAGGACGTGAAGGGCATGCGGACGCGGGAATACCGAATGAAGCGGCAGATGTTCGAGCGGCGTTACCCTACGCTGCAGATCGTGGAGGTGGAAGCATGAGGTCGAAGGTCCGGGCGGACATGATCAAGCGAGCGTTAAGCAAGCGGCATCGTGAAGATTTCTTTCTCACCGAGGTCAAGACCGGTCCAACCGGCTACGAGCATCATCGCATCGACGCGCTCGCCATCAAAAAATCCTGGGCGCATCCGTGCATCACGGCCTACGAGATAAAGGTCGATCGGAGTGATTTCGTGCGGGACGATAAATGGCCGGCGTACCTGCAGAATTGCCATCAATTCGCATTCGCCTGTCCGAAGGGATTGATCCAGCCCGACGAGCTGCCGGATGAAGTTGGACTGATCTATTACACTCCCGAGACGGAAGCGCTCGTGACGAAGCGAAAGCCGGCGTATCGGAATGTAAACGTCCCTTCGAATCTGCTTATGTACGTCATCATGACCAGGCTCGAGAATGACCGTCATCCGTTTTTCTCGACGCGGCGCGAGTTCATTGAGGCGTACCTGCAGGACAAGAAAGAGCGGAAAGAGCTCGGTCGGCATTTCGAAATCGAAGTGACAAAAGAAATCGGGGAATTGCGGCGTGAACTTGAGAGGATGCAGGGCAAGAAGGAGAGTCTGCAACTTCTCAACGAGGTCAGTGCAATTTTAAGAGATTACGGGATATGGCTCAGTACATGGAGTCAGGACTGGAAAGACGAACTGCGAAAAGCGCTCGGTAATGGGCGTGATCCGCGAATTGAACGAAAGGTGAATTACCTCTTGAAACAGGCCGACGAGCTCAAAGAAATGCTGGAAGAAAGGGATGCGGAACAATGTACGACCGCGTGAACACAGCAGCAATTTTGTTCGGTGGTATCGGCGGTTTCTCCGCTGGACTGAAAAATTCGCTGGTCGAAGCCAACGGCAGGGTCTATCGTTGGCGCATCCTGTGCTCGATCGATTTCGATCCGGTCGCCTGCCGGAACCATGACATCATCACCGGTGAGCAGACGGCCGTGCAAATGGATCTGTTCAGCCGCGACCAGTACAGGAAATGGTTCGGCCACGAGCCGCCGGCGGAGTGGCAGGAGGTCACGCCGTGGGACGTGTGGCAGGCATTCGGCGAGCAGGTTCCTGACTACATCTTTCTTTCGCCCCCGTGCAAAGGCTTCAGCGGCTTGCTGCCGGAGAAATCGGCGCGGTCGGAGAAATATCAGGCGCTGAACCTGCTGACGATCCGTGGGTTGGAACTTTGCCTCGAGGCGTGCCGCCTCTATGGCGACGGCGAGCTGCCGGCTTTCATCCACTTCGAGAACGTTCCACGAATCACGTCCCGGGGGGCCGACATCCTGCAACGCATCAAGCGCCTGCTTGAGCGGTACGGGTATGCGGTGGACATGCGGTCCGACCACAATCTCGGTGAGATCGGCGGCCTCGGCCAGAACCGGATGCGGTTCCTGCTGCTGGCCCGGAACCTGAAGCGCGTGCCGAACTGGTGCTATCTGCCGCCGAAGAAGAAACTTCGCACCATCGGTGATGTGATCGGGCCGCTACCCATGCCAGATGACCCCGCGGGCGGCCCGATGCATCGGTTGCCGCGGTTGCAATGGAAGACGTGGGTTCGGCTGGCGCTGATCCCGGCCGGCGGTGACTGGCGCGATCTCAACAACCTCGACTGGCAGCAATACCGGATCGTGCACGAGGCGCGCGGCGGTACATTCGCGGTCGAACAGTGGGACGAGCCGTCCCGCACGGTGACGGCCACGGCTGGACCGGGTCGGAGCAACAGCGCCACGGCAGTTTCTGACCCGCGCATCGGGCTCGATGCGAACGGTCATGCCGCAATCTACCGGGTGGTCCGGTACGATGAGCCCGCCCCGTGTGTCACCGGGGCGCACAGGCCGAACAACGGTGCGATAACGATCAGTGACCCACGATTGCGGGCTCAGGAAGGCAAGCATCCGGGCGTGTACCGAGTTGTGCGGATGGGCGAACCTTCGCCGACTGTGACCGGCACGAGATTCGGCAGCGGCACGCCGGCGATAGCAGATCCGCGCGTGAAGACTGAGTTGATGCCCGACTGCTACGGCGTCCAGGATTGGGACGAACCGGCGAAGACGATCCGAGGCAACAGCAGGATCATGCAGTCGGCGTCGAGTGTTGCCGACCCGCGCATTGGCTGCTCGCCCCGGTCTGGCACGATGGGCGTCCAAAAGTGGGACGAGCCCGCGAAAACCGTCATCGGCGCCGGAGACATCCACGCCGGCGCGGCGGCTGTCGCCGATCCGCGAATCCCAGAGGACAACGAGTCAGGAACATGGGTAATCATCGCCGAGGACGGCACATGGCACCGGCCGCTGACGACATACGAGTTGGCGATGCTTCAGGGCTTCCCGACGCACCTGCCAGACGGCCGGCCGTTCCAGCTCGAAGGATGCAGCGATGCGAAGGCGCGGGAATACATCGGCAACGCCGTCCCGCCCGCGGCCGCCGAGGCGATGGGAAATGTCATCTTGATCGCCATTGCCCAGGCAGATGCCGGTATCACCTTCGAGATGTCGTGGAACGACGTGTGGGTGCTGCCGGAGACAGAGGAGCAGGAGCGAACGGTGGTGCATTGAGATGACGGCAAAACAACAACTCTATCAAATCGCCGTAGATGACAGCCAGCCGCTTGAAGAACGATACGCAGCCGCCCGGGAGCTGCAGCGCCGGACGCTCAGCTCGCGAAAGGTTTACGATCTGATCCGTCTGTGGCCGTATCACACGCCGTCTGAGATTGCGGACATGCTGGACGTGACCGTGCCGACGGTGGTCGGAGTGGCTAGTCAATACGGACTGTGGCAGAGGAGGCTGTCGGGATGAGCGAAAGATACATCGAGTTTCTGAAGTCGAAAATCGTCGTCGCAAAAGAATCCGGATTTGAAGTCTATCCGGACATGATCAATCCGCGCCTGAAACCGCACCAGCGAGACGCGGTAATGTGGGCAGTCCGCGGCGGGCGCCGGGCGTTGTTCGAAGCGTTTGGGCTCGGAAAAACGGTCCAGCAGCTCGAATGGTGCCGCATCGTTTCGGAGCATATTGGCGGAAAGGCGCTAATCGTCCTGCCGCTGGGCGTCATGCAAGAGTTCAAACGGGATGCCGTTGAATTGCTCGGCATGGACGAGCCTGAATACGTTCGGACGATGGCTGAGGTACAGAATGCTACCGGTCAGATCCTGCTCACGAACTATGAACGGGTGCGTGACGGGGACATCGACCCGACATACTTCACGGCCACGTCGCTCGACGAGGCTTCAGTCCTTCGGAGTTTCGGGAGCAAGACGTACCAGACGTTCCTGGACAAATTCCGCGGCGTCCCGTATAAGCTCGTTTGCACGGCGACGCCGAGCCCGAACCGGTACAAGGAGCTGATCCATTACGCCGGATACCTCGAGATCATGGACACCGGGCAGGCCCTCACTCGGTTCTTCCAGCGGGATAGTACGAAGGCGAATAACTTGACCATTTACCCGCACAAGGAGGACGAGTTCTGGCTGTGGGTGTCGACCTGGGCGCTGTTCATCACGCGCCCGAGCGATCTCGGATATTCCGACGAAGGCTACGAGCTCCCGCCGCTGGAGGTTCGGTACCACAAGCTGCCGGTCAACCATGAGGCGGCCGGCGCCGAACGTGATGGCCAACTGCTCATCATACGAGACGCAGCGGTCGGGTTGGCGGAGGCGGCGCGGGAGAAACGCGAATCGATCGATGCGCGCGTCGCAAAGGCAGCCGAAATTGTCGCAGAGAGCCCGGACGACCACTTCATTCTGTGGCATGACCTCGAGGCGGAGCGTCACGCAATCAAGGCAGAGATTCCGGATGTGGTGGATATCTATGGCAGCCTCGACTACGAAATCCGCGAGAAGCGCGTGGCGGACTTTTCCAACGGCAAGATTAAGCGCTTCGCCACAAAGAAAGAGCTCTCCGGATCCGGATGCAACTTTCAGCGGCATTGCCACCGGGCAATCTTCGTCGGGATCGACTACGAGTTCAACGATTTCATCCAGGCCATCCACCGGATTTACCGGTTCTTGCAGACGAAGAAAGTCATCATCGACATCATCTATACGGAGAGCGAGGAGCAGATCCTGCAGACGCTCCTCAAGAAGTGGGAGCAACACAATCACATGGTCCAGAAGATGACGGAGATCATCCGAAAATACGGCTTGTCCGGAGGGACTTCGGTCATCAACAAGCTGGCCAGAACGATCGGGGTGGAGCGTGTGAAGATCGAGACGGAGTGGTATACGGCCGTAAATAACGACTGCGTTCTGGAAACGGAGCAAATGCCGGACAACAGCATCGACCTGATTCATACGTCGATTCCGTTCAGCAATCACTACGAATACACGCCGTCATACAACGACTTCGGCCACAACGAAGACACGGCGCGATTTTTCGAGCAAATGGACTTTCTGACGCCGCAGCTCCTCCGGATCCTGAAGCCCGGCCGGATCGCAGCGATCCACGTCAAGGACCGTGTCCTCTATGGAAATGCGACCGGGACCGGAATGCCGACGATTGAACCCTTCCATGCGATGTGCATCGAACATTACATGAAGCACGGATTTCAATATTTCGGCATGATCACGGTCGTGACGGATGTCGTTCGCGAGAACAACCAGACGTACCGGCTCGGATGGACCGAGCAATGCAAAGACGGCACGAAGATGGGCGTCGGATGCCCGGAGTACATCCTGCTCTTCCGCAAGCTGCCGACCGACACCAGCCGCGCATACGCTGACGTGCCGGTGACGAAGACAAAAGAGCAGTACACCCGGGCGCAATGGCAGATCGACGCTCATGCGTTTTGGCGGTCCAGCGGTGACCGGCTGCTGACGAAGGATGAGCTTGCGAGCTACCCGATCGACCAGCTGCAGGCGGTGTATCGCAAGTATTCTCGCGGTACGGTCTACGACTACCGCGAGCATGTGGAGTTGGCGAAGAAGCTCGACCGCGACGGCCGTCTGCCGGCGACGTTCATGGTCGTGGCGCCGGGCAGCTGGGACGACAGCGTCTGGGACGACATTGTGCGGATGCGGACGCTCAACACGTCGCAAAGCCAGAAGCGTTTGCAGATGCACGTTTGCCCGTTGCAGCTCGATATCGTAGAGCGGATCATCAATCGTTATTCCAACCCCGGAGAGGTTGTCCTAGATCCGTTCGGCGGCCTGATGACCGTGCCCTACGTCGCCATCAAGATGGGCCGGAAAGGATATGGGATCGAGCTTAATACGGACTACTTCCGGGACGGGCTCGGATACCTGAAAGCTGCGGCTGAAGAAATATCGATGCCGACGCTGTTTGATCTCGAGGATCTGCGCGGCCAGCAGACGGCCGCGGGTGCGTGAGAGGAGGAAAGAGGGATGATTGCGCCTGGCATATATCGGGTAAACGGAAAGTACACGTCGAGATATGTCGGTGTAGTTGAGGTTTTGGAAGCGACTGACGACTATGTGAATTGTCGGAGATCAGATGGTAAAGTAGTGACGCTGAGCCGTAATACCGTTGAAGCTCTGAGATGGACGCGGATCGATCAATCGTCCGCCTATGGCAACGACTGCCCCGGCGGTCGATGTGAGTGGTGACGCCATGAGCAAGGACAAGAAGATCACCATCCGGCAGGCCGTCAAGCTCGTGCAAGACGCCTACGACCGCTACGAGGAGCTGGCGAAGCAGGTCCTACGCGAAGAATTCGGATTCGGGCCGGCGCGGCTGGCCCGGTTCGAAGAGCGTTTTTCGGAGTTGGCCGCGCAGGAGGCCATGCGGATTGAGGCGAGGTTGAGGAATGAAAGGAGATGAGGGTAGAATGAAGGCCATTACCATATACCAGCCATGGGCAAGTCTCATCGCCCACGGGTTCATTTACTTCGGAGACTTCACGCCCGGACGCTACGCATGGGAACTGGACAATGTGCGATTGATTGATTCGATTCCGGCCAAAGGACAGCAAGGCATATGGAATTGGGAGGGCGAGAATGTTTAACGAACGAACAAGACAATTCTGGCGCGGGCGGATCGAGATATTGCAAGCTGATGCAGCGCGGTATCGGGGTATGGGATGGACGTTATATGCGGAGCTGTGCGAGGTTTCGATCAGGAAATATGAGGAGCTTTTGGAGAGGCAAAAGACGCTGCAGGAGATAGACGAGAGGGCCAAAGCGATATAAAAAAATCCCCTGCATCTGGGCCATGCAGGGGAAAACCGAATAAACGTTCCTACACCAAATATACCATACAGCGAGGTGTAGGGGTATGGGCGCACAACAACTTTGCTTCGGCATATACGAGATCGACGAAGAAAAGACGAAAGAGGCGGTCGAGCGGTATCTGCTGCTGGCCCGGGAGTACAAAGTGACGGAATACATCCCGCACGAACTGAAGGTCACACCGCTGTACGAACCGCGCTACCACGGGCATACGAACGCGGTCGAGTCGCAGGTTGAGAAGGTCGCCATCCTGAATGTGGACGAGCAGGAGCGGCGCCGAAAGCACGTCGAGCGCGTAGAAAAGGCGGTTAGCCGGCTGGGTGCCCGGCAGCAAAAGCTGATCCGGATGCGCTATCTGGACGATGACAACGTGCTCGATGTCGATGTGGCTACAGCTCTCGGGTACAGCACCCGGCACTATCGACGGATCAAGTCGATCGCCATATACCGGCTGGCAGCAGCCTTGGGACTGGTGGTGCTGAAAGAAGACTGAAAATCATGTCCGCTCTATGTCCGCTATATGGCCGCATTGTGGCCGCTTTCTCGCAAAATTTCATGATATAATGGTATCGTCGAAGAATTGCAATCAGGGTCGCCGATCATCGGCGGCCTTTTCTTTTTGCCTGCTCATCCCCAAATTGCCGCACGACCGAAGCCTGCTCGCGGGGCAAAGCGAGACAGGTGCGGCTCCCTCCTTTCGACCGCGACCGGAGCGGTGAATGAGCAGGACCCGGGCGCTCGCCGGCCGTGCAAACGATCCGGAAGTGCCGGCACACCATCATAGGGAGGAATGAATCGTGAAAGAGAGATCCGTCATCACCGTCCCGCGCAATTTCGCGGGCTGGATCAGCAAGCGGCATCGCATCATCTGGTCGGTCAATCCGTATCGGCGCGATAAGCGGACGGGGGTTGTGCGGCCGTAAACAGGAAAAATCCTACTTGTGTCGAATTATGGGGTAAGGAGGGTGATCGAAATTGAGCATTATCGATGTGATCGAGACTCGTCGAAAGTATGATCGGCTCTGTAAAGATGTGGTCGAAAAAACAAATACGTTCTTTCGTGAATTAGTGGATGAGTATGATAAATCGGCTCGTGATATTCACACTAAGTTGCCTGGTAGTATTCAAATTGTCGAAAGTAGCGAGAAATCGTATCGTTTTAAAATACTTAACCACAATTTTGCGCTGACAGTACATGATGAAGTTGCATTGGTTGATATGGACGCGGAAATTAACAAAAGATTCCCCACTAGGGATTTTATTGAGATAATTGTTAATGAACCTGAAGTTACGAATAAATTGGCCGGTTGCATTACGTTAACGGCTAAACTGGATATTGGATATGTAACCATTATGAGGATTTTTGTGAATCATAAAGAAAAAATTGCGTATGAATATGGAATTGGATGGAGGCACGACCCAATATTTACTGATAAAGGTAATATAGGCCCTCTGATGAAGGAAGAGTTTTTTGAAAATCCAATAACATGGTTCGTTTTGGGCGAGCATGCAAAATGGTCACCAATCAAAGATATTAGAATTACAGACAATGTAACTTATTTAAAACCTAACAAGATTGGCTTTACTCCAGCACCTTAAAAAGGTGCTTTTTTTTACCTATTTTTGTGTGAGGTGGTGGTCCATGAACTTCGTCCAGCCGATCCGTGATCCGCAGATGGTCGAGGCCATCAGGCAATATTTCAAGATCCGGAACTTCCGGAACTATATCTTCTTCTCGCTCGGCGTCTACAGCGGCCTGCGCGTGTCCGACTTGCTCAACTTGAAAGTCGGGCAAGTCCGCGGCACCCACATCGACATCGTCGAGTCGAAGACGAAGAAGCGGAAACGGTTCATCATCCACCCGTCGATCCGCGCGGACCTGGATTTCTTCATTCGGGACAAGCAGGATCATGAATATTTATTCCAGAGTCGGCAGCGGAAGAAGCACACCGGCTTTGCCGGTAGGCCGATCGACCGCAGCACTGCTTACAAGATGCTGCGCGAGGCGGCCGATCATTTTGGCCTGACCGACATCGGCACGCATACGATGCGGAAGACGTGGGGCTACCACCTGTACATGCAGGACCCGCGGAATCTGGCGTTACTAATGCGCATGTTCAATCACACGTCGGAAACCGTAACTTTGATGTATTTGGGGCTGACTCAGGACCTCATGGACAGCGCGATCCGCCGCCTGAAGTACGCATAATTCAGGTTGTGTTGCACTCAAACCACTGCACCATAAACAAAGCCTAGAAGAATCGAAGAAAAACAGCAGTTTATGAGTGCAACAGAATCTATGTTATGGGTTAGTCTAATTACAGTTTTTAGTCGATGCGCAGGTTGATTTTTCGCGCAGTCTTTCGTAACTCTTGTCTCTGTGAAAACGTTTCAACGTGAAAACAACTCAATTGGCCGGAGGTGGGGTGAGATGTGAGTGGCACCGAAGCGCAGTCCGTTGGAGCGAAGGGCCTTCAAAATGTGGTGTGCCGCTGGCCGCCCGCGGCAGTTGAAGTGGATTGCGGACGAGCTCGGCGTCAGCCCCGAGATGATCCGCAAGTGGAAGCATTATTACAAGTGGGACGATCGCGAAGATCCGCGGCCCGGGGCACCACGCGGCAATAAGAACGCCGTCGGCAACAAGGGCGGCGCGCCGAAGGGGAACGCCAATGCCGTCAAGCACGGCCTGTACCGTAAGTTCATGCCGCAGGACGAGGAATTCCTAGAAATTTACGATATGGCGGCCGAGGCCGATCCGCTCGACATGCTCTGGCACAACATCACCACACAGTTCGCCGCGATCATCCGCGCACAGAAGATCATGTTTGTGAAGGATCGCGACGAAATGATCAAAGAGCTGAAGAAGCGGAAGCGGCAGATGGATACTGAAAAAGTCGGAAAGAATCCGGATGGCACGAACAAATACGAAACGTATGAATCCTACATTGAAGAGGAATGGGATTTCCAGTTTGCATGGGATCGTTACGCGACGTACCTTAAGGCGCAGGCGGCCGCGATCAGCGCGCTCAATTCGTCCATCCGGCAGTTCCTCGCAGCGGCACCGGAGGCGGACGAGCGCCGGGCGAAGCTGGAGCTTATGCAGGCGCAGGTTGCCAAACTCCGGGCCGAGACGAAGGAACTCGAGGGCGACAGCGAGGGCAGCGTGACCATCATCGATGACATCCCGATGCAGCCGCAGGCAGGTGGCTCGCATGGTTAGATTGACGAGCCTGATCGCCGCGTCGTTCTATGCTGTCTATCACTTTATCAAGGCGGGTGCATACACGCATTGGTGGCTCAAGGGCGGCCGGGGCAGCACAAAATCCTCGTTTATTTCGCTCGTCATCATTCTGGGGATCATGCGGAACCCGGGGACGCATGCGGTCGTACTCCGTAAGGTAGCGGCGAACCTCAAAGACAGCGTATATGAGCAACTGCTGTGGGCGATCGACGTGCTCGGCGTCAACCACAAGTGGAAGGAGAAGCTCAGTCCGCTCGAGCTCGTCTACATACCGACCGGACAGCGCATTATCTTCCGCGGCGCGGACAAACCGAAGAAGATCAAGTCGATCAAAGTCAAAACGGGATATATCCGCTGGATCTGGTTCGAAGAAGTCGACGAGTTCAACGGTCCGGAGGAAATTCGGGTCATCAATCAGTCGCTGATGCGTGGCGGCCAGAAATTCGACGTGTTCTATTCGTTTAACCCGCCGCGATCTGTGGCGAGTTGGGTGAACACCGTCGTTCTGGAAAAGCGGCCGGACACCTACGTGCATCACAGCACTTATTTGGACGTGCCGCGCGAATGGCTCGGGGAACAGTTCCTGATCGAGGCCGAACACCTGAGGGCTGTCAATGAAGCCGCGTATGAACACGAGTATCTCGGCAAAGCGAATGGCACAGGCGGCGAGGTATTCACGAATGTCAAGGCGCGCATCATCACGGACGAGGAAATCGCCAGGTTCGACCGGATATACCGCGGCGTCGACTTCGGTTATGCCGCCGACCCGCTGCACTATACGGAATGCTATTACGACAAGACGCGCAGGCGTCTTTTTATTTTCTTCGAAATTCACAAGGTCGGCTTGAAAAACCGGCTTGCCGTGGAGCAAATCAAGCGACAAAACACCAGTAACCGGCAAGTTGTCGCCGATTCCGCCGAACCGCGCACGATTGCCGAATTTCATGACCTAGGTCTGAATATCGTTGGGGCCAAAAAGGGTCCTGACAGCGTGGAACACGGCATTAAGTTCCTTCAGGACTTGGAGGAAATCATCATCGATCCGGTGCGCTGCCCGAACACCGTCCGAGAATTCACGCAATACGAACTGGATAAGGACGCGAACGGGAATTGGAAGGCCGGGTATCCGGACCGCAACAACCATTCGATCGACGCGGTGCGCTATGCGCTTGAGAGCGAGATCAACATGAGAAAGATCAAGTCAGCGCCAACAGTGGCGCGATAGGAGGTGAGACACTATGTTGCCAGATTTCAGTTACGAGATCGAGCGAATTCAGGCCGGCGGCATCACGCCGGAACTGGTCAAACGCATCCTGAAGAAGTTTGAGCCGCGCCAGACGGAAATGATGGGGCTGTATTTGCGGTACCTTTGTGACCGCCACGGCGTGCCAATTTTCCGGCGCCGCTTGGATGACAGTCGAAAGGTCAACAACATGCTCGCCAACGATTATCTGGGCGAAATCGTCGACATGAAGACCGGCTATTTTGCCGGAAATCCGATCTCGTACAACTACAGCAAGGACGTGGAGGGGTACGAGGCGGCGCAGAACCTGATCACGAGATTTTCCGCCGAGAACAATTTGCCGGATCTCGACGTCGAAACGACGAAAATGGCTGCGATCTGCGGTTACGGCGCCCGATTGCTCTACATCGACAAGCAAGCACGCGAGCGGGTGAAAAATCTGCCGGCCTATGGTACGGTGATCCTCACCTCCAGCGGCGACATCACCGAGCCGGAATATGCGCTGTATGTGTACGTCGTGCTGAACGAAAATAACAGCCCGATCCGGAAGGTTGAGTTTTACGACGAGGCGAAAACGCACTATTTTATCGAAACCCGCTCGAACAGCGGAAGCTTTCGGGTCGAGAAGGAGCCGGAGCCGCATCCATTCGGTATATGCCCGGTGGTGGGCTATCCGAACAATGCCGAGCTGCAGGGTGATGCCGAAAAGGTGCTCAGTCTGATTGACGCAGTTGACCGCACCATGTCAGATGTCAACAGCGAGATCGAGGCTTTCCGCCTTGCATATATGGCGTTTATCGGCGGCCAGATCGACGAGGAGACGCTGAATGAAGCACGCAAGACTGGAGCGTTCAACATCCCAGATGGCGGCGATATCAAATTCATCACGAAGCAGCTGGATGACGACATTGTCGAACATCATTTGGACAGGCTTCATGACAACATCTACCGGTTTTCAAAGACTCCCGACCTTTCCGACGAGGCGTTCGGCAGCGGTTCGCAGTCCGGTGAAGCGCGCAAATATAAGCTGCTGGGCCTTGAAATGAAAACCGGCTTCTTCGAGAACAAATTCCGCTCGGCCAGCAAGCGCATGTTCGAGCTGCTCGCCAGACCGTGGAACATGAAAAAGCCGTCGCTGCAGTTCGATCCGCTTAACGTGTGGTACGAATTCAAGCGGAATTTCCCGAAAGATCTGCTCTATGAAGCGCAAGCGACGCAGCAACTCAAGGGCATGGTCAGCGAGCAGACGCGGCTTAGCCAGCTTTCGTTCGTCGATGACGCGCACTACGAAATGGAACTCATGCGGAAAGAGCGGGATGAGATCCCTGACCTGGAGTTGGACGAGGACGATGAAGTATGAGTCTGGACAAGTACGAAGACGAGCTCCGCAAAACGAACGAAGAGCAGACGGCCATGACTGAAGCACAGATTCGTCGGAACTTCGAAATCGCGCTGCATGGCATCATCGCCGAAATCGGCCTGATCTTCGCAAAACTGGGGACAGACGGGAAACTGACCTACGCCGAAATGGCGAAATACGCGCGCCTGCGCCGCCTGGAGCGCCGGATCATGGAACAGGTCGACCAGATGAGCGCGAAAAATCAGCGGGCAATCCGGAATCTTCTGCGGTCGTCGTATTCGCACTCCTACGAGTGGATGGCATGGGCGATCGAAAAGGAGAGCCGGGCGCGGTTGGCGTACCGAGCAATTCCAGCTGACCGCATCGATCGAATCATTGATGAGCCGATCGGCGGCCGTCCGCTGAAAGGCCGATTGTCCCGATTGCGGAAGCAGACAGCCGATGAAATGTTCCGCCGTATCACCGCTGATCTGGTCGATGGCAGCACGATGAAGACGATGACCGGGCACGTGCGGGAAGTGTTGAACACCAGTCACGCCGATACCATCCGGATCGTCCGCACCGAATCGCACCGCATTCAGGAGGCCGCGACGCTAGCCAGCGCGCAGCATGCGACAGAGCAGGGCGTCGTGATGCTGAAGAAGTGGAACTCGCTGCATGACGAGAAGGTGCGGCGCACGTCGCAGGCCAACCACCAACTCATGGACGGTCAGGAAGTCCGGGTGGACGAGGACTTCGAACTTCGCCCGGGCGGTGGTCGCGGGAAGGCGCCGGGCAATACCGGCGTCGCTGCGCACGACATCAACTGCCGGTGCTTCGCGACGTACCGGATCGCCGAGATCCAGAAGAAGGAGCACAAGGAATTGGCTGATTTGTCGTTTGAGGAATGGAAAAAGGTGAGGCTAAAAAATCCAAATTGAAAGGGTGGGTGGAAGCATGTACGGTGTCTTTTTTGTCTACAGGGGCAGTAACAAGGAATACCTCATCGAACGTTTTCCAAGCGAACAAGAAGCGATGGACGCCAAAAGCAAATATGTAGTCGAAACTGGTGACAAGGTGTTTGTAAAATCGCTCATCTGAGCGGCTTTTTAATTTAATAAAAACCTGAGGGCGGGTGCTTGCGAACTCACCGCAGGGCGCAGGTATGGCCGAACTCGAAATGGAGGACACGAAGATGCAAGAAAAACAACGAAGAAAGTTGTATTTGCTGCTTGATCTGCAACTGTTTGCAGACGGCGGCGGCCTAGATGGGGGAACTGGCGCCACAGGAGGCGCGCAGGGCCAACAAGGCGGCCAAGGGAATGGTAATGGTGCCGGCACCGGACAAAGCGGCTCAGGAGGCGAATCTGGCGGCCAGGGGGGCGAAGGATTCAAGCCGACGCCCGAAATGGAAGCCTGGCTGCAGAAGCAGATCCAGTCCGCGGAGGATCGCGTTCGCACGCAGTACGTCAAGCAGCTCAAACAGCTGGAGCAGGAGAAAGAAGCGCTGCTCAAGGAGAAGATGACCGAGGAGGAACGGGCCAAATACGAGCTTGAGAAACAGCGGCGCGAACTCTTCGAGAAGGAAGCGGCGCTGAAGCGGCAGACGGTCGAACTGGAAGCAACCAACCTTCTGGCGGCCGCGCAATTGCCGATCCAATTCAAGCAGTTCGTGCTCGGCGAAGACATCGACGACACGAAAAAGCGCATCGACGACTTTAAGAAGCTGTGGGATGCCGCGGTTTCCGAGGAAGTCACGAAGCGCATGGCCGCCGGCGGCCGCACGCCACCCAGCGACGGAGCCGGTGGAAAAGCCGGATTCAATATGAACGACCTCATTCGCAGCGCCGTAGGGCGCTAATTTCATTTTCAGGAGAGTGAATGACCAATGGCTGTGAATCTGATTCAACGTACCGATGCGGAAGCCCTGATCCCTGTCGAAGTAGCAAGAGAAATCATTCAGGGCGTGCCGCAATATTCGGCCGTCATGCAGCTGGGTACGCGCCTGCCGAACATGACGGCGAAGCAAAAGCGTCTGCCGGTGCTGAACAGCCTGCCGATGGCCTACTTCGTGAATGGCGACACCGGCCGCAAGCAAACAACGAAAGTGGACTGGAAGAACAAGTTCCTCGAAGCAGAGGAAATCGCGGTCATCGTGCCGATCCCGGAAGCCGTTCTGGACGACGCAGATTATGACATCTGGGGCCAAATCCGTCCGCGAATCGAGGCCGCATTCGGTGAAGTGTTCGACGCTGCGGTGCTGTACGGCACGAACAAGCCGTCGACGTGGCCGGATGGTATCGTGACGCAGGCAACGTCCAAAGGCAAGGTCGTTGCACTCGGTACGGGAGCCGACCTGTACGACGACATCATGGCCGAGGGCGGCGTGATCGACCTGGTCGAGCAGTCCGGCTACATGGTCAACGGTCATGTCGCGGCTATGAGCATGCGAGCGAAACTGCGCGGTCTGCGCGATGCCGATGGTCAGCCGATCTTCAAGGCGACAATGCAGGAGGGCACCCGGTACCAACTGGACGGCGAGCCGATGATCTTCCCGCAGAACGGGTCGGTCGACCCGACGAAGTCGCTGCTGATCGCCGGCGACTGGCGGCAACTGGTGTATGCGATCCGGCAGGACATCACATACAAGATCCTGACGGAAGCCGTGATCCAGGACCCGGCTACGGGCGACATCGTGTATAACCTCGCCCAGCAAGACATGGTGGCCCTGCGCTGCGTGATGCGGCTGGCATGGCAAATCCCGAACCCGATCAACCAGCTCGATCGGGACGAGAACACGCGCTTCATGTTCTCGGTCCTTACGCCGCCGGCTTCGCCGTAATTCGGCACACCGTAATGATTCAACCCCTGCGGGAGCGTGACTTCCGCAGGGTATTTTTACGATGAAAGGGTGATCGATTTTGGTGAAGGTTGAAATGCTGGTGAACACATATTACAAGCGGCCGCTGAAACCGGGCGATGTCGTCGAAGTCGACGTTGCTGTCGCTGAGCGATGGGAGAACCACGGTATTGCCAAACGGGTCGCATCTGAGCCTGACGATCCGCCGGTGAGCGAAGAAACACCGGCAAAACTGCCGAAACGCGGGAGAGGCGGCAAGCAAGATGACGCTGAATGATCTCAAGACGCTGCTCGGCATTCCGCCGGATGACACGTCGAAGGACGAACTACTGAATATCCTCCTGCCAGCCGCCATCGACTTCGTGATCGAGTGGACGCAAAACGAGTTCAGCAAGGATGATCAAGGCTCGATCGTCCTGCCGGCCGGGGTGAAACTGGCTATTTCAATGATGATCCAGGCGGTTATGACGTCCGGAGTCGGAACCGAAGGCGGCGGTGACGCCGGTATGGTCGAGTCCGAGCGCGTAGGATCGATGCAGCAGACTTTCCGGAACCCGGCGGAAATCTGGACGACCGGCGGCGGACTGAACGGCGCGTCAGGCGGCAGCACAGCGCCGTGGTTCGCGCTGCTCAAACCTTACCGGCGGATCCGGTTCGTTCCGTCCGGCGGGGCATGCAAGCGAGATGATCTGCCATGCCCGTAAGGGTGCACGACCAAAACCGTATCCCCCGGCTCATGAAGGAACTGGATAACCTGGGGAAGCGAAAAATCCGCGTCGGCATTATGGGCGGTGACATGGCCATGATCGGCCGGGTGCATGAATTCGGCGCCCGGATCCCGGTGACGCCAAAGATGCGAAAGTGGTTCGCTGCGCAGGGGTATCCGTTGCGTAAAGATACGACGCACATCGTCATTCCGGAGCGCTCGTTCATCCGTTCCGGGTTCGATGCGAACGAACGGGCATTCCTTGAGGAAGCGAAGAAGCACCTGCTGGAAGCGTTCAAGAAAGGGACACCGACGGATGCCGTTTTGCAGGCTCTCGGCCTGCAACTGCAGGGCATGATGCAGCTTTATCTCCGCGACGTGAGCGAGCCGCCGCTGTCCCGGATGACCGTCGAAATGACCGGCCGGAGCAACCCGCTGGTCCACGCCGGGAACCTGCTCCGGGCGATCGTGTACGAGGTGGTCTGACATGCCGAAACTGTATCGTTTCAACCGCCTGATCGAAAAGTACAGTGTTCCGTGCCAGCACATCTCCCACGAGCCCGGTCACTACGATGATGACGGCATCTGGCGCGAGTCGCAGGACGTCACGGTCGACACCAAGGCGGCAATCCTTCCGGTTCCGGAGCGCACGATGTATGAGTCTGGCGGACGGTACACGACGGCGGATCGGCTGATCATCGCCCTCGAAGCGTTCCCGCTACAGTCGCACATCTTTTACCGCGGAAAGAAGTACCGGATCGAGGAAGAAACGGACTTCTCCGAATATGCGGACTTCCACCAGTACCTCGCCAAGCTGGTGGACACCGGCGGTGAAAGCGGGGTGGAAGCCGGTGATTGATTATGCAGCGATTCGCTCGGCCATCGTCCGTCCTCTGTCCGCGGCGCTCGGCATCCCAGTCATCATGGGCGACCAGACGGGGAAAATGCCGCCATATCCCTTCGTCACGTACAAGATGACGTCTCCGTACCTAGCGCCCGTGCACGGCGCCGAGGGCGTCGTGAACGTGGAAGGCGGCATCCGCCGGACGCAGGAAAAGCAGGTCGAGGTCGTGTTTTCGTTCACGGTCCATTCGAAAGACCCGGATGAAGCCTACCGGCGGTGCTATGCGCTCATCGAGCATTTCGATTTCGCCGGGCGCGATGCGTTGCGGGACGTCGGCATCGTCGTCGTCAACGTTACGAACGTCCAGAACCGGGACGTTTTTCTGACGATCGAATACGAGCGCCGCGTCGGGTGCGACGTGCGGTTCCGAGTGCTCAATCGTAGCGAACTGATACCAGATCCGGACGCGGGCGATTTCATCGAGTCCGCGGAAATTCAATATGAGGGGTGATCAAGTTGCCTATTCGTGATGTGACAGTCACCATTGATCTGCAACGGCCCGCCGGCCTGATCGGGTTCGGCAAGCCGCTGATTCTTGGTTCCAAAGCGGGCGGCGCGCCGTACAAAGAATACTCCGATCTGGACGGACTGAGCGCGGATTTTGGCCCTACTACTGAAGTCTACAAAATGGCGGCCGCGCTCAAGGGTCAGGGGCAGAGCTCGCCGGCTATATTTGCGGTGGCGGCTTACGACACCGCGGGTGATCCAGTCACGACGCTTCAAGATGTATGGGACAAGGACTGGTACTTCCTGCTGACCACGGAATCGGATGTCTCGACGCTCAAAGGGTTGGCCGATGTCGTGGAAGGCAAGGGCTTCAAGATGTTTGCGACGCGGGTCGGCGACGAGGCCGATCTGGCCGTGTTCAAGACGCAGGACTACGACCGGACGTTCGTGATCTATCATTCCGATCCGGATGAGCTGGCGAAGTATCCGGATGCCGCCTGGGTCGGCGCCCGCGGGTCGCAGCAGGTTGGATCGGTGACATGGAAGTTCGCGCAGCTCATCGGTATCACGGCCGACGACATCGGACTTTCGACCGTGCAAAACGTGAATGCGGCCGGAGGCAACGTTTACGTCATGCGCGGCGGTCAGCCGCGGACGGGCGAGGGCATCGTTGTGAGCGGCGAGTTCATCGACGTGATCATGTCAAAGGACTGGGTGCAGATCAACATCGAGAACGCCATCCAGACGCTGCTCAACAACTCGCCGAAGGTGCCGTACACGGACGCCGGCATCGCGCAGCTTGAGGCGGCCACCGTAAACGTCCTGCGCGCCGGCTACAACCAGGGCATCATAGCCGAGGACGAAGATGGCCTTCCGCTGTATTCGACGGACTTTCCGTCGCGCGCGGAAACGAACCCGGCCGACCGTGCGCAGCGGAAGTACACCGGCGCGACGTTCTCGTTCGAACTGGCTGGTGCGGTGCATGAAGCAACGATCCGCGGCACGATCACGGTGTAAGGAAGGAGGATGAACCGTGGCTACCACCAACTATGATGCCAAAAGCGTGACGGTCGTCGTCGACGGAGTCTATATCACAGGCTTCGCCGAGGGATCGTTCGTCGAGTGCGAAAAGGCGGAGGACACCCTCCAGACGTCCGTCGGTGCCCAGGGTGACGTAGGGATCAGTGAGGTCAACAACCCACTCGGCAGCATCACGATCACACTGCAACAGACATCCCCTTCGGTGTCGTACCTGAACCGTCTGGCCTCATCGAAGCGGATGGTTCCCATCTGGGTCATCAACGGCAACACGCCGCGGGAGAAAATCGGCGGCACTCAAGCGCGCGTGCTCAGGCCGGCGCAGGCCACGTATTCGAACTCGATTGAGTCGCGCGCGTTCCAGTTCCAAGTGTTCGACTATACGATTCAATAACCAAAGGGGCCGGCGTCGGCCCCTATTTTCATGGGAGGGATGATTCGTGAGCGAAATCAAGAAACCGAAGCAGAAAACCGTCACGATTGGGGGAATTGAATTCACGTTTCAGTTCCCGGGCGTCCGAAAGGCGCTGCAAATGGCTGACGAAAGCAAGGATCGGCATGGAAACCTGATGACCGAAAAGTATTACGGTCAGATCATGGAACACGTGATCGTCAACCCTCGTACAAACTGGGATTTCTGGGATGATCACCTGGACATCATGGAGGACGTGTTCGCGGAAGCCTTTCGATTTCTTAACAATCCCAGATAGACCACCCAAATATTACGAAAACGAAGCTCGCAAGCGCTTTTTATATTGGCGCCTGGTTTTCGAGGGCGGCATCCCTCCATCCGAGGTCGATCTGATGGACTGGGACGGAATTATGGAAGCCAGCGCTGCGCTTGATATGTTCCCGCGGAGAGGAGGTGGATTCCCGTGGCCGGTGAAGCCTTGAGACGGCTATATGCCGAGGTCGGATGGAAAATCGATGATGCGCCGCTGCGACGGCTCGACAAAATACTAGACGACATCAAGAAGTCCATGCTCGGCGGCTCGGTTGAAAAGTTCGAGGATGATCTCGAAGATGCGACGGACGACGCGAAAAAGCTTGGAAAAGAGCTTGCCGAGGCCGACAAGGAAGTCAAAGACCTCGGCAAAGACATGAAAAAAGCCGGACGCGAGATGTCGTCTTCGTTGGACGATGCCGGCGACAAGGCGCGGAGACTGAAACGCGAAACGAAAGACGCCGGCGACGAGGCGGATCGCAGCCGGAGGAAATTTCAGCGTTTCGGCGATGCTCTGAATAACATCAGCCGGAGCATGACAGGCGGCTTCTGGCGTATGGGTACATCACTTCTCCGGGCGCCTTTTTCCCTTCCTGGCATGCTGCTTGGCGGTGCGGCAACGTATGGCGCAGTACGTTACGGTTTCATGAACCCGCTGAAAGTCGCCAGCGAGTTTGAACAAGCTGAAATCGCATTTACGACGATGCTTGGAAGTGCTGAAAAGGCGCAAAAATTCATCGAAGAGATGAACCGATTTGCGATTGAGACGCCTTTCGATCTGGCTGGCGTCCAGGATGCAGCGAAGCGCATGCTCGCCTTCGGCTTCAAGCAGGAGCAAATCATCCCCTACCTGACCGCCATCGGGAACGCTGCGGCCGGCCTCGGCGGCGGAACCGATTTGATCGACCGGATCAGTTTGGCCATCGGTCAAATGCAAGCGAAGTCGAAGGTCAGCGCTGAAGAAATGCTTCAGTTGACCGAAGCCGGCATCCCGGCGTGGGAAATCCTCTCGCAGAAGATGGGGAAATCGACGCAAGAACTCATGAAGATGACCTCGAAGGGTCTGATCCCCGCGGACAAAGCAATTGCAATGCTGATCGAGGGCATGAATGAGCGGTTCCCGGATATGCTGCAGAAGCAAGCAGATTCGTTAGATGGGCTGAAAAATCAGATTCTGGAAACATTCAACCTTGTCGTCGTGAAACGATGGGGGGACGGTCTGGCGCGGGCGCTGAAACCGAGATTTGCGAACCTCAATCGCTGGATCGAGGAAAACGACGACAAGATTCAGCGTTGGGGGAGTGCGCTTGAAAAAACCGCGTTTGAGGGCTTCGACTATTTGCTGCGGCAAGGGGAACGCGCCTTCGAATATATCCGAGTGAACTACCTCGAAAATGAGGAGTTCCAGCAGTTGCCCTTCAACAAGAAGATCGAATATGTATTCTCGGACATTGAGCGGAAGATCACAGCGTGGTACAACGGCGGCGGTAAAGCAAAGATCGAAGAAGGCGCACGCAAGTTTGTTGACTTTACCATCGGCGTCCTTGAAGCATCCATACCACAAATGGCGAATGTTGGTATTAAGCTTGGGAAGTCTATTGGTTCAGGTCTTGTGAAGGGTCTCGGAGAGGCTGCAAAGGATCACCCGATTCTGGCGGGCGCTGTTGCAGCAGCAGCAGTCCCCGGGCCGCCAGTTGTAAAGGCAGCGGCAGGATTAGCTACTGCAACAAGTGCAGTAATTCTGAGTGAATCCGAAAAATCAATCGAAAGACATGAACAAGCCCAACAAGAACGACTGAACCGGGTCATCAATTTTTATGATAAGCTCGAATCCAAACCGAGCGATCAACCGCTATTTGAAGGTGGATCGATTGGCCCAGCACCAAAGCAAAGCTGGTGGGATCAGACGCGAGGCTGGTTGCAAGATAAAATTGTCAGTGGCATTCCGGGCCACGCGGACGGACTCCCGTATGTACCGAAGGACAACTACATCGCTCGCCTGCACGAAGGCGAGCGCGTGCTGACGAAGCAGGAAAACAGGCGATATACGCAAGGGCAAACGAGGCAGTCCGCTGCAATGATGCCCAACGTTACAATCAACGTCAATGTTTCGTCGGCCGCGGCGGCCAGCGGCACGTCCACCGTCAAGGAAGCGGCGAAGCAAGGTGCACGCGAAGGACTGGAAGAGTTCTGGCGCAGCATGCGGATGAAGTATCAGCCCATTGTGGAGGTGTGAGTCATGGCGATGCTCGGCGGACACGAAATTCATGTGACGTCGGAGGTACCACATTATAGCGTGAATATAACGCAGTACCCTGTCGAGGATGACATATCCCTGACCGACAATGTCGAGCGTCTTCCGACGGCCATGACGATCACCGGGAAGATTCTCGGCCCGAATGCCGCGAACATCCGGGAAAAACTCGTCCTTGCGATGATGAACGGCAAGCATCTGGATTATGTTGGCCGCAATGCGTTTCACAAAGTGCTGATCGCTGACATTCAAACCGAGCATGATTTCGAGGTCGCAAACGGCTGCCGCTTCACGGCCACTCTTCAGCAAGTACGGATCGCTAAGCCGTCTTACGCTCCGTTTCTCAACGACCCGGTCATGCTTGCCCAGGTCAAGCCAACGACAAGCGCAGGGCAGCAGCAGCTCGCCAACAAGCCGGCAGCCGGCACACCCCAGATGCACACCATCCGTCGAGGCGAGACGCTGTATTCCATCGCCCCGAAGTACGGGACGAACTGGCAAACTTTGTTGAAGCTCAATCCCGGCATTGATCCGAAGAAGCTGCAGATCGGCCAGAAGGTGAGGGTCGCCTGATGTACGTACCGATTCAGAAAGACCAAACGCCATATCGGTTCGAGATTCTGTTGGGCGCCGAGCCCTTTGAAATGGAAGTCCGCTATAATGCGGACTTCGATTTTTTTACTCTCGATCTCTACAAGGACGGTGAGGCGCTTGTGTATGGCGAAAAGCTGGTCTACGGTGTGCCGCTATTCGTCGACGTGTTTGACCAACGGTTCCCAGTTCTGCAATTGGTACCGAAAGACGACGCCGGTCTGGAGACGCGCGTCGGGTATGCAAACATGGGGGAAACGGTGTTCCTGCAGGTGGTGGAATGATGGAGCAGTTCAGAAGGGTTGTGGAAGTCAATGTCGGCGGAAAAACGTTTCGGTCGAAAGACCTCTATATCGAGTTTGATGTCCCGTTTGACGACGACGCGAGTCCGAACGAGAGCGTGATCCGCATCTACAACCTGACGCAAGACACCATCAGTCGCATCAAGCGGAACGACGTGCTGACGATAAACGCCGGATATGAGGGAGACGTCGGCCTGCTGCTGTCCGGTCGGGTCTCCTATGTTTCGACACGGAAGGACGGACCGGACAAGGTGACCTCCATCTATGTCCTGGACAGCTCGGACCTTTCCGGCGTAAAGCTGGAAAAGCGCGCTTATGCCGCTGGCGTGACGGGACAAGCCATATTGAGGGATCTGGTTCCGCTGCTGAAAGTTCCGATCGCTGCATTCCGGCTTCCTAAGAACAAAACTTATGCGAAGGGGTACACCGTTACCGGATCGATCATCGACCATATCGAGGAAGTTGCAAAAGACTGCGGCGCCGCATGCTATATGAACCGCGGCAAACTCTATATCCGACCGATCACGGATGGCGACGATGCTCGTTTCGTTCTTCGCAATGACACCGGGCTCGTCGGAAGCCCGGAACGCTTCGAAGATTCGGATGGCGTGAAGGGTTACCACATCGAATGTCTGCTGCAGCACCGCATCACGACGGCGTCGATCATTGATCTGGAATCGAAATTCGTCCGGGGGCGGTTCCGAGTTCGGCGAGGCCGTCACGTATGCAACATGGACACATTCTTGACGACGGCGGAGGTGATCGAAAGTGCCGGACGCTGATGAGTTTTTGAAGACCTTCATACGCCAGCATCTGCTGAATCTCCACACGGCTATGCCGGCGCGGATCGTCAGCTACGACGAGGCAGAGAAGCGTGCCACGATCCAGCCCCTCCACATGACGAAGGAGGTCGGCCGGCCACCGCAAGAGCTTCCGGTCGTCCAGAATGTGCCTGTGTTGACGCAGCGTTTCCGGATGGAAGGTGGGGAGCCGCGGGAATATGTGCCCGTCTATCAACCCGGCGACATTGTTTTCGTTGCGTTCTCCGAGCGGGCTCTGGATGCGGTGCTGGCTGGCGGCGGCCGCCCGGTGCTTCCGGATTCAGGCCGGCATCACAGCCTGAATGATGCGGTAGTTCTGGGGAGGTTGGTGCTGTGAAGGATCTGAAACTGCAGGATGGCGACCTGGTTTTTGAAAAAGGCGATCTGGTCATGGTGGAGGGTGCCGACGAGCTCCGTCAGACGGTCTACATCGGCATGCAAACGAATCAGGGCGAGTGGTTTCTGAATCCGGAAGTCGGTATCCGTCATGCGGCATTCGTCGGCAAGAAATCGAACGACGAGGAAATGCGCGCCGAGATCATCCGCGGCGTCCAACAGGATGACCGTATCCAGACTGTCGAGGATATTGAGATCACGCACGACATGCGAAACAGGAAGCTGATCGCATCGTTTCGGGGGATCACCGCCGGCGGCGACTCGATCGATGGGGAGGTGACGCTGCATGCTTGACGCGAAGGGCTTCAAGCGGCCGACGTATGACGAAATCTTTGCAGAGATGCAAGCGGAGGCAAAAGCGAAGTTCGGCGAGAACGTGAACACGTCTGAGCGCTCTTTTCTGGGCATCCTGCTGCGGCTGTTCGCCTGGTTTCTCTCGAAAGTCTGGCAAACGACCGAGAACACATACTACAGCGCGTATGTGAACACGGCCGAGGGCGTACAGCTCGATCGCCTCGGACCGTATGTTGGCATCACGCGGAAACTGGAAACCTGGGCAACTGGGACGATCCAGCTCACCGGAACGCCGGGGCACACGGAGCCGGCCGGGTTCCGCGTGGAGACGCCTGCCGGCGTGGTGTTTGAGACGGTCGAAGATATCACATTGGACGGCAGCGGCGTCGGCACGGGCGAGATCCGGGCGCTGGAACCGGGAACGATCGGGAACGTGGCGGCCGGCTCCATCACCGTAATAACGAATCCGAACGCCAATATAACGAGCGTCACCAATCCGGAACCGACTAGCGGCGGCCAGAACAAAGAGACGGACCAGGAGTTTCGGGAGCGCTTTATGCAGTCGACAGCCGGCGGCGGCGCCGCGACAATCGACAGCATTCGGTCGGCACTTCTACGGACGCCGGGGGTCCGTGCAGCCGTCGTAATCGAAAACAACACCATGACAACAGATGTAGCCGGCCGGCCGCCGAAGTCGTTCGAGGCTTATGTGTTGGGTGGCGATCCGCAGGATATCGGCCAGACCATCCTGAACACGAAGGCCGCCGGCATTGAATCGTATGGATCCGAAAGTGTCGTGATCAACGACATTTCCGGGTATCCGCATACGATCAAGTTTTCGTATGCAGACGAAATACAGATTCATGCGAAAGTTACGGTCTGGACGAACAATCAATTCCCGGTCGACGGTGATACGCAGATCGAATCCGCGATTATCCGGTACATCGGCGGTGAGGACTATGACGGCCAACTGTATGTCGGCCTGAACATGGGCGACGACGTCATCCATAGCCGGATAATCGCTGCCGTGTACAAGGTGGCGGGCATCGAAGATGCGAAGGTCGAACTGAGCACGGACGGCTCGACATGGGCAGAGGCGAACATTTCGATTGACCCGCAGGAAGTTGCCCAGACGTCACACGCGATCATCGAGGTGGTGCATGCAACATGATCACCGCCCAGGATATGCTGCGCCGGCTGACGGATGTGTTTCGGAAGGATCCGGACAGCAACATTGGAAAACTGATGGCCATCTTCGCAGATCAACTTCAAAAGTTGGAGCAGACCGTCCAGCGCGTCGAGGAATGGCGCGACATCGAGAAGGCGCAAGGCATGACGCTGGACCGGATCGGGGAGAACGTGGCGCAGCACCGCGGCGCGGCGACAGACGAAATATACCGGATCCTTATCAAATCGAAGATTGCGCGCAACCTCTCAAAGGGCGATATCAATACAATCATTACGGTTCTTTCGACTGCTCTGGACACCGACCCAAGAGAAATCCGAATCGTCGAACTCTACAACGATCCGGTCGAGCCTGAGCCGGCCGCCATATCCCTGATTCAGCTACCTATCGAGAGGATCAATGAGATTGGTATGAATCCGGCGCAGTTCGCACAGATCGTCCAGCGGACTGTAGCCGCCGGCATTCGTGTCGGTGTTATCGAATTGACGGGAACGTTCGAATATGGGGCAATCGGTGATCCTCCGGATCCAAACACCGGGTTTGCTGACCTCGATCAGACATCAGGAGGGACACTTGGCGCCGCATACTCGCCGGGACTTGTTCCCGATTTACCGTTGTGACAGGAGTGATAAATCATGCCGTTTGAAGAGCAACTGCCCGAGTGGCATGCGCAAGGGGTAGAGCCACCAGCATCAAAGAAGAACACGGGATGGAATGCCGGTGAGAAACCGCCGGCCGACTACTGGAACTGGCAGATGAATCGCACCTATATGGTGCTCAAAGAGTTGCGGGAAAAGGTGGCCGAAGCACAGGATTTGCTCAACCATACAGCGGCCACAACCGGCGTCCACGGCGCCACGTCAACGGCCACGCCGAACACGATTGTTCAGCGTGATAGCGCGGGGCGATTTAAGGCGGCGGCGCCCGCGGCATCCGATGATGTGGCGCGGAAGGCGGAAGTGGATGCTCACGCGACCCGCACGGACAACCCGCATGGAACGACCGCAGAACAGGTGGGAGCGCCCAGTCTGACAACAGCGATTCCGGACGGTGTGAGCCTGAATACGGTGGTGACGTCCGGGTTTTATCGGCTTTCGGAGTCCCACCCCGATGCACCGCCAGCAACGGGGTATGGACAAATGATCGTTTCCCGTGGCGGCGATACGGTGCTGCAGATCGTAACAGGCTTTAATTACTCTCATTTCTACATGCGTCACGGTAATCCGCCGGAAGCCGGGGGCGAAGGGGTTTGGCAACCTTGGCGCAAATTATGGCACGACGGGAACTTACTGTATGAAACCGGTAACTTTACGCCATTTGTCTTTGGCAGCACAATCGCTGGAACTATACCATACAGTTATCAAACCTCTGGTCGATACATGAAAATTCAAAACAGAATTTTTGTCGAGGGTACTGTCAGAGCTGATGGACCTGCTATTGTGCAACCCACCGGAGATCTCTATATTGGCGGGCTGCCTTATGTGATTAGAGGGGAGGCCTCAAATCTGCGCTCGCCCGCATTCACTATCGCTGCATTGATTCGACTCAATCTACCGGATAACGGATATATGATCGTGCTAGAGGGCGTACAAGGTCAGAGTGTCATCAGAGTAAGAGCAGTCGTGGACAGTAACGAAATGGCTAATGTATCAGCAGACGATCAATCGTTCACCAACGCATGGCATATCCGCTTTAGTGGCTGGTATGAAACCAACTAGGAGGGTGCAAAGTGATCGAAAAAACCTATATCGATGCGCTTACGTCGGATTCGGTGAGCGTTCGCGTTCAGAAATACGTCGAGGTTGAAGGTACAGAATACCCGATCGGCGAGCCGTGGCGCCGCGCCTATGTAAACAGCTCATCCGGACGCCAACAGGTACAGGACGAGGTGCCAGAGCCGTACCGCTCCGCCATTTTCGCGGTGTGGGGCGACACACCGACGGTAACAGAGAGTGATGCGGTATGAATGCAAATCAACTTATCAAAATTATTGATCGTCTCCAGCAACAAGAAGACGATTTAGGTGGAGATGGCGATGAATTGAAAGTTTACTGCCGAACCTGTGGGGGTTACTTCATGGTGGCTCACTGTGAAACTGACGAAAGCGGAAAAAAGCGGATCAGTTTGATACACAGTGAGCCCGGGAAAATCTATAAGACTCAGGATGCTAATGAGCTCCGTGAACTTCTAGAGGGCATGCAGAGATGGGAGAATTATGATCTGAGGGTATATTGCCAAAACTGTGAAAGCTATGTTAAAGACGCCGCCCTTGAAGCTGACGAGAACGGAAACAGACGTATTACTTTATTCTGTGGGGGCGCAGGCTCCGCCGAATAGGCGGGGCCTATTATGTTGGAGGGGAGCGGTGCATATGGACGGAATCACGATCACGGCGGCCATATCGGTCGCCACTGCTGTTTCTGGCACAATGAGTCGGGACGGTGATGCGGCATGAGTATGAACCAAATGGAGTTACAGGCCCTCGGAAAAATTGAAAGTCGGCTGGCGCGCCTCGAGGCGCTGCAGGAGTCCAATATCCGAACGATCAACGATCTGACGGCCAACGTGAGCCGTCTCGTGGAAAAACTCGACCGATCGGACGACATCGCCCGGGATGCTGACCAGCGTGCCCGCAGCGCACACCACCGACTCGATGAGTTGAAAAAGGAAGTTGATGGGCTTCGAGAAAACGGGAACTGGCTCCCTAAGTTGATCGCTTCTTCTGTTATCACAACTATTATTGGCGGGGCAATCGGCGGCGTCCTCGCCACAGCAACGGGAGGTTGATTGGAATATGGAAAACCAACTTTTCACCTGGGAGGCGCTCTCCGCGATGGGGGGCGCTTCGCTTTTGACCTTTTTCGTCGTGCAATACACGAAAAGCATCATCGACCGATTCGCGGCCCGCTGGCTGCCGACGGATCTCTATGCCGTGATCGTGGCCAGCGCGGTACTCATCACCGCGCAGCTTGCGCTCGGCGCCGATCCCGCCGACTGGCGCGTGTATGTGCTCGCCATCGCGAACGGTTTCCTCGTGGCGGCGGCCGCCGGCCAGATGCAGCGGAAGGCGGTCGAGCCGCCGGGTAAGGAAAGTGACGGCCAATGACGCGTGATCAGTTTTTCGCGACTTTGGCCCCGCACGCCATTCGCGCGCGGTTGGAAGGCTCACCGTTGTTTGTTTCCGTCCGGCTGGCACAGAACCTGCTCGAGACGGGAGGCGTTATCCATCCGTGGAACAACCTTGGCGGTATCAAAGTCGGTAGCGGCAAGCCTAACGAGTGGTGGGACGGCAGCAGCGTCAAGAAAGGCACATGGGAAGTAATTAATGGCCAGCGCGTTGATACGACGGCCAACTTCCGCGCTTACAAGTCCGTTTACCACTTCTATAAGGATCAAGACCTATTGTTCCAGATCCCCCGGTACGCGCGTGTACGAACATCGAAGTCTCCCGAGGAGCAATGCGTCGCACTGCAACTTTGCGGATATGCGACGGACCCCGCGTATCCCGGGAAGCTTATGTCAATCATCCGGCAATATAACCTGATACGGTACGACGAGGAGGCGAAGAAAACGATGGAAGATATCAAGAAACTCCAACAGGAAGTGGAGGCGCTCCGGAAGGAAGTGTCGTCGATGTCGAACCAGATCGGCGCGCTGCTCGGAGCGCATGCAATGGACGAGGTTCCTATCTGGGCCCGAGCGGCCGTTGACGCGGCGATCGCTGCCGGCGTCGTCGATACTCCGCATGGCGGCAGCCTCGATTTCTACCGAATCCTGACGGTGATGCACCGCAAAGGACTCTTTTAAATATGTATCCCCGCTCGGCCATATGGCTGGGCGGGGATGTTTTTGTTTGATCAATATTGCATCTCCCAGGCATAGAAGATTTCCAGACGCTCCTCGAAAGTAAAATCACCCTCGACAATTCCTTCCGCAATGTTCCCGAGATCGTCTTCACTTTCAGCAATAACCTCAAACAGCTTGCCGTCGTATGTTCCGGTTGCCCCGGCAGTGTCAATCCTCTCGAAGATGATTTCTGACATTATAACATTACCTCCTGTCCTTCCTACGCCGGCACTCTACTCGGCAAATACCAGCCTCAGCATCAGCGTCGATCCGAAACCAAACGCTTGAGTCGAAAATGACAAGTGGCACGATAACATTCCCATAAACCGCGTAATCCAAATACTTGAGTTTCATTTGACCCTCCGGTTTATTTTGAATGTTTGGGGGAGAGGGCCGGAGCCCTCTCCGTGAACCTTACTTGCGTTTGGCTTGCTGTCTGGTATACTGACGGTAGGCTCGGTTTTCTTCGGGTGTCAGTTCTGTCATCTCGTAGATACCGGCCTGTTCTTTCTCGAACACTTCCCGGGTGATGATGCCGCGCGCCAATCGGTCATTCAGCATCCGCAGGAAGTGTTCGCGTTTTTGAAGCTTTTCGATAGCTCTCATGGTGTGCTTGTCCATCCTCTTGTTCACCTCCTTTCTGATTCTATTATATACTTACATAAGTATATTGTCAAGAGAAAATGTACTTGCATAAGTATATATTCTTTGATACTATACTGGAAAAAGGATGGTGATCAGAATGGATGAAAGAAAAGGTAATCCTGCAACAAAGGCAAAAAATAGATACAATAAGAAAGCGTATGACCGTATTCAGGTAGTGGTCCCGAAGGGCGAAAAAGAAAACTACGCTCAGTTGGCAACAAAGCTTGGGTACAAGAGTCTGAACGAGTTTATTGTTCGGGCGATCGAGGAGAAAATCAGCCGGGAGGGGTCAAATTGAGAAAGATTCTGCTCGTTTCATTTGTAGTGTTTTTCATGATTGCGTCCGTACCTGTGGTATTGAACGCCAGCGCGAATCTGCAGGCCATTCAGGCGCATCTGAATCACGGGATCAAAATTGCATTGAATGGACGACTTTGGCAGCCATCGCAGACACCTATCACCTACAACGGCAGCACGTACTTACCACTCCGAGCAGTCGGCGAGGCACTCGGCGCACAGATAACCTGGGATGGGGCGACGCAGACCATCGGTATTACGACCGACGGAGCACCGGAAGCCGAAAATTATGACGCGATTCTGGAGTTCCCAGCCGATCGTTTTCCGACCGTTGCCGCGCACATCGCCAGCGCGATCCTTGCCGGCGAAAGCTCTGTCTGCACGATCGACCGATACGGTGCGGACCAGCGCCGCGAGGCGTCGCTTGACGGCATCCCGACGCGGGATGGTTACGATCGCGATGAGTGGCCGATGGCCGTCTGCGCCGAAGGCGGATCCGGTGCGTCGGTGGCGTACATCAATCCTGCTGAAAATCGCGGCGCCGGTGGGTGGGTCGGAAACGCTCTTGAGAAATATCCAGACGGTACGCGCGTGAAGTTCATCGTCTCGTTTAACGAGCTCGATGCTGACGAACAACGGGCATCGCACGGACCCAGCGAAGAGTCCGGCAGATCAAAGCCTTTCGCGTCCTGCGCTGAGGCGCGAGCAGCCGGCATGGCGCCATTGTATCGAGGCGATCCCGGTTATTCGGAGAGGCTGGACCGGGACGGTGACGGAGTTGCGTGTGAGTAGACGAATCGGTCGCATGCGGAAGCACCGCTGTGGCCTTTTCTTTTGTCTTGAATAGGAACGTATGTTCGTATATAATTGCTTTCACAGGGGGTGATCGGCATCAAGAGGACGACGAAATTAACATCTGGAAGCAATCTTTTGTGGGAGTCAAGTCGGATGATACTGCCCGAGCACAAAGAGGCGCTTGTGCGCCACAGGGAGGAAATCACCATGGCGAAACCGAAGAGACCGGTCCGCGACGAATTTGAACTTGAGGAGCTGGCCGGCCGACTACAGGATGCGATGGAGGAGGGCCGAGAACTCGAGATCACGATCTGGGGCCGCGACTTCCCGATCCGGGGAAAAATCGTGAAGATGGATCCGGAAACGCGTCGGGTGCATATCAAGCATTTCACTACGATCGAGAAGGTGCCGTTTTTGGACATATTGGCCGCGGAGCGGCCGGAATTTTAAATCAAGCCGCGGGCTATCCCGCGGCCGTTTTTCTGATCTCGAACGATTTAAAATGAAGAAACACGACGCCTTGTGTCCCCAAATTGTCCCCAATCGCTGTTCCGAGGCGTCGAAGAGAACGGATCTGAAGCGAGGGCAAAAGAAGAGAGCCCTTGCTGCGCAAGGGCTCTCGGACGTTTGATAATGGTGATCTGTAGTGGGCTCGAACCACTGACCCCCACCCTGTCAAGATGGTGCTCTCCCAGCTGAGCTAACAGATCATATCGCAGTGACGAGTTATAATATATCAAGTTTCGAACCGTTAGTCAACCCCATTATCAAAAAATGTCGTTGTTCTGTGATAATGTCACGGTATAACTGTTCTGAGATAATGTCACTATGGGACAGGAGAGAGTGACATTGACCAGAGCAGAATGGAAAAAGGTACTTGTGGTGGAGAAAATCCTCGACGG
>Ga0310826_100400_pt1 | contig 46879 bp, 37 predicted proteins | sample WT_ome_FD_201306 | JGI IMG/M metagenome (GOLD analysis project Ga0310826, IMG submission 201306) | Sorghum-adapted microbial communities enriched on wild type (WT) sorghum from Joint BioEnergy Institute, Emeryville, California, United... ... | reverse complement strand
GGGTGCCGTCTGGATGCCAGGACATCGGCGAACAATACACCCAATTCTCGTCCGTCGTCAGCTGGATGCCCATATATCCTGGTTCGCGGATGGAACGTTCGATATCAATCAAGGCTGGACCGATATTGCCCGGACGGAAATGGCGCACCCCGGTGATGCTGTAGGTGTACAGCGCCCAAGTGATCCCCATGGAAGTCAGCATGCCATGCGGTTTCGGCATGAGTCCGAAGATCGCCGGGTCTGTCTTCGGTGAGAAGCGGCTCGTCATGACGATCCCGAGACGCTCATCCGGTGACAGGATCGTCGTTTCGTCATAACCGGGGGTGAAGGTGATCTGCTCCATGTCCTCGGAGTTCAGGTGCTGGATGACGGAATTCGTCGTGCTACCGGTCTTCGCGCCAACCGCAGAGATGGCATTTCCTCCCCGGACGAATTGCTTGACCTCTCCTCCACGCATGAGGCGAGGGATGATATAGCCTTCGCGATGCGGATCCGGCTCGTAAGGGAGCACCGAGCTGATGATCTGGATATGTTCAATCGTATAGTGATCCGTCTGCCTCTCCAGCGTGCCGATCATTACAGCGGCGCCAACATCGCTGCGAAGCGCCGTCCAGCTCATATGCCGGTTGTCCGGTGCGATGATGATCTCCGACCAGTGATGGGTGATGCGAGGATCATCCACCAGATGCGTTGGATAGATCACCGGGACGAGCTTCGCTTCCTCACAGTTGTCGATATCCGGCGAGCATTCCAACACATAGTCGCCGAGCAGCACCCTCTTATTGTCCTGATACGGCATGAATCGGATGCCATTGGCCTTCGGCTTCTGCGGGATCATGCCGGTGAAGATGTCGCGGAAGTTCGAACCATCATCATCCAGCACAGCGATTCGGTAATAGTCTCGTTCATTCGCATCCTCTTCTCTCTTGTAAGTCAGCAGCACCTTGCCGGAATACGTATACGTTCCGCTTACCAGCTTCACATTTTTCGGCAACGGAATGGTGCTGACTTCCACTCTGCCGATTCCATCATTATTTCGGATACTCATCTTCATACCTACCTCCCGTTATCATCATCCTCTCTTTATACAGCTTAGTAGACTCGAAGGCGGGTACTCTATCCTTTTGGCGACCTTGTGACTGACGGTTTGACGACTTGTTGGATAAGTTGGCTATCATTCAGAGGATCCGTTCATTCTTTATGTTGATTTCCGGCCAATAAGATAACCGCCCAATGAAGGGCGGTTTATTAAGCTATCGTTATCCGTGCTTTAAGAGACAAGGTTATCTAACCGTCTGGTAAGCAAGAGCTATGGCTCCAGAATCGAAGGTCTTGTTTTCGATCAGTTTAAGTTTGATCTTCTCCTTGATCCCTTGGAATAACGGTAACCCTCTGCCGATCAAAACAGGAGAAACCGTAATTTTATACTCGTCTATTAGATCAAGCTGCATAAGGTAGTGTGCTAACCTGGGACTGCCGAGGATGACCATGTCCTTGCCTTGCTGCTGTTTGAGGTTCTTGATCTCTTCCGCTGCATTTTCTTTCACCAGTCTGGAATTGTTCCATTCGACTTTATCCAGCGTCGTGGACAACACGATTTTGGTCGTCTTATCGATCCACTCGGCATGATCGCGTTCATACTAAGAAGCAGAGGGATTCGATGGTACAGATGTCCAGTAACTGTGCATCATCTGATAAGTGCCACGTCCCATATGACAGTGTCAGCCGTACTCAAAACTTCTTTCGCGTGTTTCTCCAAGTCAGCATCATAGGAAACCCAGCCAATGTCCATCTCACCATTTGGACCTTCTACGTAACCGTCAAGCGATGCGTGCAGGAATAGAACGAGTTTTCTCATTATAATTCTCCTTTGATCAGAGTGATTTTCTGTATTTTGGCATACATCATTTTGGCGAGTTTGAAATTTTTTCAATTGACATCGGACAACATTTTATTCCCATCACAGAACCTCTGTAAAAATCAATCCATCAATCCCCGTTGCAAAGCATCAAGGCCACTGCCAAGCATCTTCAACTCATACCCGTGTACAAAGGCCGTTTCTGCCCCTTAAGTTTCTACATACTATAGAGCAATCGTCCTGAGTGATTCCGTTCATCTGTGATCGGAAGTTTACCAACTCAGCCATATACGACAGTAAGTTTTAGGCAACGCATTGGAGACTGGTGACGAAAGCCCTTTGTCACAAGTGATGCTGTGACAAAACCCCCGTCCCTTTGTCACGTGCAGGAGGCGAGTCGATGTCGGGCAAGACTTACATGCTGTTCTCCCATATGTGCAACCCCGGACATATGACCGGCGCAGAGAAATACCTGCTGTTCCTGGTGCAGGAATTGCTTCCTTACCTACGGGTGATCCTCGTGGTGCCGAATGATGGATTGCTCGCACAGGAGGCGAGGAAGCTCGGCTGCGAGGTCCAGGTGCATCCGTATCCTCTCATCTGGCCATTGTGGGATCCCAGTCCAGACCTGCCTGCATTGGAGCAGCATTGGCTGGGGTCGCAAGAGCTGAGGATGCTGATGAATCTGCTTCATATGCATCGGCCGCTGGCCGTCATCGTGGGCACCAGCGTCAATGCGCTGCCGGCCATGGCTGCAACCCGTCTCGGCATCCCTGTCCTGTGGATGATGACCGAGGTGATGCGCACCGGTTCCTTGGCGCCGTATGCCGTTTCGATGATCCATCGCTATTCCGCTTGGATCGGCGGCATCTCCGAGGCAACGCTCAGCGTATTCCGCAGCTCCGGACTTGAAGAGAAGACGATGATGCTCCAGCCGTCCTGGCGTCCGGAAGAGCTGCATCCCAAGACTTGGAGCATGCAGCGCCGACAACTGCGTGAAGCCCATGGCATCTCGCCGCAGTCCACGCTGATCGGCTACATCGTCTCGGATATCGCGCCGCACAAAGGGTTTGATCACTTCGTGGAGATGGCGGTTCGGCTTTGTCCGGTTCATCCTCAGGCGCATTTCCTGATCATCGGGCAAGTGACGGATCTGGCTTACTACGATAAGGTGCTGCAGGTCGTGCATGGATCCGGCTATGCATCCCGATTCGTTCTGATACCGTATCATCAGTCGATCGAAGCTGTCTATCCAGCGATGGATGTGGTCGTCGTCCCGAGTCTGGTTGCAGAAGGGTTCGGGCTTACCGCCATGGAAGGCTTGATCTTCGGCAAACCGGTCATCGCTTATCGCAACGGGGGCTTGGAAGAGATCCTGATGAAGACGGGCCTAGGCGCACTGCTCGTTCCTCCAGGGGATGTTGCACAGCTCACGCAGACGGTATCGGCTCTTATCAGCGATAGGCAGCAACTGCGTTCAATAAGCGAGGAAGCACAGCGAGCTGTTCAGGCAACTTTCGGCATTGAAGCATATCGGATGCGTCTGCGCAACATGATGCAAACGATGGATGTGGCGATCGAAGATGTGGAACGGCATCACGCCAATCTGCGTGGCACGATTCCGAACGGTGCCTTGCTCAGAGGTTCGCAGACTCCTGCTGTCTTCCTCATCCAGAACGGGATGAAGCGGGCATTCGCCAGCGAGCATGCATTCCTCTCCGCCGGTTTCAGATGGCAGCAGATCCAGACGGTCGATGATTCCGTACTGCAGTGGTTCCCGAATGGGATGCAGATTCGATGAATCCTCATCAACTGCCTCCGACGGACAGCGTGAAGGCGTGAACATGTGCAGGTGTGAAGGTGGTGATTGGATTCGATGAACATCATGACCATTGTTGGAACCAGGCCGGAGATCATCCGCCTAAGTCTCATCATCAGCAAGCTGGATCGCTATTCAGATCGGCATGTGCTCGTGCATACCGGACAGAACTTTACCGATTCGCTCTCCGGCGTGTTCTTCCGGGAGATGGGCATCCGCAAGCCGGACTTCATCTTGAGCCGGCAGCAGCACTCCTTCGGCAGTCAGATCGCGGTGATGTTCGAGAAGCTGGAACGGCTGATGGAGGCAGAGCAGCCGGATCGTGTGCTGGTGCTGGGCGATACGAACAGCGCATTGTCAGCGATTCTGGCGGAGCGCATGGGCATCCCGGTGGCTCATATGGAAGCGGGCAACCGCTGCTTCGACAGCCAGGTGCCGGAGGAGGTCAATCGGCGCATCATCGACGCGGTATCGAGCATCAACATGCCTTACACCCCGCAGAGCAAGATGAATCTGCTGCGCGAGGGAGTGCCGGCGAATCGCATCGTGCTGACCGGCAACCCGATCTATGAAGTCTTGCGAGCATACGAGGAGCGGATCGAAGCCAGCGACATCCTGGAACGACTCGGACTCAGCCATGATAGTTATATGCTCGTCACCATTCATCGGGCCGAGAACGTCGATCGGTCAGACCATCTGCTCAGCATCGTGCGCGGGCTGAATCTCGTAGCGGAGAAGTTCAGGCTGCGCATGATTACGAGTCTGCACCCTCGTACGCGTTCACGCCTTGGTCAACTGAACATGACAACGCTGAACCCTTTGATCGAGCTGCATGAGCCGTTTGGTTTCTTCGATTTCGTCAAGTTGGAGAAACATGCCGCGTGCGTGCTGACAGACAGCGGCACCGTTCAGGAAGAATGCTGCCTCTTCCATGTGCCAGCGGTCACGGTGCGCACGACGACGGAGCGTCCCGAAACCGTGGATTGCGGGAGCAACATCGTCTCCGGCGTTGCTGCCGAAGGCATCCTGCAAGCTGCCGAGATCCAGATGTCCTCGGACCGCAGGTGGAGTTATCCGGAAGGGTATACCGAGATGAATGTATCCGACAAGGTTGTCCGATTTCTGAATGGATATGTGCCGAGTCGCTAGGAGCAAGTTGTCTGACTGTTGATTCATAGATTTCACATGAGAGGTGGGCGGTGGATGTTTGAAGGCAAACGCATTTTTATCACGGGAGGTACAGGATCCTGGGGGCACGAGCTCGTCCGGCAGCTCCTCAAGTACAACCCGGCGAAGATCGTCATCTACTCGCGCAGCGAAGCCAGTCAGGTGGCGATGAAGCGGGAATTCGACGATCCGCGGCTGCACTTCTGCATCGGAGATATTCGGGACAAGGCAGCACTTACGCAAGCTTGCGAGAATATGCACTACATCTATCACCTGGCGGCGCTGAAGCATGTGCCAGTGTGTGAGGATCAACCCTATGAAGCTCTGAAGACCAATGTAACGGGTACAGCTAACGTGATCGAGGCGGCGATCGAGAACCGAGTGGAGAGAGTGATCTATATATCCACGGACAAAGCGGCCAATTCCTCCAACTTCTATGGGCTCACCAAATCCATCGGCGAGAAGCTGATCGTACATGCGAATACCTTGCCCTCCAAGACGAGGTTCGTCTGTGTGCGCGGCGGCAACGTCCTGGGCACCAACGGCAGCGTCATCCACATCTTCATAAACCAGCTCCGCCGCAAACAGGAGATCGGCATCACCGATGCGAAGATGACGCGCTTCTTCCTGACGCTGGAGGATGCGATCCAGCTGCTGTTCAAGGCTTCACGGGAGGCGCTGGGCGGCGAGATCTTCGTCATGGTCATGCCGTCTTGCCGCATCATCGATCTGGCCGACGTGCTCGCCGAAGAGCTGGGCGTCAGCAATTACCGAATCCGTGAATTGGGCATCAGACCGGGAGAGAAGATCCACGAGATCCTGTACTCCGAGTACGAAAGTCAGAACACGGTCGTCTACGATAAGGAATACCTGGTCATCCTGCCAACTGTTGAAATCCCGGGTCTGAGAGACGCATACAGCGCATACCCGCCAGTGAAAAACGCGACATACAGTTCTGCCGACTCGCTGATGTCCCGTGAGGAGATTCGTCAGATGCTGAAGAAGGGACGTTTCCTGCCATGAAGGTGATGATTCTGGGGGCGAGTGGCATGGCTGGGCATATGTTGGTGAAGTATTTTCGCGGATTGACCGGGTATGAGGTCGTCTGCACAACGCGAGACAGCAGCGATCCGTCGGCCTTGAGGCTGGATGCCACGCAATTGGAAGAAACGGAGCATATCCTCAAGCGAGAGAGGCCCTCCATCGTGATTAACGCGATCGGCATCCTGAATCAGCATGCGGAGGACAATCCGCGGGAAGCAGAACTCGTGAATGCTTGGTTTCCGCACCGGGTTGCGGCGATCCTGGATGGGCTTGGGTATGGGGGCAAGCTCGTGCACATCAGCACGGACTGCGTATTCTCCGGCAAGGTGGATGACGGTTATGTATACCAACCTGGCGGCCGATATCGGGAACAGGAGATGCCGGATGGGACAAGCGTCTATGCCAGGACGAAAGCGGCGGGAGAAGTCAGAGAGGGCCGGCATCTGACGATCCGGACTTCGATCATCGGACCGGAGATCAGGCCTTGCGGCATCGGCCTCATGCACTGGTTCATGAAGCAACAGGGAACGGTACTAGGATATGCGAAGGTGTTGTGGAACGGAGTAACGACGCTGCAGCTTGCCAGGTCGATCGAACGGTTGGTGCAGCGAGACGCCAGCGGCCTCGTCCATCTGACGGCGCCGCAGATCGTGAGCAAATACGAGCTGCTGCAACTGCTTGCGGAAACGTTCGACAAGCGCGACGTCCACATCGTGCCTTCAGACACGCCGCAGCTGGATCGCACACTGGTTCGCAGCAGGCATGACGCTGTCAGAGAAGTGCCGGATTATCGGACGATGCTCGCTGAACTGCGCGATTGGATGCGGTCGGCATGAGGCCTGTTATCTTGATCACCGGCGCTTCTGGCTTCACCGGCGTGCATGCTTGTTCGTACTATCATCAGTCAGGTATGCGAGTCGTCGCGGTTAGCCGATCCCCTCACGAAGCAGATCTGGCAGCCGACGAAGTGGTCGCCTGCGATCTGACCGATCGTCGCCGCGTGGAGAAGCTGGTATGGGCGGTTCAACCCGATCTCGTCCTCCATCTCGCTGGCATGAACGATGTGAAGTCGTCCTGGGCAGATCCTATCGACTGCCTGAACATTAATGTGACCGGCACGATCCATCTGCTGGGAGCAGCTGCGGCCCTTGCCAACAAACCAACCGTGCTCGTTGTTGGTTCCTCGCTCAGTTTCCAACCCGGCACAGACGCGCCTAAGCCGACGCATCCTTACTCGCTCAGCAAGACCTTGCAGACCCTGACGGCGCGTGCGTGGGCGCATCTGTTCCAGCTGCCGGTAACGGCTGCTGAGCCGACCAATCTGATCGGCCCGGGCTCCTCCTCCGGTCTGTGCGGCTTGCTGGCCGACTATCTCGCCCGCTGGGAACAGGGGCTGGCTTCGGAGCCTTTCCGCATCTCTTCGCTGACCGAGAAGCGCAGCTACCTCGATGTGCGGGATGCCGTAGCGGCGTACGACAAGATCCTGCGGCATGGGACGCCTGGCGAGCTGTACCGTTTCGGCTCACCGCAGCTCAGGTCGATCGGTGAAGTATTGCAAACCTTCACAGCAGTCATCGGCACGCCATTCCCTTACGTGAACCTCGATGTTGCACCTCGCGATCCAGACCCGATGGCGCCTGCCAACGTTACTGTCGCTCGCCTCGGCTGGATGCCGCTCATCCCGTTCGAGCATTCGATCCGTGACATGCTGGAGGATGCAAGAGCTCGACTGAAGAGTCAGCTGAACGGCCCTCTGCTCCGCCGACCCGATAACATGGCCCGTAACGCTATCAGCCCTGTATCTCATCCATCCGATGACAAGGAGGGAGCTTCATGATCCCGAAGGTATCGATCATTATCCCGTTCTACGCCGACCCTTATGTCCCGCAAGCGATCCAGAGCGCGCTGAATCAGACGTATCCCAATATCGAGGTCGTGATCGTCAATGACGGATCACCTTCTCATGTGGAGCTGCTCCAGCCCTATCTGAAACACCCGAAGGTCGTCTACAAGTGGAAGCCCAACGGCGGCACCGCCAGTGCGTTGAACGCGGGCATCCAGGCGGCGAGCGGCGACTACATCGCTTGGCTCAGCTCTGACGACCGCTTCTACCCGTGGAAGCTGGCCAGACAGCTCGCTTACATGATCCCGCGAAGAGCGCTCATCTCGTACACCGATTACGATGTGATCGACGAGCACGGGAATGTCACCCAGCCTTCTGCAGGTCATAAATTTCCTTCGTATCAAGAGTTCTGCCGCACCTTCTTGACCGGCAACCCGATCAATGGCTGTACCGTGATGGCGCACAAGCGTCTGCTGACGGATGCCGGATTGTTTCATGAGCACCTGCCGTATACACACGATTACGATCTCTGGTTCCGTATCGTACTTGCTGGCGTTGATTTTCACTACGTCCCTGAGAACCTTACTCAATACCGGGTTCACAGCGCCATGGGCACGAGACGCCATATGCCCGCCATCCTGCAGGAAACCGAAGCAACGCGCGCTCGCTGGGCCCCGCATATGGTGGCGTTCATCCGCAGACTGGGTTGACAGACAGTCTGCGGATGATGTTTGGCAGCGAATCTCCCGATAGGCACCTCCCCCTCGTGTTACATCACCCCCAGTTCCCGAAGCATCCTCATGAAGTTCTCCGCATAAACCTCCAGCGAGAAATGCTCTTGAATATGCTTCTGCCCTTGACTGCGAATCTTCTCTCTCATCTTCGAGTTTGTCAGCAGTTCGATCCCTTTCCGGATGCCAACCTCCTCTTCGCCAGCCTGATACATCATGCCCGTCTTGCCAGGAACGATGAAGCTGCGCGGTCCGTCCGAATCGCTGGCAAGCACGGGACAGCGGCAGCTCATCGCTTCCAACAAGGCATAGCCGAATCCCTCGTTGAGCGAAGTGGAACAGAGGAATCCCCCCGAATCGCCGATCGTCGAGTACATCTCCGCCATCGCCGCATGCGGAATGTTGGTATGCCGAACGAGCCGCTCGCCGAAGGCATATCCTGCCAGCATCGCCTCGAAGGCTTCTCGCTCCCCCGCCTCGTACAGATTCACATCTTCGAACAGCCATATGCGAAGTTGCGGGAATCGGTCCGTCCACACCTTCGCCATACGCAGGAAAGCGCGCCAGTTCTTGTTGCGTTCGATGCGTCCGACCCAACCGATGATCGGATCAGCTGGAGGTGATGCCGGAGGGCGGTAGGTAAATACTCGCGTGTCCAGACAATTATGGAAACTATGTTGCCGCACAGCTGGATATAACGACTTAAACAAGCGGCGCATATGCTCGGTCTTCGGATACAGGATCGCATTGCTGCACGAATGAATATAGGGCAGCGCCTTCAGCATCTCGCCGATCGTCTCCTCGATCGTCCCCATTCCATGGCACTCGAAGATCACCGGACCGCTGTACCCGTACCGGCGTATCCGCTCTAGCATCAGATAGTTCGCATTAACGATGACCAGATCGTATCGTTCATCCGCCAGCAGGTTTCGAATCTCCCCATCATCATCCGTCACATGAATCGGCACCACAGCCGCATCCCGCTGGGCTCTTGGATCGAACCACTGGTACAGAAAATGGCAGTCGATCCCCCTCGCCTTCAGCGCGCTGTATCGTTGCATATTCAGCGTGTGCACCCCGCCGCTCGGCACATAGTAGGTGATGAGAATCTTCATGGAACCGGAACACCTCTCAACCTTATGGCTTGTATAGAGCAGTGTATGTTGGAGAGGTGTTGCCTGCTTGTGACAGGAAGCCAGATCAGACGGTAAAACAAATAGCCTTGTAAAAGGAAAAGTCGCCCGACCAGGCGACTGAAATGGAATAATATGCTATAATTGTAATGCACGACCTAACTGCGGTGGGGTTAGGCAACCCTCGACGGGAGGAGGGATGCCTGATGTACTTCTCGTTTAGTGACGTGGTGATGTTCGCTATGTTCGTCATAGCCATCCTGACGTTCACGATGAAGAAGAAGTAATCCCACCTCTGGTTAGCCGCCCGGGTGGGATCGTGTCGTTAGTCTGAAACTCCGAGGGTTCCCCCACCGAAGTGAGTCGTGCATGGGAGCTGGTTGGCGGCCAGCTCCTTTACCATTCTAAGCATAACATAGGATAATTATAACATCAATGCAAATTGTTACAATCCGACAAAATCCGCGTCAGCCCGTCTGGTATGTCCGACCTATCGTCCAGAATGTACGAATGAGAGACTCCTATCCCTCTATCGCACCACCGCGTCCGCCGCAGCGGCTGCCTCCTCAGCCGCCGTCTTCGGCTTCGCCATGTTGCGCTGCGCGGTAACGAGCTTGTAGTAGATCCCCTTGCGCTCGAGCAGCTCATTGTGCGTGCCAACTTCGGCGATGCGCCCCTTCTCCAGCACGACGAGGCGTGTCGCATGGCGCAGAGTCGCCAGGCGATGGGCGATGGCGATCGTCGTTCGCCCCTCTGTCACACGCCGCATCGCCTCCTGGATGGCCGCCTCCGTATCGATGTCGAGCGAGGCGGTCGCTTCATCGAGGATGAGGATGCGCGGATCGTTCAGGATCGCACGGGCGATCGCCACCCTTTGCCGCTCGCCTCCGGACAGATTGTTGCCGTTCTCCTCGAGCCGTGTATCGTAGCCGTCCGGCAGGTTGACGATGAAGTCATGTGCGTTGGCCGTCTTGGCTGCGAGGATCACCTCCTCCAACGTTGCATCCGGTTTCGAGTAACGGATGTTATCGAGGATCGAGCCGCTGAACAGGAACGTCTCCTGCAACACGACGCCGATCTGCGAGCGCAGCTCCTCTTGCTTGATGTTGCGGATGTCGATGCCGTCCATCGTAATCCGGCCCTCATTCACATCGTAGAAGCGCGAGATGAGATTGATCATCGTCGACTTGCCAGAGCCGGAATGACCGACGAGCCCGATCATCTCTCCCGGTTTGATCTCGAGGTTGATCTCCTTCAGCACCGGTTCATAAGAGCGATAGCCGAACGTGACGTTCTCGAACTTGATATGTCCGCCCAGCTTGTGGCTGACGGCCATCTCGTGGTCGACGATCTCCGGCTTCTCTTCGATGACGGAGAACACCCGGTCCACGGCGATCAGCGCATCGGCGATAAAGCGAGGCATATTCATCATCCATTGCAACGGCCCGTAGATCATCATCGAGTAACTGCTGAACTGCACCAGTTCGCCCAGCGTAAATTGATCTCTGACGATCATGTAGCTGCCTGCCATCAGGACCAAGTAGCTACCGCACTGGATCAGGTAATGCGAGATCGGTGCCAGATAGCTGTAGACCGTCTCACTGCGCACCGACGCAGCCGCGAATCGGCTGTTGTAGTCGCGGAATCGTTCGATCTCGCGCTCTTCCTTGCCGAACGACTTGACGACGCGGATGCCGGACAGCACATCATGCAGGAACGAGTTGGCGTGATCGAAGATCCGCCACTGGATACGCATGAGCCGATGCAGCACCTTGCGCCAGATCGCCACCTGCAGATAGGAGACGAACGGTGCCGGCAGCAGAACGAGCAGCGCGAGCCGCCAATCCATCGTAAACAGCAGGATCGTAACCGAGACGAGGATAACCACCTGCAGGATCGCATTGGTGAAAATCTCCTGTACAAGGTGGCGGATGCGCTCCGTATCTCTCGTGATCCGGTTCATCACATCACCGGCCCGCTGCGACGTCAGGAAGCCGAGCGACAACTGCTGCATCCGCGTGAACACCATATGGCGCAGATCCGAAGAGATACTGGAACTGACGACCGTCATGATCCGCCCGCGAATGATCACCAATACCTGACTGCCTACCAGTTCGACGATCAAGCCGGCTAAGCCAACCGCGAACAGCCTAAGATCTGGACTGGCGCCATCAGGCGGCTGCAGGGCACCATTGACCAACAATCTCTGAAAATAAGGCCCAAGAAGCGACAGACCAGAACCGGCGAAAAGCAGAATCAACGCCACCGCGATCTGCTTCCAATAACCCCGTGCGACACCCAGCAGCTTCAGCAGCGCTTCCGACTTGCTGACGCAATTGCGGCAATGCCGCGTGCCGCGAACGAGCGGCCCGCCGCATCGTTCACACACCGGCTCCGGTTCATCGTTGTAGATGCGAACGCGATCTCCAGCCGACAGATCGTTCAGCACCTTCGCGATGTAGGCGTACCGGACGGCGTGTCGCATCGTGATGCGCACGATGATGCGTGTCTCTCCGTGAGCCTCCGCCTCCAGCAGCGCATTGCCGACCAGCGTAGTGAGCTTGTATTCGCTATATTCCCGGATCTCACAGCTTTCCTTCACGTTTCCATCCTCGATGTATGCCCAACGACCGCCGCCGATGACGAAGAATCCTTGCTCCCTTCGGCCATGCAGAGACAAGTCCGCCGGCACCGCATACTCGATATGAGGTCCGACCGCTTGCTCTGCTGCCTCACGGTCACGTTCGGGAAGCGGAAAATTCAGATTCACACATTCACCTTCTTCGTTTACAAGTAAGTCTCGATCATCCGATATTCCTTGTCGCTGAGCGCGCTGACATCTTCGATGACGAACCGGTTGCCGTCGACATCGCTGATCAACAGCTTCTGGCCAGCAACGAAGCGGATGTTATTGCCTCTCCCAACCGTAAACTGGCAGTTCCCGGATGTTGTCTCCACATTCCAGTACGAATAGCCGAACTCATCCTTGACGTCTATGATACGGGTGATGGCCGGCGTAAAATAACGGATGCGAATATGCTTCCTCAGCAGTTCCTGAACCGGCTCAGGATAGTCGGTGAGCGTTCGGATGATACCGACCTCCTGGTTCTCGATCGTTCGTACCGAGATATATTCCTCCTTGCTCGTATGTGGAAAAGAACAATGCAGGTAAACGACAGGGTGTCTCTCCCCTCGCACGCGCACCGACAGCAGATGACCTTCCGTTTCCTCAAAATCAGCCATATCCGGTGTCAGATACACAATCTCCAATCAGATCACCTCTCTCATCTTCAGCGCTTCATCATGCTTGCGCACCAGACTGGCATAGATGCCGTCGAGCTTCATCAGTTCTTCGTGCGTTCCGGCTTCCTCCACCTTGCCATGCTCGATGACCACGAGATGGTCGGCGTTGCGCAGCGTTGACAGACGGTGGGCGATGGCGATCGTCGTTCGGCCTTGCATCAGCGTCTCCAGCGCTTCTTGGATGACGAGCTCCGTCTCGGTATCGAGCGAAGCCGTCGCCTCATCGAGGATGAGGATCTTCGGATCATGCAGCACTGCTCTTGCGATCGAGATGCGCTGCTTCTCCCCTCCCGACAGGTTATGCCCGCCATTGCCGACGATCGTATCGTACCCGTCCGGCAGCTTAGAGATGAAGTCGTGCGCACCGGCGATCTTCGCCGCCCGGATGATGTCCTCCATCGAACATTCGGGATCGGCGTAAGCGATATTCTCCGCGATCGTCCCCATGAAGACGAACACTTCCTGTGAGACGATGCCGATATGCTTGCGCAAGGTGTGGAACGACAGATCTTTCACGTCGATGCCATCGATCGTAATGCTCCCTTCCTGCGGATCATGCAGGCGTGAGATCAGATTGACGAGCGTCGACTTGCCCGCTCCAGAGCGGCCGACCACGCCGACCATCTGCCCTGGCTCCACACGCATCGATACGTTCTTCAGCACGGGACGATTCGGCTCATAGCCAAATGTCACATTTGAGACGACGATTTCGCCTCGCACGTTGGCAAGTTCGATCGCTCCCGTCTTCTCCGCCACCTCCGGCACCGCATCCTGGATCTCGAAGATGCGCTGCGCCGCTGACATACTGTTGGACCACCAGTTGACGACATTGTTCATAAACTGGATCGGGTTGTACAGCATCGTCAGATAATGGATAAACGACATCACCAATCCAAATGTCATATCTCCCTGCATCACTTGCCAGCCGCCGAACGCCCAGACGATGATGCCACCGGCCTGCAGGATCATGTTCAGCGTCGGGAAGACGGTGCTGCCCATCTTGTTGAATCGCTGTTCGGCTTCAGCATAGTTGCGGCTCGCACGGGAGAACCGGCCGATCTCCTGTTGCTCTTTGCCGAAAGCCTTCACGACGCGCGCTCCGCGCAGCGAATCGCTGATCAGCGCATTGAGTGCGCTGACGCGGCGATGCCGTCTCCAGGACAGGCGCCACAGCTTCGGCATGATGCGGCGCAGGATGTACAGGATAAATGGCAGCGGAACGAGGCAAAGCAACGTGAGCTGCCAGTCGATCACCAGCAGGATGGTGATGATGCCGACGATGTTCATCGCATTGACGATGAAGTAGGAGATGCCGTCGGTGAAGAAATATTGCACATCGGTCGCATCATTGTTCACCCTGGTCATGAGCTGTCCGGTTTGCCGCTTCTGGAAGAAGGAGAGCGACAGCCGCTGCAGCGACGAGAAAACGCTGGCCTTCAGGTCGAAAGCGACCTTTGCTGCCAGCTTGGCATTCAGGATGCCGAACGCGATCCCGAACAGCAGTGACAGGGTGCGGAAGCCGATGATCAGCGCGATGACGAGACCGATCTTGCCCGCGAAGGTTCCGGCGCCTGCGAGCGCCTGGTCGAACAACACCGTGCCGCTCAGGTACGGGATGACGAGCCCGGTTGCCGAGTTGAGCAGCATGAACAGGATGATCAGCACGATCATCAGCTTGTAACGGCCTGCGAGACCGAGCAACCGTGTGAAGATCGCGCCTTTCTTCGTACAGCGCGGACAGACCTGCCTTCCCCGCTCCGGATACAGCATGCCGCAGGTCGGACACGCGGCCTCTTCCTTGCGGCCTTCCCGACGTCCCTCTCGCTTCTTGTCCTTGCCGGACTTCAACTTCTCGACAGCCGAAGCAAGCTTGGAAGCTGCCTCCATCTGGCTGTTCGTAAATGCGCCAAGCGTTCTTCGCTCTGCGCCAGCCTCCTGTACGACCAGCATTCCGGAAGCGACGAGATTAACCACGGTGAGGTTGTCAATGGATGACAGTTTGATGGACTCCAGCGTCCAGTCTGCGTGATCATCCTCCCCCTCGTTGAAACCGGTTTCTTTTCTCGATGGCAGATAGCCCTTGAACCTCTTGGTACGAACGACCTTCTCCTGAACGCTGCTTAAGATATGCAGGTGGCTGCGATCCATCAGGATGTATCGTTCGATGAATCCATCGCCGTCCAGGCTGCGGTCACAGAGCAGCACATGGCTCATATCGTCAGCAGATAACCCTCTTGCCTCCAACAGCTTTGCGAGTTCATCAGGTATTCGAGTCATAATCCCCCTTCTATCTTTGGGCAAGATGCAACACGATGCCCATTTTCACATACGCTTTCATCTTAACAAGGTTTATTCACATAGGCTAGGTATATTATTGTTTTCATTTTTGCATTATTATCTTTTGTGACACAGGGACGGGGGTTTTGTCACATTCGATCATTCTGATTCACACGTGATCGATGTGACAAACCCCCGTCCTTAGATTCAGGTATTACTCCAACTTCGAAGGATCTACAACACCCCAGAAGGCCGGTTTCGCATGGAAATTCTTATCAAACAGAAGCGGAGCTTCCGTGCGCACGATCGGGAATGAACTGAGCCATGTATGGGCATCGGATATCCCCCAGAACGTCACCTCGCTCAGGATGTCCTTGTTCTCCTTGAAAGCCGTGAACAGATCCCGGTACCGCTCAGCTTGCTTCTGGAGGACCGCCTCTGGAATGTCGTCTCCATAGTCCCGCCTGTCATTCCATGCATAGAGGCTCATGTCCAACTCGGTGACGATGTTGTCCAGTCCCAATTCGGCGAATTTCTTCATCGACTCGATGATCTGTTCCACCGGCGGCCACGGCACGCTGATATGCGTCTGGTGACCAACTCCGTCGATCGGGACCCCCCGCTCCAGCATCTCCTTGACCAGGTTGTAGAGAAGGTCCCGCTTCTTCGGATCATCGGTGCCATAATCATTGATATACAGCCTGATGTCAGGGCCGCCTGCCTCCCGGGCTGCGCGGAATGCAGTCTCGATGAAATCAGTTCCGGTGATCTGATACCATAGGCTGTTGCGCATGCCATCCGGGTCGCCGGGCTCGATTACTTCATTCACTACATCCCAGGACTTGATGTCGTCTTTGTATCGCTCGACTACCGTCCGCACGTGCGTCTCCAGTCGTTGCAGAAGCAGCTGCTTGTTCGCCTCACGCTTCTCTGGATCCGTCTCGTCCACCATCGGCCTGCCGTTCTCATCCAAGAAGAACCAGTTCGGCACCTGGTTGTGCCAGACCAGCGTATGGAAGCGCAGCTCCATGCCGTTCTCCTTGGCGAACTTCACGATTCGGTCAGCACCGCTCCAATTGAACTTTCCTTCAGATGGTTGAATGGACGCTGGCTTCATCGCATTTTCCGCGACGATGAGGTTCACGTGTTTCTTCAACAGTTCACTAACCAGCCCGCTCGTCTGATGCGGTTCGATCGCCGCGCCGATCGGGAAGTAATCCGCATACACTTCCTTTATGGATGGCAGATCGTATTCGACAGACGGCTCTACCGCTTCCTGCTGCTCTGGCTTCACTTCAGGTTCACTCACTACACGCTCTTGGGATTCCACCTCTTCATCCTCCTTCACTTCGTTCTCCGCTTCTTCTTCCTCTTCCACGTCGTTCACTGAGGTTTCCGGTTCGCTAACTGTTGGCTCCGTCTCACCGTTCTCCACACTTCTGCTGCAACCAACAACGATCAATAGCAAGGCGATAAGCAGGATCCATCCCGTCCGAGCTCTGCGCCTGGTTAGCACCGTCCTCTCCCCCCTCCTGTCTTCTTACCTGTCTTAATCTCACTTTAACCTACTACGCCAGTTCTTTCTACACTTTCTACAAAATACCGTTGAACGAACAGATAGATGATGATCAGTGGCAGAATCGCGAGCAGCATCCCGGTATCCTGAACCATGCTCAGATAGAACGGATCCTGCTGTCCACCGCCGCTCGACAGCTGAATCTCAAGATTATGCGGCAAGGAAGACAGCTGCGTGGACATAACCATGCTCGAGGTCAGATAGGTCGTCGTATAGAAGCTGTCATTCCACTGCCAGACGAAGGCGAAGAGGCAGACGGTCAGAATAGCCGGTATCGCATTCGGCAGCATGATCCGGGTAAATGTCTTCGTCACGTTCGCGCCATCCACATAGGCCGCCTCCTCGACTTCCTTCGGGATGCCGCGGAAGAACTGACGGAAGATGAAGATGAACAGGCCTGCTTTGTAAGAGATGCCGAACATCGACGTCAGGACGAACGGCCAATACGTGTTGAGCAGGTTGACGCTCTTCCCGCCGTTGAACAACGGGATAAGACCGAGCAAGCTGAAGTCCTTCAGATTCAGATACATCGGCACCAGGATCGTCGTCGGCGGCACGAGGATCGTGAAGATGACGCAGGCGAACAATAGATTGCTCCCCTTGAACTTGAGCCTCGCGAACCCGTAACCGGCCAGTGCGCAAGAGATGGCCGTCAGCACTGTCGTAAGACCCGACAGATAGAACGTATTAAGCAGCGTCGTCCAATAATCCATGATGCGAATCGCATTCGTGAAGTTATCCAGTGAGACATGCTCCGGGATCCAGACGACGATCGGCGAATACAGATCCGTGCGGTCCTTGATCGCCGTCGAGATCTTCTTCAAGATCGGGTACAGGATGACGAACGACAGTCCCACGATCAGGATGAAGCGCACGAACGCCCAGAGCCATTTCTTCCAGAAATTCAATGACAACAGGCGGGCATATATAGCGCTAGACATCTCACTCACCTTCCTTCGACTCATATGGTTAAACCGTGAGAGGAGGTTTTATCTGCTCTCACACACCTCGACCGCTTGGGCTGCGCCTGAGAGACGCTATCACCGTCTCTCACGGCATCAATCATAATAGAATACCCGCCTGGAAATGATCCACATCGCGATCGCCAGGATGAGAGTCACCGCGACGAAGTAGATCCACGCCATCGCCGAGCTGAGGCCGAAGTTAAAGTTGGTGAAGCCAACCTCCCGCACCAGCTGAGTCATCGCGTTGTTCCCGAAGGAATCGATGACCGTATACACAACGTTGACCAGGATCAGCGGACTGACCATCGGGAAGGTGATCTTCCAGAACGCCTCATAGCCAGTGGCGCCCTCGATCTTCGCCGCTTCATACAGATACGGCGAGATCGACTGGATGCCCGCGAGGAAGATCAGGATCTGCACACCCGACTGGCTGACGATATCATAGATGCGATCTACTGCCCCGGTCAGATACAACACGACCGATTCGTTGACGCCTGCTTCGAGCATCATCCGTTCCAGCTCGAAGCTGCCCAAGGCATTGATGAATCTGCCGCTCTGGTTCTCCGAGTTCAGCGCCTCGATCAAGCTCTGTGTCTCGAGCGATGCGATCACGCCGGAAGCGAGGATGACCGGCAGGAAGAAGATCGCTCGCGCGAAGCCTCTGCCCAGGAACTTCTGATTCAGCACGGCTGCGAGGAACAGGCTGAAGATGACGATCAACGGAACGTTGACAACCATGTTCAAGATCGACTCGACGAATGTCCGGTTGAAGCTCGTATGGACGGTCAGAGCGTGAATGAAGTTGTCCAAGCCGATGAACTGTACCTGCAGGCCCGACGAATGCGACTCCACTTTGCTCAGACTGTACCTGAAGGACTGGATGAGCGGCACGAGGAAGAACAAGGTGAAGCCGATCAGCCAAGGCAGCACGTAGATAAATCCCCAGATCGCCTTCTGCTGCTCATAAGTTCTTCGTCTAACGAGCCATTTGCCAACCATTCTCATGATCGATCACCGCCTGCTCTGAAGCTCTCCGCTTCGATCGTTACACCGTTAACCGTCACGGGAGTTCGGTTGTAGTTGACGATCACCTCATAACCGTTCCCGTATACGGTTCTGTACACACCTTCCGCCAAACGTTCATGCCCCGTGATCGGTTGACCGGATACATGCTTCAACACGCCATTTACCGTTTCATACATCTCGGCGGCAAGTCCGAACCATTCCTCATAGTTCACCGAATACAGATAATCGAATTCCGTGTCCTTCACCAGGTGATTCTCCCCATGGATCCAGGTGAATGCCAGTCCTGAACCGTACTCGAGACTTCTCAGGATATATTGCTGCGATTGGTATATGTCGACAGATTATAAGGCTCCCCTGTGTAGTCGATATAGCCGCGGATCACCATCTGATAGAATGGAATCGATTCATCCTCCAGCTTAAACCGGCTGTTCGACATCGGGGCGTTCATGACAGCCGTTACATAAGGCAAGGCATAGGCGTTGCCCCCGTCGGCCATGAGCGTTAAACCCGCATCGCGCAGACTTCGCAGGGCATCCATCGTGATATGCTCCGATTCCGTCCGGTCCACCTGCTGACGCTTGCGATAATCGCTGTTCAAGAGATCCGCCAGATCGGCAAGCGCCAGTTGATCCACCCCGATCTTCGACAGATCATTCAGCATGGAGCTCACAGTGCTCGGAATCAGCCGTGGCGCCAGCACGTAGGACGGCGTACGATCCCTGTCTCTGCGGTTCGTCGCCAGATCGATCGGGTAGACTGCCGCTGGCGCCTCCGTCAGACGGCGAGCCGCTTCTTTCGACTCGCGGAACCCTCTCGGGTTCGATACACTTGCCACTTCAACCTCCGGATAGAGATCGATGCCAGCCTCTCGCGCATAGTTCATCAGATCGCGCAAGCCCTGCACACCGCCGAGCGAGCCATTCACCTTCACCTTATCCGCCATCCGATGATTGACGCCGCCGTTGAACCATCCGGACAGTTTCAATTTGATGTTTCGGATGCCAGCATCACCAAGCTTACCCAGGATCTCCTTCATCTCATCGAAGGTGGTCAGCGGTTCCTGCATGCGGAATGGCACGCCCAGTATATGTTTCCGTTTCTCAATGCTGCCGACGAGCTGCAGGAAGAACGGGCTGTCCCCGCTCTGGTCGACCGCCTGCGGCGCTGTCAGCATCCCGCGATCGATCAGGTACTGGCGATAATAGCTCGCCAGACCGGAGTAGTTCGCTTCACCGCCATGGACAAAGGCATACCGCACAACATAATCCGACTTCATCGGTCCGTCCTGGAACTTCGGCAGCGAGCGCTGCTGTCCGCCGGCGTTCAACGAAACATCATCCTTGTTGATCACATAGAAGCTGGGATACACATAGTTGTAGCTGTTCAACCTGCCGCTCACATCGGCGTTGATCATCGCCACAGGCGCTCCTTGCTCGATGATGCCGAGGAAGGCACTGTTCTCGCGGATGATCCCGAACACCGGCAGCCGAACTTTCTGGTCTCGGGACAGCGCATCGGTGTTGTCCATCGTCTGGTCCCGTCCGTACACATCCTGCTGATAGGCCGGATATCGCTGTTTGCCATTGTTGAAATGGATGAGCGCACCTGAACCATCCGGCACGAACAGAGAGCCCTTCTCATCCGGACCGCCTGCGCCGAAGAAGTTGAGCAGCGTAATCGAATTCACCGGGAACTCGGCAGGGTAACGGATGCCGTCTACCGGCACGCGCACAAGCAAGCTGTCGCCGTCGAGTGTATATTCGATCGACAGAGCGAAGATTCGCGGAATCGGCTTCTCATACGATATCCCATGCTCCTCGCTGTCCCTCGCGAGATCCTCCTCCGTATACCCGATCGCATCGAATGCAGCGAGCGTCCGCTGCAACTGAAGCCCGTTCAGAGCACCATCGATTCTCGTATACACACCCGTTTCCTTGTCCTGCGTATAGGAGATGCGCATAGCCCTTTTGCCCGTGTTGTCCATCCTGCCCACAAGCTCGTCATACCGTTCCTGGCTCAGCTTCTGCGGCAGATCATCGATCCCTCTCTCATCCTTGCCGAACTGATAGGTCACGCGGATACCGTCCTCGATAGGCTCTAACGCGATCTGACCATGTGCAACGCTGTCGGTGTAGGAGTTGACCGAGTTCAGCTGGCCATAAGAGTTGTAGTAGTTGATCCTCGTCTGCGCGCTCAGCATATCCTTGTTGACCCCTGCCGCCAACCCGTCCTGCTCACGCGCTTCGGGATTGCTGCGCCAGATCTCTCCGCTGCGCTTATCCACCACAGCCACTTCAGCGGTCTGATCATGGATGAAAAGCTGTAATTGTCCATTATCAACGACACCCTTCATACCGGGCAGCCGGCTGTCCTGAAACGAAGCGCTGATCGGCTGGCTCTCCGGCAGCAGATTCCGCTCGACCTCGCCAGATGTCGTTTCCGAACTGGAACAGCTTGACGCGAATGCGATGATGCAGACGACTGCGAGAACCTGCCAGATCTTCAAATGTCGCATATCGTTCATTCCCCCTAACCTCGCAGCGCCAATTCTTTGTAGATCGTGATGGCGAATCCCGCGATCTGCTGAACCAGACTGAAGAACAGCAGGCACAGGAAGGCCATGAAGCCCATCGCCACGACCGTCAGGAGCAGCGTCAACACCGTCTTGGACGGTGTGAACTGCTGCACCGTCATATTGCCGATAAACAGCAGATACAGTGTCCATGCGGCCGCTACGCTGTTCGAGAAGTAATAGAAGGCTGTTTCCCCTAAGGACAGATAGTTGCTGAGCCAGATCCAGGGCAGATTGACCAGGATCAGCGGCAACAGGGCGAAGCAGGTGGAGATGAAGATCTCGACGAACTTGCCCTCTCCATCCATCAGCGTCGTCAACGACCAATTCGCGATGCAGAAGAACAATACAGGCACGACCACATACACGATCTCCATCAGACTGTTGAGCTCATCCGGTTTGTTGAAGTTGACGAGGAATCCGCTGTACTGACTCTGCAAGATCGACGTGAAAGACAGCATCGTCAGGATGACAAGCGCCACCCACAGGGACGTTCTCTGGTCTCGTTCATACTTTAACTCCCAGAACGCCTTGTACGGATGGATCGTCAGATACAAGGGAAATCTGAACAGTTCTCTATTCAAGCGTAACGACCCTCTTTCTTCCTCTCGATTTGCGGTATCTTCGGAAGGCGACGAACACCGCCAGCAGGATCAGGCCGCTTGTCATGATCGTGGGGAAGACTTCCCGCAGCGTCTCCTTGCGGTACAGCTGATACGCTTTAGAATAGTTGCCGCGGTCCATGCTCCGTTTGAAGTAGCTAACCGCTTCCTTGTAGTCGCCCTGCCTCAAGAGCGACTTGCCGATCCCGTTATAGGCGTATTCCAAGTTCGCGTTCAACTCCACAGCCCGCCTGAAGAGCTCAGACGAACGCTCCTCATCCCCCCGATAATAGCTGCGCACGGCTTCATTCAGCACCCGACCATACTCCGTAGTCTCGAATACGGTGATTTCGCCCAGCCCTTTGTCCAGCACGAGGAAGTTATCCCCGAGACGCTCGATGGCGGTAGGCGTGTGGAATTCTCCCAGACGGTTTCCGATCCCTCCGAACACATAGAGCAGATACCCGTCCCCGTTATAGGTGAAGATGCGGCCTTTCTTGGCATCCAGCACCGAATACAGCTCACTGTCCGTCACATCGATGTCGATCAGACGCGGAGGCCCATCGAGATTCGCGTATCTGATATCTCCGCCGGGAGAGAAGTAGCCGTTGCGCCGCAGGATATCCGTCCCCTGAGCGTTAAGCTTCTTGATGTTGTCTCCCCATTGATCGCCATTGGTCGCATAGATGAAGCCTTCCGTGTCGATGTCTAGATTGGTGAACTCCGTCGGCGTAAATTGGACCATCCGGCTGCGCTGTTCACGCGTCGACAGCAGCTTCCACAGATACTCGATCGGGTCAACGTAGACCCGGTTCGCACCGATGAACGTGGTGAAGGTACCGTCCGCGTTGAACTCCATGAACCCGTCGAACACGCCGATCGACATCACATACATGCGTCCGGCATTGTCGACGACGATCCGGGCCGGTTGAAATACGAAGGTGCTGGTGAGCAGATCTGACTCCGGCGAATGGACGATATTCATGAGTGACCCGTCCGCCGCGAGATGAACGATGCGCTGATTGCCCGTGTCTGCGATGTACAGCTGCTTGTCTGCCGTGACGTAGATGCCTTGCGGATTGTTGAATTGATCTTGCTGCCCTTCATTCATGAAGCCATCGATGACGCGGATCAGCTCGAATCGGCTGTTCGTGATGACGACGCGCTGATTGCCCGAGTCGAGGATGTAGATCTCCTGATCATCAGTCACATGCATATCGGCGGGTTCCTGGAGCTTGCCGGCGCCGATCGCGATGCCGTCGATGATGCGGGTGGCCGTGTACGCTGCAGGTGCGGCAACCGTCTCCGCCCAGTAGGAATACTGGTAGGAAGGGGGGGCGGCCTGCGCTACGCTCACGTTCATCGCCATACAGATAACCGCTGTCAGGAGGATCGACGAGAGGCGTTTGATGATTCGTTTGCACATCATGCAAGGCTCCCTTCTAATCTTTCATGCCCGAAGTAGCCATCGTTTGAATAACGCTGCTCTGCGAGATCACGAACAGAGTAATCGGCACGATCATGATGACCAGAGCGACTGCGGCGCCAACACCAGCCCGTGCGATACCGCCCTGGGTGATCTGCCCCAATGCATAATTAAGTGTCTTCAGGTTCTCGCTGTAGATGAAGCTTCCTCCATCCGATCCCCATAGCGCTGGAAACTGCAGGATCATGAGCGTGAGCCAGGCTGGCTTCACGTTGGGCATGACGATGTTCCAGAAGATTCGGTATTCTGATGCTCCGTCGATCTTGGCCGCCTCCAGGATCGCATCAGGGATCTGCTCCATGAACTGCTTCATCAAGAATAGCCCAAGCGACCAGGCCAGCGCCGGTACGACGAGCGAGGCATGGGTGTCGATCCATCCGAGCCACGACATGACCATGTAGTTCGGAACGCTCGTGACGTGCGGCGAGAACATCAGCGACAGGACGACGATCGAGAACAGCATCCGCGACCCTGGGAATCTGTACTTGGCCAGCGGGTATGCAGCAGCTGATGCGAACAGGATATGACCAACTGTCCCGACGATCGTGATGAACAGGGTATTCGAGATATATCGAGAGAACGGCACCCACGAATTGCCCATCAAGATAACCAGGTCATAGAAATTATCCATCGTCGGATTGACCACGAAGAACCGAGGCGGGAAGATGAACAGTTCGTCCAGCGGCTTAAAGGCGTTGTTCACCGTATAGATGAGCGGCAACGCCATGAACGCACCGAACAGACCAAGCAACAGGAACAGCAGGAAGCTGACGGTCAGGGATCGGTTCAGTCTCCTCTGCAAGCGAAAGGTGAACCATGCTCTCGTAGCCATATTACCCACCTACTTTTCTCAATAGATTCTGCGTCAATTTGTTCGTGCCGACCATGATGATGAACAGAACGGTCGCGATCGCCGATGCATAGCCCATCTCGAAGCGGATCGTGCCGAAGTCCATCAGGTGGGTCACTACGGTATGCGCCGCATAGTTGACACTCGGGAAGCCAGCCAGGGCGATGGAGATGTCAGCTACGGCGAAGGACGCAGTAATCTGCATGACCGCACCGAACATGAGCTGCGGCTTCATCGACGGCAAGGTGATGAACCACAGCTCCTGCCATCGGTTCTTGATCCCATCAACGGCGCCTGCCTCGATCAAGGTACGGTCGATATTCTGAAGGCCCGCGATGAACGCCAGGAAGCTCGTGCCCAGGCTGAGCCAGAGCTGGACGATGATGACGATCGCCAGCACATAGTCCTCATTCTGCAGCCATTGGATCGGCTCCAGCAGGATGCCGAGCCGCATCAGGAAACCGTTCAGATAGCCGTAGCTGTCGCCTGAGAAGATGATCAGCCAGATGAAGAACACGTTGCCGGAGATGGACGGCGCGTAGAACACCAAGGTCATGATCGCCCGCACCTTCGGCGACAGCTCATTGATGATCCAGGCGAACAGGAAGCAGGCGAGATAGCTGATCGGTCCGGTGATGACAGCGAACAGCAGCGTGTTCTTGAGGGCGATCATGAACACATCGTCATTCAGGAACAACCTCGCGTAGTTATCCCATCCGACGAATCTCGGAAACTCCAACATGTTGAAATAGAAGAAACTGAGCAGGAACGAGAGCACGACTGGGATGACCGTGAAGACGAAGAACAGGATCATGTACGGGCTCATCAGGATGTAATAATGCCTGTTCAGATACAACTCCCGCCTGAGCTGCATCCATCTCGTTGGTTTCTTCGCGCGCACATCCAGCGATGCGGTTTGCTTGACGCTTTCGGTATGCAATGGATTCCACCCCTCGCCCTATGGAAGATTGAATTCTTTGCGTTTGACCGCAATCTCGTCGTTGATATAGATGACATAGTCGAGCAGAGCTTCGCGGTAGTTCTCACCGGCGTTGATCACCCGGCGGAAGGCGTTGTCCAGATGGCGTCCGGTGAAATATCCGCCAGGAACCTGCGGAATCCCCTGCACCCATCGCCATTGCTCATTCAGATTGCGATAATCCTTCACCGGCCAAGGCAGCTCTTCCAGCGCTTCGATGTTGGCGGTCGGATAACGCGCCGCCTCGCCCATGAGCGCCTCCATCTCCCGGCCGAACAGGATCTGCACTTCCTTGGAAGTCCACCATTTGAGGAACTCCCAGGAAGCTTCCTTGTCCTTGGCCTTCTCCAGCAGGATGACCGCCGTCGTCGAGCTGGCCACGTCATGGCGGATCGTGCCGTCCTCTTGTACCGTTCCAGGCACGATCGTGAAGTCCCACAGTCCCTTGATCTCCGGCGCCAGCACGGTCAACAGGTTATAGGTCGTGTAGTCCGCGATGCCGATCGGAATCTCGCCCGTGCGGAAACGGTTCGGGAAGTCGACCTGGACCGGGAATTTGTAGTTCGTATAGAACTGCGTCCACCGGCGGAACATCTCGATCGACGTTTCCGAATCGAGAGCACTCCGCTTATGGTCATCCGTATAGAATTTTCCGTCGTTCTGATACAGGAGCATGGCGAAGGTTGGATTGGGCACGAGATTGCCGTTGTTCAGCGAATTGTCGATCGGCAGATAGAATTCCATGTGGTGCTTCTGCAGCACGGAGATCATGTTGTACACATCTTGCCAGGTCTTCGGCACCTCAAGTCCCAGCTCTTCCAAGATATCCTTGCGGTAGAACAGCATCGGGAACGATTGCTGCTCCGGCAATGCATATACTCCGCCCGCATAACGGTACGGGGTTAAGGCGCTGTCGCGGAAACGCTCAGCCACGCTGTCGAAGTCCGGGAACTGCGTCAGATCGTAGGCCGCTCCGCGCATGGCGTAGTTGACTGGTACATCCTCGCCCATCTGCATCGCCACATCGGGCCCTTCGCCCGCCAGCGTCGCCGGCAGCAGGATGCCTGGAGGCACCAGCTTCAACTGGACAGAGATGTCCGTTTCCGGTGTGAACAGGTCGTCGATCAGTCCTTTCATCACCTGCGCCTGATCGCGGCCGGTGGTGATCCAGACGGTGATCGAACGGTCCTTCTGCTGCACGTTGCCGATGCTGTTGTAATCCTCGGTATAGGAAGCGAAGTAAGCGCCGATCTCATGCTTCAAGTCCTCGAACCAGGTTGATTCTGCCCTTGGCAGACGCTGACCCGGCGAATAGACGACGAGATAATCGAGAGTCAGCGGTTGTTCCTGAACCGTGAGCAGCCAAGTGCCGAGTCCGCCGACATTGACCTTGTAGTTGTTCATTCTCCTGGGAACCGTCTCTGGACGCTCCGCCATATCCTTGAGCTGAACGACCATATTGATCAGCGGCGCGACCTTGTCTCCCCTCTCTCCGGTGACCTTCTCGAGATAGTCGGCCACGGATTCGATGATCTCAGCTTGTCTCAAGAACACCTCGGTCATCTCCGGAATCCGTTTCTCCAGTTGATAGTCACGCATCGGGTCGGGATTGTTCGAGGTGATCATCAAGATCTTGCGGTACAGCGCATTCAGCTCCAGTACGCTGGATTCGATCGTCTGCAGGAGCGGTGCAAGCTCTCCTAACGTCACCGTCATGCGCAGCCGATGCTTGCCCTTGGTCAGATAGAATTGATACGGTTCCTCTCCACCCAGCACATCCATCTGCCACTTCGAATTGTAGTTGAAGCGGATGCGCTTCATTTCCTCGAACGGGTACTCATCGTCGATCATCAGGCTGCGCGTTGCATATACGCCGCGAAGCTGGTCCTGCTTGCGCTTCAGGGCGATCTCATACAGACCGTCCTCCGGCACCTCGATCTCCCATTCGATCCATTGACCCGGCAGCCGCCAGTTGAGTCCGCCGATCGCATTCATCCGTATCTTCGAGACGTGGTACGGTTCAACCGATGGACTCGAACGGTCGGAGATCGGGTACAGAGTCGGGGAAGACTTGCCGACAGCCGCTTCACCTTGCACGATGATCATGTGATCCTTCGTCGGCTTGTGTCCGAGCGACGCATATTCCGCCTTCACTTCCGCATACGTTCTGGAAGGTTTCTCCTGGTACAACTCGATGTAGTCGATCGCCATCGGCTCGCGCAGCGAATTCAGCGAGATGACCTGCTCCCCCTTGTCGAAGTAGAACGCATACGGTTCCTCGATATAGCGGTCGCTGTCCGACAGCGTGGTGAGGAGCCAACGCGGGTTCTCTACCTGTCTGGGGCGCAGATCATTGCCGCGGTCGTCCCGCCTGATCTCGCCGGAGTTGTCCCACACCCGATCAAACAACAAGAGCTCCGCACCCTTGAAAGGCACCTGGTGATTGATCAAGAGTTCCCTTTCAATGGCGGAACTTTTGCCCTCCATCGGATAGTAATGGACGCGTATCTGATACAGGCCAGGCTCCTCGATGTTCACCTTCCAACTGATCGTTCCGGTCTCCGGTGTCAACACCGCCTTGCCGTCGAGACCCATATATCGATCCGCTACCTCAAATGATCCACCGCTTGCTTCACTGTAATCCTCACCTTCGATGCGAATCGTTCTGTCCGGGCGTGCAGCTCCGGCATATCGCTCCAGATACTGCACATAACCGTCCTGGTCGGCATCCGTAATGATCGGCGTGAAATCAGCGATCGCGAGGATCGTGGGACGGTTCGCCTGATTGCCGGGAATGATCGTCCACACGAGTGCGACGATGACGATGACAACCAGCGCGATCATGGATTTCCTTAAGCGGACGTTCACGGCTGACGTCCCTCCCTTATGCTATTGCTTAAGACAGTCCCCATAGGAGAACACTCACTATGGGGACTGTGAATTCAACTATGAACCGGAACCCAAGTCAGGTTAATTTTGATAGACTTCGTCGATGGCCGCCTGGAATTGTTCCTTGTACTTCTCGATGACCGTCGAGACGGACACTCCGCTGCGCAGCTCACCGAGGAATTCATAGAACGGGATGGACGGGTAGGACAATCTGCTGACGATTCTCATGTTCTCGCCGGCGATGCGTGCATTCTCGATGTCCTTCTCATCCGTGAAGTTGCTCTCCAGTGCCGCTTGGTCCGGATAGTCATACATCGACTCGATATCGTGGATCTTCTCGTAGATGTACAGGAGCTCACGCGGCTTGTCGACCGCCTTCGGAATCGTTAGGAACTGTACGTCAGGCTCTACTGCGTGATACGTGCTTGCGCTTGGTCCCATCGGGAACGGTACGAAGCCAATCTCATAGTCCGCCATGTCGGTCTTCAGACCCCAGATCTCGTACATCGCACCAGGATACATGAGCGTGTTGCCCTGTACGAAGAAGGCGCGCGGTTCCGTCCAGTCGCCGCCCTCCGACGGTCTGACTGCACCTTCGAGTTCCAGCTTCGAGATGAAGTTGAAGGCCTCGATCGCCTTAGGATCCTCGAGATTCTGCTTGGTGCCCATGACGAGGTCGGTCTCGTTGGCAGCCAGCGCCATATCGAGCAGATCACCCTTCGCCAGTCCCCAGGTATCCAGCTTGCCGTCATTGTCCGTGTCGAGGTTGGCTTCCTTAGCCACTTTGATGAACGTCTCCCAGTTCCAGTTGCCCTCGTCCACATAGGATTGAAGCGGTTTCAGACCGAGATTGTTCATCAACGTCTTGTTGTAGAACACGCCGGTGATCAGGTTCGGCTGATCGTTGAAACCGTAGCCTCTGCCTTCATATTGGGAATAATCCGTCGTCACCAGTTGGTTGAAGACGTTGTCGTTCTTCGTCCACTCATCCACCGGCCAGAACAGATCCTGCTTGACGAGTGCCGGGATCATATACTTCTTGCCCATCCGCACATAGTCGCCAAGTGGTTCGCCCGCCATCAGGGAAGCGACGACCTTCTCCTGATACTCATCGAAAGCGATTTCGATATACTCCACCTTGAAGTTATGCTTTGCCATGAGCGCTTCCAGGTTGGCTTTCTTCTGGATGTTGTCGGCATTGTCCTCACCGATCTCCATATTCCACCAAGACACGAAGCGAAGCGTACGTCCTCCCAGGTCGAAGTCCATCTCCGGCGAAGCGTTCGGATTGCCTGTCGGTTCTTCTTCCGCCGGCTCTTCATTGCCGCCGCTGTCGCTGCCTCCGCTGTTGCTGGAGCCACCGCCACCGGTGTTCGTCTCCGTTTGATTGCCTCCCGTATTGCTGCCGCCTGTTGGTTGTGCATTGTTACCGCCGCTGCAAGCAACCAATGTGATCATCAGTACGATCGTGATCAGCATGTACCATGCTCTTCTCAAGCGCATACCTAATCCCCCTCGGTAAAGTGTGGATTCAATTTCAAGGCGAGTATAGCGGTTACATGAAAAAGCGAACAACCTGACATCCCTCATCTAATCACCCTATGACCGTTAACTGTTATTATTTTCCATCACATATCTAGGGTCATAAGTAAACGAATGTGTATGATCGCAAGAAATGCACATTCATCGACTTCAACACCATATGAGAGCAAGAAAGTAAACAAATGCCACAAGTCTAAAGGATTGCACATTGAGATGGAAGCGGCGGGGCTCGCATAATGAAAGTAGAGCATAGGGGAAGAAAGTGAGGTCGCATGAACCGATGAAGCTGCTCATTGTCGATCCTGATGTTCACTCTAGAGATCATCTGCTGAATCTGATTGATTGGGAAGGGCTCGGTTTTGAAGTAGCGGCGCCGGATTACCGGATCTGCGAAGGCATGCTGCAGAAGATGGATAAGCTGCCTTATGAGCTTGTTGTTATCCATTCCGGTCAACTGCCATCCTATTGCATGCAGCTGTGCGAGAACATTCGCAAGGTTAGCCCTGTGCCGATCGTGCTGGTCGGAGGCATCAGGGACTTCCATATCGTGAAGAAAGCGATCGCCCTTCAGGTTAGCGATTACCTGCCGGATCCCTATCGGCCCGAGGACCTCGCCGCCTGTCTGATGAACGTGCGCGACAAGCTGCAGCCTGCTGTCGTGCCTGCGGTGGAGAAGGAGCCATCGGCGAGCATCATCGATATCGTCAAGCGATACGTCCAGGATAGGTTGGATCAGAATATTACGCTGAAAGAGATTTCGAACCAGCTGCACTTCAACAGCACGTATCTCGGGCAGAAGTTCAAGCGTCATATGAACATGACGTTCAACGAGTATGTGCTGCAGCAGCGAATGGAGAAAGCGAAGCGATTGCTTCAGGAGACGGACATGCGGATCTATGAGATTGCTCACCAGGTCGGTTATTCCGAGGTGGACTGGTTCTATAAGAAGTTCAAGGAATATGTCGGTACGAGCGCCAACGAATATCGCAAGAGGCCGTCTTGCCTGGCATAATTGCGGCTAATGTGTGGGTTGAAGTGGCGGCTGATGTACGGCTTGATACGCTGGATGAGCGGGTTGATGTTCGCTGGTTTTTCAATGATTTTGTCGATGCCATCGAAGAACTTGCTCCTCAACAGAAGCAACTGTCGTTATGTATCCTACAAGATGAAATTTCACTCAGAAAAAGCTCGTTTCAAAGCAAACTATCGACGATGGCAGAGATCCGTGAGGTTCGATTCCCTGATGAATTGACTTGCCCCTATTGCGGTGACTCGGACAATATCAAAAAGAATGGAACCTACCACGGTCGTCAACGCTATCCGCATAAAACATGTGGACGCACCTTTAACGATTTGACTCAAACACCCGTTCATCTTACTCGTTATTTAGACAAGTGGCCTCGTTACTTACAAGCCATGATGCAAGGGAAAATGATACGTCAGTGCGCAGATGAGGTTGGGATCTCCGTTGTTACGGCTTATTATTGGGGCATAAAAAAGCTGCATGCTTTGTCCCAGAACAAACCCCAGAAGCTAAATGGTTTTGTGGAAGCCGATGAAACCTATGTCCTGTATTCCGAAAAAGGAAATCGTCATCTGAAACGATAAGCCTGCAAGCGTGGTGGTGTTGCCAGGACGCGTGATCTGTCCAAAGAACAAGTAAGTATCCTGGTGGCAAGAGACAGGATCACCCTTGCGCAAGTCGCTACTTGTGGCCGTTTGAACGCATAGAGTCGATCAACTGCTTGCCCTTTTTCTTCAGGAAGGCGTAACCATTTGCACGGATGCAGGTGCGGCCATTTGGAAATTTGTCTTTGATCGGAATCTGAAGCATATCACGGTTTATCCTGAAAAAAAGCGCTATATAGTCAAGCAGATTTACCATATCCAGAACGTAAACTCCTACCACGAGCGGTTTAAGGATTTCTTGAGACCGTTTCGTGGAGTGGTAAGGAAGTACTTGAGTCACTAAGTGAGCTACCATCTGGTTCAGCCAATTAAACAACTCGCTACGTAAGCAGCAACCAAGTTTAACACAACCAATCAAAAAGGTACGTCTAACACAGATATAGAGTGTTAGAACGTACCTCTTCGATTATTCATAAGGTGAAAATGTGTTCATAATCTGCTCAAATTTCTCTGTAGCCAATGGAGGAACTTGACCAGCAAATTCTAATATTTTATCTCCTAGTACGAATAAATAAAAGTGCATGTATGATATTTCTCCCATATAGTTGATTACAGTAACATATTTGAAGTAAGACTGATCATTGATGATCCCTTCTGTAACATCTTCAAATAGAGAAACCTCCGCTTCTTCTGAGCTTATCATCTCATCGATTCTATGATCCAGCCACTCATCTACTCCTCCAGACGGAAGATCGTAGGAACGAAAAGTAATATATTCGCCTGTTACCGTATTAAACACAGCATTCTCCATCGTTTCCCAATGTGAGGGAATCAGGAAAGACCATCCATTTAATTGGTGATATTTAATGAAATCATCTCCAGATTCGTTATTACCATTATTTCCCGTTTGGTCAGGAACTGTCGGATTATCTATCGTGTCATCTGGAGATTCATCAATCTCATTATTTCTCAATTGATCACGTGAATCAGGCTTATCGGTTACATTATCTGTAATACCATTGTTGTCCACTTGATTAGGCGTGGATGGCTTATCCGCAATATCACAACCAAACATTAACAAAGATATTAGACATATACCAATCGAGATCTTCTTTAAGTTATGAAATAACACGATGTCCCTCCAATCAATGAATGGGTAGAAAATCGCAACGATTTTTCTTGCCTTTCGGTGGTCGTCTGAATCCGGATAATCGTTGGATCAAACTTGCCCAGTTAATCCCGTGGGCGCAGGTGGATCGCAAGTACGCCAAGTCCTTCAAGAAATCGTTCCGTGGCCAAAAAGCAGTCTCTGTTCGAATGGCGTTGGGAGCCTTGATCATTCAAGAAAGACTCCCATTGTCTGACCGAGAAACCGTTGAGACGATTGTGGAGAAGCCGTATCTCCAATACTTCCTCGGCTTGACGGGCTATCAGGATCGACCGCCGTTCCATCATTCCCTCATGACTCATTTCCGCAAGCGCCTGGGCGAGAAGGTGATCGCGGAAGTCAACGAATACATCGCCGTGGAAGCGGTGAAGGAGGAACAGCAGCGGAATGATGACGATGACAAAGCGAAAGTCGAATTTGGAGCGAAGGTGTCTGTTAGTATGGTGCAAGGGTTCGCCTTCTTGGAGCGTCGGCAATGGGACAACTTCAACGAAGGCGTCACCTTGATCGAATCGGTAGAGGCGTATAAGGAACGCTTCGGGGTGTACCCAAAGGAGGTTCTGGCCGATCAAATCTACCGGAATCGTGAGAACCGAGCGTATTGCAAAGAGCACGGCATTCGGCTTAGCGGACCTCCGCTCGGCCGGCCTTCGAAGCAGGCTGACACGGCAGAAATGAAACAAATCGCAAAGCTGGATGCGGGCGAGCGCAATGCAATCGAAGGAAAATTCGGAGAAGGAAAACGAAAATATGGACTGAATCGAATCCGGGCGCGCCTCGAGCAAACGAGCGGGGCCGTCATTGCCTTGCAGTTCCTCGTGATGAACCTGGAACGCCGCTTGCGGCTTCTTTTTGTCCTCATTCTCAACATGCTGCTGAAACGTACCGCCTACAGACAAATTGCACTGTAAAGAATCGTTCAGCAAGCCTTATATTAATTAAATTAACGAAGATATATCTTGTTTTTCATTTTATGTATATTATTGTAATTTATTTTTTTGTCTCAATCAACAGATATAACATAACTAATAGATCCTCCAAAAGCCTAATATAGGGCTTGCTGAACGGGTCACATTTTACGGTGACACGAGCTTACGAACTGCGAGCCTTGACAATAGTCATTGTAAAACGGGCAAAAAGAGAACCCGGAGTCTCTTTTCGAGGTTCATCACCAGCAGTTGCAGCCCAATTACGGTCTCGCTCGTCGTCTGAAGGCGCGCTCGAATACGGCCAAGCCCAGAACAGCGTTTGCCTTCGCCGAACTTGCCTTCCACCGAATTGCGTGCGGCTGCATCCGCCTTCGCGATTTTCTTCTGCTCCTACTGATCGGCTGATGGTCGACCCAACCGCGGTCCGCTCATCTGACTATCCGTTCCGGCACGCTATGCGTTTGTTTGTCGTACATTTCTTGTTGCTGGCGATACAATTCTCCAATGACGAGCAGTTCCTTGTACAGAGGGCGCAGCAACCGCGACAGGCCATCCGACGTCTGAGTCAGTTCGTTGATGATCCGAAGATCACTGGAGATGAACCTGAGCTGCATGCCGATGGCTTTACGCATCGTGCGCAACTTCACACGTCGTTGTTTTGCAATCGCCAGATAGGCTTTGCGAGCACGCTCCCGTTGGTTCTTGGCTTGCAAGTCTTTCCACGTTTCTTTTAAACATAATTGCATTCGCCTCCCTTATAACGAGAAGAGGTCGGGGAGAACAGCGCGTTCTTGTCCCAACCTCTTCTTCGCTAGGTGTGCTAATCGCCTCTCTTGTAGAGAAAGCAATCAAAATCAACATATCCACCTGTCTGCCTGGTGGCATAGTTATACAGCCCGATGCGGCAGCCCATAAAGTGATGCAAGGTATAACGCAATTGATGGGTCGGCCCCAGCTTGTGCCATTCGGTGCCATTGCCCGAGTAGTAGAGGTCTGCCTTGTCCGTATTGTCACGGAAATCAAAATCGATCCTCAGCCACACTCTGTCTCCCTCATATACCGCTCGTTCCACTGCAGCATCCTCACCGTTCTCACCCCGTACGCACATCGCGACATAACGGGTGCCATCGTCGTCGATCATGCAGCCGATGGTGGCGTAATGGTATTGCAGAGCGACGAGGCCTGCCCGGTCTCCGGCCTTCATATGGGAGACATCGATCAGCGCAACCGCGCTGCACGTCGGGCCTTCGGTCCGTTGCGTCAGCGTATTGCGTGCCAGCTCTACGCTGCGCGCCAGATGGCCGGTCGTAAGGCGCAGATGACCCGGCCGGGCCGTCACCGACCACAGCCGGTGATCCGGATTGTGATTCCATTGCCATTGCAACCGCAGACGGTCCTCGTCGTAGTCGAAGTGGTCGCTGATCACCAGCCTGTGGGTGTCCGATGGCGGGAGATCGGCTTCGAAGGAACGCGGCGCCTTGCCATCCGTACCGTATACTGGCCAACCATCCTCCCATCTGACGGGCACGACGCAAGGAACCCTGCCCACTGCCCCATGATCCTGGAACAGAACAGCGTACCAGTCTCCCTCAGGCGTATCCACCAGGCCGCCTTGTGCGACACCGGCGTTGTGATACCCCATATCATCGTCCAGCAGCACCTTGCGTTCATACGGTCCGAGCAGATGCTCAGCGCGATAGCCAACGACCCGGCGGCGGGCATTGCCAGTTCTGGGCCATTCGATGAAGATCAGATAGTAATAGCCGTTCAGCTTGTACGCATGACAACCCTCGCACCTGAGGCCGATGCCTTCGACAGGCGTCTCCAACAGCAGCTGATCGAGCCCCCCAGGCTGGAAGTTCGTTCCGTCCGGCGTCAGTTCCCGGATCCGTATGTTCCCGTTGCCATAGATCACATACACCCGGCCATCGTCATCAAACAACAAGCTGGGATCGTGTAAGAGCCCTTCGTATGCATGACGTTTCCATGGACCTCTCTCGATGTCCTGCGTCGTGTAGATATAGAAGCGATTCATATCGTTGCAGGAGAAGCACACATAGTACGTTCCCAGATGGTACCTGAGGGACGCCGCCCAGGAGCCCTTGCCGTATATCCCCTTGCCATCCAGCAGATTGTGCGCGTCATTATCCTCCAGCGTATCGAAGACATACCCGATCAACTTCCAATCCTGCAGGTTCACCGACTTCATGATCGGACATCCCGGCATCGAATGCATGCTGGTACTGACCATATAATACGCGGTTCCAACCCTGATCACACTGACATCGGGCACGTCCGCCCAGATCACGGGATTCGTGATGATCATCTGTTGCAACACCAGTCCTTCCATACGGTATCAATGGCTGCCAGCCCTTCCGAACTGGGGAGAGCAATCGACCTGACGGGCCTCCTACTGGAGTACTTGCCTTGCTTTGCAAGTGCCTGACACCCATGAGATCACCCGCTGCGTCGAGACACCTGCCCAAACCCTCCTTCATCGGTCAGGCTGGCAACCGTTCTGCAAGATTGGCCTAGCGATTCATCCGCCAATAATCCACTTCAAACAACGGAACATCCGGCGTGCCATAGAAGATCAGGTATACATCATGGACGCCCCGCACCGGTTGGATCGAAGACGTTAACTCCTTCCAGCCTGAACCAACATTCGCAGACTTCACCTGCAGCGTGCCGATCCGTTCTCCGTCCAGTCCGTCGAGCCTGAGCTCGATGAACCCGTCAGCCTGAACATTCCCAACCGCTGCTGTGAACGATGTCGCCGCCTCTTCTCCGAAGTTCACCTTGGACAGCGCGATCCAGTCGCCGCTGTGGATATCCGTCAGCGCTCGCTGAGCGGGATGATCGTCTGTGACAGGCCGCGTCTTCACGCCAGCGCTCCAAGCAAACGTCTCACCTTCCACCTGGCTGTACGGATCGAGCTCCCGAACCTGCTCCACGCCAGTATAATCTGCCTGGATATCCAGGATCGCGCCGCTGTCATCGAAGAACACCCGGTTCAGATGCGTCGAGCGATACCCCATGCCGACGACGCCCATCGCCTTGGACAGCGTCTGTGCGTGGTACGTGATGTACCAGTCTCCGCCAAACTCGAAGATCGCATGATGGTTGTTGCCGCCCACATCGAAGAAGACCACCGGATTCTTCAGGATCGAACCTCCATAGACCCATGGCCCCATCGGGCTGTCGCTTGTCATATAGACGATCTCGCCGGCTCCAGGACTTCCCGCAGGACGCTCTCCGCTGTAGAAGTTCGAGCAGTACGTATAATAGTAGACGCCATTATACTTGTGTATGCCGTTGTCCTCAAACATATATGGTGCATCGATCGTCACCGCCTCGCCAACGACGCTGATCATATCGTCGCCGAGCTGCATGACGCGAGCGGTCATCGGACGCTCCCACTGCCCTTCCGGCACGCCGCCGCCGAAGTAGATATAGGCGCTGCCGTCATCATCAACGAGCACGGCAGGGTCGAACAGCCAGTGTACGCCCGCGACTCCCGGTGTCGACCGCTCGATCAACGGCTTGCCGATCGGATCGACCCATGGGCCGAGCGGACTGTCGCTCGTCAGCACGCCGATATTGCTCGCGTTGTTGGCGAAGTAGAGGAAGAACTTGTCTTGGCCGTCGATCACCTTATGGGCGATAGCCGGTGCCCATGACTGAGTCGCCCACTTGGCTGCACCGTCACGTCCTGCGACATGAATATCTCCGTGATCCGTCCAGTTGACGAGATCATCAGAAGAGATGACCGTAATCTTGTTGATTGAACCGTAGGAATTCTCCTTGATGTTGCCATTGGCATCGTATTCGAACGTATCTGCGGTCATATACAGATAGACGCGTCCATCATAGACTAGGGCATAAGGGTCCGCACCGAACTTGTTCGAAGCGAGCGGATTGCCGTTCGGCGGCCGTTTATAGGCTTCATCTGACGGTTTCGACATGCTCAACTTCGCATACGAACCGCTCGTATCATACGTTTCCTCGCGATTGTCCTCATATTGAATGCTCATCTTGCGTATTCCAACCTCCCCGATCTGTGTATCTTCCAGAGCTTGCTTCATCTTCAAACGAATCACGGCCAATGGCTGCATGCCAGGCTCCTCATTGTCATAGCGGATATGCCCGTCCGACGATGGCCGGAATGTCGCCATCATGCCGCTGTCACTCGCCATCAGCTCTACCTCAGCGCGCAGCCGATCGTTCGGGATCACATCCACCACCTCTACCGCATCGGGGAGCTCCAGCTCCATCTGGATGCCGACGATGTTGCCATAGGCCGGAAGTTGATTGACCACTATAGGCACTTCAGCCTCTGCCGACGGATCGCTGGTCATGAGGATCTCTCCCACGCCGATGCGGGCCGTCAGCTCCTGCGGTGTGGATTCACCGGTCAGCTCGGGCACGAAGCGGAAGTAATCCAAATCGACATAGCCGCCTGTCTGCTTCGTCGCATAGTTGAAGATGGCGAAGCGATAGCCCATAAAGTGCGGCAACGTGTAGCGCATCTTCAGCTGCGAGCCAAACGGCTTCCAAGATGTCCCGTCATAGCTGTAATAGAAGGTCGCCACGTCCTTCGTGAAGTCCATGTCGATCTTCAGATATACCTGCTCTGTCAGCAATTCTTCCCGCGCCTTCTCTCCGCTTCTCTCCTCCATGATGAGATAGGCTCGGCCGTCCTGCTTCGTCACTCCGATGAGACCGTACTCTTGCTGGAAAGCCGCCAATCCCGCCACATCGCCATCCAACATATGCCGCGTATCCAGCGAGATCCAGCCGGAGCTGTATGGTCCCTGCGTCCTCTGAGTCAGCGTATTCCTCGCTTGCTCGATGCTCTCCGCCACATTCGCCGTTCGAAGCCGCAGGTAGCCCCGCCGTTCAGTCAATGACCAGCGGCTGTTGTCGGGGTTATGATTCCATTGCCAGGTCAGTCCCAGCTTCGAGCCGTTCGGCGCCGCTTCCAGATTGGCGGATGGCGAAGGCAGGTTCTCCTTCACCGATACATAATCCACATAGAAGTCCATCCGGTCGCGCTCCTGATCGGGCTGCTCGACCCATGGCGTCTCCAGGAACAGATCGATGCTGGATGGATCATCATTGATCACGAATGTGCCCTGGATCACTGTCCATTCGCCCTTCTTCGCCACGCCCCTGACGAGGTTCTGGTACGAGGTTTCCCCGCCAGTCGTCTTCTGGGCAGTCAGGATGAATTCCTTCTGATCCGGGCCGTCCATGTATTTGATGCGGAAAATCGCCTTGTATTCCTTGCCGGACTGCATCCGCCAGCTGAAGCTCTGCTCGATCCCCGCCCAAGTATGCACCCGGTTCGTCACGTGTGCGATCTGGTTGCCGTCCTCCGTGATGATGCGTATCTGCGAGCCGCGTTCCTTCCAGTTGGCGAGACCGTCTGAAAAGTCATAATTTTTCGTAAATTCAACCGTCGTCTCCGGCTCTTCTGCTGGCTCCGGTTCTTCCTCGATGATCCCTTCCTGATAGAAATCATCGCTAACCACCAACTCCGTCACGATGCTGCTCGGACCAGGCGCCTCAAACGTCAGCGGCACCTTCCCTTCTTCATCTCCATACACCGGCCAATCGTCCTCCCAACGGACCGGCACCAGCACCGGGATGCGACCGACCGCATCATGATCCTGGAACAGCATCGCGTACCACCGGCCGTCCGGCGTATCGACCAGACCGCCTTGTGCAACGCCGTTGTTCTTGTATCCCATCGTATCGCTCAGCGCCAGCCTTCCTTCATAAGGGCCGTCGATCTGATCTGCGCGGTAGATGTATTGGCGGCGAATATTGCCTTGCTCCCACCAGATCGTGGCGATATAGTACTTGCCGTTAATCTTGTAAGCGTGCGCGCCTTCCATGCCTTCCTTGCCAGAGGTGATGATCGTCTTCTGCAGTCCATTCGGATTCAGCGACTTCAGATCTGGACTCAGCTCACTGATCGACAGATCCGTTCGTCCATGGATGATATACGCCTTGCCATCGTCATCGAACAGCAGCGACGGATCATGCATATAGGTATGGAATTCGGTCCGTTCCCATCTCCCGGCCGGATCGTCAGTGCTGAACAGATACGTCTTGCCGCTGTCTAACGCCGCGAACAGGACATAGAACTTGCCGTCACGATAGTTCAGACTGCTCGCCCATGACCCCTGGCCATAGGCGTTCTGCCCGTTTCGGAGCGCGTAGGTGTCGTTCTCCTCCAGCCGCTGGTACGGATATCCGATGATCTCCCAATTAACCAGATCAGTCGAACGCATGATGGGAGTGCCAGGCATCATATGCATCGTCGTGCTGGACATATAATAGACATCGCCAACACGAATGACGCTCGGATCCGGGACGTCAGCCCAGATGATCGGGTTGGACGCATAGATCGGCTCCTCCGCTTCATCCTGTGCGGATCCCTTCATTCGCTCAGCAGCTCCCCATATCGCGGCACCGATGACGATGACCGCAACAGCTGCGATCAGCGTCATCCGATACCTTCGATTCCTCATCAACATGTATGGTCCCTATCCCCCTTCGGTGAGTTGATCTCTATACTCCTGCGGCGATACACCCGTCGTCTTCTTGAAGAAACGGGTGAAGGAATGCGCCGCGTCATAGCCAACCGCCGCCGCCACTTCCCGTACTTTCAGATCACGGTCCAGCAGCAGCTCTTTCGCCTTGGCGATGCGGCATTGCTCGATATAGTCCGACAGGTTCATCCCTTTCTCCTGCTTGAACAATCTGGACAGATAAGACGGATTGAAATAGTGCAGCTCCGCCAACCGCACGAGCGACAGATCCTCATCCAGGTGGTCGAGGATATATCCGCACAGCCGATCGATCATCTTCGCTGCACGGTCCTTCTCCTTCAGCCGATAATGGGTGAAGACGCGGTCTGCGATCTGATACAGATAGACGAACGCCTCGCTCAGCGACCCATGCTCATCGAATCGCATCAGCTTGCCGTAGTCGCCGATCTTGCCATGCAAGCCGAAACGGTTGATATGTGCCAGCAGAGACAGCGCGATCCCGTAATAGGTTTCCATCACCAGTGAAGGGTTCGTGGTGTTCATGCAGACGACGGTCATCATGACCTCGTCGAATCCGGCGAGGAAATCTTCCGACCTGCCCGCATCGAGATGAGCTGCCAAGATATCCAGCTTCTGCTTCATCCTGTACTCTTCACGGCCCGCCAGTTCCTCGCTCTCCTCCTGTCCAGCCTTGAGGATCGCCGGCATGCCGCCTCCGAAGCGGAGATGCATGAGCAGATGGAGACGTTCATACTGCAAGGCTGCCTCTGCCCAGGTGCACGGCTCGCTGCTCACAGCGAAAGTCACCACCAGCCCGGAAGATTCCAGCACGGACTGCTGGATGAGCTCCATCGTTCCCTCCAGATAACGCATCAGATGCGGAGCGGACCGTTCCTCCTCCTTGACTGGCTGGATGAACCAGAGCAGATCGCCGTATTTGTCCTCGATGGCGATGCTCCGCAGACGATCCGTCAGGAAGGAATTCCATACCAGCCTGACCTCGTTCAGTCGCTCGCGTCGTTCCATATACGCCAGACCGTCCGGATATTTGATGTGCCCCAATGCCAGGACGACTGGTGATTTCGCATCGATGCAGATGTTGAGCTGACGGAAGTCTTCCTCCAGCGTCCGCACATCTCCGTCCAACATATCCTGGATCAGATGGCGGAAATAGTCCGTCTGCCACATCAGCTCGAGTTCTCCTGCCTGATCACGGGATTGCGAGATGATCTGATCCATCCGTTCGCTGTGCCGGATCTCTTCGAGCACTTCTCGAACCGTATCCATGACCTTGTTGTACCCTTCGGTCTTAAGCAGATAACGAATATTCGGCATCTGCATCGCTTGGTATGCGTAGTCAAACTCACTGTGACCCGTCAGGAAGATGATGCGGCAACGCGGCCAATACTGCCGGATCTGCTCAGACAGCTCCAGTCCGTTCATGCCTGGCATGCGAATATCTGTCAACACAATATCGATGCGGGTACGAGACAACCAAGCAAGCGCTTCTCGCGCCGAATAAGCCCGGCATACATCCAGTTCATCTGGCATCAACTTCTGCGAAACCTCATACAAGCTGTCAGTGATGATCTCTTCATCGTCCACGATGAGCATCCTATGCATCGGTGTCCTCCTCCCTATCCGCAAGCTTGATCTGGATCTGCACCTTAAGCCCGCCCAGATCGCTTCGGTCCAGAACGAGTCCGCTCTCCTCGCCATATGCGAGCTGCAGACGTCTGTGGATATTGATCATGCCAGTCATCTCGTACGATTGCGCTGAGTGCTTAAGCTTCTGCCTCAACTCCTCAAGATCAGTGTCGCTGATCTCACCGCTGTTCTCGATTACGATGCGGAGGATCTTACCCTCCGACTCGAATGAGACACGCAAGCTTCCTTCCTCTACGTTCTCCAGGCTGTGCTCGTAGGCATTTTCGATGATAGGCTGGATGATCAGCTTCGGCACCTTGATCCGTTCCAGTTCGCCCGGCAGCTCGGCGAAATCCACCTTGATGCGCCGCGAGAAACGAAGCTTCTGGATCTCCGTGTACATGCGGGAGTGATGAGCTTCCTCCCCCAGCCTGACGAAATCTTCCCCATTGCGCGTGATGAACCGGAAATATTCGCCGATCATCAGCGTAAATTCCTCAATTCTCTCCAGATCGCCAACCTTCGCCATCGAGTGCAGGATGAAGAAGCTGTTGTACAGGAAGTGCGGATTGATCTGCGACTGCAGCTGCTTCAGCTCCGCCTTCTGCATCATCATCTGATGTTTGAAGTCCTGTTCGATCAGATTCTGCAGACGTTTGATCATCTGATTGAACCGGTCATACAGATAACCAAATTCATCCCTTTGATTGTGATCGATATGGATATCCAGCACACCTCCCTCCATCTTGCGAAAGCCTTTGACCAGCAACAAGAGCGGCTTGTGTACTTTCTTGTAGCTAATATAGGAATAGAGCACAACAGCGAGCAGCGTGACGATCGCATAGATCCAGGCCCACAGCTTGAACTTGCTGAGCGGCCTCTTCACCTCTTCCTCCGACAGATAGGTCACGACGGACATCTGAAGCTCTCCTGAATAGGCATGATTCATCTGGTACTTGCGATCCTGCCAATCATGCACCATCATCGCACTCGTCCCGCTGCTTCTCTGATTGAGATACTCTGTCAGCAGCTCTTCATCATCCATTCGGCTCGTCAGGGCAAAGTTCATCGTCTCCGAGATGAGGAATGCCCCGCTCGACTCGTACAGATTCACTCTGGCCAGATTATGGCGAAGCTGCTCCCCGTTCAATTCGATCTGCACGATAAACAGCGGCGGCTCATCCTTCATGCCGCTCAGCTTGAGCGCGACGAGATGCAGTGCATCATCGAGCAGCAGGAATCTGCCTTCCCGCGTGAGCGCCTGCCTGGTCAGCTCATCGAATCTGGATTGGTCGAATGCACCGATGCCTGTTCTCGCGGAGATCGTCTTGTCGGCGACACGCATATGGACATACACATCCATTATCAGTTCGCTGCTTTTCTTGATAGAGACGAGGCGATGCAGGACATAGTCCAGGCTGTTTTTCCTCGCTACTCCATCCAGCAGCGACCAGGTAACCGATGAGCGATGGATATCGTTATCCTCCATGATGTCGAACATTGCCAACTCCAACCAGTTGATCTCCCGCTCCAGTTCATCAAGATAGGAAGTGAGCTGCAACTCTGCGGCAAGTGAGATCTCGTGACTCGCATTGTTATAGCTCCAGCTGTACAGGTAGAGGCTGAGCAGGATGATTGGCAGGACGACGACCAGATACAAGACGAGCATGCGCATGAAGATGGAGTGCCGGAGAGACAGGATCGGTATTTTCAACAAGATGATTCCCCCGTTATTGGATCGATTGATGGACTGCTGACGGGATGATCACGGAACTTTCTGCGGAGGACGGTCATCATTTCTGCGAATGATACCATTCGTTAACCTCCTGGGTGATGCGGTCACCACCCAGCAATCTCCATTGCTCCACGAACCGGTCGAACTCCTCAAGCGGACTTCCCAGGATGATATTGATAAACACCTCATTCTGCAGATCGTGGAGGAAGGATTCCCGATCGATCATCGTCGGGGTAGGGAATCCGGTGAATTTGTCATACAACAGTTGCCCGTTCCTGTCATAGCCATCGATGATGGAGTAGGAACCTTGCGGCCCATAGATGCGTTCCCAGCCCCATCCTCCCGCCTGGCCCTCATTGCGCCAGGACTGGATATATTTCCATATCGTCTTCGCTTCATCGCCCATCTGTTCGTCGTTGCCGGTTCTTTCGAACTCGGCCAGTTGACGGTACGCATCGAGGTTCTTCTTCGGCGGAAACGGCTTTACGGGTGACAGTTGCCAGACCGCAGCCGCATCGTTGTAGTATTTGTCGTACTCTGCCGTGTCGCCCCAATTTTTCTCCAGATGGAGATTGAACAACTTCACAAGTGCTTCCGGATGTTCACATCCACTCCTTACCGCGAAATAACCGGTCGTTATAAACTGAAGCGGCACCATCGGCTGATTGCCCACGGCAGATACGATCGGATAGGCTTGCCAGTCCGCATCGTCATCCGAGTTGCGGCTTCCTCCGACATGGAACGATCCCCACTGCTCGCCGTACATGATGCCGACCTTACCTTCCCAGATATCATTGCGCACCTGCTCACCCTTCTTGATCGCAAAGTCCGGATCGATATGTCCCTGGCGATACAGCTCCTGCAGCACAGCGAGCGCCTTCTTCACCTCGGGTTGGATGCCGCCGTACACGAGTCTCCCCGAGCTGTCCTCGATCCACAGCTGCGGATACGCCCCATAACCTGCCATGAAGCCATGCAGGCCAGCCACAGGATCCCACAGATAGTTGGTAGCGGCGATGCCATACGTATCATGCAGGCCATTACGATCCGGGTCCTGTTCCGCAAACGCTCTCGAAATCGCCAGCAGGTCATCCATCGTGTGGGGCGGTTCCAGTCCGAGTTTCTCCAGCCAGTCCGTCCGGATCCAGATCACGCTCGCCTTGTCGATCGACGAATCATTCTGCGGAATGCCCATCAACTTCCCATCGATCGTCGCCGCCTGGAACGGCCCGAGCCCTTCCTGGGTCAGGATCTCCCTCGTCAGATCCGTTGCGTACAGGTTGAAGGCTTCCGTCAGGTCCTGGATGTGACCGGCATTGCTCAGCATGCGCAGCTGGCTCGGATTCACCCGGACGACATCCGGGATGTCACCGGAGGAGATGGCGATGCCCAGCTTCTGCCGATACGTATCTCCTTTCTCGATCCAGTCATAGACGATCCTGATGCCGAGTACATCCTCATAGAGCTGTGTCCATCGGTTGCTCGTCAAGGTTTCCTCGGGATGTATGTTCGTGATCTCCTCGATGAAAACACTGTCCTCACCTGTAAACGACAGCGTAATCACAGGGTCATAGCGGCTCAGCCCCAATTCATCATAGTAGTGACTGGAGGCTTCATCCTGAGGCTGATCGTCTGGTTGATTGTGTTCGCATGAGAGCAGCGCCAACAAGCACACGGAAACATACAGCAGAAGCTTGACCACTTGGCCGACCGGTCTTCGCATCAGTTGTAACCTCTTTTCACTATGATTGACGTCAATAATAGCTATTGTCCTTATTATTCAATCTGTTTGCTTGGAATACAACGAGCAATTCTTGCGTTTGTTGCCCATTCTTTACTAATCGCATGTCAACGCTCTCCGGTGAAGTTCTCCTGATCATCATTGATGGTTATCAGCGTGAATCGCACAAAATGCCTTTATGTTTTAAGAATATTGGGTTATAATCGATCATATATTAGTAATAAATTCAGGAACATTTTACTTTGATTGTATGATTTATTTTTAATATACATCTATTACGTCTTTGGGGAGGGCGAGAAATGTGTGGATCTTTATCATCGTTTTCATAGGCATTGGTCTTCTATCCCTCATTAGTCCAAGGAGCTCATGGTTCTTATCGAACTGGTGGAGGTTTTCCGGAGATGCGGAACCGAGTGATTTCTCGCTCATCCTGTATCGAATCGGAGGAATCATTTTATTGATCGTGGGGATCGTGTTATTCTTCCAATATGTATAGATAATCCGTATAAATGAACGTATAAATGAACACATTCGTGACTTCATGCCAGAACTCCTGCCTCATTTGTCCCGGATTGCGACTATACGGTTGCTATTCACCAGCCGGACGGTTTCAGATTCCCTTCTTGCTCAGTCCCCTGAAATAAATAGTGGACGGAAACGAACTGCACCCAACGGTTAGACACATTCTAACAGTTGGAGGTGCGGTTCATTTCCGTCCATTCTTATTCCATTGTGCCTTCAGGCGGCATGGCGGCAGCTCGCCATCTGCGCTTTCCAGACAGCCCCTTCTATGCGATGCATCAATGATTAATAAATATCACTGACATCATAGATTGTCCAACCAAGCGGGATACCTTTAACAAGCGCTGTGACAGTCGCTTCCGCCACAAATTTACCTTTCGTTGCATCTATATCCCACGAACCCGATACATCCGTTAATCCAGGTGAAGGCCAGGCAGGAGTATGATAGGCTTCGTCACTGTTCATATAATCATACCACAATGAGACCCCATCTGACGGCTAATTATAAGCAACACTATATTGCAGATCACTTACTCTAAAATATTGCTGGGTCAGATGACGTGAATACGCCCATCCTTCCGCTACACCTGTTGTCAACAAGAATGGAACACTCGCTCCGCTTGCAAGAACATGAAGATTACGGAAATTTAATAAATGAACTTCATGATTCAACATCTGATTGGACGGGATGGAGTAGATGCTTTGCCTGGACCGATTCACAATTTCTGCATTTTCCTTTCTTGCTTGTTGAACAACCTGCCCCAGAACGTCATGGCTGATTGTTTTGGATATCACAAAGCCGATACTGTCTGATTCGGTGTAATTAATTGGAGAGATCCTTTTTTTCGACATGACTCCTGTTATGGCATTCCTGGTTTCGAGTACATTAAAAATAACTCCACTGCTTTCATCGACGGATGCATATTTAACACCTGCTTGATCTTGCCCAAAATATCCTGCATTAATCTCGTAATGCTGATCATTCAAGTAAAAGCTGATGCTGAGAGTATCTTCTTCCTTGCTGATCTTAATGTCTTCCAAATATCCCAGTTCACTGAAATCAACCTTGTTATAGGCTACTCCTTCATACGTGAATGACCTGGTGTCAGCTGTTACTGCGCCTGGATAGAAGCCAAATGCAGCAAGCGTCACCAATAAAACTACCAAGACAATCGATCTGAATCGCATGAAACATACCTCCTCGATAAAATAATGTTTTCTCCGTTTTTCTCGCTTTTTCGCATGATTTCATCTTTGACATCCAAAGCCCCCTTGGATAGGATTTG
>Ga0310826_100397_pt1 | contig 47030 bp, 41 predicted proteins | sample WT_ome_FD_201306 | JGI IMG/M metagenome (GOLD analysis project Ga0310826, IMG submission 201306) | Sorghum-adapted microbial communities enriched on wild type (WT) sorghum from Joint BioEnergy Institute, Emeryville, California, United... ... | reverse complement strand
CGAACGAACTTGATTTTCATATGACACCCCGCAGGTGAATGTTATCTTGTTTATGTCATTCGCCTTCGGGGGTGTATTTGCCTGCTTTTTCTCGCATTTTCATCAGTTGATGATCACGGAATCAGGTGTTTTTTCTTGATGGAAAAATAAACCTTCAATACTTATAAAATCCACTCCATTGCAACTTCTTTGCCGCCTTCCCCATTGCCCCGAACAGCCTATCTTTCCCCGCCTTTCTACGACAAAACCGGACATTTCCCGTGGAAACACTGTTGAATGATCGGATGGCATCACCCGCGAGGAAATGGCGGTCATGTCATGCGGGCCTACCTGCCGGCGACCGGCGAAACACCGGATGTCCCGGAAGCCGCCGGCTATCGCGACAGTGACCAAATCAGCGATTTCGCCCTGGGATCGGTGCTTCAGGCGCAAGTGCTCGGATTGATGATGGTTATCGTTTGTTCGGATACCGGCCGGTGAACGGCGAGGACAGTCGGGCGGCGCCCGGACAAAGGCGGTCTGTCGGCCGCATGGGCCGTGAAGAACCGATGCGCGCCGTCATATTTGGGCGTAGAATTCCCGCATGACGTCAAAAGCAAGCTTTTTGTGAGTCTTGTCCGCGGACAGCAGCCCCTTCGTATTGTAGTAGTTTTGCGTAAAGTGCAGCCGGCGGGGGCAGCGGAAGTCGTACAGGATCCACGGGGACATGCCCTTGACGTAAGGGATGCGCCGGAGCACGTCCACCTGCTTCCGGTAAATGTCCAGCTGGCAGTCTTCGGTGCCCTTTTCGTCCTTGGTGCCGCGGTGGCCGGGCTTGGCGTCGGCGCCGAATTCGCTGATGATGACGGGCTTCGCCGGCTTGCTGTTATCGAACAGCCTGATCAGGTCGTCGAAGTTCGTCTGGTACCAGCCGTAATACTGGTTGGCGCCGATGACATCCAGCTCGGCGGCGAGCCGGTCGTCGATCACGTGGTTGACGTGGTCCAGCATGCAGGCGGCGGAGACCAGACGGGAGGGGTCCAGTTCCTTCGCACGCCGGGCGAGGCGGCTCATGAAGCGGTAGCGGGCGTCCGTGTCGGCGTTCTCGTTGCCCACCGACCAGATGATCACGCTGGCCCGGTTTCGGTCGCGCAGGACAAGCTCGGTGAGTTGGTTTTCCGCGTCCTGATACGTTTCCTCGTTTTCAAACTCGATGGCCCAAAAGACGGGGATTTCCTCCCACAGCAAGAGGCCGATTTCGTCGGCGATCTGCGCCGCCCGCTCCGTGTGGGGATAGTGGGCGAGGCGCATGAAGTTGCAGTTCATTTCCTTCGCCAGGCGGAAGTTTTCCCGGATCTCGTCTTCGCTGACGGCTTTGCCGTTTTTGACGCTTTCCTCGTGGGCGCTGATGCCTTTGAGATAGATTTTTTCGCCGTTGAGCAGGATGTCGGCGCCCTGGACCCGGATTTCGCGGAAGCCGATGCGGTCGCGGACTTCGTCCTCTCCGAAGGTCAGGCGCACGTCGTACAGCTTCGGGTTGTCCGGGGACCAGAGCCCGGGACGGGCGTCGATTTCCGCGCTGCCGAAGCCGCCCGTGACGGTGATGGAGTGCCGGATGCCGAGTTCTTCGATGGCGAACGCGGCCGTTCCGCTGTCCGCGCCGTCAACGGTCACGGTCACCCGGATTTTGGAGAAGCCGCTGCCCGGCACGAGATGGACGGAGAAGTCCTTGATGAAGGCGGCGGGGAGGCGGATGAGCTCCACGTCCCGGTAGAGGCCGCCGTAGTTGAACCAGTCCGTGTTCTCGCAGGGGACGCCCGTCCGCTTGCGAGTGTTGTTGACCACCACCAGGATGCGGTTTTGCGGCTGGAGCCTGCCCGTCACCTCCACGTAGAACGGGGTGGAGCCGCCCTTGTGGAAGCCGAGGTATTCCCGGTTGAGGAACACCTTCGCTTCGTAGTTGGCGGCGCCGAATTTGAGGAACACCCGTTTCTCGCCGCGCGGGACGTATCGGAATTTGCGGGTGTATATGGCGCTTCCCTCGTAGAGGAAGTAACGTTCCCTTTCGGTGTTCCAGCAGGAGGGCACCCGGATTTTTTCCCACTCGTCGAAGCTGTAGTCGACGGGCAGGGTCCGGCCGTCTTCCGTGTCCTTTTCTTCGAACCATCTCGCACGCAGGCAGGTGTCGTACTGGTCGATGCCGAAGTTCCACCAGCCGTTCAGGGATTCCTTGTCCCGGCCCCGGTCGCAAATCATGGAACGGTGATCGATGGGCTTGCCGCGGTACTGCGATTCGTAATCCGGGTCGTGGATGTGCCGCACGAAGTTTTTGGGTTTTTCGGTCAACGTGGATTCCTCCGATCCGTGATGGTTGTCGTCCGGTCAGCCTTCGTCCAGGGCGCGGTCGACGGGGACCTGAAGGCCCGACCAGATTTTTTTCGCCGTCCAGTCCATGGGTTTCCCGCTCCAGAAAGGGTCGCCGGCGTCCAGTCCGAGGGGCGGGAAGACGGTGAGGCACAGATAGAGGCTGCCGGTGGAAACGTATCGCTCCCCGATCCACGGCTGATGGCCGCAAAATCCGATGCGCAGCCAGCCTCTTCCGTCGAAGGTGTCTTCCTTTTCGAGCATGTTGCGGATGACCGCGGTCAGGGCGCAGCGCACCTGGGGCGCCGGCAGACTGTCGGGAAGCTGCTTCAGAAGCGCCAGCTGCGCCAGGAGGTGGAAGGCGCCGAAGCGGTAGGCCAGCGACCGCCCCAGGGGCGGAAAGGTGCCCTCGGGGGAGATGAGGCGCTCCAGCACTTCGGCATAACGTTGCGCGCGGCGCAGCACCGGTGTTTTCATGCGCTCCCACTCCGGATGTTCGCCGGCCACTTCCGCGAGAATGTCCAGCAGCATGGGGTGGATGACGAAACTGTTGTAATAGTCCCAGTGAAAATGCGGTCCGTCCCCGTAGGCGCCGTCACCGGCGTACCATTGCTCGTGCTGCTTCAGGGCGTAGTCGATCCGCATCGGGTCCCAGTCTTCGCCCATGCGGTGCAGCGCCGCTTCGACCATGGCGGAGAAAAGCAGCCAGTTGCAAAAGTGCGGCTTGCGGGTCCGCGTTTCCTTGAGGGCGTGTGCCACTTGCCGCCGCACCCGTCCCGGCAATCTGTCCCACAGTTCCGTCGGCGCGCGCAGGATGCCCTGGGCGAGAAAGGCCGCGTCCACGATGGGCTGGTCGCCTTCGCCGAAATTCATCCGGTCGGGGGATTCGGGGTGGGTGGCCCGATCCAGCCCCTCCCGCGCCAGCTCCGCGAAGCGATGGCGTTCGCTTTCCTCCGTTCCGCTTTCCAGCCAGGGCGCGATGCCGGCCAGCGTCCGGCCGAAGGCTTCCAGGGGCGCATACTTTCGCCGGTCGGTCGGGCCTTCCATGGGCATGCTTGCCTCGAGCCGGCCTTCCGAGAGACTCGTGAGCACCGGTTCCGCGATCCGCAGCATCGTGCGCAGCCAGTAGGCCCGGTCATTGGATTGGCCATGGGATCGGTCATGGGATGCCACGCGCCGCGCCTCCTTTTACCAGAACGATTCCCGGTTTCCCCGCAGCCGGGACAACCCTTCCACAAAGAAATAGTCGCCGTAGATGAGGGATACCTCGAGGTTTTTCCCTTCCGGGCAGTGGCCGGTCCCCTTGACGATGAGCCCCTCGCATTCGGGATCGTCCCAAGCGCCGTAGCGGGTGTAAAGAGAGTGCAGGATGCTTTCCGCCGCTTGCCGGTACGCCGGGGTCTCCGCCGGAGCCGCATGGTCCGCGATCTCCAGAAGGCCGCAGGCGGCGCTGGCCGCCGCGGACGAGTCCCGGTATGGCGGCGCGTCCGGCGGCAGTCGGAAGTCCCAGCAGGGCACGAAGTCTTCCGGCAGGTGGGTGAGGAAGAAACGGGCGACGCGTTTGGCCGCGTCCAGGAATTTGTCGTCTCCCGTGTATCGGCGGCAAAGCGCAAACCCGTAGATCGCCCAGGCTGCGCCCCTCGACCAGGCGGACGTTTCGTCGTATCCCTGGCCGCCCAGGGGGCCGATGGGCTCGCCCGTGAAGGGATCGAACGCATAGATGTGGCAGACGGAACCGTCTTCGCGCACGAAATGGGCAAGGACGGTCTCCGCGTGAGCCACGGCGATATGGGAATACCGCGGGTCTTTTGTTTCCGCGGATGCCCAAAACAACAGAGGCAGGTTCATCAGGCTGTCGATGATCGTCCAGCCGCGGTTGTCCTGGCCCTCGTGCCACGGGTTCCAGGCGCGAAGGAACCGCCCCTTCGCGTTGTAGCGCGCCGCGAGCAGGTTGGCCGCGAGCAGCGCGCGGCGCCGCGCGTCCTGCGCTCCAAGCAGCCTGTAACGTGCGAGACTCGTAAGGGTCCACATGAAGCCGATGTCGTGATCCAGCGTTTCGAAATCCCGGATGACCCGGTCGAGCTGTTCCTCGCAATCTTCGGCGATCCGCCGCCAGGGTTCGTGCCGGGTTTCCCGATACAGCAGCCACAGGAGGCCCGGCCAGAAGCCGGCGGTCCACCAGTGGGGCCGTTCCGTCACGTATTTGCCGTCCTTCGTCGCGTGGGGGAAACGGCTGCCGATGACGGAGGCGGTTCGGGCTACTTTTTCATTGACTTTGTTCCAAGCCTCCTCCGTCCAGGAGGCGAAACGGTCGGGCACGTGGTTTTCCTCCTTCTGTATGCCGCCGCCGGATTTTTGACGGACTATATGTCCGTTGGCCCGACAAACGAAAAGCGGAACCGGAGCCTGCCGGCGTAAGGGGAACCGGTTTGGGCAAGGCCGGAGCCAGGCAACCCGGCATCGGGCGGGCCGGTTCGTGAAAGACCGGGTTCCCGCGGCGGGTTGGCGGACGGAGCGTCCGTGTTTGCCATGGGCCGGACCGCAAAGTCCAGGGCGTAGAACGTTTCCGTTTTGCTGTCATGGGCCAAAAATTCGAAGGGTTGCACCCTCGGTTCCAAAAAAATGGCGTCGTACTCGACGAAAAGCCGGCCATTCAGGATGACGCGGCCGCTTCCCGCCGGCACCGGGAGGAACGGCGTGATGAACCGTTCGATCAGTTCGCCGGGCGCTTCGGCGAAGGCGAATTCGTCTTCCAGCACCAGATGGGGCGAAGGAGACTTGCGCCAGACGAAGGTGCGCACCCAGCTTTGGAGCGATGGCACCGCGTAAGCGCCGGCGATGTCCAGGACAAGGACATCCTCCGCACGCCCGGTTTCCACCCGCAGCACCTTTGCCCGATATGCGCTTCCCGCCCGCTGGCCCTGTCCGGCGATCACCGGCACCGAGTGGCCCAGAGACGAATTGCAGAGGATTTCGTATCGCCGCGGTCCGAAGTAGTCCCTTGTGTAAAGGCCGCAGCCCATGTCCGCAAGATACGTTCCGCCGTCTCCGTGCAGGATGAAATGGCCGACGTCGTTGTGGTTGTGGGGCTCGTCGTTGTGGCCGCCCTTGGCGGCGAAGAAAAAGGTATGCGCCCCGTCTCTGCGGCGGGAGAGCAGCCATTGGGCGTCGGGAAACCAGACGGACATCTCCCCCCAGGGCGCGCCTTCCAGCTCCGGCCTGTACCAGGCGAGGCTGCGGATCGCGGGCGCCCACCGGCCGCAATGGTCCGGCCGGAACGGACCGCGAAGCTCCTTCGCCGGCACGGCGATTTCCGGATAGCGGCCGTGCAGATAATGGAACAATCCCAAGTCCACGACCGCCTCCGGCTGCGCGTCGGAGAAGTTGACCACCTTGCGGCCGTCCATGAAGCAGTGCTGGGCGAACCGGGCGATGGCGGCGGCCTTCTCCCGGGCAAACAGGTTGACGGCGCCCTCCGTCCACTTCTCCAGCAAATCCGCAAAATAGACAAAAAATCCGAATCCGTAGGCCCAGTAGCCGTACCCTTCCGTACACGCCCCGTCCGCCCCGTAGCCGTCCAGGAAGCATTCCAGCGACGCCAGCGCCTTCGCGAGCACCGCCTCCAGTTCGGCTTGGTCGTCGAGCAGATAGAGGGCCGCCGCCCCGACGGAACCGGCGCAAACGGCGGACCAGTTGTGCCGGGCCTGCTCCCAGCCGAACGGGCCTCCCACAAGGAACGGCTCAAGCACCCTTCGCCGCACTTCGGCTCGGATGCGGCTTTCGATGAGTTTCGGCATGTGATCCCGCGTGAGCGCCAGGATTTCCGCCAGGGCGAAGGCGGTCTCCGCGGCAAACAGGTCCACATGCGTTGCGGGGTCGGTCAGGCGGTGCGAGGGGTCTTCCGGGACCGCCGGATCCTCCCGCGGCAAATGGGCCGGCAGGCACCAGGTGTACTCGCTGCACACGGACCAGAGGATGTCCCACAGCGATTCCCGGCAGGCGGCAACGTCCGGATGCAAAAGATGCGTCACCGCCAGGGCGGTCAGCCGCTGCCGCTTCTCGAAGTACGGGGTCTCGTAGGGCTTCCGGGAGCCGTCCTTCTCGAACCGCCGAAACAGCGACCAGGGCAGATGGGGGATGGGGCGCAAGAGGAACCGGTCCGCTTCCTCCCGCATCTCTTCCGCCATGCGCCGCGTATCGGGGTGGGCGAGAACCTTGTCCCGCCACGCGTCGAGGCCATCCGGGAACAGCAGGCGGCTTCTGTCGGCAAACCGGTGCAGGCCGGATGCGAACGTTTCCCGGTTCATGAACTCGCCACGCCGATCCGGCGGTATTCCATCGGGGTGACCCCCACGACGGATTTGAACGTTTTGATGAAATAGCTCTGGTTGTCGTACCCGAGCATGTCGCAGATCCGGCCGACCGAATATTCCGTGGTGTCGAGCAGCTCCCGCGCCCGCTCCATCTTCATGCGGATCACGAAATCCGTAAACGTCTCCCCCGTCTCCTTCTTGAACATGCGGCTGAAATAGCTGGGATTGAGGTGCAGATGGGCCGCCATTTCTTCCAGGCCGATTTTCTTGTCCAGGTTGGCGGCGACGAAGTGATAGGCCTGCACGATTTCCGGCCGGCCGCCGGTTTGCAGGATGTCGGTGACCACCGGCCTGAGCGATTGCAGATGGGCGGTCAGCCAATTTTCCAGCTCCGACAGGGAGTCGATCTCGGAAATTTCCTGATGCAGCGCCTCGGCGGTATAGGGAGCCTGGAAAAACCGCAAAGCATGCACCTTCAGTTTCAGATCCAACAGCAGCTTCAGCACCCAGTCCTTGATCGTCTCCGGCGGCCGGGGATGCTCGCGGAAATGTTGCATCCAGCGCCGGACCAGGGCGGACAGGGAATCGTCCCGCCGGTCCCCAAGCAGCACGCTCCGGAACTGCTCCCGGGCCCGGTCGTAATCGCGGAACAGGTCGACGTCGGCGTAGCGCGGGTGCCCTTTTTTGACCACGGCCCCGTCTTCCAGGTAAAAGCGCTGCCCGTCGCAGAAAAGCAGGTCCGACAGCTCCTTCTGCAGCTCCAGCGGGGCGCGGCACGAGTCGCCGATGACGCACGACAGCGACAGCTTCAGGGACTTCCGGACGCCCTGCAGGACTTCCCGGACGAACGCAGCCGCTTCGTCGTATGGATTGATTTTCAAACCGGGTTCAAAGGCGAACAGGAAAAAGGATCTTTTGGCGCTGTACGGGAAATACGCGACGCCGGACCGCGCGGAGGCCATTTCCTCGATCACGTTCAGCACGGCAAAGCGGAGCACGTCCTCGGTACGGAACCTTTTCCGGGCCTGCGTGAAATGGTCCAGGTGCGCAAGCACCGGGAACAGCGCCGCTCCGTCCGCGGCCAGGCCGAACGATCCGAGCTCCCGCTTCCATTCCTCCGGATGCAAAATCGGCTGGTGGATGGTGGCGCGGATGAAAGTTTCCTTCATTTTTTCCCGGTTGCGGTTCAGGATGTGACGGAGCTGTTCCTGCTCCCGATCCATGAGCCGCTCCCGGTCCAGGGATTCCTTGAACTGGACCAACAGTTTGATGAGCTCGTCGGGGTCCAGCGTCTCCTTCAGCAGATAGTCCTGCACCTTCAACTTCAGCGCCTGCCGGGCGTAATGGAACTGGGAGTGGCAGGACAGGATCGCCGCGCGCACGTTCGGGTTCATTTCCCGGAGCCGCTCGATCAGTTGCAGGCCGTCCATGTTTGGCATCCCGATGTCGGTGATGACGATGTCCGGCATGTCGCCTATGGCGTAGGCGAGGGCGTCTTCGCCGTCCGTGTGCAGGGTCGGCGGCGCCATGCCGAGCTCTTCCCAGCGGATCGACTCCGCCAGAAACTCCAGCACCGGATAATCGTCATCCACCAGCATGACTTTGTACATGGACCGCGCTCACCTCCTCGCGGGGGATGACCAGCGTCACCGTCGTCCCGCGGTTTTTCCCGCCGTCGATGCGCATTTCCGCGGATTCTCCGTAAATGAAACGCAGGCGTTCATGCACGTTGGAGAGACCGATACCGGAAAACCCGCGCCGTTTTTCCGAATCCCGTTCCCGTTCCCGGACGCCGGAAGAGCTTGAAGAAGCGATGCGGGCCCTCAGCCGCTCCAGCGTTCCCGCCTCCATGCCGATGCCGTCGTCCTGCACTTCGATCACCATGCGGTCCGGTTCCATCCGCACGCCGACCCGGATGACGCCTCCTCCCTGCTTCAGGCCGTGGATCAGGGCGTTTTCGATGAGAGGCTGCAGAATGAGCCGCGGCACCGGCTGCGACAGCGCTTCTTCGGGAATGTCCGGCACCAGTTCGGCGTTGTCCTTGCGCCGCATGTTCATGAGCCGCACGTAGTGGGTGACCAGCTCGATCTCCTCGCCCAGCAGGATGAGTTCCCGGTCCTGTTCGATGGTCATCCGGAGCAGCCGGGACAGGGAGCCGATGACCTCGGCGTTTTCCCGGTCGCCCTTGCGCAGGATGTTCATGCGGATGGAGTTGAGCACGTTGAACAGAAAATGCGGATTGACCTGGGCCTGCAGCATGGCCAGTTCCGCCTTGCGCTTCTTGGTCTGTTCCGCCGTGATCTCCGCGATCATCACGTTGATCCGGTCCAGCATCTGATCGAAGGACGTGCCGAGATACCCGATTTCGTCCCGCCCGCGGATGTGGGACCGGACCTGGAGATTGCCCCTCTGCACGGTTTCCGCCAGACGCCCGAGTCGCTTGAGCGGCTTCGTGAACGTGCCGATGAGGAAGATGAGCAGGATCATGAAGGCCAGGAAGGAAGCGATCAAATACACGAAGACGGCCCGGTTCCTGTTGCCCACGCCGGCGATGGCTTCCTTGTAAGGCGACATGAGCAGCAGGGACCAGTCGGCATAGGTCAGGTCTTCCCGGACGATCAGAACATCTTCGCCGTCCAGCCGGAAAAAGCCGGACGCCGTGGACGGCAACCCCTCGATGACGGTGCCGATTTTGGCGGGATCGGTATGGGAGTGAACGTATCCGCTGTCGTCGATCAGGGCGATTTCCTGGCCGCCCGCCAGCCGCTGGAAGATGTAGCCGATCTGGTCTTCCAGCACGGTGACGATGACGTAGGCGTAGATTTCGGTGCTGATGTTGCGCAGCGGCCGGGCGACGGACAGCTGGTAGGGATGGTTTTTCTTGTGGGTGCGGAACACGGTGGGCTGCGTTCCGACCCAGTACGTGTCGAAACCGCGCAGCGACTGGAGCTGTCCGAACCAGGGTTCTTCCCGCCACCGGTTGGGGTCCCACTCGTCCAGCGGATAGTTGGTGTAATACTTCCCGTTGGGCAGCAAAATGGTGATGAAATACTGCTCCCCTCCGGCGATGGAGAGGTTGTCCAGCTTCTTGATGACGGTGTAATACTCGTCGACGAAACGCTTGTACGCAAGGGCGGAGTCCGCGGCGGAGCCGGATCCGGCACCCCCTGCGGCGCTCCCGGCGGCCGGTTCCCGCGCCTGTTCCCGCAGCACCACGTTGATCTCCGCGTCCACCTGGATGTAGTTGACCACGTACAGCATGAAATCGAGCAGGTTGGACACGTAGCCGTCCACCAGCTGCAGCGTGTTCCGGGCGTTGTCCAGCGCCTGCTCGCGCATCGCCTTTTCGGTCACCGCGTTGGACGCAAAAAGGGTGATGCACGTCGGGATCAGGATGCAGGCCACCGACGCGATCATCAGTTTCAGGCGAAACGAGAGGGACGTTGCGGCTTTGATCCAACGGGTCATGTTCCCAGGCCCCCAGACAGGCAAGGAACGGAAATCCGGCATTCCGTTCCTTGCCTGTCTCTATTGTACCAGCCTATCCGCTTTTTTGCTTTGCTGTTTATCTGTTGGAATCAATGATCTGTTGCACGCGATCCTGCATTTTCTTCAGCGTCGTGTCCAGATTCTGCTCGCCGAGGATGAACAGTTCGAACTCTTCGTTGAGCGCCTTGTAGACTTCCGATTGATAGGATACCGGCGGGACGATCATGCCGGACTTGGAACTCGACAGCGTGTACAGGAGCGATTCCTTGTCGACCAGTTCCGGATGCTGCGTGGCGCTGAGGATGTTGTCGATGATCGACTCCAGCGCGTCGCTCGACACGCCGTTCCAGGACGGCACGTTGCGCCCGTAGTTGGCCAGCCCTTCCGTGGTGTACCACCGGATGAAGGTGTAGGCCGCTTCCTTGTGCTGCGACTTTTCCGCCACCGCCATGAAGTCCGTCGTCACCGGCGTGACGCCGACGGGATCGGACGGATCGTTCTTCGGATACGGCGCGACCGCCACGCGGTGGCTCAGGGGATTTTGCTCCGTGCCGCCCAGCTCGCTGTTCATCCAGCTCCCGATCAGGATCATGCTGGCCGCCTGGGTGAAGAACTGGGTGCGGTAGTGCAGTTTTTGCGACAGCATATCCGCGTACGGGACGGCGGATTTGTCTTCTTTTTCCATCTTCCAGCGGAGTTCGAGGGTTTTCCGGAAGTGCGGGCTGTCCAGGTTGGAAGACCCGTCGGGCTTCAGGAACTCCGTCGACTCGTTGATGCGATTGCCCAGATGCAGCTTCAGGAACTCCATCCAGCCGCCGTTTTGGGGGCCGTGGAAGTAGGTACCGTAGTGGTCGGGGGTGGTGAGCTGTTTCGCGTACGAGGCGAAGTCGTCCCACGTCCAGTCCTTCGGCACGGAAAGGCCGGCGGCTTCCAGATGGTCCTTGTTCAGCAGGACGTACCAGGGGTTGAATTTCCCGGGCAATGCGTAGACCATGCCGTCCAGAGTCGTGTTGACCTTGTATTCTTCCTCGACCTTGAAGCCGTCCTTGGCGATGAACTCGTCAAGGGGCGCCACCATGCCGATGCCGACGCGCTGCGCGTAGGAGGCGGGATCGGAGAACATGAGCACGTCCAGCTGCGCGCCGCTGGCCGCTTCCAGGTCCAGCTTCTGCAGCGCTTCCTGCGAGTCGCCCTTTTCGCTCAGCACGACCAGGTCCACTTTGATGTGCGGGTATTTTTCCTGGAAAGCGGCGATCGTCTCCGACCAGTTGTACTGTTGCTCCACGCCGTGGGTGTGGAATTTGATCGTCACCGGTTCCCGGGACGGCTGGCTGGCCGACGCGGACGGACTGGAGGCCGGGCTGCTCGCCGACGGGCTGGATGACGGCTGCGACGACTGACTCCCCCCTCCGGAGCATGCGGACAAAAGGCCCAGCACCAGGACCAGGCAGGCGAGACCGAACCATAAAGTCCTTTTCATGAAAACCCTCCTCAAGTTAGCAGGTTTGGATGTTTAGCTTCAATTTACCAGCGGGATGAAACGGTTACATGCGCATCCTATTACTTTTTTCAAAAATTTTTGACTTCTTGCGCATGCCGCGCGTTTTGCGGTCCGGCTCCGCTCACCCCTTCACGCCGCCGAAGGAAATGCCCTCGATGACGTGCTTCTGGCCGATGATGAACACGATGAGCAGCGGCACGATGGCGGACACCGCGGCGGCCATGATGAGCGAGTAATACTCGCCGTTGATGGTGGAAAATTTCTGCATGGCCAGCTGCAGGGTGTACAGCCGGTCCGACCGCAGGAAAATGAGCGGGTTCTGGTAGTCGTTCCACGTCCAGATGAACCGCAGGATGGCGTAGGTGGCGACGGCGGGCCGCACCAGCGGCAGGGCGATCCGCGTGAAGATGCGGAAGTGGCCGGCCCCGTCCATTTTTGCCGATTCGATGTAGTCCTGGTGGACGGTCAGGAAAAACTGCCGGAGCATGAAGGTCCCGAGCACACTGAAGCTGTTCAGCAGGATGAGCCCGAAATGGGTGTCGAACAGCCCCAGCTGCCGGTACAGGATGAACTGCGGGACGAGGATCGCCTGCTGAGGCACCATGAAGGTGGCCAGCACGATCAGGAACAGCCACTTGCCCGCCGGAAAGCGGACCTTGGCGAAGCCGTAGGCCGCAAGGGCCGACACCGTCACGGAGGTCAGGGTGGTAAGGCCGGCCACCTTGATCGTGTTCAGGTAGTAGAGCCAAAAGGGATGATCGCCCAGCCAGACCTTCCGGTAATTGTTCACGGCGTTCCATTCTTTCGGAATCCACTGGATCGGGTAGGTGAACACGTCGTTCTCGAATTTGAGGGATGCCGAGATCATCCAGAAAAACGGCATGAGAAACAGGACCCCGCAGGCCAGCATGACCAGCGTGACGATCAGCTTTCTCCAGTTGGTCTTTCTTTGCTTCAGGGTCAGCGCATTCGACGGCACGTTCGCTTCGTCCTCCCGGGGCTCAGTAGTTCACCCATTTTTTCTGGCCGGCCCATTGGATCAGGGTGATGATCAGCACGCTGACGAACAGCACGGTGCCGATCACGGAAGCGTACCCGATCTTGAGGTTCACGAAGGCGGATTCGTACATGTACCAGACCATGAGGCTCGTGGAGCCCGCCGGTCCGCCCTTGGTGAGCACCGCGATCAGGTCGAAGGCCTTGAACGAGTAAATGATGCCGGTGATGAGCAGGAAAAACGTCGTGGGCGAAACGAGCGGCAGCGTGATGCGGCGGAACCTGGTCCAGCCGCCGGCGCCGTCGATTTCCGCCGCTTCGTACAGATCCTTCGGGATCGCCTGCAGGCCCGCAAGGTACACGATCATGTTGAAGCCGATGGAGATCCAGACGGAAATCATCATGACGGAGATGAGCGCCCAGTCCGGGTCCGCGATCCAGCGGGGCGGGTCGTCGATGCCGATCCACCGCAGGAAATGGTTCACCGGCCCCTTGGACGGATGGAACAGCACCTGCCAGACGACGGCGACAGCCACGACGCTGGAGATGTAGGGCATGAAATAGGTAACCTTGAAGAAGTCCTTCATGAACACGTGCTTGTCGATGATGATGGCCAGAAGCAGGGAAATCGCCATGCAGATCGGCACGGTGGCCATGAAGACGATGTTGTTTATATAGGTTTTGTGGAACCGGCCGTCGTCGATGAGCCGTTCGAAGTTGTCCAGGCCGGCCCATTTGAATTTCTCCAGGCCAAGGACGAAGTCCCAGTTGGAGAAGTTGAGGATGAACATGATGAGAATCGGAAACAGCGTGAAAATGGAAATGCCGATGAGCATCGGCGCGACAAAAAGCCAGCCCGCCAGCGCTTCCTTCCGGTGCAGGCTCCCCTTGCGGGGGATCGGCCGGCGCTCGGTTTGAACGGCCTCCATGGGCGGTTCACCTCTTTTTTTCCGTTGCTTTCATTGTAGAAAAAAGCGGAAGCGTTGCCTTGCCACTTTTTTGGTCAGTATGAAAATATTTTTACCTTGAAAAAAAAGGGCGGGAGTCAAAGCGCTCCCGCTTCCATCCTGCGGTCGTATTCTTCCCTCGCGCGTTCCACCTGGGGGTAGTAGACACGGGTCCAGTCCCTGAATCCGCGAACCACCTCCATGAGAGATTCGCCAAGGGGGGTCAACGCGTAATCGACGGCGGGCGGGATCGTCGGATGCCCGCGGCGGCTTACCAGCCCGTCGCGTTCCAGTTGCCGCAGCGTCTGCGTCAGCATTTTCTGGGACACGCCCTCGATCCGCCTCGCGATTTCCCCGTACCATTTGCATCCGTCCTCCAGCACGTGCATGACGAGCACGATCCACTTGCTGGAAATGATCTCGAGCACCCTCCGATAGGCGCACGCATTGATCGAGACGTCGGGCGCAATGTCCGTTTTTCCTGCCACTCAGGTTCCCTCCCGCGCAGCGCACCAAAAGGTTCGCAGGGCACTTCAAAGTGCCGTCTTCCCTTGGTGCAGGGTTCTCCGTACGATTTTGGTTAGATTTTACCAAAGGCGGTGAGGTTCATGAAGGAGTTCGAAATCCGGGACGGGTTCGGCCTCGATCACGTCGTGATGGCGGAGCGTGAGGTTCCGGCGCCCGGGCCGGGCCGGGTGCTGGTCAAAATGCGCGCCGTTTCGCTCAATGCGCGGGATCTGGGCGTGATCGACGGATTCTATTATCCCGATATGAAGTTTCCGCTCATCCCGGTTTCCGACGGCGTCGGCGAGGTGGCCGCGCTCGGGGAAGGAGCTTCGCGGTTCCGGGTCGGGGACCGGGTTTGCGCCACGTTCTCGCAGCGCTGGATCTCCGGCGAGCCGACGAAGGAATGGCTGGACGGCCTGTTGGGCGGACCGCTGGACGGGCTGCTGGCGGAATATGTTGTTTTGCATGAAGACGGCCTTGTCCGCGTGCCGGAGCATCTGACGGACGCGGAAGCCGCCTCGCTTCCCTGCGCCGGGGTCACCGCCTGGCAGGCGGTCGTCACCGAAGGCAGGGTGAAAGCCGGCGATGTCGTCGTCGTGCAGGGAACCGGCGGCGTGGCCCTGTTCGCGCTGCAGTTCGCCAAGCTGCACGGGGCCAGCGTGATCGTCACGTCGGGCAGCGACGAAAAACTGGAGCGGGTCATGCGGCTAGGCGCCGATTATGGCATCAACTGGCGGAAAACGCCCGAATGGGACCGGGCCGTTCTGGAGTGGACTGGCGGGAGGGGGGCCGATCACGTCGTCGACCTGGGCGGGGCTTCCACGTTGAACCGGTCGGTATCCGCCTGCCGTTTCGGGGGGCGCGTCAGTCTGGTCGGCTTTTTGTCCGGGCCGGAAGTCAGGGATTTCCGGCTGGTACCCGCGTTCCAGAAACGCATCCGGCTGCAGGGCATCAATGTCGGCAGCCGCGACATGTTCGAAGCCATGAACCGGGCGATCGGCAAAAGCGGCCTGCGCCCGGTGATCGACCGCACGTTTCCGTTCGAGGAGGCCGTCGAGGCGCTGCGGTATCTGGCGAAAGGGGCGCACTTCGGGAAAGTGTGCATCGTGTTTTGAACGGTCCAAGACGAAAACGCGGCCGGGATGGCCGCGTTGCGAATCAAAGACAAGCCCTTCGGCTTAATGCAAAAATGCAGCATAATGAGGCCAATTTCGGGGAAACGGCTCCATTTAATGCATTTTTGCATTAAATGAAGCCCATTTCGCGAAGAACGTCCGATTATAATGCAAAATTGCATTAAAGCATCCGCTTCGTCCGGTTGGAACCCTTTCAGAGCTGACTTTGTCGACAATCTGAAACGCGGCCGGATAGGCCGCGTTGTTGGTTTCATCTTCCGCGTGGTTTTGGCATGTCAGCCGAGGAATTCGAAGACGGCGTTGGGGCAGCGTTTTTTGAGTTCGGCGATGAATCGTTCGGGGTCCCGGGGGGTAATTTTCACACTGCCCAGCATGGCCCTTCGGTAGAATATCTCTATGGCGTCGAAGGCCGTCGTCAGCCGGTAGCCTGCCCATACGTTGCGGGTCGACGCCACCCTGACGATGTCGCCATAGGGAATCCGGCTGCGGAACAGGCCGCCCTGGACATACAGGTAGTCCATGGTAAGGACATACTTGATCGAAAGCACGGACCATGCAATGGAGCCGATCGTCAGCACAAACAGGGGCGCGACGATAGGCAGCGCTTCCCGGCCCTCTTCCCAGTCGGAGGCGATCGCAAAGGCCATCGCGCCAAAAACGACGGTAAAGGTAATCGCCAGAAAAGCGACAAATTTTTTTTCGTAGCGGGGACGAAATTCCATGGCCGACACCTCTGTCCCGTAAGAAAGGAGTTCGTTGACCTTTTAATTGATTGATACGGAGGAAAGAAAAAACGGTTTCGTTTTCAAAGCTTCGGCACCAGCGCGAGGAGCAGGGAGAGGAACGTCTCCTTTACCCGCTCCGACGTCTCCAGCACTTCCTCGTGGGACAGCGGCTTGTCGAGCATGCCGGCGGCCATGTTGCTGATGCAGGAGATGCCGAGCACTTCGAGGCCTGCGTGGCGCGCCGCGGTCACTTCCGTGACGGTGGACATGCCGACGGCGTCGGCGCCGAGGGTGCGCAGCATGCGGATCTCGGCCGGCGTTTCGTAGCTCGGTCCGAGCAGGCCGGCGTACACACCTTCGTGCAGGGCAATGCCCAGCTGCGCGGCCGTGTCCCGGGCCTGTTGGCGCAGGCGGCGGCTGTAGGGTTCGGACATGTCCGGGAAGCGGGGGCCGAACGCGTACTCGTTGGGGCCGACGAGGGGGTTGAGGCCCGTCAGGTTGAGATGGTCGGCGATCAGCATGAGGTCCCCCGGCCGCAAATCGGCGTTGATGCCGCCGGCGGCGTTGGTGACGACGAGCGTCCGCACGCCCAGCGCCTTCATGACTCGGATGGGCAGCGCCACCTGCTGCGGCGTATAGCCTTCGTACAGGTGAAAACGCCCGCGCATGATCACCGCCGGCCGGCCCTCCAGGACGCCCTGCACCCATTCGCCGGCGTGGCCGGCCACGGTGGACTGAGGAAAATGCGGGATGGAAGCGTAGGGCATCCGGACGGCGTTTTCCATCCGGTCGCCCATCACATCCAGCCCGGAGCCTAGAATGAGGCCGATCTCCGGGCGGATGGAACTTTTCGAAGCGATGAAGGTCGCGGCCTCGTTGACGATGGATTTGTTCGCGTGGGTCAAGGTTGATGTCACTCCCTGTCGAGTTCTTTCAGGAAACTGCGGCCGTGGGTGTCGAAGGGCACGCCGAAGTTTTCCGCCAGCGTCGCCGCCAGATCGGCGAAGGTGGAGCGGACGCCCAGGTCGCCGGTCCGCCGGAAGGCGGGGCTGGCAACGAGCAGCGGCACGTATTCCCGGGTGTGGTCGGTGCCGTGATGGATGGGGTCGTTGCCGTGGTCGGCGGTGATGACCAGCATGTCGCGTTCGCCGAGCCGGGAGAGAAGCTCCGGCACCGCCCGGTCGAATTCCTCCAGGGCCCGCGCGTATCCCTGCGGGTCCCGCCGGTGCCCGTACAGCGAGTCGAAATCCACCAGATTCACGAAAAGCAGCCCGCGGAACGGCTTTCCGAGTTCCTCCAGCGTGGCCCGGATGCCGTCGGCGTTGCTTTTGGTCGGAATGGCCCGGGTGATGCCTTCACCGCTGAAAATGTCGTTGATCTTCCCCACGGCGATGACGTCGTACCCGCCGTCCTTGAGCGCGTTCAGCACCGTCGGCTTCGGCGGCTTCACCGCGTAATCGTGGCGGTTGGCCGTGCGCACGAACGCTCCCGGCTTGCCGATGTAAGGCCGGGCGATCACCCGCCCCACCATGTATTCGTCCGTCATGGTGAGCCGGCGGGCGATGCGGCACGCCTGGTACAGCTCCTCGAGGGGGATGACCTCCTCATGGGCGGCGATCTGGAACACGCTGTCCGCGGACGTGTAGACGATCCAGGCGCCGGTTTTCATCTGCGACTCGCCGAGTTCGGCAATGATCTCCGTGCCGGAGGCGGGCTTGTTGCCGATGACCGGGCGGCCGGTTTCCGCTTCGAAGGCGCGGATCAGCTTTTCCGGAAAACCGTTCGGGAACGTGCGGAACGGCGTGCGGATTTCCAGGCCCGCAAGCTCCCAGTGGCCGGTCATCGTGTCCTTGCCGGCGGACACCTCCGCCATTTTCCCATAATAGGCGGAAGGGGAAGGCTCGGGCGGCCAGTTCCCGAGCGGCGCGATGTTGGCGAGGCCCATATTGCGCAGGTTCGGGAGCTGAAAATCCGGCACGCTTTGCACGATGTGGCCCAGCGTGTCCGCTCCCTCGTCCCCGAAGGAGGCGGCGTCCGGCAGCTCGCCGATGCCCACGCTGTCCAGCACGATGACGGCGATCCGTTCGAACTTCATGATGCCGACAACCCCCCTTTTGCCATTACCCCTAAATGTTCTATCTCTTCATTCAACAACGCCGTGGATCAGCCGGGGCTTCTTGCGGCGCCCGGGACGGATGTCGAAGGCGAGCTCGACCCTTTGCCGGATGTCCGCGACGTCTTCCCGGCTCGCGTGAAGAATCGCGAGGATTTCCCCGCGCCGGACGGGGTCGCCGACTTTTTTCGACAGCACGACGCCCGCCGCCGGATCGATGGACGATTCCTTCGTGGCGCGGCCGGCGCCCAGCGTCATGGCGGCCAGGCCGATCTCTTCCGCCTGGATGCCGTGCACGAACCCGTCCGCGGGAGAGGGAACCGTAATGCGGTACGGCGCCTTCGGCAGAAGTTCCGCCGGCCGGTCCGCCACGTCCGGGTTTCCGCCCTGGGCCGCGACGAACTGCCGGAATTTCTCCAGTGCCTCGCCGCTTCGCAAAATTTTTCCCAGCTTTTCATACGCTTCCTTGAAGCTGCCCGCCTTGCCGCCCAGCACCACCATATGGGCGCCCAGGGTCAGGGCAAGACGGGTCAGGTCTTCGGGTCCTTCCCCGCGCAGCGCTTCGACGGCTTCCCGGACCTCCAGCGCGTTGCCTACGGCAAGTCCGAGGGGTTGATCCATGTTGCTGATGACCGCCACGGTGCGCCGGTCGAGGGAACGGCCGATGTCCACCATCGTCGTGGCCAGCTCCCAGGCTTCCTCCACGGTTTTCATGAACGCCCCGGAGCCGGCTTTCACGTCCAGCACGATGGCGTCGGCGCCGGAGGCGATTTTTTTGCTCATCACGGAGCTGGCGACGAGCGGGAGGGAATTGACGGTGGCGGTCACGTCGCGGAGGCTGTACAGCTTTTTGTCCGCGGGGGTGAGGTTGCCCGTCTGTCCGATGATGGCCATGCCGATGCGGTTCACCTGGTCGACGAAGGCGTCGGGGGAAAGTTCGGCGGTGAACCCGGGGATCGACTCCAGCTTATCGATGGTGCCGCCCGTATGGCCGAGGCCCCTGCCCGACATCTTGGCCACGGGGACGCCCGCGGCGGCGACCAGCGGCGCGACCACCAGCGTCGTCTTGTCGCCGACGCCGCCGGTGCTGTGCTTGTCCACTTTCACCCCGCGGATGCGGGACAGGTCAACGGAGTCGCCCGAGCGGGCCATCGCCTTCGCCAGATGGGCCGTTTCCGCCGGCGTCATGCCCCGGAAAAAGACGGCCATCGCCCACGCCGACATCTGGTAATCGGGGATGTCGCCGCGGGTGTATCCTTCCACGACAAAATCGATCTCTTCCCGTGACAGTTCTTTGCCGTCGCGTTTTTTCGCGATCAGGTCGACCATGCGCATCGTTCGTTCACCTCAGGCTCCTCTGAGCCAATTTACCACAAAGCGGCGGGCAAAAAAAGCACCGGAGAGCGATTTCCGGGACCGGCGCCAGGGAGCCGGAGGGTCTCATTGCCGATTAGGGTGCCGGTCGCTTTCCCGCGGATAAAGAATCTGATAAGCTTTTTTCAGTGCGGATGGAGAAAGAAGGTGACGCCGATGTGGGAACCCTTGCTCGCGGCGGCGCGGGAAGCGATGAAGCGGGCATACGCTCCGTATTCGCGCTTTCCGGTCGGGGCGGCGCTCTTGGCGAAGGACGGCACCGTTTTTGCCGGCTGCAACATCGAGAACGCCTCCTACGGACTTTGCAACTGCGCCGAGCGGACGGCGCTGTTCAAAGCGTATTCGGAAGGGGTCACGGAGTTTGCGGCCCTTGCCGTCGTCGCCAATACGGAAAAGCCCGTCTCTCCCTGCGGCGCGTGCCGGCAGGTGATGTTCGAGCTGTGCCCGGAGGATATGCCGGTGCTGCTGGCCAACCTTTCGGGGGAACGGCTGGAAACGACGGTCGGCGAGCTGTTGCCGCGCGGATTCAAAATGAAGGATTAATTGGGGGAAAGCTCCATGGATCGGACACATGGCACTGCCCTGTCCGGGAAGGAAATCGCCCGGATCATCGACCATACCTTGCTGAAACCGGAAAGCACCAGGGCGGACATCGTCCGGCTGTGCCGAGAGGCGAAGGAATACGGGTTCGCCGCCGTGTGCGTCAACCCCTGCTGGGTTCCCCTGGCGTTTCGGGAGCTTGACGGCTCGGGCGTGGCGGTCGCCACCGTGGTCGGCTTCCCGCTCGGGGCGACGAGCACCTTCGCCAAGGTGGCGGAGGCGAGGGACGCCATCGCTTCCGGCGCTTCCGAAATCGACATGGTGATGAACATCGGCGCGCTGAAAAGCGGCGATCCGGATATGGTGCGAAACGAAATCGAAGCCGTCGTCGACGCGTGCCGCGGCCGGGCGCTGGTGAAGGTGATTCTGGAGACGGGGCTTCTCACGGAAGCGGAGAAAATCGAAGCCTGCGGGATTTGCAAAGCGGCCGGCGCCGATTTCGTCAAGACGTCCACCGGGTTCGGTCCGGGCGGAGCGACGGCGGAGGATGTCGCGCTGATTCGGAAAGCCGTCGGGCCGGAAATGGGCGTCAAGGCGTCCGGCGGCGTCAGGACCGCGGAGGCGGTCCGCCTGCTGGCCGCGGCCGGGGCGACCCGCATCGGCACCAGCTCCGGCGTGGCGATCGTCACGGGCGCATAACGCGAGTTGCGTCGCAGTTACTACCGGCCGGAGCGCGGGGGGAGCCCGCGCTCCTTTTGTCCTTTTTTGTCCATTTGGCTTTTGTCCATTCGACCCGTTGACATCGATGCATTTTCGTTGGAAAATATGAGGATCACTTGTAATAAAGGAAGCTTGGTATGGCATCAAATATGATCATCGCGGGAGCGCTGCGGCGCCTGCTGTCGACGTGGAAGCAGATCCTCTCCCTGGGTCTGCCTTCCCTTTTTGCTTTTGCGACGCAGACGGTCACCGGTACCGTCGTGCTCATCATGGTCGGCGACCTCGGCTATCTCGCCATCGCGGTCATGGGCGTCGTCAATATCATCATGTACAACGTGTTCGCCCTGTTCTCGGGCATCGGACATACCGTCAACTATCTGGTGGCGCAAAATTACGGAGCCGGCGACATGGACAAAGGGCTGCTGAGGACGCAGATCGCCCTGCTGACGGCGTTTGTCGTCGCCCTCATGGTGGCGGCGGCCGGATGGGCCGGCAGCGAAGCGGTGCTGCGGCTTACCGGCGGTTCGGCGGACCTGGTGGAGACGGGAACGGAATTTTTGCAGCTCCGCTTTTACGCCATGGCATTTGGCACGATGAGCTTCGTGTTCCACGGCTTTTTCCGCGGCGTGGGCAACACGAGGGTATCCATGATCGTGTCGGTCGTATCCAACATAACCATCATCGCCCTGTGTTACGCATGGACGTACGGGCACTGGGGATTTCCGGCGCTCGGGCTGACCGGGGCGGGGTATGCGTTTCTTGCGGGTGAAGCGCTGCAGCTCGTCATTTGCGCCGCCATGTTCTGGGGGCTCATGCACAAGCCGTTCGGCACCCGGCGGATCTTTCGCCTTTCCTGGCGGGAAGCCGACCTGATGGCCAGGGAAAGCGGCAAGCTCGGCCTGATGGAATTTTCCATGAGCGTGTCCATGTATATTTTCACCATGTTCGTGGCCCGTCTGGGCGATCATGCGCTGGCCGCCAACGAAGTGGCGCTGAACGTCATGTCCGTCGGGTTCATGCCGGCGTTCGCCTTCGGCACGACGGCAACCATCCTGGTCGGCCAGGCCGTCGGCCGGGGCGATTGGAAGGCGGCCCGCCGGGCGGGGACGGACACGGCCATTCTTGGCGCCCTGTTCCTTCTGCTCCTGGGCACGGCGGAGCTGATCTTCGCCGAACCGATCGCGCGGATCTACACCGACGACCCGGCGGTTTACGAGCTGGCCGCGTTCCTGATCTCCATTTCCGCGTACCTGCAAATTTTCGACGGCCTGTTCAGTTTCTACGCGGGAGGACTCCGCGGCATCGGCGACACGTCGTTCCTGATGAAGGTGTCGCTGCTGCTCAATTTCGCGTACTTCGTGCCGGTGACGTGGCTGTTCGTGCAGGTGCTGGGCTGGGGAAGCATCGGCGCCTGGGTGGCGTTGTACACGTTTATTACGCTCCTGGGGCTTGCGGTGGCCGTCCGCTATTACCGCAACGACTGGAGCGCCGTCCGCATGCGGGAAGCGCGGCCGGCGGAGGGCGGTCGGTGAGGGGGGCGGTGAGGGAGGCCCCGGCAGGCAAAGTTGAAAAAAAGCCGGCAGCGGCGAAAAGCGGCCCGTGACGGCGAATAAACGGCTGGCATACGGGAAAAATCAGCCCGCAAAAGCGGAAGATGGTCCGCTTGCGGGCTTTTTTTCGCTTGACAAAATGGCCCGGGGCCATTATTTTTTAATCAATAAAAAAAGTTTTCCTAATGCAAAAATATTTGCCTTTGAGCATACTTTGAAACCGTCGCATACGGCACACTCGACAGACAGACGGGAGCGGAGGGAAATCGCATGTTCGGGAGGGATCGGTTCGGACGAAAGGGACGGCGTCTCGCTCACACCGCCTTGTGGCTTGCGCTTCTGCTTCTTGTCGCGGCGTGCGGGGACGCGGGATACGGCCGGAATAAAACTTTCGATGGGGCGGAGGGCAAAATCCGCGTGGTGACCACCATCGCGCAGATCGCGGAACCCCTGTCGGTCATCGGCGGCGACCGGGTCGTCGTGCACAGCCTGATGGGGTCGGGAGTGGACCCGCATCTGTACCAGGCGGCACTGGGCGACATCCGGAAGCTGGCGAACGCCGACGCGGTGTTTTACAGCGGGCTGCATCTGGAAGCCAACATGCTCCGGGTGTTCGAGGAACTGGGCAAAACCGTGCCGGTCCTCGCCGTCGCCGAAGCGATTCCGGAGGAAAAGCTGCTGCGCGACGAGCAGGGGGCGATCGACCCCCACGTGTGGTTTGACATCGGCCTGTGGAAGGAGGCGCTCGCGGCGGCGGTCGGGGAACTGAAGCGCCTTTCCCCGCGGGATGCGGCGTATTTCGAGGCGAACCGGGAAGCCTATTTTGCCCGGATGGACGCGCTGCGGGAGGAAGCGGAGGACATGGTGGCGCAAATTCCGGAACAACAGCGCGTGCTGGTGACGGCGCACGACGCCTTCGGATATTTCGGCCGCATGCTCGGCCTGCGGGTGGTCGGCCTGCAGGGGCTGAGCACGGAAGACGAGGTCGGTTTGACGGATATTGATCATACCATCGAACTGCTTGTCGAGTATCAGGTTCCCGCGGTGTTCGTGGAAAGCAGCGTCAATCCCGCGGCCATCCGGGCCGTCATCGAAGGCGCGAAGGAGCGGGGATTGGACGTCCGGCTGGGCGGGGAGCTGTTTTCCGACGCCATGGGAAGAGCCGGAACGAAGGAAGGGACGTATCTCGGCATGTTTCGCCACAATGTGGAGACCATTTCCCGCGCGCTGAGCGGAAAGGAGGGCTGACGGCATGACGAGGAGACAGGCATTGCAAACGGAGGAAACGCAAACGGGGAAAATCCGGACGGCGGAAAACCAAACGGAAGGCCCGAACACGGCGAATGCGCAACCGGAACACCGGAAAACGGCTCAAGCGCATGCGGCGGAAACGGAGGTTGCGGCAACGTACACGGCGGAACGGCCGACGGCGGAATCCGGGGCGGCGGTAACGCAAACCGCTGAATTGTCTGCAGCGGAAACGTCAGCGGCGGAAAAACCGTCGGCGGCAACATCACCGGCGGAATCGCAACCGGCGAAACGGAAAGGCGGCGGGGATCCGGAGGAACCGGTGGTTCGCGTCAGCGAACTGTCCGCCGCCTACCGGAAAAACCGGGTGCTGGAGGACGTGAATTTTTCCGTCGGGCGCGGCACCCTGACCTGCATCGTCGGACCCAACGGAGCGGGCAAGTCCACGCTGCTGAAGGTGATGCTGGATCTGCATCCGCGGCTTTCGGGGACGGTGTCGTTTTTTGGCACCAGTTACGGCAAGGTGAAATCCCGGATCGGCTACGTGCCGCAGCGGGGGGCGGTGGACTGGGATTTCCCGGCCGACGCGCTCGACGTGGTCCTGATGGGGCTGTACGGACAAATCGGCTGGTTGAATTGGCCCCGCCGCCGGCACCGGGAACTGGCCCTGGCCGCCATGGAGAAAATGGGCATCGAACATCTGGCCAAAAGGCAGATCAGCCAGCTGTCGGGAGGACAGCAGCAACGGGTGTTTCTCGCCCGCGCGCTGGTGCAGGACGCGGACCTGTACTTTCTGGACGAACCGCTGGCCGGCGTGGACGCGGCGACGGAATGGGCGATCATGGAGACGCTGCGCACCCTGAAAGAGCGGGGCAAAACCGTGCTGGTCGTCCATCACGATCTGCATACGGTCCGGGAATATTTTGATCACGTTCTGCTGCTCAATCGCACGGTGATCGCCCACGGCCCGACGGAGGAGACGTTCACCCGCGACAACATCGCCAGGACCTACGGCGGGGCGCTGCGCTGGCTGGAGGCGGGTGTCGTATGATTCCCGCGCTCTCGCCCAACGCGCAGTGGGTGCTCCTCAGCACGCTGATTCTGGGAGCGGCCTCGGGCATCGTCGGCTGCCTCGCGTATTGGAAAAGGCACAGCCTCATGTCCGACGCCCTTTCCCACGCGGCGCTGCCGGGCGTGGTCGTCGGCTTCGCCCTGGCGGGCACGAAAAATTTGCCGCTCATGACCGCCGGGGCGGCGGCCAGCGCCCTGCTCGGCGCGTGGCTGGTGGTGGGCATCCGCGACCACAGCCGCGTGAAGGAAGACACGGCGATGGGGATCGTGCTGTCCGTGTTTTTCGGCCTCGGCATCATGCTGCTCACCATCGTCAACCGGCTGCCGGGAGGCAACCAGGCCGGGCTGGACAGCTTCATTTTCGGGCAGGCCGCTTCCATGGTGCGCAAGGACGTTTACATGATGGCGGGTCTGGCCCTGCTCGTCGTGATCGTGACGACCGTCTCCTTCAAGGAATGGAAGCTTTGGCTGTTCGACCCGCTGTTCGCCAAGGGGCTGGGCCTGCCGGGGCGCCTGATGGACGCCGCCTACCTCACCGTGGTGGTGCTGGTCATCGTCATCGGCATCCAGGCCGTCGGCGTCATCCTGATGGCCGCGCTGTTCATCATCCCCGCCGTGAGCGCCCGCTACTGGACGCACTCCTTCGGACGGATGATCGCGCTGTCGGCGCTGTTCGGCGGGGCGGCGGGCGCGTCGGGCACGCTGGTCAGCACCATGGGCGAAGGCTGGCCGACGGGGCCGTTCATCGTGATCGCCGCCGCCGTTTTGTTTCTTGTTTCTTTGGCGTTCGGGCGGAAAAAAGGGGGGCTGGTCGGCGCTTTGCAGCGTTACATCCGGAAAAGGCGGATGCGCCGCCGGCCTTCTCCCGGCACATCATCATGAAAAGGACGATCCGCGATGAGCTATGACGGCTGGATTTTGCTGACGGCGGCGCTGGTCGGTCTGTCCTGCGGGCTCGTGGGGTCGCTGCTCATCCTGCGCCGGATGGCGATGATGGCCGACGCCATCAGCCACACCGTGCTGATCGGCATCGTCGCCGCCTATCTGGTCACCCGCCAGCTGAGCGGGCCGCACATGCTGATCGGCGCGATGGCGGCGGGGATTTTGACCGCGCTGCTGGTGGAATGGTTTCACGACCGGGGCGTGCGGCAGGAGGCGTCCATCGGCGTCGTGTTCACCACGCTGTTCGCCATCGGCGTGGCCCTGATCGCGACGCGGGTCGGCAACGTCCACCTGGACGTGCAACACGCGCTGATGGGGGAAATTCTGTTCATTCCCTGGGAGCGCATCGATCTCCCCCTGATCGGAAGCGTGCCGGAAGCGACGCTTCTGCTGGCGGTCGTGAGTGTGGCGGTGTTGGCGTTGATCCTTCTATTTTATAAGGAATGGAAAATCACCACCTTCGACCCCGCCCTGGCGGCCAGCCTGGGCTTTCCGGTGGCGCTGATGCACTATCTGCTGATGGGGATGACCTCCATGACCGCCGTCGCCGCGTTTGACGCGGTAGGCGCGATTCTGGCCCTCGCCATGCTGATCACCCCGGCCGCTGCGGCGTACCTGTGGACGGAGCGGCTGTCCGTCATGATGGCGCTCGCCTGCGCCTTCGGCGCGCTGTCCGCCTTCCCGGGCTATTACGTCGCGTACCTGCTGGACACGTCGGTGTCCGGCACGATGGCGTTCACCACGGGCGTGATTTTCCTTGTGAGCATCCTGTTTTCACCCCGGCACGGAATCGTTGTGAAAAGGTGGAAAAACAAACGACGGCAAACCGCGTAAGGGTCGGGGGCCCGCCGTCATCGGCGGAGCGGTTTGCCGTCTGCACATTTTTTGTTAATTTTTCGACTACACGGGGACTCTGAACCTTCCAATTTCGGCGTTTTAGTCGATTTTTTGTCTATATCGGGCCTTCTGTCCACTGGACACTTTCGTTATAGTCAATTTTTCAACTGGAATTTTCAAGATGGCGCCCCGCGCAAGCTCCTGTAGTCGATTTTTTGACTAAAATTTGCTTTCGGGGCCGAGTTCGGGACCGGGGCGAAGGGTTTCCGGGGTTGGCGCGGCCTTCTCGCATTTGGCGGGACTTACCCACTGGCGCCGAAATCATACGGACGGGTTGACAGGCGAGGACAAAAGGGACCGGTACGCCTCCTCATAGCCCGCCACCATGCGCTCCACCGTAAACAGCCTTTCCACCCGTTCCCTGCAGTCCCTCCTGTGGATGTCGGACAGGCGGCCGACGCACGCGGCGGCTTCGTCCAGGTTGGATACGACGAAGCCGGTCCGTCCGTGTTCCACCACTTCCGGCACGGAGCCGCGGCCGAAGCCGATCACCGGCGTGCCGCAGGCCATCGCCTCCGCCATGACCAGGCCAAAGGGTTCCGGCGCGCGGACGAGATGCAACAACGCCAGGGCGCCGCCCATCAGCCGGTTCCGCTCCACGGGTCCCACTTCGCCGACGAAACGGATCTGTTTGTCGTCGATCCAGGGGCGGATTTTTTCTTCGAAAAACGCTTCATCCCCTCCGGGCACAAGTCCGGCGATGACCAGAGGCAGGCCTGTCCGGCGCGCCAGTTCCACCGCCAGATCCGTCCCCTTGTCCGGGCAGATGCGCCCGATGAACAGCAGGTATTCGCCCGGCCGGTCGACAAAATCGAACTGTTCCAGCCGGATGCCGTTATACACGTTGGCGATGTAATTCAGTTCGGGGCATCCTTCCCGTTCCGCGTAGCTGATGGATATGTAAGGCATGTCGGGAAACTGCCGGTACGCCGCGCGGGAGTCGGCCTCCAGCAGGGCCGCGCCGTGCAGGGTGGTCACCACGGGGGTGCGGATGAGCCGGGCGAACGGCAGCGTGAGATAGTTCATATGGTTGTGCAGCACGTCCAGTTCCAGCCGGTCGGCCCGCTCCAGAGCGAATCCGATATGGATCAATTCCCAGGGCCGCGAGGGAAGCTCGGGATGCTCGCCCAGCGGCGCCGGGCAGATGAATTCGAGCCGGGCCCGCGTGACGGAATCGCCGGTGGCGAAAAGGTAAACCTCGTGTCCCCGTTCCGCGAGGCCGTCCGCCAGATTGGCGCAAACCTGCTCCCAGGGGCCGTATTTGCGCGGCGGCGTGCGCCAGGTGACGGGGGCCATTATGCCGATTCTCACGTTCGCTCACTCCCACCGCTTGAGATTGAAAAGGGCGGATCAAAACGGAAATCCCGCCAAAAGCCCAAACGTTATTTTACCACATGGTGGAAATTGCATGCCTTTTTGCAGACGCGGGAGACGGTAATATATAATGAAGCTATAAATCTGGAGGGAGCTCTTGTTCATCCAGAGTACACAGCAAGAAAAGGGGGCTCCAGTGATGCTGCACGAGACATCGCTGAAGACGCGCTACTACGAAACGGACGCCATGGGCCACATCAACAACACGAATTACATTGCTTACCTGGAAGTGGCCAGGGTTGATTTTCTCTATGGGACGGGCATTTCCAGCAAAGACAAGCCGTTCAGGTTCGTCGTCGCTTCCGTCCGTTGCGATTACCTGCACCCGATCTATCCCTGGCAGGACATCCGGATCACCAGCTGGGTCTCCCGGATCGGCAACAAAAGCATCACGATGCGGCACGAAATATTGACCGAAGACGGCGTCACCGCCGCCAAAGCGCAAGTCGTCATGGTTCGTTACGACCCGGCTGCGCGCCAATCCCTGCCGCTCGATCCGGAAACCGTGGGCAAACTGAGGCCGTATCTGAGGCAGGATGAAGCGGAAAAGTGAAAAATCGGCAAAGGCTGGCTCGCCATTAAGGCGGGTTTGAACATCGTGCCGGGCACCCGGGGATTCAAGGTTTTCAAACCTATGATTCGGGGAGGGCGCGGGATGAAGGACTTGCGTCGGAATGTGGCTGATCGGAAATTCCATCTTCCTGGCCATCCGGAAGGCGACATCGAAGGGCAAAGACGAATGAACATGTATGAAGAGGCAGGCGCTGGCCTGCCTCTCAGCGTTTTTGCACCCGGAACCGGAGCACCGTCCTGAGCTTGGCCGGTTCGGTTTTGCGGGGGTCGGCAGGTAAATTTCGCGGTGTGTCTTGTCGGTCCGGACGTAGCCCGCTTCCGTACAGTACGCTTCCATCCGCGCGAAGTTCGCCGCTTCATCGTCATAGGGACCGATGTGAAGCATCTGGCAGCAAAGCCCGTCTTCCATCCGGATCAGCCGGACCTGGTCCAAATAGGGATTGGGCTTTTTGCGTTGGGTCTGTTCCCGGAAACGTTCGAACAGCGCTCCGGTCAGAAAATCAGGCTGGCGGATCATGATCGTGTACTTGAGATTGTTTTTGTCCGTCGCCGGCTTGGCGTAATCCAGCAGGTCCCACACCCCTTCGAGGGGGAACGCCTTGTAGTCGTAGCAGCCTTCCGAAACCTGTTCGCTGCGGTACGACATCTTGACGGCGTAGCTCAGTGCGTACAGCGCTTCCGTCTGCCGGGCGAATGCTTCGCCGTTCGGGTCGCCGGCGCCGTTCAGCGCGAGAAAGGGCATTGGAGGCACTTCCACGATGACCGGCGAGGCGGGGGGCAGGTAGAGATGTTTGAAATCTTTTTTGTAATCCGAAATGGCAGCGTTTTCAGGCGCCCAAAATCCCAGTTTTTCGGACTGGATGTCCGAAAGATTTTGGTGGAACCGTTTTCAAACGGTTTTTTCGGACTGGATGTCCGAAATGGACCTCCTGATGGCGCTGCAACCGGCGGGCCTTATCGGAGGTCAATCCCCCAGGCGGATGTACATTGTATTTGCAATGAGCCAATCGTGAACGACCGCTTCCGGAAACCGTCCAAAGGGCGCTTCCACCCGGATCACGGAGGCCGTTTTCTTATCCGCGTCGAAACGGTAAAGGGCGGCGGAGTCCCCGTCTTCGCTCAAATTGTACCATGCCCATTCCCCGGCACCGGCGTCCGGCAACACCAAGCCGTAAGCGTGGCTTGGCTCCTCCGCCAGGCGGTTGTTGGCCGTGTCGATCCGGTAAAGAAGCTCCCCTCCCGAAATCGGCGGTACATATACGGCTTGCGTCCATCCTGCTGCGTTCCCGGCGTTCGCAACGGTTTGCAGGGCGGTGCGCTCTCCGGTGTCCAATCGCAGCCGTTCGTATCGAAGCGTGATTTTCGCCGGCCGCCGGTCCGGGTACAGGTTATCTCGATCCAGTTTGAAGAAGTGAAGCAGGGCTTCCTCTCCATTGCCGATCCAAGCTGCGAGTTCCACGTATTCTTCGGACCCTTCGGGCGTTTCGACAGCCGGGACGGTGCGGCCGCGGCGGTCGAGGAAACGGATCCCCTGCGGTGCAATGTGATATACTTCATCGGCGTCGATGACATGTTCCCGGGCTTGGTTGCGTGTATAGGCATAGGCGGCGAAGCGTCCGTCCGGCGTCCAGCGGAACGGCGGGTATGCGTCAAAACCTTGCGAAAACGGCATTTCGGCCACCGGTTCGCCGAAGGCGTCGTACAGCCGGTATTTTTCATTACAGATATCCGTATACCAAAACAACTCCCCGTCGGGAGAAGAAACGGTCAAAATTAACGGCCATTCGTGGGGAAACCGTCGACCGGATTGCCGCACTTCCCGCCGGGCCAGATCGAACGTCCACAGCTTGCCGGTCCGGTACGCGTTCAGCACGAGCTTGTTTTTGTCCGCGGTCAACCAACTCCGCGCGAAAAATTCGTCCGTCGTCGCGCCGGGGACATCCGGAAACAGCACTTCGGTTTCTCCCGTGCGGATGTCCAGCGTCTGCACCCGGTACGTGGAATTCCCCGTGAAGGGGTGGTCACCCGCGGCGACGTAAAGCAGCCGGTCCGCGTCGAGAAAGCCGTACGCTTCCGTCACCGAATCGACGTTGTAACTGTCGCTGACATTGGCTTCAAACAACGGGTACACTGTGCAAGCCGGTTCATTTCGGTCGGCAAAATCGAGGACGATGGCATCCTTGCGGAAAAGCCCCGACGGTCCGTCCGGGTTCCATTGCGTGATTTGGACAACCTTGGAATTCCCGCTGCCGGGCGACGAAAGCAGTGTCTGCACCACCACGGCATCCTTCAAATCGCTCTCAAGCTCATATCCGAAGTCTTTCCCGACCAGTCTCCACCCGACCGAAGTTTCCGCTGAGTCAAAACAGACAAGCCCGGCTTGGCCGTCCGGCGGCTCCGTCTCCGACGCATAGGATGATGGGGAGGCCGGAGGTTCGGACGGTCCGATAGGTTCGACGGTTCCGCCGGGCGATCCGGGCATCGCGGGAATTCCGTCGGCGTCAGGTCTGTCAGGTTCCGCGCGAAATGATGTTTCCGAAGCGGGCGCGCTCTGCTCCGGCCCGTCCGCGCTTTTCCGGTCGCAGGCCGCGGCGAGGACGAGGAGAATGAGAAACGCCGCCGCCATCGCAAACCGCCGTTTCATCCGTCGATCACTCCGTTGGTGCGTGTTCATATGGTTAGACCGCGATGCGTTGGAAAAAGTTTCTCTTTGCCGTTTTTCGCCAGAAAAAACTTGGCATTTGTCCTCCCCCTCATATTGACACCAATCTTCAAAAATGGAAAAACGGGAATAAATGTTCGGTTACAGACGGGACTGATTGCCGCATCGGACAAGCCCTGGCTCATCCGGCAAAATGAAGGCGCCGGCGGGGAATTTCACCGTCACCGGCGCATTGCGTTTTTCGGGAGTTTCCGTCACGGTGCGACGGGTTCTCCCGCCGCAAATTCCGCAATCCGCCACTTGCCGTCCTGCCGGACCAGCGCAGCGTGACCGGGATTCTGGCCGCGATTTCATTCCCGGCGCCGGTGATTTCGACCATCTCGCCGGTTACTTCATAGACGCTATCGTCAGCGGCGGTGATTTCGCCGATTTCAATGCGGTCCGGCCACGGGCTGGACACCTGTCTGCCCGGCGCCTCGGAGGGATCGTTCAGCCAGGCTTCCAGAAGCTTGGGAGTCACATACTCCCCATAATGTTCCCGGATGCTTTCCCTGACCGTCTCTGCCGGCGCCAAAAGGGACACCAGCTGGAGCTGCTTCCCGAATTGCTCAACCACCGCCGCGACAGCTTCCCGCTCCGCCGCATCGTCCGTCGCGGGCGATGCCGAGGCCGTTTCCGTGGCGGCCGGCGACTCTCCGACGTTTGGCGTTCCCCGGGATTCCGGCGATGCTTCCGGCGCGGCTTCGCAGCCCGCCAGAATCGCCGTCACCAGCAGAGCGGTCGCGAGGGAGTGCGTTTTGGTTTTTTTCATGGTTTCCCACCGCTCTTTCTCTTCCTAATTATTCGTCCATGCAAATAGACGAATGAGCGCGCCAGGGTTATCGGCCGCATTGACCTGGACGGCGCATTGTCGGATAATAGGGTACGGCGATGTTATGGAAACTGCGGTTTTTGGTGCCTTGAATCCTTTTATCAACCTGAACTGAAGGAGAGAGTTCAATGAAGTTTTTTTTGGACACGGGGAACATCGAGGAAATCCGGCGCGTCAACCGTCTTGGCCTTGTGGACGGAGTGACGACGAACCCTACGTTGATCGCGAAGGAAAAAAGACCGTTCAAAGAGGTCATTCAGGAAATATGCCGTGAAGTCGCCGGCCCCGTGAGCGCCGAAGTGGTGGGGCTCACCACGGAAGAAATGCTGAAGGAAGCGCGGGAAATCGCAACCTGGGCCCCCAACATCGTGGTCAAAATTCCGATGACGGAAGCGGGCCTGGAAGCGGTCAACACCCTGTCCAAGGAAGGCATCAAAACCAACGTGACGCTCATTTTCTCCGCGGCCCAGGGCCTGATGGCGTGCAAGGCGGGGGCGACCTACATCAGCCCCTTCGTCGGGAGAATTGACGACATCGGCGAGGATGGCATGCAACTGGTCCGCGACCTGAAGGCGATCAAGGACCATTACGGCTTCAAGACCGATATCATTGTCGCCAGCGTCCGCAACATCGCGCATGTGCAGCAGGCGGCGGTGCTCGGGGCGGATATCGCAACCATCCCCGGCTCCCTGTTCCCGTCGCTGTGGAAACATCCTTTGACGGACATCGGGATCGCAAGATTCCTGGAAGATTGGAAAAAGGTGCCGCAATAACGGGAAAGCCGAAACAACCCGGCAGACTCCACGCAGCCGCAGACGCGGCTGCATTTTTGTTTGCCGCCCGGGACTTCCGAACTATTCAGTTCCATAGGAGAAATAGACCATGTGGGTTCAATAGAGATGCAAAATTCGTGAAGTTAGAGTTTTTTCGACAAAAACGGATAAGGAGGGTTTCCCTGAATTAGGAAAAAAGTTTTTCCGGTTGTTCGCGGCGTTTTTGCTGATTGCCGCCGTCGGCAGCCGGTTGTGGTTCATGCGCAGGATGAAATCAAGGTTTAATACAACAAATTGAAAGAACAGGGAATCATGCAAGGTTTTCCGGACGGAGGGGCCCATCTCGACCCATTTGCAAAGCGGGATCAGATGGCCAAGGGGACCTCCCTGATCCTGGGCTTTGAATCGAATTCCTCCGGGCCAAATATTCCCAAAAATCAGACTTTTGCGGATGTGAATGATACGTATTGGACGCCGGCGAATGGGCTGCAAAATACGTGAAAGCCGCCCTGGAGAACGGGCTGATTCCGAAGAGGTCCGACTATACCACGCCCGCGATCCGGGAGATTCTGGTAGAACGTGAAATCTTGACGCGGGTCGAGCTGGGCGGCGCCGACGAACTTCCCCGGGCGAACGGCGTCGAAGTGCCGATCCTCCTGTACAACCAATTCGGGGGAGAGATGGATCCAAGGCCTTCCAACCTTGCGGTGAGGGGCCCCCCGGGCGTATTTTGCGCCCGGGGACATTTTGGGTTTCCCCTGAACGGTCGTCATTTCTGCGAGCGGACAGGGCTGGCGCCCCCCCTCATATTCCGATTTTTTTGAACATTGTTCTTGTTGAACCGCATTCATAGGAAAAAGAGCCTATAGGTATTGTTTTTGAACTCATGTAAAATGAATTCAATCATTCCATATCATTTGGCAAGCCGCCGTCATGTTGCCCCAGGGGCCGGCTTGAACCGAAAGGGAGGCTTCCTGATTTGGGGAAAAAAATCATCCGTTTGCTGCTGGCGTTTTCGCTGCTTGCCGCGGCGGTGCAGCCGGCAGTGGTTCACGGCGAGGAGATGACCGCCGAAGAAAAATACAATAAATTGGTGGAACAAGGCATATTCGATGGTTTTCCGGACGGCCAGTCCCATCTGGATTGGAACATGTCGCGGGCGCAGGCCGCCAAGATCATCACCCTGATCTTAGGTTTGGATCCGGATGCCGCCGCCGGCTCGGGATATTACATCGATCTGGGCGAATCGGATTGGGCGGCGGGATATATCGGAGCGGCGACCGCGGCGGGCATCCTGGAAGGCTACAGCAACGGGATTTTCGATCCTACCTCCGATGTCACCATTGAGCAGCTGGCCAAGATCATGGTGAAGGCGCTGGATATCGAAGTGGATGAAGATGCCACGGTGGAGGGTGCCAGCGATTGGGCAGGCAAGTACGTGAAGGCCGCGCTGGAAGCCGGGCTGATTCCGCCGCAGTCCGACTATACCGTGCCCGCGAGCCGGGATTTGCTGGTGGTAGCTTCGTATGCGGCGTATGAGCAGCTTCAGGAAACCGCCGAGGAGACCGCATGGATCACGTCCGCGCAACAGAAGGGCGCACGCAAAGTGCAATTGACTTTCAATGGGAAACTCGATCCGGACACGGCGGTCGTCGTCCTGGAGCGGATCGGGGATAACGGTAAGCAGCGGATTGCCGTTGGCATCGAGCGTCTGGAATGGAGCATCGACGAAGGTTCGGTGACCGCCGTCCTGGAGGAAAAGATCCAGACGGGCTTGTATGAGGTCTTCCTCACCGTTCCGGTCGATGAAAAGACCACCACTTCCGAATGGCAATTCAACATGACCGCGGAAAGATTGGAACGGATCGAGCTGGGCGGGGCTGATTCGCTTCCCAGGGCAGACGGCGTCGAAGTGCCGATTCACCTGTACAACCAATTCGGGGAAGAGATGGACGAAAGACCCGACATCTTTGCGGTATCGGGTTCCCATGAAACCAAGCTTCATCCCGAACGCAATGTCGTCCTGCTGAATTTGTCCCGGCTGGCCGTTGGATCGTCGGTTACCGTCGCCGTGCTCGCCGACGACCGATTTGCCAACCGCACCTATACGGTCGGAGGCGAACCCGAACTGCGTTCCGTGGAAGCGGCAGGCTTCGTGGACGCGTCGGGGACGCCCGTGTCGAGCCTGAAAAAAGGCGAAACCGCCTATCTCCTGCTGCGCCCGCTTGATCAATTCGGCAATCTGATTACGGATCTCGACTGGCTGAACGAAAATCTCCGGGCGGAAGCGATGATCCATGATTTCCGGCCTCTCACCTTGCCGAAAACGCTCGTGGCGGGACCGGGCGGCGCGCCGGCCGTCACCGTGACAGGCGGTTCATACCTGCGGGATACGGAAATCACCGTCACCGTTTATTCCAACCTGGGCAGCGTGCTCGCTCAAGCTTCCATTATGGTTCCGACGGATTTGGAGCTTCCCCGGGTGCCCGCTGTGCCCTCCATTGTGAGACCGATTGTGTTCATCGATCCGAATTCCATAGTCACGGTGTCAGACGCGGCATATTATGATTTCACCACCTACTTCACGGTGACCACCGCTCTCACGACCGATCTGTATTACGCGCTTGTGGATGCGGAAGATTTCGAAGTGCCGACTGAGCAGCAAATCATCCAGCAATCCGGTCTTCCCAGCATGACGGCGGATTACGGTCATGTGAAAGTCACCGGCAGCAAGATGACGCTGCAGGTGGAACCCAACCTCCCGGACCGTCAATATAAGCTGTATGTCGTTGGGACGAACAGCGGCCAATCCGTGAGCTCAATGGCGACGGCGGAAATCAATACATTGACGCAAAATGTGTTCAAACTTATAAAAATCAATGACCAGTCAGACGGCGGCCAATGGCGGTTTGGTCTGTCCCATACGCCGACAAATGCCCAGGGAGTCGTATATTACCTTATCACGGACAATCCGTTTTCCCCCACGGCCAGCAACCTGATCGACGAAGTCGTGCAATTTGCAAAAGGTGAACGGGACGAATCGGAATCCCCGCTTGAAATCCTGGCAAAAGGATATCGGTCCTGGAACGGGACGACGGATATCGTTGACGCCGGACCCGCATCCGCATCCTTCTTGAACGCCAGCATCACGGTGGTGCTTGAATACCGCGGGGTTCGTCTCTGGGCTGAAGACACTTTGACTTTCTGACAAACTTCCTTCACCATTTGTGACCGCTCTTCCGGGTTGTCCCCGGGCGAATTCGCCCCGGGGACGACTTTTTTGTTTCGGCGGATTTGGAACCGCAGGTGAACCGAAATTACATTAAGTAAGTATATAAATATGGGTATGTTACTTGACAAGTAAAAAGGGGAATCGGTTGCCATGCGGAACCACATCCGCAGCCTGGGGTGGAAATTCACGCTGGTTCTGGTCATGACGATCGCGCTGTTCGGCATTTCCGCAACCATCGTCGGGCACGGGATGGAGCTGGCGCGGGACCGGATGGAACAGAAAGACCGGATTCAAGACCGCGTGCTGGCCATGACGGATCTTGTCTCTTTGTACAAAAGCAGGGAAATCGCGCTGCAGGACTACCGTTTGAGCGGGAACGGGCAATACTTGCGGCAGGCGGAAGAACTGTCCGGACAGGCGCGCGAGGCGCTCGACGGGATCGCCGCCGGCGAAAATACGAATGAACAAAGAAGCCTGCTGGAAAAGCTGCGAAACATGGACGGCGAGTACGCCGAACGGGTCCGGCAGCTGCCGGATGCCGCGGCGGACCTCGCGCCGCTGCGCGCCGAAATCCTGGGCCTGATGGATCAACTGCTGGAAGCCGAGAAGCAGAAAACCGGCCGCTGGGTCGACCAGACCTACAGCCAGCTCAAGGGCAATCGCCTCGCGCTCGTCTTCTCCGTCGTCGTCTCCGCCGTCGTCGGGCTGGTCATGGTGCTGATCGTGACCCGGAACGTGAGGCGAAGCCTCCACGAAGTCGTGGGGATGGCGGACGGCATCGCCGGCAATAATCTGCTCGTCCCGGAGATGGAGTACCTGGAAAAGGACGAAATCGGCCGCCTCGCCGTTTCCATGAACCAGATGAAGCGGACGCTGCGGGACATGATGGAGAGGATCACCGGCACCTCCGGCCTTGTGGCGGGCGAAAGCAAAAAGCTGATCCGGTTTACCGGCCGGGTATCCGAGGGGAGCCGGGAAATCTCCCGGACCATGGAAGAGCTGTCCCGCCGCGCCCGGGATCAGGCCGGCACGTCCTCTGAACTGGCCGGGCGCATGGACGATTTTTCCGAGAGAATTCTGGCTGTCGCCGGCGAGAAGGAGCGGCTGAGCGCACTGTCCGGCCGGATGCTTGCTCTCACGGAGGAAGGCACCGTGTCGATGGCGTCCGCCACCCAAAGCATGGACGTCATCGACCAAAGCATCGACCGGTCGCTCGCCCAGGTGCGCAGCCTGAACGGGAAAACCGCGCAAATCTCCGAAATCGCCGATGTCATCAAAAAGATTTCCGACCAGACGCGGCTGCTTGCCTTCAACGCGGCCATTGAAGCGGCGAGGGCGGGGGAGCACGGCCGAAGCTTCGCGGTGGTGGCCGACAACGTGCGGAAACTGTCGGAGCAGGTGCAGGCTTCCGCAGCGCGCATCGCGGCGGTGGTGGAGGACATCCTGCAGGAATCGAAGAGCACGGTGGACTCCCTGGATCGCGGCTACCGGATCATCCGGGACGGCAGGGCGCTCATCCATCGCACGAGCGAAACCTTCCTGGCGCTGAAGGCGGAAATCGACCGGATCGGCTCACAAATCGGAAGCATGGCGTCATCGCTGGACGAAATTCGCAGCCAGACGATCCACATCCGCGAGTTTCTCCGGGACACCATGTCGCTCTCGGAGCGGACGGCCGAGGGCGTATCGGAGGTGTCCGGCATTGTGGATGAGTTCCGCCGGTTCGTCCGCGAGGTCGAACACAGCGTGTCCTACCTCGACCGGGAAACGGACAAGTTGAACGGCATGGTCCATCAGTTCAACCTGTGAACAGGAGGCGCCCAATCCATGGAGCTCAAGCGGTACGCGTGGAGTTTGCTGATTCTGCGGCTGGTGCTCGGGTTCAACTTTGCCCTGCACGGTTTCGCCAAATTCGGCGGAGGGATCGAGAACACGTCCCGCTGGTTTGACAGCCTCGGCCTGCCTGGGATTCTTGCCTACGGGGTGGCGCTGCTGGAGGTGCTGGGCGGCTTCGGCCTGATGGCGGGGTTGTTTACGCGTTTTTTGTCCGCCCTGTACATGATCGTGATGTTCGTCGCCATCAGCAAGGTGCAGTTTTCCCGCGGATACCTGGGCGGCTGGGAGCTGGAGACCACCTTCTTCGCCTTGGCGTCGGCCCTGCTGGTCGCCGGCGGCGGGCTGTATTCGGTGGATCACGCGCTGTTTCCGTCGAAAAAGATTCTGAGAATCCTTCGGGCAAAAGAGAAGGGCGCGCGGCAGGCGGAAGAGCCTGACGGCCAGACGGGACAAGCGGTTGAAGCCTGAATTTGGCCTCGGCGGCATCTCCTTGAACTTTTGTAGTCGAAAATTTGACTTCAATAGTTCGCGCGATGCCTCTCTTGGCTCATTTTAGTAAATTAATCGACTACAATGGCTCTTGCGGCCTCTTTCGTGGCCCAATGTAGTCGAAAAACCGACTGCAATTGCTCGCGCGGCCCCTTCCTCGGCCCATTGTAGTCGAAAAATCAACTAAAATCCCCCAATCGCGTTTCCCATGATCACTCGGCCAGCCGATACCCGGTCGACCCGCGGCTGCACTTAGGCTGGGATAGGGGGCTTGCGAAAGCCGCCGGTCCTTCAAGGGCCGGCGGCCGTTTTTTTCGGCATGAAAACCGCATTGACCGGGGGGGCGGGTTTTTGCACGTCGCCGTGGAGTGGATCACTTCCGAAGACAGGCAAAAAACGGTCGGACTACATTGACTGTTGGCCCCATAAAAATGAAAGTGGATACAAATCTGGAGAGGGGAAGCATCGATGAGAAAAACGCTGCTCATGGCATGTGCGGTGATTCTGGCCGCCGCGACGGCACTCGGGGGTTGTACCGGAAAAGGCAGTTCAGGCGGCGACTCGTCGCCTCAGCCGGGTTCGTCGAGCGCTTCCGCTCCGGCCGGCGGCTCCCAATCGCCTTCCGGGGCGGCGCCGACGAAGCTGACGCTCTGGACGTTCGTCGAGCTGCACCAGCAGTTTTATGAGCAGATGGCGGAAAAATGGAACGCCTCCCATCCCGACGAGCCGATCGAGCTGGAAGCCACGACGTATCCGTACGACGACATGCACAGCAAATTGCTGGTCGCGCTGCAGTCCGGCGTCGGCGCTCCGGACATCGCCGACATCGAGATCGGGAAATTCCCGAATTTCATGAAAGGCACGCCGCAGCTCGCGGAGCTCAACGACATCGTCGAGCCCGAGCTGAACAACATCGTCAAGTCGCGCGTCGAAATCTATGGCAAGGACGGCAAATTCTACGGCATCGACTTCCATGTCGGCGCGACGGTCATGTACTACAACAAGGAAATTCTTGACCAGGCCGGCGTCGATCCCGATTCGATCAAGACGTGGGCCGACTTCGAGGAAGCCGGCAAGCAGATCGTCGCGGCGACCGGCAAACCGGCGCTGACGCTGGAAAGCAACGGGCCGTGGTCGTTCTGGCCGGCGGTCAGCCAGCAGGGCTCCGACCTGCTCGACGTGGACGGCAACGTCATTCTGGACAACGAGACGAACATCAAGACGCTGGAGTTTTTCCAAAAGCTCGTGCAGGAAGGCGTCGCCATCCCCGCGCCCGGCGGCGACCATCACGCCGAGGAATATTATGGGTTCATGAACACCGGCGGCGCGGCCGCGATCTTCATGCCGTTCTGGTATATGGGCCGGTTCACCGACTACATGCCGGACCTGAAAGGGAAAATCATCATCCGTCCGATGCCGGCGTGGACGGAAGGCGGCTATCGCTCGGCCGGCATGGGCGGCACCGGCACGACGGTCACGGCCCAATCCAAACACGTCGAACTGGCGAAGAAGTTCGTCGCCTTCGCGAAGCTGTCGCGGGAAGGCAACATCGAGATCTGGCGGCTGCTCGGCTTCGACCCGATCCGGACGGACGTCTGGAACGCGCCCGAGCTGAAGGAGCCGAACAAGTTCACGGAATATTTCGGCTCGGACATTTTTGACACGCTGCTCGAGGTCAAAGACGAGATTTACCCGGTCAACGTGCGGGAGAAGACGCCGGCCGTCTTCGACGCGCTGCGCACGAAGGTGCTGACGGCCACCCTGCTTGACGGCAAGAATCCCGCGGAAGTCCTGAAGTCGGTGGCTGACGAGATTCGCAAAATGTAATTTACCGTCCGAACGGAGACTGGCGCCGGTTCGGATTCCCCGACCCGCGGAATCCGGGCCGGCGTTTTCCCGAACGGGGCATGGACAAAAGGGAGCGATCCGCGTTGAACCATCAGAAAAGGGCCCCATACGTGTTCGTATTGCCGTTCATCATATCGTTTCTTTTGTTTTTCGTCTATCCGATCATCCAGTCGTTCATCATGAGCTTCCAGGACATCGTGCCGGGCGAAACGAAGTTTGTCGGCTTCGAAAACTACCGGAAAATCTGGAACAACGATTTCTTCAAGGCCCTATACAACAACACGCGGTATACGTTCTGGACGCTGGTGCTTCTGATTCCCGTGCCGATGGTTCTGGCCGTACTTCTGAATTGGAAGGGAACGATCTTCCGGAATTTGTTCAAGTCGGTGCTGTTCATTCCCGCCCTGACGTCGGTGGTCGTCGCGGGGATCATTTTCCAGCAGATTTTCGGCGAGCTGGCCGGATCGCCGATGAACACGCTGATCGGCTGGTTCGGGCTGCCGAGCCAGAAGTGGCTGCAAAGCTCCGCCCTCGGCATGCTGGCGCTGGTGATGCTGGCCGTCTGGCGCTGGACCGGCGTCAATGTGACGTATTATCTGTCCGCCCTGCAGACGATTCCGCGCGAACTGTACGAAGCGGCGGAAATCGACGGCGCGGGACCCGTGCGCAAGTTTCTCACCATCACGGTGCCCCTGCTCAGGCCGGTGACGATCTACGTGCTCACCATCAGCATTTACGGCGGATACGCCATGTTTACGGAAAGCTACATTCTGTGGGGGGGAACACAATCTCCCCAGGGGATCGGTCTGACGATCGTCGGCTACCTTTACACACAAGGGTTCGAATATTTCCGGCTGGGCGTCGGCGCGGCCGTCGGCGTCGTGCTGCTGCTCATCGTGCTGCTTTTGAATCTGATCCAGCTGAGACTGCTCGGCTTGTTCCGGCGGGAGGACTAGGCGGCCATGAGGAGATTTGGGCTGTTTTTGATGTTCGTCTTTCTTTCCGTGCTTTTTCTGTTTCCGCTGTACGCGCTGTTCATCGGATCGCTCAAGCCGAGCCGGGAGCTGTTCCGGTTCGGGTTCAATCTCAAGTGGCAGTTGGACGTCATGGGTTTTCAAAACTATCTCTCGATTTTTCAAGGCCAAGGGTCCGCGAAATACTATTTCACCTGGTATGGGAACAGTCTGCTCATCACGTTCCTGTACACGGTGCTGAGCCTGCTCCTGTCGTCGATGGTCGGCTACGCGCTGGCCGTCTACAAGTTCGTCGGCCGCCATCTGATTTTCCTGCTCGTGCTCGTGCTCATGATCCTTCCGATTGAAATCATCATCCTTCCTCTATATCAGCTGATGATCGACCTGAAGCTGATCAACACGATCTGGGGCGTCATCCTGCCGTTCGTCGTGGCGCCGCTGCCGATTTTCTTCTTCCGCCAGTACGCGCTAGGCCTGCCCAAGGATTTCATGGACGCCGGGCGGATGGACGGCTGTTCGGAATACCGCATTTTCTTCCGGATCATGATGCCGCTCATGCTTCCCGCCTACGGAGCGATTGCGATCCTGCAGGCGCTGAACAGCTGGAACAATTTCCTGTGGCCGCTCATCGTGCTCAGAACCACCGATAAATTTACGCTGCCGATCGCGCTGGCGACGCTGCTGACGCCGTACGGCAACAACTACGACGTGCTCATCGCGGGATCGGTGCTGGCGATATTGCCGATTCTGATCCTGTTCGTGATGTTCCAGCGGTATTTCATCGAGGGGCTTACGGCAGGGGCGGTCAAAGGATGAATCGGACACCGGGGAACCCAAGATCGCGTCCCGGAAACCGATCCGGTCATCACCGCCTTCATCGCCGCCCGAGCGGCGATGAAGGCGCGTCCGTCCGGGAATGCGAATGCAACTCGTTGCAAAAGGTGCAGAAATGTTGCCATCATCGCCTACTCCCGTCCTCGGACCGTTCTTACAATGAGGCGTGAGGACGAAGACACGACGGGAGGTGGCCGACATGTTTATCAGCCGGGGATCCGGAAGAACCGTCCATCGGGCGCGGCGGCTGTTCGTCATGCTGCTGGCGGCGCTGCCGGCGTTTGGCATGGCGGATACCGCGGCCTGGACTCCGCAACGCGCGGAAGCGTCGGGGTCCAATCTGGCGGTGAATCCGGGCTTTGAGGACAGCGACGAAATGTGGACCGGCTGGATCTATGACGGCACGCTGAAAAACGGCGACACGCCGGCCATCAGGCTGAGTGTCGACCAGGGGGACGACTACGTGCACGGCGGCGGCAACTCGCTCGCCTACTGGCTGGACGAGCCGTTCAGTTTCCGGCTCACCCAGACGCTGACCGGCCTGCAGGACGGCGAGTACGAACTCGCGGCCTGGGCGATGGGCGGCGAGGCATCGATGGCCGGCAGCACTTCGCTGAAGCTGATCGCGGAATCCGGAGGCCAGCGGGTGGAGAAGCCGATCGACGTCACGGCCTGGACCGAATGGCGGCGCTACACCCTCGCCGGTGCAGGTCACGGGCGGGCGGTCATCGTCTCGCGGGACATGAGCTCGCTCAACTTCACGATCGAAGAGATGCAGCTTCTGTCGCAGAAGACGATCAACGCGGCGCAAATATTCATTGGCGCGCTGCCGGTGCAGCTCGTGTATCCGTTTCTGCAGCGGTTTTTCGTCAAGGGGCTGGTGCTTGGCTCGGTGAAGGGGTGAAGGCGGCCGGACTTGGGTCAAGGCTTTGCGAAACTGTGATATACTGGATTCGCTGGTAACATGACTGTCCGGCGGAAACGGCGAATCCTTCGCGACGAGACGGAAAAAGGAGGGGAGCACCGATGCAGAAATATCCCCCGATCAGCGCGAAACTGCCGGTGTTCATGCACGGGGCGGACTACAATCCGGACCAGTGGCTGCATGACCCGAAGGTGCTGGAGGAAGACGTGCGGCTCATGAAGCTGGCCGGGTGCAACGTCATGTCGGTCGGCATTTTCGCATGGGCGGCGCTGGAACCGGAGGAAGGGCGCTTCGAATTTGGCTGGCTGGATGAAGTGATGGAGCGCCTGCATCAGAACGGGATTTATGTGTGGCTCGCAACGCCCACCGGGGCGCGGCCGGCGTGGATGTCGCAGAAATATCCCGAGGTGCTGAGGGCCGGGCCCAACCGGGTGCGCAATCTGCACGGGTTCAGGCACAACCATTGCTACACGTCGCCGGTCTACCGGGAGAAGACGGCGATCATGAATCGTAAGCTCGCGGAGAGGTATGCGCATCATCCGGCGGTCGTCGGCTGGCACGTGTCGAACGAGTACGGCGGCGAATGCCACTGTCCGCTTTGCCAGGAGGCGTTCCGCGCGTGGCTCAAGGAGAAATACGGCACGCTGGAGGCGCTGAACCGGGCCTGGTGGACGGCGTTCTGGTCGCACACCTTCACCGACTGGTCGCAGATCGAGTCGCCCGCGCCGCACGGGGAGAACCAGGTGCACGGGCACAACCTCGACTGGCGGCGGTTCGTCACGCACCAGACGGCCGATTTTCTGCGCCACGAGGTGCGGCAACTCAAAGCGGCGAACCCGGACCTGCCGGTGACGACGAACATGATGGAGCTGTACGACGGGCTGGACTACCGCGTGCTGGCCCGCGAGATCGACGTGGTTTCCTGGGACGCGTATCCGCTCTGGCACAAACCCGGCCAGGACAGCGATGCGGATATTGCCTCGTATTTCGCGATGAACCACGATTTGTTCCGGTCTTTGAAGGGCGGCAGGCCGTTTCTGCTCATGGAGAGCACGCCGAGCACGACGAACTGGCATCCGGTCAGCAAGCTGAAGCGGCCGGGCATGCACCGGCTCGCTTCGCTGCAGGCGGTGGCGCACGGCTCGGATTCGGTGCAGTACTTCCAGTGGCGGAAAAGCCGGGGATCGAGCGAGAAGTTCCACGGCGCCGTCGTCGACCACGCCGGCCACGAGCACACCCGCGTGTTCCGGGATGTGGCGGAAGTCGGCGAGACGCTCAAGCGGCTCGCCAATGTGCTTGGCTGCGCGGTGCCGGCGGAAGCGGCGATCGTGTTCGACTGGGACAACCGCTGGGCGATCCGGGACGCGCAGGGGCCGCGCAACATCGACAAGGGGTACGAGCGGACGGTGCATGCGCATTATCGCGCGCTGTGGGAGCTCGGCGTGCCGGTGGACGTGATCGGGTCGGAGGATGATTTCGATCCGGAGCGGCACAAGCTCATCATCGCGCCGATGCTGTACATGATCAAGCCGGGCGTCGGGGACAAGGTCGAAGCGTACGTGGAGCGGGGCGGTACGTTCGTCGCCACGTACTGGTCGGGCATCGTCGACGAGAACGATCTGTGCTGGCTCGGCGGATTCCCGGGGCCTCTGCGGCATGTGCTCGGCATCTGGGCGGAGGAGATCGACGGACTGTATGACGAAGACCGCAACGGAATGCGCGTGAACGCCGCCGGCGCCGCCGGGCTGGGACTGTCCGAGGGGCGGACGTACGAGATCCGCGAGCTGTGCGAACTCGTGCACGCGGAGTCCGCCGAGGTGCTGGCGGAGTATACGGACGATTTCTACGCCGGGCGTCCGGCCCTGACCGTGCGCCGGCTCGGCGCGGGGCGCGCGTATTATCTGGCCGGAAGGGCGCAGCCGCCGTTTTGCGATGATTTTTACGGCGCCCTGGTCCGCCGGCTGGGCGTCCGGCGCGCGCTCGATGCGGATTTGCCGCGCGACGTGACCGCGGGCCTCCGCACCGATGGCGAGTATGACTATGTGTTTGTGCAGAACTTCACAGGCGGGTCGGTCAGACTTGCGCTCGACGCGCGCGAATACGAGGATATGGAAAGCGGCGAGGCGCACGCGCCCGGCGGAGAGCTGGAACTGCCGGCGTACGGCGTGCGCGTGCTGCGGCGCCGCGCCAAGAATGATTGATGGTCGGACAAACGCCCCTTGTGGATGGTTCTCCATTGCAAGGGGCGCTTTTTTTTTCGTTATGCCTTCGCCGTTTCCGTCACGTTCGCTTTTTCCGTCACGTTTTTCACCCAGACAAGGACCAGCGCCGCGAACAGGATCCAGACGAGGATCATGCTGTAGGCGTTGAAATAATCCCCGCTGAAGAACAGGATTTCCCGGAGTCCGTCGACATAGATGCGGATTGGCAGCCACGAGATCAGCCAGTCGCGGTAGAAAGCGGGCATCATTTCCGGCGCCAGCTGGACGGCGGGCATGCTGAAGAACATGAGCAGCACGTAGATCACGATGCTCGGCAGCCTCAGCCAGCGCAATGTGGCGAAAATCATGAACACGAACGCGGCGACGACCAGCGCGAGGTACAGCGCCACCTTGTGGAAGGATTCGTATTCGAATCCGTACAGCCAGATGGAGTACCAGGCCAACGCATACCCCGCGACCAATCCGTACACGAACGGCATGACCGACTGGATCGTGTTCAGCTTGAGCTTTTCCTTTCCGGATTCAAACCGCCGCCGGTTTCCGAACAGATACAACGCGACCGCGCCGATCAGGCTGGTGAACCACACTCCCGTGAGGAACGAAAGCGGTGCGTTGCCCATGTTGCCCGCGGCGTGGACTTTGACGAATTCCGCCTGGACGGGGTTCGCGTAGTCCGCAACGCGGCCGGCCGGAATGGGCGCGTCCGGACTTTCGGCCAGCATCTGCACGCTAAGCCGGGCGTTCAGCATGGACGCCATGTTGGCCAGCGCGTTCTGAATGAGGTTGGCCACCGTCGGGTTCGCGCCTTCGTTGACGCAGATTTGCACCGTCGCCTTCTCCGGCGCGCCGGTGCGGAGCGTCGCCAGTTTGGCCGAAAAATCCTGCGGCAGCACGAGCGCCCCGTACACCTCGCGTTCGTCCATGGCCTTTTCCAGCCGTTCCATGGATTCGAACGGGACCAAGCGCACGGTCTCAGGCGCATTCCGCATGAGTCCGGCCGCCAGCGTTTTCCCGATCTCGCCTTGGTCCGCCGCCACGATCCCGACGGGGATGTTTTTCGGGTTCATTTTGATCATGGGCAGGATGGCCGACATCAGAATGAGTCCCAGCACGAGGGCCACCGCGATCGGCGCGGCGAGCAGGCGGGGGTTTCCGGATATTTTTTCCATCGGAGTCACCCTCCATTTTAATGAACATTGTGTTCATTTTCTTGCAGCTTTAGTATATGATGAATTCAGATGGCTCACCATGATCAGGTTTGAACGCTTTGTTCATTTATCAACAACAAGCCGAGAATTGTCCATGAAAATTTTTTTGCGGGGCGGGCGTTGACGATGGACCGGAGGCAGCGGAAAACCCGGGCGGCGATCCTGGAAGCATGCATCGATCTAATGAAGGAAAAAGACTTCCAGCATATCACCGTCGGCGACATCGCGAGGCGCGCCAATATCAACCGGGGCACGTTCTACCTGCACTTTGCGGACAAATACGACATGCTGGACAGCTTCGAGAACGAGATGGCGGAAAAAATCGAACGGGCCATTGTCGAAAACATCCCGCAGGAACCCGATCCCCGGCTGTTTATCGAGTCCCGATACGATACCATCGTGCAGATTCTGACCTGTTTTCAGGAAAACAGGGAACTGCTGAATTTCCTCCTGAAATGCGACTATGCGTCCTTCCAGGCCAAACTCCGCAGCAAGCTGCGGCAGGCGGTCGCCGGGCACATCTTCCCGCAGCTGGAGAAGCTCAGGATTGAAATTCCTCTCTCCGCGGATCTGTTTGTCGTCGTGTTCACGTCCATTATGCTGAGCCTCGCGGAGTACGCCTACCGGTCGCAGACATTTCTCGATGTTGAGCAGGCGGCGAAATTTATTTTCTGAATATCAAGTTGTCTCAGTCAGTTCTTTACACGCGAACATTTGTTTGATAAATTAAAGGCAAACAAATGTTCGGGAGTGGTCGGCATGGCGCAGCAAGAAGCGATGACGTTAAAGAAATTTCA
>Ga0310826_100392_pt1 | contig 47614 bp, 39 predicted proteins | sample WT_ome_FD_201306 | JGI IMG/M metagenome (GOLD analysis project Ga0310826, IMG submission 201306) | Sorghum-adapted microbial communities enriched on wild type (WT) sorghum from Joint BioEnergy Institute, Emeryville, California, United... ... | reverse complement strand
GGCTGGTTGATCGGATCGGTTCGCAACCCCGATCTCAGGCCCGAAGGACCCTCTAGATCAACTCAGCCCCTGCGAGGTGGGGACTTTCGCTGGCCACAACCGGAGACTTTTCCATGGCCACGGACATACGCCGACACGTCGGTGAACGGGCTGCTGGCGCCGTCGGTCATCACGTCCATCACGCGAGGATGGCGCTCGGTTGCCCGGGTGACGGGAACGTCCGGTCCCGACGGACGGTGCTGGCGCATTCGCGTCGCCATGGCTGATCCGTCATACGGCGTTCTGTCGGACTGCATCAGTAGTCGATAACCATCGATGGCTGTTCGTCGTTGAGCAAAGCAAGCACCCGACCGCTGGTACGGGCCAGACACGGGTCTGGCGGCCCGTGGGTTGGGAAGAACAGTCAGGAGAGGAGCCGTCCATGCCCGCGACCACGCTCGCCGAGATTGTTCAGCGTGCCGAGACCGGTTGGCCGTTCGCCACCGTCCCGTACAGCCAGAGCGGTGTATGGAACGATGATGATGGACGCACCGATGAGGACGGCTATCGGCGCGACTGTTCGGGATTTGCCTCGATGGCGCTCGGCATCTCCCCGCCCGGGTTGTCCACGGTCACGCTCGTCACGACCGGCACCCTGTACCCGATCTCGTGGTCGGCGATGCAGGCGGGCGACTGCGTCATGCTGGGCGGTCCCGGTACCGCCGGCAACGCCGGCCATGTCGGCGTCGTGACGAGCGTCAACCACGACGAGGGCTGGTACGAGATGCTCGAGCAGTACGGTGGCATGGGGCCTGTCCGCAACCGCTATCGCATCGGTCAGTCGAGCCGGCCGGGGATGATTCCCTATCGATCGAAGTACGTGGCAGGAGTGACGACGATCCCCGACGCCTTCCCGTGGCCGTACGGTCACGTGGCCGGGCACATGTCGATTCAGGATGCCCGCGGCGAGTACCACGGAGGGCAGGATCCCGCCGATCAGCCGTACATCCAGAAGATCCAGGAACGCCTCATCGAACTCGGCTACGACGTCGGGCCGGACGGGGCCGACGGGTACTTCGGGGACAACACGAAGGCCGCCGTGGAGGCGTGGGCCCGGGCAACCGGTCGTCCCGTCGACGGCACGATCGGAGCCGACGACTGGGCGGTCCTGTTCGCACCCGCGTCGGCCCAGCCCTCCGTGCCCGCACCGGAGCAGCCGACCGCACCGGAACAGTCGACGGAACCGGAGCAGTCGACAGAACCGGAACAGCCGACACAGCCGCAGCAGCCAACGCAGCCGGAGCAGCCGACACAGCCAGCCACAGTGGACCTCACCGCCGTGCTCGCGGCGGTGCAGCAGGTCCACGAGGCGGTGCGGCGGGTCGAGACCAAGCTCGACGCCTGGGCCGCGGGCGGGGCGACCGAGACCGAGCCGGAGCCGGTCGAGGGCGACCTCCGTACGACCATCCGCACGGGCGTGGCCGAGGTGCTCACCATCTACGCACGGGGCGGGGCGACGGGCCTGGCCGCGCTCACCACCCACCGGGACCAGGGGTGACGCCGCCACGGCGCCGCTGTGTCGCGGCCGCCGGCTGCGCGGCCTGATGCAACCCGGGCAGCCCAGGTAGCAACGTCTCCGGTCCGGGCGGCCACGCCTACCCCGCCGGGATTCGGTCCGGTGGTCAGGCGAAGTCCGGAATAGCCGGATATGTGACCATCTGTCCGTCTGCGGGGGCATGATCAGGGTCCATGCTGCCTGGGCAGGTCCGGACTCTCGGTGGCTTGCCAGTGCCCTGGGCGCTTCCGAGCCCCGTTCGGGGGGTTGCGGTGCTCGTTAGTAGGTTGCTGTTCGCGGTGGCGACCCCTGGTTGAGATTGGGGATCGTCTCTGGATTTGGTCCTGAACTCCTTGTCCGGCAAGGAACTCAGTTCTCTGAGTGCATCGTGGAGCCGGAGGTCGGGATCGAACCGACGACCTACCGCTTACAAGGCGGTTGCTCTACCACTGAGCTACACCGGCGAGACCGTTGGGACGCGTAGGCTACCCATGACGGCGCCTGCGCGACGCATCCGGATCTGATCGTACGCCCGTCCCCGCCGCCCGCGTCGACGGATTACCCGTCACGAGATCGTCATACTCGCCGGTCTTGGCAGCGGGAAGCGCCATCCATTAACGTGAGCGCAACCTGCCGACCCCGGCGGCCATCCGTGACGGCCAGCCACGCCAGAACGGATCTTTCACTCGGATCGTCCGGCACGTTCCTGCCGGTGAAAGGTGGTGTCCCTCCGCCATGGCTACCGTCACCTACGCCAAGGCCACCCGCATCTACCCAGGAAGCAATCGGCCTGCGGTCAACCAACTCGACCTTCAGATCGGTAACGGCGAGTTCCTGGTGCTGGTCGGCCCGTCTGGCTGCGGTAAGTCCACGAGCCTGCGGATGCTCGCGGGCCTGGAGGAGATCGACGAGGGCGCGATCTACATCGACGACGTGGACGTCACCAACGTCCCCCCGAAGTCGCGGGACATCGCGATGGTGTTCCAGAACTACGCGCTGTACCCGCACATGACCGTCTACGAGAACATGGCGTTCGCCCTCAAGCTGCGCCGGACGCCCAAGGCGGAGATCGACCGCCGGGTTCGGGAAGCAGCCCGCCTGCTCGACATGGACGAGTCGCTGCTGAGCCGGAAGCCCAAGGCGCTCTCCGGTGGTCAGCGTCAGCGGGTCGCCATGGGCCGCGCCATCGTCCGTGAGCCGCAGGTGTTCCTCATGGACGAGCCGCTGTCCAACCTCGACGCCAAGCTGCGGGTGCAGACCCGGGCCCAGATCGCGGCCCTGCAGAAGCGCCTCGGCGTCACCACGGTCTACGTGACCCACGACCAGGTCGAGGCCATGACCATGGGCGACCGGGTGGCCGTCCTGCTCGACGGTGTGCTCCAGCAGGTCGACACGCCGCGGGCGCTCTACGACACCCCGGCCAACGCCTTCGTGGCCGGGTTCATCGGCTCGCCCGCCATGAACATCCGCACCGTCCGGCTGACCGACTCCGGTGCGGACTTCGGCGGCGTGCTGGTGCCGCTGACCCGCGAGCAGGTGGCGGCGGCCCGCGAGGGCGGCAACGGCATGGTCACCGTGGGCTTCCGGCCCGAGCACGCCGACCTCGTGGGCCCGAGCGAGGGCGGCATCCCGATCGTGGTGGAGCTGGTCGAGGAGCTCGGCTCGGACGCCTACGTGCACGGCCACGCCGCGCTCAACGGCGAGGGCAGCCAGGAGACGCTGGTCGTCCGGGTGTCCAGCCACGCCGCGCCGCGCATCGGCGAGACCGTGTACCTCAAGCCGCGGCCGAACACGCACCACGCGTTCCACCCGGTCACGGGCGTGCGGCTGTAACCGCCGATCGGCTGAGCCTTTGTCAGGAAGGCGTCCTTCCTGCGCCTCGTGTGCAGGAAGGACGCCTTCTTGTGCATTTCTGCGCAACAAGGACGCCCTCCTGCACGGGCACCCGGTTTGAAATTCAGACGCGCAGCACCTCGACGCCGCGGTCGATGAACGGCGCCACCGTCTCGTCGGAGGCGTCCTTGTCGGTGATGAGGGTGGAGACCTTCTCGGTCGGGCAGACCCGGGCGAAGGCGTGCTGGCCGAGCTTGGACGAGTCTGCGATCACCACGATGCGGCGGGCCCGCGAGGCGAGCAGGCTGTTCATCGCCGCCTCGCCCTCGTGGTGCGAGGCGGCACCGAGCGTGGCGTCGAACGCGTCGACGCCGAGGAACGCCAGGTCGAGGGTGAGCTCCCGCAGGATGCCGGTGGCCAGCGGGCCGACCAGTTCGTACGACTGGGGCCGGATCACGCCTCCGGTGACGACGATCTTCATACGGGACCGGACCACCAGCTCGTTGGCGATGTTCAGCGCGTTGGTGACCACGGTCAGGGACGGCCCGTCCGGACCGGTGCCGGCCAGGTCGGGGCGGGCGGCCAGGGCGCGGGCCACCTCGGTGGTGGTGGTGCCTCCCGTGAGGCCCACGACCATGGCCGGCTCGACGAGCGCGGCCGCGGCCGCCCCGATGCGCTGCTTCTCGGGGGCGTGCTTGGCCGACTTGTAGCGCAGCGGCAGGTCGTAGGAGACGCCGTTGATCACGGCGCCCCCACGGGTCCGGGTGATCATCTGTTGCTGCGCGAGTTGGTCGAAGTCGCGCCGGATCGTCGCCTGCGAGACGTTCAGACGCGCGGCCGCCTCCTCGACGCTGATTCGACCGGTCTCGGTCAGCAGCTCCAGGAGCGCGTTCCACCGCGCATACCGGTCCACGGTGTCCTCCTCGGCGTGCTGCCCGTTGTCGGCGTGCTCCACCCCGCGGCTCCGACCGACCCGGGCGCCTGGCTCGGGCGCACCGGCCTCGAGCCGATGTTCGAGCTTGTGCACAATGATGCGCGAAACCCCACGGGAAGGTCGAACCGGGTGCGCAAATGCTGATCGAATCTTTCCAGACCGGGGGCCGTCGTGGCGCTCGGGGGTTGGTCGATCGCCGCGCCCGACGCCGGACCGGCGCGACGCCCCGGGGTCGGGCATGAGGGTCCGCGGGCGGGTGGTCACGCCCGCGGGCGTGGTCGAAGACGGGGTCGTACACATTCGCAACGGCCGTATCGAGGACATCACGGCCGCCGCCGACGAGCCGACGCCCCGGCGCGGCCGGAGCGTGTCGGGGGCCTGGGTCGTGCCGGGGTTCGTCGACCTGCACGTCCACGGCGGCGGCGGGTACTCGTTCACCACCGGCGACGTTGAGCAGGCCCGCGGGGCCATCGCCTTTCACCGCCGGCACGGCACGACCACGATGCTGGCCAGCCTGGTGACCGCCGGCCGGCGCGACCTGTACGACCAGACCGCGAGCCTGGCCCCCCTGGTCCACGGTGGAGAACTGGCCGGGGTGCACCTGGAGGGGCCGTACCTGTCCACCGCGCGCTGTGGTGCGCACGATCCGCGGCACCTGCGCGACCCGGACACCGCCGAGTTGGCCGAGCTCATCGCGCTCGACGTCGTTCGGGTCGTGACGCTCGCTCCCGAGCGGGCCGGGGGCCTGGCCGCCATCGAACAGCTCCGCGCGCACGGCGTGGTCGCCGCGGTCGGCCACACCGACGCGACGTACGAGCAGGCGCTCGCCGCGGTCGCCGCCGGGGCCGGCCTCGCCACGCACCTTTTCAACGGGATGCGTCCTATCCACCATCGCGATCCCGGGCCCGTGGTGGCCCTGCTGGAGAGCCCCGGCGTGGTCTGCGAGGTGGTGGCCGACGGCGTACACCTGCACGACGGCATGCTGCGCCACACCGTGCGGGTGGCCGGGCCCGACCGCGTCGCCCTGATCACCGACGCCATGGCCGCGGCCGGCATGCCCGACGGCGCGTACGAGCTGGGCGGGCTGCCGATCACGGTGGCCGACGGCGTCGCCCGGCTCACCGAATCGGGATCGATCGCCGGCAGCACCACGACGATGGCGGCCGCCTTCCGTCGTACCGTCCGTAGTGGAATATCCATTGTGGATGCCGCCCGGATGGCCGCCACGACCCCGGCTGCCGTCCTCGGGCTCGGGCACCAGATCGGTGCTCTTGCTCCCGGGATGCGCGCCGACCTGGTGGTGCTCGACGACGACCTCGCCGTGACGGCGGTCATCCGCGCCGGCAAGCTCGTGACGGAGCCATCGGAGTCCCAGGGCTCATCGGAGTCCCAGCGATCAGCGAAGCCCCGGGGTCGATCGAAGCCGCAGCGGCCGTCCCGGCGAGGCACCTAACCGGCGCGGACGCCGCGGCGGCCTTGGGCAACCTGGTTCCAAAGAGAGCCCGCGGGCTGGGCGAGCCGGTCACGGAGGAATTCGCCGCGACGTCGCGGAGAAACCTGTCCCGACACGGCGCCACGGTGACACGCGTCGGGTTGCTGACTCGACGGGTGGCGCTGCTCGCTTGCGCGGACCGACTAACATACTCTGCCCCGTGTGGACGCCTCAATCGCCGTGAGTGCTGACCCGGCGCCGGCGCCACCCCTGGGCGAGCATCCCGACCTGGCCCTGCCCGCCGACGTTGCCCGCGATGCCGCGGCCATTGTGGACGCCGCGCTCGGCACCCCGGCGGGCGACGAGCTCACCGAGCCGCAGCGGAGGATGCTCGACTTCGAACGGCAGTGGTGGCGGCGCAGTGGGGCCAAGGAGCAGGCGATCCGCGACACGTTCGGCATGACGCCGACCCGCTACTACCAGGCGCTCAACCGCGTGCTGGACATGCCGGCCGCCATGAAGTACGACGCGGCGCTGGTGCACCGCCTGCAGCGCCTGCGCGACACCACCCGGAGTCGCCGCCTGCTCGACTGAGCCCGGCTCGGGCGGCGCCGTGCTCCGGCGCCACCCGAGCCGGGACAGGCGCGCCCTCCGGTCCACCCGAAGACTGAGCGTTAGCTGAGCCGGCAACGACCGCGCGCCGGGGAGACCGGGGCGGACCGTAGCCTGTCCACATGCCGATTCGCCTGTCGCGGCCGTCCTGGCTTGGTCGTCGGACGGTCCGTCGACGGCTCGTTCCGGCCGCCGTGGTGGTGGCCCTGGTCGCGGGGCTCATCGGGTGGGCGGTGGCGCCGTCGCCGCGCTCGTACACCGTCAGCGAGGCGATGCTGACCGTGCTCTCCGGTCCGGCCGGCGACGAGCCTGTCACCCTCGACACCTCGTTCTACGTGCCGAAGTCGGCCAGCGCCCGGCACCCGGTGCCGGCGATCCTGCTGGCGCACGGGTTCGGCGGGACGAAGGCCAGCGTCGCCGAGGACGCCGCGGAGTTCGCCGACCGCGGCTACGCCGTGCTCACCTACAGCGCCCGCGGCATGGGCCGCAGCGGTGGGCTGATCCACCTCAACAGCCCCGACTACGAGGTCCGCGACGCGCAACGGCTGCTCGACTGGCTGGCCGCGCGGCCGGAGGTCCAGCGGGACGCCGACGGCGATCCCCGCGTCGGGGTGGTCGGCGGCTCGTACGGTGGCGCGCTCGCGCTCATGCTCGCCGGGGTCGACGCCCGCGTCGACGCCATCGTGCCCATGATCACCTGGCACGACCTGGCCGACGCGTTCCTGCCCGAGTCGACCGGGGCCGGCGCGGCCGACGGGGTGTTCAAGCGGCAGTGGGCCGGCCTCTTCTTCGGCCGTGCGGCGGGGGCCAGCCTGTCGGGGGTGGACGAGGCGGACGCCGGCGGGTCACGGCCGGGAGAGGCCCGGCCCACGGGTTCACGGCCTCCGGGGCCACTGCCGACCGACTCCCTGCCCACGGACTCGCTGCCCACTGGCGCCCTGCCTACGGATTCACCGCTGCCCGGCTCATGGCCGGAGGATTCACTGCCCGTGGATGTCCTGGGCGAGGCGTCGTGCGGCCGTTTCGCGCTCGACATCTGCGCCGCTTACCTCGACGTGGCGACCGACGGGCGGGCGAGCCCGGAGACCATCGCCCGGTTGCGGCAGTCGAGCCCGGCGCCCACGCTGTCGCGCATCAGCGCGCCGACCCTGCTCATCCAGGGGCAGGCCGATTCGCTGTTCCCGCTGGCCGACGCCGAGGCGAACTACCGGGCCATCGCGGCGACCGGCGTTCCGGTGCGGATGGACTGGTTCGCCGGGGGCCACGATGGTGGGGACGGCCCGCGGCGGGACCGGGACCGGGTGCGGTACCTCACGATCCGGTGGCTCGACTACTACGTGCAGGGGACCGGCGAGGACCCGGGAACGGGATTCACCTATTCGCGGGTGTCGGGCTTCGATCCGGAGTCCCGCCGGGTGACCACCACCGCCTACCGAGCCGACGCCGTTCCCGGGTCGACCGGGGCCGGCGCGTCGGTGACCGTCCCCATTGGCGGGTCGCCGCAGCTCGTCTTCAACCCGCCCGGCGGCAATCCGGCCGCGATCAGCACGCTGCCCGGCCTGGGCGCGGGCATGCTCGCCACCGCGCTGGGCCAGTCCGCCCGGGAGATCCCCGGGCAGCACGCCACCTTCGAGTCGGCGCCGCTGGTGGCGAACACCGACGTGGTGGGGGCGCCGACCGTACGCATCCGGGCTGCCTCGCCGACCGGTGAGGCGGTGCTTTTCGTCAAGCTCTACGACGTCGATTCGGACGGCGGGGCGAGCCTGCCGTTCGGGCTCGCCGCCCCGGTCCGGCTGACCGGGTTGCCACCGTCCATCGAGGACGCCGAGCCGATGACCGTGACGCTGCCGGCCATCGTGTACCGGTTCGAGCAGGGGCACCGCCTGCGCGTGGTCGTCGCCACCGCCGACCAGGCGTACGCCGGGCCCACCGAGCCGGCCGTCTACACGGTGGCGCTCGAGGGTGCCTCCGGCCAGCTCGAGCTGCCGACGCTGGCGGGCGAGCCGCTCACCGACCCCGACGTGATCTGGCGGTACCTGTTGGCCGGCGTGGTCGGGGCGATCATCCTCGGGCTCGGGACGGCCCTGGTGGTGGCCCGGCTGCGCCGGCGGCGCCGCACGGTCGAGGTGGTGACCGGCCAGATCCCGTCGCCGGGCGGCGCGCCGCGTGACCTGACCGACGTGCCGCTGGTGGTGCGAGGGCTGCGTAAGGAGTACGGCAGCTTCGTGGCGGTGGAGAGCGTGGACTTCACCGTCCACCGTGGACAGGTTGTCGGACTGCTCGGGCCCAACGGTGCCGGCAAGACCACGTCGCTGCGGGTGCTCATGGGCATGACCCGGCCCAGCCAGGGCGAGATCCTGGTCTTCGGGCACCCGCTGCGGCCGGGCGCCGAGGTGCTGCGGCGGGTGGGCGCCCTCGTCGAGGGACCCGGGTTCCTGCCGCACCTGTCCGGTGTGGACAACCTGAAGCTGTACTGGCGCAGCACGGGCCGGCCGTGGGCCGAGGCCCACTTCGAGGAGGCGCTGGAGATCGCCGGCCTCGGCACGGCCATCCACCGCAAGGTGAAGACCTACAGCCACGGCATGAAGCAGCGCTTGGCCATCGCCCAGGCCATGCTCGGCCTGCCGGAACTTCTGGTGCTCGACGAGCCGACCGACGGGCTGGACCCGCCGCAGATCGCCGAGATGCGTCGTGTGCTACGTACGTACGCCACCAACGGGCGGGCCGTGCTCGTCTCCTCGCACCTGCTGGCCGAGGTCGAGCAGACGTGTACGCACGTCGTGGTCATGCACAAGGGCCGGGTGGTGGCCGACGGCCCGGTGGAGGACGTCGTCGGCGACTCGCCGGTGGCCCGGATCGACGTGTCCGATGTGGAGGCGGCCCGGGGAGTGCTCCGTACGTTGCCGGGCGTCCGCGAGGTGACCGACGACCATCCGGAGGCCGGTCTGCCGGCCGAGCCGGGCCGTTCGACGGGCCTGCTGGTCGACCTCAACGGGACGCCCCGGGCCGAGGTCGTGGCCGCGCTCGTCCAGGCCGGCGTGGCGGTGGACCGGGTGGTTCCGCGGCGGCGCCTGGAGGACGCCTTCCTGGCCCTGGTCGGGGGCGACACACGCGCGAGTGGGGAACGGTGATGACAGCGTCCACTGTGGAACAACGGGGTGGTTCGACCGGTCGGGTGCGCCCGCCGTACTCGCTGGCCACCGAGGTGCGCCGCCAGGCGAGCCGGCCCCGCACCCGGATTGCGCTCGGCTTCATGGTCGTGCTGCCGCTGATCATCCTGCTCGCCTTCGAGTTCGGCGGGGACGGCGAGGAGGCCCCGACCGGCGGCGGCGCCTTCACCAGCCTGGTCGACCTCGCCACGACCGGCGGGGTGAACTTCGCCCTGTTCACCCTGCTGGTCAGCTCGTCGTTCCTGCTGGTCGTGGTCGCTGCGCTCTTCTTCGGGGACACGGTGGCGAGCGAGGCGAGCTGGGGAACCCTGCGCTACCTGCTCGCCATCCCCGTGCCCCGCACCCGCCTGCTCGGCGTCAAGCTCGTGGCCGCGCTGCTCTCCACGGCACTCGCCCTGATCCTGCTGGTCGGTACGGCCCTGCTGGCCGGGACGCTGCGCTACGGCTGGGAACCGCTGCGCTCCACGGTGGCCGACGAGCTCGATCCGGTGGCCGGGCTGGTCCGCGTCGCCGCCGCGACCGGGTACATCGCCGTGACCCTGCTCACGGTGGCCATGCTGGCCTTCCTGCTCTCGGTCACCACCGACGCCCCGCTCGGGGCGGTCGGCGGCGCCGTGCTGCTGTACATCCTGTCCAGCATCCTCGACCAGATCGACGCGCTCGGGGTGGTCCGCAACTTTCTGCCCACACACTTCAACGACGCGTGGGTGGGGCTGCTCTCCACCCCGATCCAGTGGGACGCGATGATCCGCGGCACGATCTCCGCCCTCGTCTACGCCACGGTTTTCGGCACCCTCGCCTTCTGGCGGTTCCTCCGCAAGGACGTCGTCTCCTGACGGTCCCCGCGCCACGGCCCGATGCCGCCGCAAGCGGTACGCGACGGCCCGCCGGCTCCGGGCCGCGGAGCGCCGCGGCGGGCCGGCCCGAGCGGTCGGTGCTAGCGTGGCGGTCCGTGAGCGCCTGGGACGACACGGGGACGATTCCTCCGGCGACCCTGCGGCGCCGCCGGGCTCACGGCGGTGCCGGGCCGGACGAGGAGATCGAGGAGATTCTCGTCGGCGACCGACGGATGCGGGTACGCCGCCGTCGGCCACCGCGGCTGCGGATCAATCCCTGGATCGTGGTCGGCGTCGTGGTCGTGCTTGCCGTAGCCGGCCTCGGGTTCTACCTCTACCGGGACCGGCCCGAGGGCCTGCAGGCCGTCGAGGGGCCGTTGGTCGCGGCGCCGGGCGGCTTCCAGGCGAAGGTGGAGGCCGACGGCACGATCACCGTGGCACTGGAGATCCGCAACATGAGCGACGAGCCGGTCACGGTGGTCAGCGCCCGAGTCGTGCCGCCGGCCGGGCTTCGGACGACGGCCGTGTCGGTGCTGGCGCCGGGTGAGCAGAACCGCAACCTCACCCTCACCGGGGACCTGCCGCCGTCGACGCCGGTGACGCTGGGCACGTCCGGGGTGGATCGGAACGCGATCGTGGCGGCCCGTTTCCGGGTCGAGTGTGCCGACGTGCCGGCGACGGCGACCACGAGCGGTGAGCGGGTTTTCGTGACCGTACGGCTCGGAACGGACCAGCGTGAGGAAGAACTCACGCCGCCGGTGGTCGACGGCCTTCCGTGGTTGGCGGCCACGGCTCGCACCGCCTGCGGCCACATGTCTCCGGGTGGCGAGGGACCGGCCCCGTCCTCCGGCGCCGAAGTGCCAACGCCGCTGCCGCCATTGCCATCCGAACCGTGAGGCCACCCGAACTCCGCGAGGCCACCTGACTCAGGAGATCACTCGAACCGTGAGGGCCGCCCGGACTGCGCGGGCGGCCCTCATCGTTCCGGCCGCCGGACCGCGTAAGTGCCGACCGGCCAAACGGCCCGTGACCGTGGGCGGATTCGTCCCGTAGACTGATTTCCCGCGCGACGTTCGCGCGGACAACTGAAGACCTCATCCAGAGGGGCAGAGGGACCGGCCCAGTGAAGCCCCGGCAACCACTCGCGTCGCCCAACGATGCCGCAGCGCGAGCAGGTGCCAACTCCGGCCCGCGTCGCGGTGGCGTGGGAAAGATGAGAAGGGAACCGAGATGGTGGTATCCGCGGCTTCGTCTCTGATCTGTCGTAACTGTGGCGCGCAGGTTCCGTTGCGTCCCCAGCACGCGTGTTACGAGTGTTTCGGCCCGCTCGAGGTCGGCTACGACACCGCCGCGCTCGCTCGGGTCACCCGGGCCGACATCGAGGCCGGACCGGCCAACATCTGGCGGTACGCCCCGCTGCTGCCGGTCGGCCAGGACCCGGACAGCCGCGTCACCCTCGACCCCGGCCTGACTCCGCTCGTGCGGGCCGACGCGCTCGCCGAGGCGGTTGGGATGCGCGCGCCCCTGTGGGTGAAGGACGACTCGGCCAACCCCACCCACTCCTTCAAGGACCGCGTGGTCTCGACGGCGCTGACCGCGGCCCGCGGCTTTGGCTTCACCCGGTTCGCCTGTGCGTCCACCGGCAACCTCGCCAACTCCGTGGCGGCCCACGCCGCCCGGGCCGGGGTGCCGTCGATGGTGTTCATTCCCCATGATCTTGAGTCGGGCAAGGTGCTGACCACGGCCGTGTACGGCGGCGACGTGGTGGCGATCGAGGGGTCGTACGACGACGTGAACCGGCTCTGCTCGGAGCTCACCGAGACGGATGAGTTCGAGAAAACGGCGTTTGTGAACGTAAACATCCGTCCCTTCTACGCCGAGGGCTCGAAGACGCTGGGGTACGAGGTGGCCGAGCAGCTCGGCTGGCGCATCCCGGCCCAGGTCGTGATTCCGATGGCCAGCGGTGAGCTGCTGACCAAAGTGGACAAGGCGTTCTCCGAACTGGTGGAGATCGGGCTGGTGCCGGCGTCGTCCTGGCGGGTCTTCGGGGCGCAGTCGCGGGGCTGCAACCCGATCGTCACCGCGCTGCGGAACGACACCGATGACATCGTGCCGGTGAAGCCGACCGGCATCGCCAAGTCGCTCAACATCGGCGACCCCGCCGCCGGGCGCTTCGCGCTGGAGTCGGTGCGCCGCACCGGTGGGTGGATGGACGATGCCGACGACGACGAGATCCGGGAGGGAATCCGGCTGTTGGCCGCGACGACCGGCATCTTCGCCGAGACCGCCGGCGGCGTCACCGTGGCCGTGCTGCGCAAGCTCATCGCCTCCGGGCGGCTGGATCCCAACGCCGAGACCGTCGTCTTCAACACGGGGGAGGGCCTGAAGACCCTCGACGCGGTCGACGGACTGGTCGGTCCCACGTACCGGATCCGTCCGTCCCTGCGGGCCGCCCGGGAGGCCGGCCTGGTCGGGTGACCCCGGTCGGCCCAGTGCGGCGGGTCATCTCTGGCGTGGGTGATCGGCGGTGCCGGTCACAGAGAGTGACCGAGAATGATCGGCTTCGCCGATCGGCTGTCCGCCCAGGCTGTGCATGGTTCGACGGCGATCGTTTGCAGGTAGAAATCGTTGTCGATAACGGTCACGGGCTTGTGGGTGCCGATACGGAGCGTGACCGAGGGGCAGCGGGCGGTGGAAATCCGCCCTCACAAGGACTTGACGGCCGGCCGGGGACGTCGCAGGATGCTGCGTGCGGGAGGGTATCGCCGCGTAGCCGGCAGGGCGGCGCGCAGACTCGACGTCAGTAATGGGGTCGACGCGATATACCTCCCGACCAAACTTTCTCGGCTCGGTCACCCCGTACAACGACCGGTGCTCCGGCTGGTTCCTCTGAGTTCCATACAACTTCTTCCCGAGTTCAGCGGGTGGCTGCGGCCGGCCCCGCCCAACCCGAGTGGTGCCGGCCCCGTCTGGCCACTGTGGACGTCACCGCCCGGCTACGGGCCTCTCAACCCGCCGAACCGGCTCGTCCGGCTGCTCGGCCGAGGCGTGGGTGACCGGACCCTGATTGGTCGGCCCGGGTTGCCGGCCGGCTGGGCGATCTGGGCCGCCGCTCGTGCGGGTTCATCCGGTCGGGCTCGACGTGCGGCGACCACCGGTCGGGGAAAGACCGGGTCGTGGCCGTGGCGGCCAGCTGGCCGGAGCGACCGCCCACACGGGCTGGGCGACGGCCTCTTCGGCTATCCATTGTGGACACTGGCGCCCGAGATCCGGTCGGTAGCCGATCCGTGGATCGCCCAACGTCACCAAATCGAGATTTCGGCGTCACGGACTGTCCGATTTGGGCTGATGCGGCGGCCCCCAGGTTCCGGTAGCGTGCCATATCGGTCGCCCCTGAACACGCGCCGGCGTCAGCGACGGCTTGCCGAGCCTCAACGAGCCAGCGCCCCTGCGGGGAACGGCGGCGGCTGGAAGGGTCGCATGGCGACACAGGCACGGCAAGTAAGGAAGTGCGCGGTGGCACAGGGCACTGTCAAGTGGTTCAGCAGCGAGAAGGGCTACGGCTTCATAGCCGTCGACGGTGGCCAGGACGTGTTCGTCCACTACTCAGCCATTGACATGGAAGGTTACAAGACGCTGGACGACGGAGCCCGCGTGGAGTTCGAGATCGCGCAGGGTACGAAGGGTCCGCAGGCCGAGAAGGTCCGGGTTCTCTGACTCTGATTCACGTTCCGGCTCTTCCGCAGCTCGGCTGACGTACGGAAAGCCACGCCGGCGCGCCCCGCTCGGGCGTGGGCGCGGCAGTGGCTGCCCCGACCGCGGTCGGGTTCCGTACCACAGTCACGACCGACGGCGCCGCTCCCCACCGGGGCGGCGCCGTCGCGTCATCCCGGCACCCGTACGACGGTCGATCGACGGCACGGTGTCGTGGGTCGACGGCCCGGCGTCACGGATGACGGGCGCGGTGGTCGTTGGCTGGTGCAGTGGTCGTTGGTGGCCTGGTGGCCGTGGGTGTCGGCGGTCGTCGTTGGTTGGCCCGGCGCCGTCGGCCGGTGCGGTGGCCGCCGGTTGGCGGCAGGCCGGCCTTCTGTTCGCGGTGGGCTGATTCCGGCTCGCCGGTGACGGCGGGTTCCGTGCGTCGGTCAGGGGGTCCTGTCCGGGGGAGCCGTACGGCTCGTTGGACCGCCCGATTTCCGCCCTCAGCCGGGCGGTCCGGCCGGTGCCCGACGGGGTGAACCCGCCGGACACGACGGGTGCTGGACCGGCCGGAAACGGCGTGCGGCTTGCACTCGACAGGGGAGAGTGCTAAACAGAACCTTGGCACTCGCCGGTGGTGAGTGCCAGCCGTCCGGTGGGTGCCGGGCGGTCTGGTCGGGACGGTGGGGCTCCGTCCGGTCCTTCGCCGGCGTCGGCTCGGTCGGGGAGCGGATTGGGGCGGTCGTCGCGGGCTTATCCGGCCCGACCGACGGGCGCGCCGCACACACGCGCGGTGGCGTTCGAAGGTCCGTACAACACTGTCCAGGAGGACAACGGCGAATGGCCAAGATTATCGCGTTCGACGAGGATGCGCGCCGCGGTCTTGAGCGGGGGATGAACATCCTCGCCGATGCCGTGAAGGTGACGCTCGGCCCCAAGGGGCGCAACGTCGTCCTCGAGAAGAAGTGGGGCGCCCCCACCATCACCAACGACGGCGTGAGCATCGCCAAGGAGATTGAGCTCGAGGACCCGTACGAGAAGATCGGCGCCGAGCTCGTCAAGGAGGTCGCGAAGAAGACCGACGACGTGGCCGGTGACGGCACCACCACGGCTACCGTCCTGGCTCAGGCGCTGGTCCGCGAGGGCCTGCGTAACGTCGCGGCGGGTGCCAACCCGATGGCCCTGAAGCGGGGCATCGAGGCGGCGGTCAACGCGGTGGCCGAGGAGCTCGCCAAGATCGCCAAGGACGTGGAGACCAAGGAGCAGATCGCCTCCACCGCGTCCATCTCCGCCGGTGACACCACGGTCGGCGAGATCATCGCCGAGGCGATGGACAAGGTCGGCAAGGAGGGTGTGATCACCGTCGAGGAGAGCAACACCTTCGGCCTGGAGCTCGAGCTCACCGAGGGTATGCGCTTCGACAAGGGTCACATCTCGGCCTACTTCATCACCGACTCCGAGCGCATGGAGACGGTGCTCGAGGACCCCTACATCCTCATCGCCAACAGCAAGATCTCCTCGGTGAAGGACCTGATCCCGGTGCTGGAGAAGGTCATGCAGACGGGCAAGCCGCTCGCGATCATCGCCGAGGACGTGGAAGGTGAGGCCCTCGCTACCCTGATCGTCAACAAGATCAAGGGCACCTTCAAGTCGGTGGCGATCAAGGCGCCCGGCTTCGGCGACCGCCGCAAGGCCATGCTGCAGGACATCGCGATCCTGACCGGCGGCCAGGTCGTCAGCGAGGAGGTCGGCCTCAAGCTCGACAGCGTCGGGCTGGACATGCTCGGCCGCGCTCGCAAGATCGTCACCACCAAGGACGAGACCACCATCGTCGAGGGCGCCGGTGACCCCGAGCAGATCAAGGGCCGGGTGAACCAGATCCGGGCCGAGATCGAGAAGAGCGACTCGGACTACGACCGGGAGAAGCTGCAGGAGCGGCTGGCCAAGCTGGCCGGTGGTGTCGCGGTCATCAAGGTCGGTGCCGCTACCGAGGTCGAGCTCAAGGAGCGCAAGCACCGCATCGAGGACGCCGTCCGCAACGCGAAGGCCGCCGTCGAGGAGGGCATCGTGCCCGGCGGTGGTGTGGCGCTGGTCCAGGCGGGCAAGACCGCCTTCGAGAAGCTGGACCTGCCCGGCGACGAGCAGACCGGTGTGAACATCGTGAAGCTCGCGCTGGACGCGCCGCTGCGCCAGATCGCCGTCAACGCCGGCCTTGAGGGCGGCGTCGTGGTCGAGAAGGTGCGCAGCCTCAAGCCGGGTTGGGGCCTGGACGCCTCGACGGGCGAGTACGTCGACCTCATGAAGGCCGGCATCATCGACCCGGCCAAGGTGACCCGGTCGGCGCTGCAGAACGCGGCTTCGATCGCCGGTCTGTTCCTCACCACCGAGGCGGTGGTGGCGGAGAAGCCGGAGAAGGAGAAGGCCCCGGCCGCGCCCGGTGGCGGGGACATGGACTTCTGAGTCACCGCACACCGTACGAACGCAAGGGGCGGGTCGCGTCAGCGGCCCGCCCTGTTTGCGTCCGTGCGGGTGTCAGGAAGGACGCCCTCTTGACGCCTGATGCCCAATAAGGCGTCCTTCCTGACATCGCGACTGCGCGCCGGTGGGGCCGGCGCCCAGTTCTGGTCGGTCTACGCACCGAGCACGATCGGCAATCCCGTCACCGCCACCCTGGAGCAGATCGACGCCGTCCGGACCCTGGTGGCCCGCTACCCGTCCGACCTCGCGCTGGCCACCACCGCGGACGAGGTCGAGGCGGCCCGGGCCGCGGGGCGCATCGTGTGGCTCATTGGCATCGAGAGCTGGCAAGGTATCGATTCATCGCTCGGCGCGCTGCGGATGATGCACACGCTCGGGGCCCGCTACCTGACGCTGACCCACTTCGCTAACACGCCGTGGGCCGACAGCGCGACCGGTGTACCGGCGGTCGGCGGCTTGTCCGATGTCGGGCGCGAGGTCGTGCGCGAGTGCAACCGGCTCGGCGTGCTGGTTGACTGTCCCACATCGCCGACGCTACGATGCACGCCACTCTCGACGTCACGACCGCCCCCGCCTTCTTTTCCCACTCCAGCGCCCGGTCGGTCTGCGACCACGTCCGTAACGTCCCTGACGACGTCCTCATCCGCGTACGCGACAGCAACGGCATCGTCATGGTGACCTTCGTCCCCGGGTTCCTGCGCGAGGACTGTCGCGAGTGGATAGACGCGTTCATTGAAGAGCACAGCCGCCTGGTGGCGGAGTACGGCCATGGTACGACCGGGTACGCCGAGGGAATGCGAGCCCGGCGCGAGGCCAACCGACGGCCGCCCTGCAGCGTGGCCGACGTCGCCGACCAATTCGAGCACATCCGTGAGGTGGCTGGGGTCGACCACGTCGGGTTGGGTGGCGACTTCGACGGCGTCGCCGCGATGCCGGACGGACTGTCCGGTGTGGACGGCTACCCCGCACTGTTGGAGGAGCTGGCCCGGCGGGGCTGGTCCGATACCGAGCTCGTGAAACTGACCTGGCACAGCGCACTGCGCGTGCTCCGAGACACCGAAGCCGCCGCCCGAGCTCTGGCCGGCTGAGTGCCCTCACCCCGGACTGGTGGGCCGAGTGTCAGGAAGGACGCCTTGCTGCGCACTAGGCGTCAGGAAGGCGTCCTTCCTGGGCACTGGGCGTCAAGAGGGCGTCCCTCCTGACACAGGCACCGGCGTCACGGACGGGTCATGCGCAGGACGTCGAGCGCCTCGATGAGCTCCGCTTCGGTGATCTTGCCGTTCTCGACGTGTCCACGGGACCGGACGACGTCGAGGATCGTCCGGTTCTCCTTCAGCGCCTGCTTGGCGATGGCCGCCGCCTCGTCGTAGCCCAGGTAGCGGTTGAGCGGGGTCACGATCGAGGGCGAGCCCTCCGCGTAGAGGCGGCACACCTCCTCGTCGGCCTCCAGACCCACGATGCAGCGGTCGGCGAAGAGCCGGCTGACGTTCGTAAGCAGGCGGATCGACTCGAGCAGGTTGCGCGCCATCACCGGGAGCATGACGTTGAGCTCGAAGTCACCCTGCGACCCCGCGAACGCCACCGCGGCGTCGTTTCCGATGACCTGGGCGGCCACCTGCCGGACGGCTTCGCAGATCACCGGGTTGACCTTGCCCGGCATGATGCTCGATCCCGGCTGCAGGTCGGGGATGCGCAGCTCACGCAGGCCGGCCCGCGGGCCCGAGCCCATCCAGCGAATGTCGTTGGCGATCTTGTAGAGCGAGCCGGCGATGACCCGGAGCTGGCCGCTGCACTCCACGAGCGCGTCGCGGGCCCCCTGGGCCTCGAAGTGGTTGCGGGTCTCGGTCACCGGCAGCCCGGTCATCTGGCGCAGGTGCTCGATCACCTGGGCCGCGAATCCGGGCGGCGTGTTGATCCCGGTACCGACTGCGGTGCCGCCGAGCGGCAGCTCGGCCAGGCGGGGCAGCGCCGCTTCGAGACGCTCGATGCCCAGGCGGATCTGGTGCGCGTACCCGTGAAACTCCTGGCCCAGAGTGACGGGTGTGGCGTCCATGAGGTGCGTCCGCCCGGCCTTGACCACGTGAGCGAACTGGTCGCCCTTGGCATCCAACGTGGACATCAGGTGCGTCAGGGCCGGGATGAGATCCCGGACGACCGCCTCGGTGGCGGCGAGGTGGATCGACGACGGGAAGACGTCGTTGGACGACTGGGACGCGTTGACGTGGTCGTTGGGGTGGACGGCCAGGCCGGTGGCCCGGTTGGCCAGGGTCGCGATCACCTCGTTGGTGTTCATGTTCGACGAGGTGCCGGAACCGGTCTGGAAGGTGTCGATCGGGAACTGGTCGTTGTGCCGTCCGTCGATGATTTCCTGCGCGGCCGCCTCGATGGCGGCGCCGATCTCAGCCGGGATGACGCCCAGCTGGGCGTTGACCTTGGCGGCGGCCGCCTTGATAGTCGCCAGGGCCCGGATGTGGGCCGCCTCGAGGCCCCGGCCGGAGATCGGGAAGTTCTCGACGGCCCGTTGGGTCTGTGCCCGCCACAGAGCGTCAACGGGGACGCGGACCTCACCCATGGTGTCGCGTTCGATGCGGTATGCGGGCGCATCGGGACTGGAAGGTGTAGTCGTCACGAGGATCATCCTGCCAGGCGACGGCGCCCCTGGACCCTGTCCCGGTCCGAGGTCTTGGCCACGCTCGGGGCCGACAACGGTGGTGGACGGGGCCGCGGCCAGCTGGGGCCCGTGGCCGGGCGGGCCACGGGCCCCAGACGTACGGCGTCTGGACGCTTGGGTACGGCGCCGGGCCGTGCTTGTACGGCGGGTCCAGACGGTTGGTATGGCGTCAGGACGAGCTGGAGAGACCCAGCGCGCCCAGCAGGTCGAAGATCTCCTCGTCCGGCGGCGCCTCGATGGTCACCGTCTCGTTGAACCGCGAGAACGTGAGATCGCGGTCACCCTCGAGGCTGATGTCCAGCAGGTACGGCTCACCCGTGGTGGCCACGTGCACGACGGCGCCGTTGGCGTCGGTGAGCGTGATGGCGGGCTGGCCGCGGACGGTCGTCGGGTCGCCCTTGGTCAGCGGGTCGGTCACGGAGATCAGGTCGTCGGCGGTCAGTGGGATCGGGACGAGCGCGGTCAGCCAGGCCAGGTTGATCCGGACCCACTTGTTGCCCAGGCGCGAGATGCTGTCCCGCTGGTCTGGCGGCAGGATCTGCTCGAAGAAAGTGGTGTCGGCCTTGAGGTAGACCACGTCGCCGAGCCGGATGACGTTGGCGATCACCCCGAGGATGTTCACCGTGCCGGCCAGGTCCTGGCCCTCGAAGGTCACGTCCAGGGTGAGCCCGAACAGGCCTTCGCCGATGGTGCCGGCCACGTGCACCGTCTCGGCCTCGGCCACGGCCCTCGTCGCCTCGGCCAGAATCGCGTCCGGCTCCAGGTTCTCGACCCCGTTGGACGTCGGCGTCGGCGTCGCCTGGGGCCCACCCAGCGGCAGCTGGGTGCAACCGGCGAGGAGCGCGACGACGACGGCCACGGCGGGGAAAGCCAATATTCTTAAGCGCATAAGTACGTCCCTTCACTGGTCGCCAGACCGTACGCCGACCAGTGTCACGACCCCGCGCAACCATCTCGGGCGTCGTTTCCTTGCGGGCCGAAAAAAGCGAGTGGCACCGGGAAGCCCGGTGCCACTCGACTGATGCGTGGTCAGAATCTGATGGTTCAGCCCAGCGAGGGGATTTCGACCACCTCGTCCTCGGCCGGCACCTCGATGGTGATGTCCTCGCCGATGTCCGTGAACTCCAGGGTGCCCTCATCGGTCTCCACCGCCAGCGGGTACGGCTCACCGACCAGCGAGATGTAGAGCTTGGCGCCGTCGGAGTCCACCAGGGTGATGGCCGGCTGGCCCTTGTACTCCGTGACCTCACCCTTGGTGTACTCGCCGTCGGCGGCCAGGAAGTCCTCCGTGTCCGGGACCAGGCCAAGGTCGTCGTCCGCCGGGAACTTGATCCACTTACCGGAGACGTCACCGAGGTCGGCCCCGAGGAACAGACCGAACAGCTCCTCACCGCCCCGGAAGTAGGCGGTACCGTCCTCAGCCACGACGATCTCGATCTGGAAGCCCATGACCGAGAACGAGCCCTGCATCTGCTTGCCCGAGACGGCGATGTCGATATCGGCGGCCTGACCCTCCACCTCGGCGGTGCCCGTCACCCGGAACGAGCCGGCCTTCTCGAGCGCCTCGACCATACGGGCCTCGATCTGCGCGGCCTCGAGGTCCTCAAGGCCGTTGGTCGTGGGCGTCGGCGTGGCCGCCGGTTCGGGCGTGCCGGTGCAGCCGGCCAGCAGGGCGACGGACGCCACCACGGGGATGAGCAGGTTCTTCCAGCGCATTGATACTTCTCCGTATTCCGTTGTTGGAGTCTGGGTCTCAGCCGAGACCCAGAAGCTGTGTGAGATCGACGACGTCCTCCTCGGCCGGGGCTTCGACGGTCACTGACTTGTCGTAGTCCGAGAAGGTGAGGGTGTTGCCCTCGTAGGTCGACTCGAGGATGTAGGGCTGGCCGACGATGGCCACGGCGTACGACTGGCCGTCAGCATCGGTGATCGTGATTGCGGGCGTGCCATCGACCTCGGTCACGTCGCCCTTCTCCAGCGGCGGGGTGTGCACCGTGAACTTGTCCACCGACAGGGGCACGGGGATGAAGGCCGCCGCCAGGCTGGCCTGGATCTTGACCCACCGGTTCACGGCCATGGGCAGCAACGCTTGCTGCTCCGGAGTGAGGAACTGGGCGTACAGGCTCGTGTCCGCGGCCTTCACATACAGGTCGTTGCCTACCTTGAGGATCTCGGCCGTGACGCCGAAGACCTCGACCGTGCCGGTGACGTTGGCGCCCGCGTAGGTCAGGTCCAGTGTGAACGTTTCGCTTCCCGAGCCGACGGTGCCGGAGACGTGAACCGATTCGGCGTCAAGGAGCGCCTCCTCGGCCGCCTCGAGGATCGCGTCGGGCTCCATGGCCTCGACGCCGTTCGTGGTCGGGGTAGGCGTCGATGTCGCGTCCGGGCTCGGGGTGCCCGTGCAACCAGCGACAAGCAGCGCCGCGGCCGCGGCCATCGGGACGAGCAACGTTCTCATTTGCATCGATAGTCTCCCAAGTGTCCCTCGAAGGTCACTCCGCCTCAGGCAGGCGCGGCCCGCCACGAGCGGTGGGCTCGGATGACGCCTCGAACGATACGGAGCCAGTCTGACGCCACCGGGCAAGCTGGTGCCGTACGGACCGCAGTGGGATCGGCAGCCGTGGCCAAACCGTTAGCAAGGCTGTGGCCTGCGCCACGTTGCGGACCGTCCCCAGGGGCGGGACGGTACCCCGGGCCGCGACGGTGCCCGGGTCAGCTCAGCCGGGCCGGGTGGAAGCCGATGCTCCGCCCGCTGGTGAGCACGATCCCGCTCGCGCCGTACCCGGCGATGTCCGCCTTGGTCTTCAGCTCCAGCGCCACCCCCATGGACCCGCGCCGGAGCACCAGGACCTGCCCACGGTCCGTGTCGCGCAGGATCACCATTGACCCGGTCACCGCGGCCTGGGGATCCAGGCCCAGCTGCCGCGACCACACCGTCCGGCCGTCGGGTTCGCCGACGTCGATGACGTGAACCGTCTGGCGATCGGGCTCGAGGATGACGGCGAGCGAGCCGTCCGTGGCGAGCACCCGGGATCCGGGCGGGCCGGTCCAGATGCGCTCGGCCGCGTTGGCGCCGATCAGCATGGGCCGGGCATCGCTGCCGTTGACCACAAGCTGGCTGGCCGCGCCGACGGGATCCTCCCGTTGCTCACAGCCCGCCCCCCGCGCCGTGTCGAGATCGAAGCCATTCTCTGTCCAGGCCGTCTCCCCGGAGTTGACATCGAACGCTTCGACTACGAACCGGCAGCCGGCCTCGGCCCGCTCGGCCCGGACGTACAGCATCCGGTCGCCGAGAAACGTCACCCGGGTCTGCCGGTCGGGCGCGGCGGCCTCGCGCACCACCCGGTGTGCGGCGGTGTCCACCGCGTATATGTGTTCGTCGACGACGATCGGCATGACGGGTGGGATCGCCGGCGGGGTGCCGGCGTTGGCGGTCGCGAACCATCCGGCCGGATCCCTCACGGTGGCCAACCGCGGGTTCGGCCCCTTGATCGAGCGGGCCGCTCCGGGCAGCACCACCTCCCATTGAGGGGTGCCCCGGTGGTCCCAGGCACGCAGCACGCAGGCGCCGTCGTCGGGGCAGCGCAGGTCGACGATGTGGTCGCGGTAGATCCACACCGCGTTCGCCTCGTCGTTGCTCCACTGCACCCGACCGGTGCCCGGATCGAGCACTGCGAATCCACGGTCCGGCGCGGGGTCGGCGTCCGGATCGTCCGGGCGGAGCCGGGCCACCACGACATCGCCGGCCGGATAAGCCCAGTGTGCCGAGGCGCGCCACGCCCGACTGCCGTCGGAGGTCCGTCGCCCTTCGACGAAGCCGCGACTGGCCACCACCACGGTGCGATCGATCACGGCCACGACGTCGGGACGGCCGTCGACCCGCGTGGTCCACGAGGGTTCCGGCACCGACATCCGGGTCAGTCGATTCAGCAGGTCGGCGAAGAAGGGGGCGGGCCGCCACAGGCCGGTACTGACCAGGACGGTGACGACGAGCGATGCGATCAGCAGCGCGAACAGCCCGCGAAACACCGCCGCAGCGCGCGAGCTTCCCGCCACCGGCCCACCGTACCGACGACCCGTCGGCTATTCCGTGGACGTCCGATCTGCCCGTGTCGATGGGGTCTGACCGGGATGTCGCGCTTGGGGTTCTCCAACGGCGACTGGGGTGCGGCATGATGTCCGGCGTGACCACGCCACCTCTGCCTGAGCAACCTCAGATCGGTGAGCCGGTGTTCGAGCAGCCCGCCTCCGGAACCGGCGCTCCTTCGTCCGAGCCCGGCACGCCCGCGCCGGCGGCCGTCGCTCCGGCGCCCGGTGGTTCCGCGTCCGAGCCCGCGGCGCCGACGCCCGCTGGGTCAGTGCCCTCGGCGTCCGAGGCTTCTCCCGCGCCCCCGGTTCCGCCGGTGCCTCCGCCACCGGTTCCGCCGGTGCCTCCGCCACCGGTTCCGCCGGTGCCTCCGTCACCGGCCGGGCCCTGGGTGCCCCCAGCGCCGACGGTGCCATCGGCACCCCCAGCGCCGACGGCGCCCTCGGCATCCCCAGCGCCAGGAGCCGTACCGAGCCAGGCTGGCCCTACGCCCCCGTACGCTCCGGCCCCGCCGCCGTATCCGCCGGCGCCCGGCGGCCAGCCCTATCCACCTGCCCCCGCGCCCCCGGCCGGCCCGGGCGCCACGCCACCGCCACCGGGCCACGGATGGGCCGGGGGATACCCCGCACCGCCCGTCCCGCTGAGCCCGGGCGGCCAGCCGCTGGCCCGGTTCGAGCAGCGGTTGCTCGCTTTCCTGCTGGACGGGCTGATCCTCGGTGCCGTGAGCCTCGTGCTCGTCGTGCCGATCTACTTCTGTGGCATCCTGCTGCTGTTGCAGCCGGTCACGACGGTCAACGGCGAGGTCATTGACGGGGCCACCGGGGTGCGCATGCTCGTCACGGTGCTGGCGCTCATGGCGGTCGTGTTCGTGCTGTCGGCGGCGCTCTCGTACGTCTACCACGTCGAGCTGCCGTTGCGGTCCGGCGGACAGACGTACGGCAAGCGGATCATGAAGCTCAGGGTTGTCCCGCTGAATCCGGCCGAGACCATCACCCGGCGCCACCTGGGTCTGCGGTTCCTTGTCCAAGCCGGCATGGGCTACGCCGGGGTGTCGCTGTTGGACGGGCTGTGGCAGCTGTGGGACAAGCCGTACCAGCAGTGCCTGCACGACAAAGCGGCCAAGACGGTGGTCGTTAGGCTCACCCCGTGAGCACGATCCCGCCTGGGTGGTACAAGGACCCGGCCGATCCCACGACACAGCGGTGGTGGGACGGCGAGGGCTGGTTGGGGGACCCGATCCCGGCCGACGTGACCCCACCCGACGGGCCGCCTCCGGTGGCCCCGGCGCCCCCGCCGCCACCCGCGCCGACCAGTCCCGGGCCGGCCCCAGGACCCGTGGCGGCCACCCCGACCGGCCCCGGCGCACCGGTCGCCTGGCCGATGAGCCACCGTCATCCGGTGGCGATGCCCCGGCCGCACCCGCTTCCGCTCGCCGGGGTCGGGGCCCGGTTCATGGCCCGGTTCGTCGACGCGCTCGTGATCCTGATCCTCGCCGCGGTGGCCAACGTCTGGTTCGCGGTCGAGTTCTGGCGCAGCTTTGAACCGGTCCTCGCCTGGGCGATGCAGCAGCCGCTGACGTGGGACGCGATTCCGCCCAGTGCTGCTCGCGCGTCCGAATTGCTCTTTCTGATGGGCGTGGTGCTGACCGCGGTCTGGTTCGCCTACGAGGTGCCGGCGAGCGCCAACACCGGCCAGACCCTGGGCAAGCGCATCTTCGGCATCCGGGTGGTGCGCGAGGACAGCGACGAGCGGCTGGGCTTCGGGCGCTCGCTCGGGCGCTGGTTCCGGTTGGCCTGGCCCACGCCGTTCTGGGTGGTCTGCTACGGCCTGCCGCTCCTGCTGCAGGTGGCCGACTGCCTCTTCATCGTCATGGACAACCAGCGCCGGCAGGCGCTGCACGACCGGTTCGCGCGGACGTTGGTGGTGCAGGTGCCGCGCACCGACCGACCGACTCGGACGACCGCTGGCGCGGACGGGTCTGACCAGATGTCCACCTCGTCGAGCTCGACCGGAGGAAGCCGTGCTGACTCGCGCTGACCTCGCCGCCCTGCCGGAGTACGTGCCCGGGCGGAGCCTGCCCGGCGCCATCAAGCTCTCGTCGAATGAGGTGCCGTACGGTCCGCTGCCCGGGGTGGTCGAGGCGATCGCCCAGGCCGCGAGCTCGGTGCACCGCTACCCCGACATGGGCGTGGTGGCCCTGCGGGAACGGCTCGCCCAGCGGCTCGGGGTGACCCCCGACCGGATCGCCACAGGGTGCGGCTCGGTCGCCCTGGCCGAGCATCTCGCCACGGCCACCTGCCGTGACGGCGACGAAATCCTGTTCTCCTGGCGGTCGTTCGAGGCGTACCCGATCATCACGGCCGCGGCGGGAGCGGTGGCCGTACGGGTGCCGAACACCCCTGAGCACGGGCACGACCTGCCGGCCATGGCAGCGGCCGTCACCCCGCGCACGCGGTTGATCTTCGTCTGCAACCCGAACAACCCGACGGGTACGAGCGTGCGGCGCGACGAGCTGGCCGCGTTCCTCGACGCGGTCCCCACCGACGTACTGGTCGTGCTGGACGAGGCCTACCGCGAGTTCGTCACCGACGACGCGGTGCCGGACGGCCTGACCGCGTTCGGGGACCGGCCCAACGTCGTGGTGCTGCGGACCCTGTCCAAGGCCTGGGGACTGGCCGGGCTGCGCGTGGGCTACCTGGTCGCCGCGCCCGAGGTGGCCGCCACCGTCCGGAAGGTCGTCACCCCGTTCTCGGTCTCCGGGCTCGCCCAGGCCGCCGCGCTCGCCGCGCTTGAGGCCGAGGACGAGATGCGGCGGCGGGCCGACCTCGTGGTCGCCGAGCGGGAGCGGGCGGCGCAGGCCGTACGGTCGCTACTGCCCGAGGTGCCGCCCACTCAAGCCAACTTCGTGTGGCTCCCGCTGCCGGGTGACCGGGCCACCGCCCTGGCGGCCGCCTGCGAAGCGGAGGGCGTCATCGTGCGGCCGTTCGCCGGCGAGGGAGTGCGGGTGACCATCGGCACCCCCGAGGAGAACGACACCTTCCTCGCCATCGCCCGCCGGTTCTTCGCGGCCGGCTGAGCCGGCGCACAGGCTCGGCTGAGCCGGCCGCCCATCGGGCGCGGAGCTACACGGAGGCGCAGGCGGCGAACTTGCCCGGCCACTGTGGCAGCTTCGTCAGCGGGTAGAGCTCGACGAGAGCCATGGGGCGGGGTCCGAAGTAGTACGCCTGGTCGTCGGCCGTGGGCGAGGCGCCCTTGTTGATCCTCTCCAGAGCCAGGTAGGTGCCCGTGCCCGTCGGGTAGACGTGGCCCGGCACCCAGTCCTCGCCCCGCGCGGCCGCGCAGCCGACGGCGGCGAGGTGGCCGGTGGCCGGGCTGAGCGCGAGCACGGTCCGATCATCGGTGAGCAGGTAGACCCCCTCGGAGTCGGCCGAGATCAACCGGCCGCGCCCCTGCCAGCTCCACAGAGGCTCCGGATCGGTGAGCCGTCGGGCGGCCACGCCGATGCCGGTCTGATAGATCACCCGCTCCCCGGCGAGCTGGGCGCCGCGCTCCAGGTCGGGGACGCTGGTCAGGCTGGCGTCGGCGCCGAGCAGCCAGGTCTTGAAGTTCACCGTGATGACCCGGCACTCCGTCCGGCTGGCCCGGCAGAGCCCGGGGGCGGGGCGCACCTCGGGGTCGGGTGAGGCCCAGGTGCCTCGCTCGACCCCCGTGGTGACGTCGTAGAACGTGAGCCTGGCCTCGTCACAGGCGGGCACCACGACGAGACCTGCGCCGGTCCACACCGACGGCTCGCACGGCTCGACGAGGTCCCGTTGCCAGAGCCGATCGCCGGTGCGGGTATCGATGGCGAGCAACTGCCGAGGCGCCGACACGATCAGGACCGTTCCGCCATCGGTCACGGCGGTGGCCAGGGAGCGCGGGGTGTACACCACCGACGCGCCCGTGCGGCGACCGTCGTAGCGGCGGTCATCGGCGATCGGCGCGCTGTCCCGCCAGGCGATCACACCGCGCCGGGCATCGATGGCAATAAGCTCTCCGTCGGACCACTGGCTGATCACGACGATCCCGCTGCTCGTCGTGGCCAGGACGAGGCCCACGACCTGGGCCGGCCAACGGCGGAACGACCAGTACGGGCTGGTCTCGTACCGGATGCCGACCGGAGCGTCCGACCACACCCGGAACTTCTCCGCGTACACCCGGATCCGACCCTCGACCACGAGCGGAGCGGCCCGCAACTCGCTGAACGGCCGCTCGTCGGTGATGACCTCCACCTCGGGGTACGGAACCGTGGGCGGGTTGAGCATCTCCTTGGGCGCGAACACCTGATAGGCGACCGCCCCGCTGGCCGCGAGCAGCGCCAGCACCCCGAGGCTGGCGAGCGTCCAGCGCAGCCACCGCCGTCGCGCCGGGGTGGCCGGGGCAGCCTGGGTCACTCCGACCGGCTTCGGTGGCTCCACTCGCGTCATCGGCACCTCCAGGTCCCGCAGCGTACCCGGGCGGGTGGCCGGGCTGTGGGCGGGAAGCACGGGACGCTCGACCCCGTCCGCCCGCGCGCGACGCTAACCAGCGACGGGGGGAGCGCCGGCGGCGTCGTCGGCGCCGTTCCGGGCGCGGGAGATCACCTCGAGGATCTCCAGGTCGGCCACCGTGTCGGGCAGCCGGGCCGAGGTGAACGCCGTCCAGAGGGGTCGCGGGGCGTTCCGGGCCGCGCGTACGGTCTCGACCAGGCCCACCGGGTCGGCGCTCGCCAGCCGTTCGGCGACCGCGTTGACCCCGGCGCCGTTGGCGGCCGACAGGCAGGCCGCCAGCACGTTGAGCACGCCGTGATGGGCGAAGCCGGTCTCGTGGTCGCTGTGGCGCAGCGCCCGGGACAGCCCGGCGCAGATCGTGAACCTCAGGTTCCGGTCCCGGCAGGCGCAGATCACTCCGGCCAGCACCATCGGGGGTGGAAACAGCTCACTGGCCAGCCCACCGACGCGGAAGGTCGCGGCCGGCCCGTCCGGTCCGGTCCCCGCGAGCAGGTCGAGGGCGTCGATGAGACCACCGGTCAGCGGGATCTCCGCGTGGACCGCCGTGTCCGGGAGACTGCCCGCGACCGCCAGCAGCCGCCGAACGCCGGGCACGGGGTCCTCGCCCCGCTTGGCCACTGCCGCCTCCACCCGCCGGACGACGGCACCGGCCTCGCGCAGCGCCGCGACCACATCGCCGACCCGGTCTACCCCGGTGTCCGCAATGACCGCCAGGCGCAGCCCGGCCACCGCCCGAGCCCGGAGCAGCGTGGGTGCGGCCGAGGCCCGTACGACCAGCAGGCCCACGATGTCGCCGTACCAGGCCGCCAGGTGCTGCCGGTGCTCCTCGACCGCCTCGATCAAGCGGTAATCATCATCGATGTCCGCCGTTCCGTCGTCCACGAGGTGGGCGAGCAACGCCGGTGTGGTGGCCACGATCCCCGACGATATCGCCACTGGGCCCTATGGTGGCGTCACTGATGTGTCACGGGGCGTATCCGGGGTCACGGGACGTACACGAGAGCCACGGCGACGGCGGCCAAGCCCTCGCCCCGACCGGTGAACCCGAGCCCGTCCGTGGTGGTGCCGGACACGGTCACCGGAGCGCCCACCGCCTCGGAGAGGGTCCGCTGCGCCTCGTCGCGCCGCTGGCCGATGCGCGGCGCCTTCCCGATCACCTGAATCGAGACATTGCCGATCTCGAAGCCCGCCTGGCGGACCAGGTCGGCGGTGGCCCGCAACAGGGTGGTGCCGGACGCCCCGGCCCACTCCGGGCGGTCGGTGCCGAAGACCGAGCCGAGGTCGCCCAGGGCGGCGGCGGAGAGCAGCGCGTCGCAGGCGGCGTGGGCGGCCACGTCACCGTCGGAATGGCCGGCCAGGCCGGGCACGTCCGGCCAGAACAGCCCGGCCACCCAGCAGGGCCGGTCGGGCGAGAAGGCGTGCACGTCGGTGCCGACACCGACCCGCGGGAGGCTCACGGCCCCTGAGCATAAGGAGCCGGCCACTGAGCCCGACCCGGCCCCTGCGTACGAACCGGCTCCTGAGCAGAAACCGGCTCGTACCGGATACGGAAATCGGGCCGGCATACGGAACCGACCCGGTCGGCACAGGGACCCGGCCCGTCGGGTACGGCGCGTCAGCGCTGGGCAGGCTCGCCGACCGGGCCGACCGGCTCGGTGGCGAGGAGTTCGGCGGTCGTGAGGTCGGCCGGGTTGGTGATCTTCATGGCGGCCGGGGAGCCGGGGACGCAGAAGACCCGGGCCCCGATGCGCTCGACCAGTCCGGCGTCGTCGGTGGCCGGCATCCCGTCGTCACGGGCGGCCCGGTGGGCCTGCTCCAGGACCGTCCGGCGGAATCCCTGCGGGGTCTGGACCGCGCGGAGCGTGGCCCGCTCCGGCGTGGCGGTGACGTACCCGTCCCGGTCGACCTGCTTGATCGTGTCGACGACCGGCAGGACGGGGATCACGGCGTCATGCCCATCCCGCACCGCGGCGGCGACACGCTCGATCAGGTCGGGCGGAGCAAACGCCCGGGCGGCGTCGTGGACCAGGATGATGGGGTAGGGCCCGGGCACCGCCCACAGCGCGGCCGCCACCGACTCCTGCCGGGTCGATCCACCGTCGACCACGTGCAGGGGTACGTCGGTCACCGGTGCAAGGTCGGCCGCGACCTGGCTCGCCGTTCCCGCCGGCGCGGCCACCACGATGCAGGCGACGCTGGGGGCGGCGGCCAACCGCCGGACGGCGTGGGCCAGCAGGGTGGCTCCCGCCACCTCACGGAGGGCCTTGGGGGCTCCGGGGCCGAGCCGGGTACCGAGCCCGGCGGCCGGAACAAGAACCGCGACGTCACCCGGCCGCACCTCCGGTCCAGGACGCGGGTACACGGAGCCTGGGTGGAGCTGCTGTTGGGTCACGTCGCGGTCCCGACGAGTTCGCCCGGTGATCGTGATGACCGGGCCGCGTCTGTGTCTCGCCGCCTACGCCTCGGCGAGCACCTTGTCCAGCAGGATCTCTGCCTCGTCCTTGGTGCTCTTCTCGGCGAGGGCGACCTCGCCCACGAGGATGTCGCGGGCCTTGGCGAGCATGCGCTTCTCACCAGCGGACAGGCCGCGCTCACGCTCCCGGCGCCAGAGATCGCGGACGACCTCCGCCACCTTCAGCGGGTTGCCGGAGGCCAGCTTCTCGAGGTTCGCCTTGTAGCGCCGCGACCAGTTGGTCGGTTCCTCGGTGTGGGGCGCGCGCAGGACGTCGAAGACCTTGGAAAGACCCTCCTCTCCGACGACCTCCCGGACGCCGACCATGTCCACGTTGTCCGCGGGCACCCTGACGGTCAGGTCACCCTGGGCGACCCGGAGCACGAGGTACTCCTTCGGTTCACCCTTGATGACCCGAGTCTCGATCGCCTCGATGAGTGCGGCCCCGTGGTGGGGGTAAACAACGGTTTCGCCGACACTGAAAGCCATACGTTCGAAACCCACTTCCGCGATGCGTGCGAGCGGAGCTGAAAGCCCGTCCGCGATGCGTGCGTGCGGGACCGGAAGGCCCGGCCGCCATGCTTGCGAGCGAACCTGAAGGTCCGTCCGTGTGGCTAGCCTAACACGCCCGGTCCGCATCGTCGCCTCGGCCGAGGGGACATATGCGCAGGTCAGATGCCCTGTGGGCGGATTGCCCCCAAAGATGACATGAGTGATTCACGAGCCATCGGCCCGGGTTGGCGGGGATCGCCGGCCGGTTCGCGACGCTGGCGGGGGAGCCTGTCCCGGGGGCCGCCTCCGGCATCCCGGGGCGTCGGCTCGGCCTTCCCGAGGGATGGCTCGGGCCTCTGAGGGATGGCCCCGGGGTCTCCCCGACGGATGACGGGCGCCCGTCGAGGGAACGGAGTGCCGGAAGGCTATGGCGGTGACACCGCTGATGCGTAACAGTAGGAAGACGGCGAACCGGGAGCCGGCACGGCGTGGGCGCGCCGGAATGCAGGCAAGGGGGCGCAGGGCATGGGCGATCTCCGACCCGGAAACGGCGGCGGCACGCCGCCGGACGATGGCGCCTACCCTGACCTGCCCGACCTGCCGCCCGAGTGGGGCAGCATCGTCATCCCCGATGACCCGGCCGCGCTCGCGGCCGAGGCGGACGAGGTGCGGCGCGAGCTGCGCCGGCAGGCCAGGCTCAATCGACTGCGGGCCCTCGTCGGGCTGGGGCCACGCCGCCGCGGCGACTCGTCGCTCGGCGTCCCGCTCGTGATCATGGCGGTCGCCGTCGTCACCACCCTGTTGAGCCTCTTCGTGGTCACCTGGGACCACGGCCGCGCCACCACTCCAGTGGGCCCCGACGCCGCGTTGGAGCAGACGGCCGTTCCGCTGGCCGCGGTCACGCTCACCGACGCCTCGGGCTCCCGGGTGCGGCTGAAGGACGTGTTGCCCGCCCTCCTGCTCATGGTCGAGGACTGTGACTGCGACGAGTTGATCAGCGACATCGCGGCGTCCGCCCCGAAGTTGATCACGGTGGTTCCGGTGAGCACGAAGGCGGTGTGTGCCGTCGGCACCGAAAAGAACGTACGGTGTCTGGCCGACCCCGGCGGGGTCGTGACCGGGCGGTTCCCGACCCCGGCCGACGTGGCGCCGAGCGTCACTGTCGAGCCGACCCCGCCGCCGAGCAGTGCGGCGACGGACGCCGAGGCCTCACCCGCCCCGTCCGCGTCGGTTGCCCCACCCCCGGTCGCCGTGGCCGTCCCCGTGGACGGCAAGGGCGTGGCGCACGACCCGATCATCGTCACTTCGGCCCGTGATCTGAGCACCGCGCTGGCCGCGCTCGCCGCAAGCGACTGAGCGGACGACTGGGCCGCGCGTGACGTCGAGCCCGGGACCGGTCGTTAGACCGTCTGATGGACAGGTGCCCCACGACCGTCGCCGCCCCGATCGATCAGGCCGCCCCGATCGGCCCGATCGCTGTACGGATCGGCGCGACCGCTGCCCGGATCGATCCGGCCGTCGCCCGGGCCACCGTGGCCCCCGCCGCTTCGCCCGGCCTCGCCGGTTCGGCGGACGCGGCCCGCGTCCGCCACACCCGACCGGTCGACGGGCTCCATATTGACGATGATCATGTCACACTCGTCGCTATGGCCCCCGCGCGGCCGCGAAACGATCTGCGGCAGTACGAACTGCTCGCGGACGAGTGGTGGCGGCCAACGGGTGCGTTCGCCATGCTCCACTGGATCGCGGCGGCCCGGGCCGCGCTCATTCCGCCCGCCGCCCGACCCGACGCGATACTCCTCGATCTCGGCTGTGGTGCCGGGCTGCTCGCTCCCCACGTGGACCGGCTCGGCTATCGACACGTGGGCGTCGATCTGGTCGCCGTATCGCTGGATCTGGCCCGTCGGCACGGGGTGGAGCCCGTACGGGCCGACGTTCACCGCCTTCCCTTCGCCCCGGGCTCGGTGGATGTCGTCAGCGCCGGGGAGATCCTCGAGCACGTCCCAGATCCGTCCACTGTGCTCAGTGAGGCGTGTCGGGTGCTGCGGCCCGGCGGCCTGTTGGTGCTGGACACCATCAACGCCACGAGGTGGGCCCGGTTCGTCGCCGTGACCGTGGCGGAGCGGATTCCCGGGCTCGCGCCCCGGGGCATTCACGATCCCCGGTTGTTCGTGACGCCGGAGTTGGTGCGCGACGCCTGCGCCCGGCACGGGGTCCGACTGACCGTACGGGGCTTGCGACCCGCAGCCGGCGCGCTGCTGCGGTGGCTGATCACCCGGCGCGGCACCGTGCCGATCGTGCCGACCGGTTCGACCGCGGTCCTCTATCAGGCGTGGGGCATCAAGGAGGCTCGATGATGGCGGCCATCACATCGACCCGGCGACCGGACGATCGGCTGGCCGCTACGGTCGCCGGCATCGGGATCGCCCACCCGCCGTCGGCCACCCAGGAAGACCTGTGGCACGGCTTCTTCGCCGCCCACTACGCCGGCGTCGCTCCCGGGCTCGCCCGGCGCATCTTCGCCAACTCCGGCGTACGGCGCCGCCACGGCGTGGTGAATCCACTGATGGAGGACCCGTCCGGATGGAGCACGGGGGAGCGCATGCGCCGGTACCTCGTCGAGGCGCTGCCGCTGGGCAAGGACGCGCTCGCCAGTGCCCTGGCCCGAGCCGGCCTCGCCGCCACCGACATCGGGCTGCTGGTCGTCTGCTCGTGCACCGGGTACGCCACGCCGGGCCTGGACATCCTGCTGGCCCGGGACCTGGCCATGGCCAGCGACCTGCGACGTGTCCTCATCGGGCACATGGGCTGCTACGCGGCCCTGCCCGGGCTGGGGGTCGCGGCCGACTACGTCGCGCAGCACGGCCGCCCGGCCGTACTGCTCTGTGTCGAGCTGCCGAGCCTGCACGTACAGCCCTCCGAACGGGACCTGCAACAGGTGGTCGCGCACGCGCTCTTCTCGGACGCGGCCGCCGCCGTGGTCCTGGTGCCGAACGGGACCGGGCCGCGCGTGGTCCGGCTGGTGGCCCGGACGGACCCGACCACGGCCGACCACATGACGTGGCACATCACCGACCTGGGGTTCCGGATGGGGCTGTCGCCCGAGGTGCCCGACGCCCTCGCCCGGCACGTGGGGCCGGCGATGGATGACCTGCTGGGTCCGTCGGGATTGGACACCACGAAGGTGTCCGCCTGGGCGGTGCATCCCGGCGGGCCGCGCATCCTGGATGTGGTGGCGCAACGGCTCGGCCTGCCCGCCGACGCGTTGGCGTCGTCGACCAAGGTGCTGGCCGAGCACGGCAACTGCTCGTCGGCCACCGTGCTGCTCGTTCTGGACGAGCTGATGCGGCGCTCGGGTGGCCTGCGCGGTCCGGGCGTGGCGATGGCCTTCGGCCCCGGTCTCACGCTCTACGCGGCCCTCCTCGCCTAGCTCGGGTCCCGTCCAGCCGGGCTTCGGCCCGTCCGCACCTGGCTCCTTCCTCCTCTGGCCAGCTCCGGCTTCGCTTGGCCTCGCTTCGGTCCTGTGTGGTCGAGCTTCGGCCCGGTCCGGTACCAAGCTCCGGTCCGTCGGACCACGGCCGGGGGATCACCCCCACCAACGCCCCGCGAGCTCCGCCGCTCGGCACTGTGATGAACCGGGGACATGCCGTGGGTCCCGGCACGGCCGAATATCGCCACCACTACGCTGATGGCCGTCCGGCAACGGCTTTCCGGCCGGACAGAGCACTACGGTCCGGACGATCGAGGAGGCCACGTGACCGCCAGCCGTACCAGTCGCCGCCCCGGTGACCGCCCGCGGACGCGTCCGCGGCTCGCCCTGGCCGCCGTTGCAACCGGCGTCGGTGCGGTGCTGGCCCTCGCCGGCTGCTCGGCGGGGCAGATCACCCAGACCGCGACCCAGGTTGCCCCGGTGGTGGGAATTGACGTCGACGCGGGTGACATCGCGCTGCGCAACCTGGTCATCGAGTACAACGGGCCCGAGGGCTACCCGGCCGGTGGCGACGCTCCGCTGGTGGTCCGGCTGTTCAACAACGGGCCGGAGGCGATCACGCTCGTCGGGGTCAGCGCGGACAAGGCGGAGGCGGTCGTCCTCGCCGGGACGCCGACCGTGGTCTCGCCCACCGGGCTGCCGACGCAGCCGCCGTCGCCCGAGCCCACGGCGTCGCCGGACGAGGAGGCGTCGCCGTCCCCCACCGACACCGCGGAGCCGACGGCGTCCCCGACCGCGACGCCGACGCCGACCACCCAGCGGCCGGTGACCGAGGACGTGTCGGTGACCATCCCGCCGCAGTCGTACGTCCTGCTCGTTCCCGGGGAGAGCGAGAGCGGCTACCTTCTGCTGGTTGGCCTGCGTGAGGCGATCATTCCCGGCGAGTCCATCAACGTGACGTTCACCTTCTCCAACGGTGCGTCGGTGGTGGTGCCGGTGCCGCTCGCGCCGCCGGTCCACGAGGTGCCGCGCGCCACTCCGGTGGCGGACGTCGGCCACGTCGAAGGCCACTGACGCGCTGCGCTGGGCAGCGTGCCACCTCGGGCCCCGCGCGACGCGGGGCCCGCGTCATGTAGGGCCGCGTCACATGGGGTACCGCGTTACGCAGGGCACCGGGGCCGCCGGGCGCGTCGGCCCGGGCTCCGTCGTAGGACCGGGTTAGCCTCGCCCGGTGACCGTCGGATCGAAAGGCCCCAGCCGCGCGACCGGCGGCCGGGCGGGAGCCGCGGGCGGCCGGGCGAACCGTACGGCGTACGAGTGCGAGGTCTGCGGGTACAGCACCCCTAAGTGGGTGGGCCGCTGCCCGGGCTGTGATGCCTGGGGTTCGATCGTGGAGGCGGCGGCCGCGCCGGTGGCGCTGCGGAGCGTGGCACCGCGTCGGCCCAGCGAGCCGGCCCGGCCGATCGCGACCGTCGACGTGGAGGCGGCCCGGGCCCGGCCGACCGGCGTCAGCGAACTCGACCGCGTCCTGGGCGGCGGGCTGGTGCCGGGTGGCGTGGTGCTGCTCGCCGGTGAGCCCGGAGTGGGCAAGTCGACGCTGCTGCTCGACGTGGCTCAGCACTGGGCGGCCAGCGCCGCGGCCGAGGCCGGCCCCGCGCTGGTGGTCAGCGGGGAGGAGTCGGCGGCTCAGGTACGGCTGCGGGCCGAGCGCATCGGCGCACTGCACGAGCGGCTCTACCTGGCGGCCGAGACCGACCTTTCCGCCGTCCTGGGCCATCTGGACGACGTCCGGCCCGGGCTGCTCGTGCTCGATTCGGTGCAGACGTTCTCGGCGCCCGGGGTGGACGGGGTGCCGGGTGGCGTGACGCAGGTCCGGGCCGTGGCGGCGGCCATCGTGGCCGTGGCGAAGGAGCGCTCGATCGCGACCGTCCTGGTCGGACACGTCACCAAGGACGGTCAGGTCGCCGGCCCTCGGGTCCTCGAGCACCTGGTCGACGTGGTGCTGCACTTCGAGGGCGACAAGTTCTCGTCGCTGCGCATGGTGCGGGGGTTGAAGAACCGGTTCGGGGCCGCCGACGAGGTCGGATGCTTCGAGATGCACGAGCGCGGGCTGGTGAGCCTGCCCGACCCGTCCGGGCTCTTCCTCACCCGCTACGCCGAGCGCGTGCCGGGCACGTGTGCCGCGGTCGCCATGGAGGGTCGGCGAGCCCTCGTCACCGAGGTGCAGGCGTTGGTCGGAGCCCAGGTCGCCGGGTCGCCGCGGCGGACGGTGAGCGGCCTGGACTCGGCCCGCCTGTCGATGGTGCTGGCCGTGCTGCAGAGCCGGTCCGGGCTGCGGCTGCACGAACGGGAGGTTTTTGCGGCCACCGTGGGCGGAATCCGGGTCGTCGAGCCCGCGGCCGACCTGGCGCTGGCTCTGGCGGTCGCCTCGGCCTGCAACGATCTGCCGCTGGCCGCCGATCTGGTGGCGATCGGCGAGGTGGGCCTGACCGGCGAGGTGCGGCGGGTAGGCGCGGTACCGCGCCGGCTGGCCGAGGCGGCTCGGCTCGGCTTCCGGTTTGCCCTGGTGCCGCCGGGCTGCGGGCCGGCGGCGACCACTGAGGTGCCGGCGGGCATGACCGTGCTCGAGGTACCGACCGTCCGCGCCGCCCTGCACGCCGCCGTCTCCCACTCGTCGGCGGCCGAGTGATCGTCGTCGGGGCGCTTCTCGGTTCTGCTACTGCCGGTGACGCCTGTCGCGGTGCGGACCGCCTCAGGCTGAGCGGATGGAGACCGGCACCGGCTCGCTGAGCTTGGTGCCCAGGCGCGCCACGAGGGTGTGGGTCTCGATGTGCGGCTTGGCGTTGTCGGACGGTACGCACACCACGGCATCGGTGCCGGTCCGGCTGCGATACCCATTCCAGTAAATGTCGAATCTCTTCTCTTCGCCCGGGGCCAGCGTTGTCTCGTAGTTGTAGTCCGGGCCGTAGACGGCCTCGTCTCGGCAGTCGTCCGACGACCACGCGATCGTCCCGTCGGCCCGCCGCAGCTGGAGCTCTTGAGGAATGCTGCCGATGTCGCGAACGCAGCTCCGATTGGAAATATTCTTGATCGTCAGCGTGAATGTGGTGCCCTGTCCCACCACCAGGGTCGGCTGCGCCGCGCTCGCGGTGAGTTCGATCTCCTCGTCGGTGCACGGGCCGGTCGCGGCGGCCACCGGCAGCGTGAACGCGGTCGGCGTGGGGGAGGGCGTGGGCGACGGCGAGGGCTCGGGCGTCGGTGTGGTCGCTTCCGGCGTCTCCGTCTGGTTGGCCAGGTCCGGATTGATCTGCTGATCGGTGTCCGTTCCTCCGGTGCAGGCGTAGATGATCCCCACCACGATGAGCGCGAGGACGCCCAGCACGAGCAGCCGGCGACGCCAGTAGACAGCGGCCGGCAGCGGACCGACGGTCAGCCGCATAATTGTCCACCGTATCGGCAACCGCTCGCCCCAGGACGGATGCCGCGCCGGTTCGCGGCCGTGACACCAATCAGCCGGGGCGCGGGCAACGTTGACCGGTCGGGTCTCGGCGGCGTTGACGCGGGCCGGTCGGGTCCGACGGAGGCGACGCTGATCGGCGGGCCCGGCGCAACGGACCCGGGCCGGGACCGTACGTCGCCTCCGGTGGGTCGGCCCGCTACAGGTAGACCTTCCGCTGGTGAATGGCGTGAGCGCCCGCGACCCGATCCAGGAACAGCAGCCCGTTGCAGTGGTCGATCTCGTGCTGGAGCGCGCGGGCCTCGAAGGCGTCGGTGGTGATCTCGATCCGTTCGCCGGTGCCCACCACCTCGCCCGCGACCGTGAGCCGTCCGGCCCGGCGTACGTCGCCGGTCAGGTCGGGGACCGACATGCAGCCCTCGCGGCCCACCTTCCACTGCGACGCGGAGACGATCACCGCGTTGCAGAGCACGATGAGCCCGTGGCACGTCCGGGTCTTCGGATGCCCGGTCACGTCGACGACGAACACGTTCGCGGGCACGCCGATCTGGACGGCGGCGAGGCCGACGCATCCGGGCGAGACCCGCATGGTCGCCACCAGGTCGGCGGCGAGGTCGACCACCTTCGTCGGGTCGACCGGTTCGGCCGGGGTGCTGAGCACGGCGGCGGGGGCCCGGACCACCGGGCGTACGCGCCCCCCGGCGTACGGGTGGTCGTCGATCGTCGTCTGATCGGGCGTCTGATCGGGGCCGGCCGGCCGTTCGCTGTCAGCGCTCACAGCACATCCGTCTCAGCCGGGGACAGGGACGCCTCGACGCCGAGGTCCGTGGCGAGCCGGCGCACCTGCGCCGTGAGCTCGTCGATGTCGACTGTGGTGGGAAGATCCACCTCGGCCACGAGCAGGTACAGGCCATCCGCCAGCCGCGTGGTGAGGTCGGTGATGTTCCCGCCCACGTCGGCGAGCAGCCGCGTGACGGCCGCCACGATGCCCAGCCGGTCCGCCCCGTGTAGCCGCAGCAGGTAGTGCCCGCCGGTCGGCGCCACCGGGCCGTCGGTCACCACCTGGCTCACCGAGACGATGAGCTCGGCCGACAGCGGGGCCAGGGCCGATTCCACCTCGTTCGACGGGACCTCGCCGGCGCAGACCAGGGTCATCGCGAAGTGACCGCGCAGCCGGGTCATCGTCGAGTCGGTGAGGTTGAGTCCCAGGCCGGCGAGTACCGACGACACGTCGGCGATGATGCCGGGCCGGTCCCGCCCGATGACCGTGATCGCGTACTCGTGCATTCGCCAATCCTCGCGTCCGTGCCTGGGTGAGTGGTCGGCGGGATCCTACGTAGGTGACGGTGGGGGCCTACTGGCATGATCCGCCTCATGTCCACCACACCACTCGTAGGCCGCGAAGCGGCCGAGGCCTGCCTGGATCGTCCGGATCCGGGCGAGGCCGCGCCGATGGTGGAGCGGGTGGTGAGTTGGTACGAGACAGCCGCTCGGGCCCTGCCCTGGCGACGGCCCGGCACCACCGCCTGGGGTGTGTTGGTCAGCGAGATCATGCTGCAGCAGACGCCGGTGGCCCGCGTGACGCCGGTCTATGAAGAGTGGCTGCGTCGCTGGCCCGAGCCGAGGGATCTGGCCCGCGAGCCGGCCGGCGAGGCGATCCGGGCCTGGGGCCGGCTCGGCTACCCGCGCCGCGCCCTGCGCCTGCACGAGTGCGCCACGGTGATCGTCCAGCGGTACGGCGGCGTGGTGCCCCGGGAGGTGCCGGAGCTGCTCACGCTGCCCGGCGTCGGCGCCTACACGGCGCGGGCGGTGGCGGCCTTCGCCTACGGGGCGCGGGAGCCGGTGGTGGACACCAACGTGCGCCGGCTGGTGGCCCGGGCCTGGCTGGGCCGGGCCGACGGCGGGCCGGCCACCACGACCGCCGATCTCGCCCGAGTCGCCGCCCTGCTGCCGACCGAACCGAGCCGGGCGGCCCAGGCCAGCGCGGCCCTCATGGAGCTCGGCGCCCTGGTCTGCACCGCTCGGCAGCCGGCCTGCTCCCGGTGCCCGCTGGCGTCGGACTGCGCGTGGCTGCGGGCCGGACGGCCGGAGGCAGCCGTGCCTCGGTCCGGTCAGCGGTACGTCGGCACCGATCGCCAGGCCCGGGGTGTGCTGCTCGCCCTCTGTCGGGACAACCCCGCCGGTGTCCCGGCCCGGACCCTCACCTCCGCCTGGCCCGACCCGGTCCAGGCGGAGCGGGCGCTGGCCGGCCTGCTCAGCGACGGGCTGGTGGTCCGGGTCGGGCGAAACCGGTACGGGCTGCCCGGGTTCGCCGGTCGTACGCCCTCTCCGCCCGCCCCGCGGCCCCGATCCGCTGTCCGGCGACGGGCGGGTACGGGTGGCGTGTGACGGATACCATCCGTTCCGTGATCCCCCCGGCCCGGCGGTCGGCCGTCCTGCGTCCCGTGGTCGCGATGGTGTTCGCCGTCGTGACCACGGTCCTGGCGGCCGCCTGCACGTCGTCGGAGCAGGCCGGGCCGCCCGGCTCCAAACGCGTTGGCGATTCGGATGCGTCAGCGGGGCCGCAGACGATGCCCACCCGGGCCCCCAAGCCGGGCGAGCTCGAGTGGTACCTCGCCAAGCTTCCCCGTTTCGATCCGCCGCCGGCACCCGAGCCCGTGTGGCTGTCGCGCTACGAAGGTCAGGCCGCGTTCGTCGCCGCCATCCCCACGTCCCAGCCGGTCGCGTTCCTCACGATCGACGACGGGGCCGTCCGCCACCCCATGGCGCTGGATCTGATCGCGGCGGCCCAGGTGCCGGTCACGCTGTTCCTGACGACCAACTACGTCACCGGCAACGAGGCCTGGTTCGGCGCGCTGCGCGACACGGGGTACGTGACGATCCACAACCACACGGTCTCGCACCCGAACCTGCGTACCGGCGGCTATGGGGTGGCCCGGGAGCAGCTCTGCGCGGCCAACGACCGGCTGGCCGCCGCGTTCGGGCAGCGGCCCGAGTTCTTCCGCCCGCCGTACGGCGAGTACGACCACACCACGCTTGAGGCGGCCTGGGCCTGCGGGCTGAAGGCCGGGTTCAACTGGCGGGAGACGGTTGACGCGGGCACGGTCTACTACCAGCGCGACCACGGCCGGATCCACGCGGGGGACATCATCCTCATGCACTTCCGGCCGGCGTTCCCCGACGACTTCCTGGCGGCCCTGCAGGCGATCAAGGACTCCGGGCTCATCCCGGCCCGGCTCGAGGACTACGTCCGCGTGGGCGAGGGCATCCCGCTGCCGCCGCCCGACCCGCAGCCGTAGCCCTCGGAGCCGTAGGCCCCCGTGAGTCGGGGCTGCCCGTACAACCAGACGATCCGTAGGACTGGGCACCGGCATGACCGGGCCGTACGACCAACCACCCCGTACGGTCACGCATCCGTACGCCGGCTCTCGCCGGCACGACGAAGGCCCCACCCGGCAACCGGGTGGGGCCTTCGTCGTCGTCCGCGGACCGTACGGCCGTGGCTCAGGCGGCGCCGGACTCGGTGCCGGCGTCGGCCGAGCTACCGAGGCTGGCCGGCAGCGAGTCGGGCACCTGCCCGCCCGCGTCGGCTCCCCGGAAGACCAGCTTGGTGGTCTCGTGGTTCTCCGGGTCGCCGTCGGTGTCGACCACCACGATCTGGCCGGGCCGCAGCTCGCCGAAGAGGATCCGCTCCGACAGCGCGTCCTCGATCTCGCGCTGGATGGTGCGGCGCAGCGGCCGGGCGCCCATCACCGGGTCCCAACCCCTCTTCGCCAGCCACTTCTTGGCGTTGGTGGTCAGCTCCAGACCCATGTCCTTGTTGCGGAGCTGGGTCTCGATCCGGGCCACCATCAGGTCCACGATCCGCAGGATCTGCTCCTGCGTCAGCTGGTGGAAGACGATGGTGTCGTCGATCCGGTTGAGGAACTCCGGGCGGAAGTGCTGCTTCAGTTCGTCGTTGACCTTCTGCTTCATCCGCTCGTAGTTCGACTCGGTGTCGTTGGTGCCCTGGAAGCCCAGCGTCACCGCCTTGGCCACGTCCCGCGTACCGAGGTTCGTGGTCAGGATGATCACCGTGTTCTTGAAGTCCACGATGCGGCCCTGACCGTCGGTGAGGCGGCCGTCCTCGAGGATCTGCAGGAGCGTGTTGAACACGTCCGTGTGGGCCTTCTCGATCTCGTCGAAGAGCACCACCGAGAACGGCCGACGGCGCACCTTCTCAGTGAGCTGGCCGCCCTCGTCGTAGCCCACGTAGCCAGGCGGCGCCCCGACCAGGCGGGAGACCGTGTACCGGTCGTGGAACTCCGACATGTCGAGCTGGATCAGCGCGTCCTCGCTCCCGAAGAGGAACTCGGCCAGCGCCTTGGACAGCTCGCTCTTCCCGACGCCGGACGGGCCGGCGAAGATGAACGAGCCCGCGGGCCGCTTGGGGTCCTTCAGACCCGCCCGGGTCCGCCGGATCGCCATGGAGACGGCCTTGACCGCGTCCTCCTGGCCGATGATCCGCTTGTGGAGCTCCTCCTCCATGCGCAGCAGGCGGGAGGTCTCCTCCTCGGTGAGCTTGTAGACCGGGATACCGGTCCAGTTGGCCAGTACCTCGGCGATCTGCTCGTCGTCGACCTCGCTGACCACGTCGAGGTCGCCGGCCTTCCACTCCTTCTCCCGCTGAGCCTTCTGCGCCAGCAGGGTCTTCTCCTGGTCACGCAGCTGCGCGGCCCGCTCGAAGTCCTGGGCGTCGATGGCCGACTCCTTCTCCCGGCGGACCTGGGCGATCTTCTCGTCGAACTCGCGCAGGTCCGGCGGGGCCGTCATCCGACGGATCCGCATGCGGGCGCCGGCCTCGTCGATGAGGTCGATGGCCTTGTCCGGCAGGAACCGGTCGGAGATGTAGCGGTCGGCCAGCGTGGCCGCGGCCACCAGCGCGGCGTCGGTGATCGACACGCGGTGGTGCGCCTCGTACCGGTCGCGCAGGCCCTTGAGGATCTCGATCGTGTGCGCCAGCGACGGCTCGCCGACCTGGATCGGCTGGAACCGGCGCTCCAGCGCCGCGTCCTTCTCCAGGTACTTGCGGTACTCGTCCAGCGTGGTGGCGCCGATGGTTTGCAGCTCGCCCCGGGCCAGCATCGGCTTGAGGATGCTCGCCGCGTCGATCGCGCCCTCGGCCGCGCCCGCACCCACGAGGGTGTGGATCTCATCGATGAACACGATGATGTCGCCGCGGGTGCGGATCTCCTTGAGCACCTTGCGCAGGCGCTCCTCGAAGTCACCCCGGTAGCGCGAGCCGGCGACCAGCGCGCCCAGGTCCAGCGTGTAGAGCTGCTTGTCCTTGAGCGTCTCGGGCACCTCGCCCTTGATGATCTTCTGGGCCAGGCCCTCGACCACGGCGGTCTTGCCGACGCCGGGCTCCCCGACCAGCACCGGGTTGTTCTTGGTGCGGCGGGAGAGCACCTGCATCACCCGCTCGATCTCCTTCTCCCGACCGATCACCGGGTCGAGCTTGCCCTCCCGGGCGGCCTGGGTGAGGTTACGACCGAACTGGTCGAGCACCAGGCTCGTCGACGGCGTGCTCTCGCCCGACGCGCCCGCACCCGCCGCGGTCGGCTCCTTGCCACCGTGGTAGCCGGACAGCAGCTGGATGACCTGCTGGCGGACCCGGTTGAGGTCGGCCCCCAGCTTCACGAGCACCTGGGCCGCGACGCCCTCGCCCTCCCGGATGAGGCCCAGGAGGATGTGCTCCGTACCGATGTAGTTGTGCCCGAGCTGCAGCGCCTCACGCAGCGACAGCTCCAGGACCTTCTTGGCTCGTGGAGTGAACGGGATGTGCCCGCTCGGCGCCTGCTGCCCCTGGCCGATGATCTCCTCGACCTGCTGGCGGACACCCTCGAGCGAGATCCCGAGGCTTTCCAGAGCCTTGGCCGCCACACCCTCGCCCTCGTGGATCAATCCGAGGAGGATGTGCTCCGTGCCGATGTAGTTGTGGTTGAGCATCCGGGCCTCTTCCTGGGCCAGGACCACCACTCGCCGGGCTCGGTCGGTGAACCGCTCGAACATCCCTCGCTCCTCACCGCGACGGTCGCCCGCCGCGTCGCACCGCCCTCGGCCTCCCGTCGTCCCGGGAGGCGCTGGCCTTGGGTGCCAACTCTATCGCCGAGCAGGCCCCAGCTGGCGGGCCGCACACGGTCAGGCACTACGCGCACAGCGTAATCCCGGTCATGCCACGTGCACGTCCTGTCACTTCCTACTCGGTGGGCTGCCGTCCATCACCGGTGTCCGTGCTCACCCGAGCCTCAGTGCCGACCCGAGGCTCAGTGCTCACCCGAGCCCCAGTGCCCACCCGAGCGTCAGTGTTCATCTGGCGTCAGCGCTGACCTCGGGCGTCAAAAGTAATAGCAGTCACGGGGACCGCCGGCGTTGCTTGCCGAATCCGCTCGAAGAAAGGCGACGTGGCAATCTGCACATGGCAGTTTGAACAAAGAAATTTGATGCAACAACCTTTCATCGAGTGCCGGTTTCACGATGACGCCCCACGATAGTGGCATTCAGAGTCGTTTGTCGTGGCTCCAATCGTGGTGCCACGGGTTAGGTGTGGCCACATCATCGCGCGCGTGGTTCGAGCACGTGACGGCATGTGTGACGCGGATCCGCAGGCAATCTCGTTTGTCAGCGTGATTCGCGGGGCCGGGTTGGCAATTCACGGCGGCTGTTGCTATTGTACTGCCGTCCCCCCGATATTCGCCGCCACGGAGGACCCAAATGGCAAAAACAACAATTGTTCAGCTCGTCGACGATCTTGACGGGTCGGAAGCTCACGAGACCGTGAGGTTCGGCCTTGACGGGCAGATGTACGAGATCGATCTCTCGAACAAGAACGCCGCCAAGCTGCGTGCCGCCCTGCAGCCCTACGTCGAGCACGGCACCCGCGTCTCGGGTCGCGCCGCCGGTGGTCGCGGTGGCAACCGCCGCCCCGCCGTTTCGGAGCGGGAGCAGAACAAGGCGATTCGCGCCTGGGCCATTCGTAAGGGTTACGATGTCGCGCCGCGCGGTCGCATCCGCGCCGAGATCATCGAGCAGTACCACCGTGAGGCCGGCCGCTGAAGCGCGCCGCGTCCGACCCGGTACGAGCGACCCCGTACGAGCCGAGCGATCGATCCCATCCGGCCGCACCGGATGGGATCGGTCATTTTGAGGCTCTGGTTGATGCGGACCCGGCGTCGTGTCCACTGTGGTCGGCCGGGGCCGGGCCCACGGGATTGGGAATGGCCCCGCCGAACCGGCGGTCGCGTTGCGCATAGAGTTCGCACGCGTGCCACAGGTGACGGCGGTCGAAGTCAGGCCAGAGTGTGTCGAGGAACACGAGTTCGGCGTACGCTGACTGCCAGAGCAGGAAGTTCGACGTGCGCTGTTCACCCGAGGGCCGCAGGAACAGGTCCACCGGCGGTATCTCGGGGTGGTAGAGGTAACGTGCGAAGAGCTTTTCGTCAACTCGTTCGGGCCGGATCTTTCCGGCCGCCACGTCGCGGGCAATTGCCGCGGCCGCGTCGGCGATCTCTGCCTGCCCTCCGTAGTTGACACAGAACTGAAGCGTCAGGGTGCTGTTGTGGGCCGACATCTCCTCGGCCGTGCGCAGCTCGTTGATGACGCTCTTCCACAAACGCCCGGCCCGCCCGGACCAGACCACTCGGACGCCGAGCTCAATGAGCTGGTCGCGCCGCCGCCGGATCACGTCGCGGTTGAACCCCATGAGGAAGCGCACCTCGTCCGGGGAGCGCCGCCAGTTCTCCGTCGAGAAGGCGTACGCCGACAGGTAGGGGATACCGAGCTCGATCGCCCCTTCGATCGTGTCGAAGAGTGAGTACTCGCCCATCTCGTGGCCCTTGGTCCGCGGCAGCCCGCGCAGCTTCGCCCACCGACCGTTGCCGTCCATGACGATGGCCACGTGGCGGGGGATCGCCTCCGGCGGCAGGGCAGGCGGGCGTGCGCCGGACGGGTGGGGCGAGGGCGGCCGGACGGGCGGCCGGGCAGCCGGCGTCTGCGGGGAGGGCGTCTGGGCGGTCGCGGCCGTCCGGGCCTGGCTGGTCAGGGGCGAACGCCGACGCGGGGACATCATGTGGTGCTCCGTCCGGAAAGGTGGTGCAGGCCGGAAAGTGGGGCGGGGTCGCCCGGTGTGGTCACGTGGACCGGTCGACCAACGGCAGCGAGCGTAACCCGCGCTCCAGATGCCACTGCAGGTGCGCCGCGACGAGGCCGCTGCACTCCCGGCGGTGCGCCGGTTCGCTGGCGTCGGCGGTGCGCCAGTCACCGTTGGTGAGGGCGACCATGAGGTCGAGCGTCGCAGGGGCCGGGTGCGTGGCCCCCGGCGGCCGGCAGTCGCCGCAGACCGTACCGCCGGCCGGGACCGAGAAGGCGCCGTGCCGGCCCGGGGCGCCGCAGACCGCGCACTCGCGCAGCGCCGGCGCCCAACCGGCGTTGGCCATCACCCGCAGCAGGTAAGCGTCGAGCACGAGCGTGCTCGCGTGGGCCGCCGTCGCCAGGGCGCGCAGGGCCCCGAGGGTCAGCTGGAACAGGCGCAGGGCGGGTTCGTGCTCGACCGGGGTCAGCCGCTCGGCGGTCTCGGCGATCGCGCTCGCCGCCGTGTAGCGCGGGTAGTCACGGGCGAGGTCCTTGCCGTAGAGCTCGATGCTCTCGGCCTGGCGGATCGTGTGCAGGCCGCGCGCGTGGTTGCCGAGCTCGCCGGCGATCTGCACGTCCACGTGGCCGAACGGCTCCAGCCGGGCGCCGAACCGGGACTGGGTACGGCGGATCCCCTTGGCGGCGGCCCGGACCCGCCCGTGCCGTCGGGTGAGCATCGTGATGATCCGATCGGACTCTCCGAGCTTCTGCACCCGCAGCACCACGGCGTCGTCGCGGTAGAGGGGAAGCCGTACGGGCACCCGATCATTCTGCCCCGTTCGCCCCGTCGGCCGGCTCAGCGCGGCCGACACCGGCCGCACAGGTCGCCCGGGTCAGGGCGGAGGGGCGCCCGGAGCGGAGTTGGTCAGAAGCCGAGCTTGCGCAGCTGACGCGGGTCCCGCTGCCACTCCTTGGCCACGCGTACGTGCAGGTCCAGGTAGACCCGCCGGCCCAGCAGCTCCTCGATGCCGGCCCGGGCCCGGGTGCCGACGTCGCGGAGGCGGGAGCCGCCGGCGCCGATGACGATCGCTTTCTGGCTCGGCCGCTCCACGTAGATGTTGGCGTAGACCTTCATGAGGTCGGGGCGTTCCTCGGCCGGGAACATCTCCTCGACCACCACGGCGATGGAGTGGGGGAGCTCGTCGCGGACCCCCTCCAGGGCGGCCTCGCGGATCAGCTCGGCGATCATCACCTGCTCCGGCTCGTCGGTGATCATGTCGTCCGGGTAGAGCTGAGGCGAGGCCGGCAGGTGGCGGGCCACCACGTCCACCAGGACGTCGAGCTGATGTCCGGTCAGCGCCGAGACCGGGACGATGTCGGCGAAGTCGCCCAGGCGGGACACGGCGAGCAGCTGCTCGGCCAGGCGACGGGGCGAGACGAGGTCGGTCTTGGTCACCACCGCGACCAGGGCGGCCCGCAGCGAGGCGATCTCACCGGCGATGAACCGGTCGCCGGGGCCGACCCGCTCGTCGGCCGGGATGCACAGCCCAATGACGTCGACCTCGCTCCACGTCTCGCGGACCAGGTCGTTGAGCCGCTTGCCGAGCAGCGTCCGCGGCTTGTGCAGCCCGGGCGTGTCGACGAGGACCACCTGGGCGTCGGGTCGGTGCAGCACCCCGCGCACCACGTGCCGGGTCGTCTGCGGTCGGCTGCTGGTGATCGCGATCTTCTGGCCGACCAGCGCGTTCATCAGGGTGGACTTGCCCGCGTTGGGCCGGCCCACGAAGCAGACGAAGCCGGCCCGGTACTCGTCCGACCGCTCCGCCGCGCCGTGGTCGCGGGTCGGGCCGGGCGTACGGCTC